>Ga0066710_100003367_pt1 | contig 13578 bp, 16 predicted proteins | sample GraSoiAngelo_159_FD_79666 | JGI IMG/M metagenome (GOLD analysis project Ga0066710, IMG submission 79666) | Grasslands soil microbial communities from the Angelo Coastal Reserve, California, USA - 14_1009_16_40cm | ecosystem: Environmental > Terrestrial > Soil > Grasslands | place: USA...
ATGTAATTGCTGCCTATGTGAATAAGGGAAGTGAGGTGGAGACGAAGTCGTTGATTCGGAAGGCCCTCGCTTCGCAGAAGAAGGTTCTGATCCCGATAACACAGAGCAAGACTAGAGAGCTTCTCTATTCGGAAATATCCTCACTCGACAACCTCATCCTGGGAAGATTCGGAATCCCTGAACCACGCGACGTGAAGATTCGAGCACTAACGACTGCAAACCTGGTCTTGGTCCCAGGCGTGGTCTGGGACATCTACGGGTATAGGCTGGGTTGGGGCAGAGGATACTTCGACACCGTGCCATCACGCCTCTCAGACAGCTCTCTCTCAATCGGATTGTCATCCGATCTACAACTTGTTGAACATGTCCGAAGGAACAGTTTGATTTACCTGTGAAAATGCTAGTAACGGAGAACCGGGTGATACGGTATGTCTAGAAGCGTAAATATCCTGATGGGTTCAGAGAGCGACAGGGAAATCGCGAAGAAAGCAGAAGCAATTCTGGAAAAATTTGGGATTCCCTTCGAAACCAAGGTCCTCTCTAGCCATCGAAACCACAAGGAACTGGACAGATACGTCGAGACCTCGAAGTCAGATGTTTTCATCACAATAGCCGGCTTGTCCGCTGGCCTCCCTGGGTTTGTTGCATCACTCTCGACAAAACCTGTCATCGGAGTCCCAGTCTCGGGAAAACTCAACCTAGACTCCATTCTAGCCATTGTCCAGCTGCCCTCAGGAGTCCCGGTCGCCACGGTCGGGCTGGACAATGGCACTAATGCCGGACTGCTCGCCGCCGAGATAATCGCGGTCTCGGAGCCTGAAATTGCGAAGAAGCTCATTCAGTACAGAAGCGGGGTTCTGTAGATGCAGGAGAAAATGGAGATTCCGTCCAAACCATTCAAGCGAGGAAAGGTCAAAGATGTCTACGAGCTGGGCGAAGATCAACTAGTCTTTGTCTTCTCGGACAGGGTCTCCGCATACGACGTGGTGCTGCCCTCCATCATTCCTCGAAAAGGGGAAGTTCTATGCAAACTCGCCGCTTACTGGTTCGAATATCTAAAGACCCCGAACCACATGGTCCGGTTAATCGATGCGCAACGCATGGTTGTTCGCAACCTGAAAATGATCCCGGTCGAGTGCGTGGTCAGAGGTTATCTGTACGGGAGCCTACACGAGAGATTGGTCAAAGGAGAAATCTCTCTACCAGTCACGCCGGTCCTGGCCTCAAAACTTCCCGAGCCCTACTTCGACCCGACCACAAAGTCCGATGTCAAAGATGAACCGGTCACGATGCGGCAAATCGTTGATGAGGGATGGTTGGAGGAAGAGCAAATCGAAACCCTCCGGGACAAAACGATCGAGATTTACAAGAAAATGACCCAGCGGGCTGAACAAGCCGGCTTCATACTAGCCGACTTGAAACTAGAGTTTGGCTTTGATGAACAAGAGAATATTCTCCTAGCCGATTCCATCGGTCCCGACGAATTCCGCTTATGGCCAAAGGCTGCCTACTCGCCCGGCAAGACCCAGGAAAGTTACGACAAGCAGCCCATCCGGGACTGGCTCTCAAAAATGGGTTACAAGAAGACCCTCGATGAGACCCGTAAATTGGGCCGGCCCGCACCTCGACCACCCGATCTTCCCTCAGACCTTGTCGCTGAGACTAGCAGAAGATACATCGTAGCCTATGAGCGTTTGACCGGGTTGAAATTGTAGAATGGTTCACTCCCGCGTGTCGTATGCCAAAGCGGGAGTCGACATCCATCAGATAAGCGCCGCACACAAAACGCTCGCAAAGAAACTGGAAACTACATTTCGAACTCGAAGGGGCAGGTTCGGAGAACCGGTCTTTCCTATTGGTCACTACGCTGGGATCATCGACATTGGAAACGGGCGGGTCCTCAGCCTCCACACGGACAACGTTGGGACCAAGGTGATCATTGCTCGACTGATGCGGAAGTACGACACTATCGGGATAGACTGCGTTGCCATGTGCGCTAACGATCTAATATGCACTGGCTCAGAACCTGTTTCATTCCTCGACTATCTCGCCGTTTCCAAACCTAATCCCTCTCTCACTGCGGAGATTGCAGAGGGACTCGTCAAGGGCGCAAGACAATCTGGAATGGCTATTGTAGGAGGGGAAACCGCGGTTGTACCGGACCTACTCTCGACGGGACCCGGGGGTGGAATAGACCTAGTCGGGATGGCCGTGGGCGTTTGTTCCAAGGATAAACTAATTCTCGGAAACAAGATACAGCATGGTGATGCGATTGTCGGAGTCACAAGCTCAGGAATACACTCCAACGGGCTGACACTCGCAAGAAAAGTACTGTTGAAACGGCACTCGCTGAAGGAAAAACTCCCGGAGCTCAGAAGAAGCATTGGTGAAGAGCTCCTAGAGCCCACCCGAATCTACGTGAAACCGACGATAGAGGCGTTGAGGAAGACCCAGATTCACGGACTAGCACATATCACAGGAAGCGGATTCGCAAAACTCAACCGGATAGTGTCTCAGGCGGGACTAGGTGCTACTCTCGACAATTTCCCACCTACACCTGGAATATTTCGTCTAATTCAGAATGAGGCTCACATTGAAGATTTGGAGATGTATCGAACCTTCAACATGGGAATAGGCCTCGTAGCAATCTGCCCGGGCCGGTCCGTTGATGCGGTAATCCGGATTTTCAAGAAGCACGGGCAAGAAGCGTCAGAACTAGGCGAGGTTACTCGTCGAAAGGGAATCTGGGTGAACGGTAAGCGACTGTAGCCAAAGGCTCGTTAGTTCTGCGCTGACCTGCCATAATCGTTCTGCTGTGGTTTGGTCGTAAGATTCTCGTGAAGATTTCTCTTCTTTACCCTTGGAGAAATGTTTCCCAGTAACCCCCTCTAGTTCTGGTGCTGTGGCTAGATACACCGAGGCCTTGGCAGATCTTTGCGGGCTCATCATGAAGGGTCCAATTATCCGGACTACAATGGCGAAGAGTCCACCTAGATCTTTTCCAAAACCCGTCCTGACCACACCTGGATGTAGACAATTGACCGTAACACCGGTTCCCTCCTGCAGCTTTGTCAACTGATACGTGAACAGTACATTCGCCAATTTAGATTGGCCGTAAGCTTTGTACCCGCTGAACTTCTTCTCCCCCATCAAATCCTCAAAATCAATGCGCGCCCCCTTGTGCGCATCCGATGTCATGTTGATGACGCGTGAAGGAGCACTGGCCTCTAACATGTCCAACAACAAGTTCGTCAGGAGAAAATGTCCCAGATGATTTGTCGCAAACGTGGCTTCAAAACCATCCACTGTTATGACGCGTCTTGGCAGAAAAACACCGGCATTGTTGACCAGTACATGAAGCTTCGAATACTTGCCTCTAAACTCCCTAGCCAGCTGGCGAACAGAATCCATTGATGAAAGATCCGCCACGAATAGGTCCACGCTCTTGTTTCCGCTCTTCCCCTTGATCTCGGATAACGCGGCCTCCCCCTTTGCTCTGTCCCTAGAAACGATTACAACTGTTGCCCCAAGCCGGGCCAATCCAAGGGCTGTCTCCCTCCCTATTCCCGAATTGCCTCCCGTAACTAGGCAAACTTTGCCACCCATATTGGGAGCTGTTCTTTCCAAGGCTACCATCAATCAGTTCTGCTTTCCGGAGAAAACAGTTCGAGCGGTCGCTCTAGCGTCCGAGGCCCCAGCCAGTCTTGAATGTGGGAGTGATCTTGATGAAAGGTGCTTCTCCTTCCTTCCACGGATCTCGTTTGACCCAGTCAAGTTTTGAATAGAACACTTTGTACAACCGCCGATATTCTTCGCCTTTCTCAATAATCTCGACAGGCCCGCTGAGAAGGAGGAGTTTCTGCGTTCCTGACGTATCAACAAGTAGAGCCGCGTGCGGGTTTTCTCTCAGGTTCTTCAGCTTCCTGGTATGGTAGTCCGTGACGATGTACGCGTGACTGTCCTGCCAGACGTATGAGACTGGGACGATGTGTGGTTCTCCCTTCTTCGAGGCGGATGCGAACCTGCACATCTCGTTCTGCTCCAGAAAGCCAACTTCTTTTTCGGTAAACTTGACTTTGCTAGTAGACGGTTTCAAGCGGCTCAGAGGCGAATAGCCGAAGAGGTCTGGATTAACCTATGGGTTTAAAAAATCGACAAACTCATTCTCTTCGTCTACTCCAGTATCTGGCTTCGGCGGAATGCGAACCAGCTTATTCCCAGCAGGCCTACTATGTACGCTAGGCAGATACCGAGGGTTCTCAACGCGGCTGTCGAGATCGGGTCAGAAGAGAGGAGAAAGGTTTCGGGGTTCGGGTTACCTCCTCTGAAACGGAAGCCGATGTAGTTGAGACAATTATTCGGATGAATGATCCATTCGACCAGTAGGCGCCCCAGCCAGTCTGTGCCACTCCCGAGGCTCTCGACACTATTACGAGCCGGTCCGGTACAGCCTATCGATGTCGCCGTAGCCCCCGCGCCGGGTGCATACAATAGAAATGAAGTCTGACCCAAGAAGACCGATACAAGGCCACCCACTATAGTAACTCCGATATAGATTCCGAATGAACCTAGGGCTGCGACGATAGAATTCTTCGAGAGAGTTCCTAGGAAGATGACAATGGCAGCCCAGACAGTGGTGGCCATCGTAAGTCCGAGTACCCCTACTGGGACGACTTGGAGACTGTCCTGGGGTCCACGGGTGAGGACACCTCCAATGGTCGTGTAGATTCCGAGGAACGCGAAGAGGCCGAGCAAAGTTATGAATGCTGCGGTCAACTTTCCCAGGAAGACCGTGGTTTTAGAGACGGGTTTTGTCAAGAGGGGTACTATGCTGCCTGCCTCGAATTCTCCCGAAATCGTGTTCATGGTTGTTGCCACAGCAACGAGGAAGAGGAATATGCCGTTCAGTTCAGACGTAGTCGTATATGCAAAGGCCGGATCTGACTGGAGCGTTTGGCCATCATAATATGCGAGGGCGGGCGGTAGGAAAACAAATAGCGTGACAATGGCAAAGACTAGTGTGAAGAGGCCGATTGTCTTCTTCTTGCGCAGGTTCCACAGAAATTCATAGTACAGTATCGCGGTGAATCCTTAGAGGAAGCGCGTTCCCCCTTTTTTCTGCAATGATTAGGCTCCTTTTCCGACGAGGGTCATGAATGCTTCTTCCAGTCCCCCGCCTTCCTCGCGCAAGCTGAGGATTAGTCCTCCGGCTCCTGTAACGGTTTTGGATATCTGTCCCCTTACATCGTCCTGAGTGTTAACGGCGAGGGTGTACACGTTGCCATTTACTGTTACGTTGGCCATGGACAAGGCCTTCAGGGCTGCGAGGATGTTATCAGTCGGCTTATCGACTTCTATCACGATCCTTCTTCCAGGGTGGACTTGAGTGGAAATCTCCTCTAGGGTTCCGGAGAACCGTACGATTCCTTGATGGAGGACAGTTACGTGGTCGCAGATCTGTTGGACTTCTGCGAGTAGGTGGCTGGAGAAGAAGACCGTCTTTCCCGTCTTGGTTATCTCTTTGACCATATCTCGGACTTCTACCATTCCGACCGGGTCGAGGCCAATGCTAGGCTCGTCTAGTATGACGAGGTCTGGGTCGTCTAGCAGTGCCTGGGCTATTCCGACGCGCTGCTGCATTCCCTTGCTGTAGTGGCCTACACGGTCCTTGCCTCGTCCCTCGAGTCCGACCATCTTCAAGAGTTCAGGCACTCTCTGTTTTCTCTCTTCTTTCGTCATTCCGTACATGCGTCCGTAAAGGTCCAAGAGCTCTGTTCCGGTGAGGTGTTTGGGGAACTTGGGAAGTTCGGGCATGTAGCCTATTCGTTGGCGGACCCGTGTGTTGTCCCCGATTCCGTCGAGGCCGAAAATTTTCAGGGAGCCCGAGTCGGGACGTAACAGTCCTACGAGCATCTTGATTGTGGTGGTCTTGCCTGCGCCGTTCGGGCCTAGGAAGCCGTGGACCTGTTTAGGCTCCACTCTAAGGTTTAGCTTGTTTACCGCAACCAGTTTTCCGTACGACTTGGTCAGGTTCTGTATCTCTATTGGTGGGTTGTCCATTCGAGCCTGACCATTTCCCTTGAATTGAAAGGGGAAGGGTTCAGGAAGGACTATTTACAATTAGTCCTAGTCGGTTCGGAGTCGCTGGTTTAGCCGTGATAGGAGTGGTCTTGAAGAGGGATATCAGAGAACCCAAGTCTTAGGCAGGATAGAAGGTTAGTTTCCAAATAGGGACGACTTGCCCTTGACCAAGTCCACGATTCTTTCCAAGCTCGCAGTTACGAAATAAGATCCGATTATGAAGATGTAGACCAAGTGGAAGTTTGCGAGAATGCCATTGTTGAAGTTGAGCCCTAGCCCGGAGTCAAGGCCGAAGGCGAGGAGCATAAGATAGGCCACAGTCAGAGAAGTAGCAATAGCGGTTCGTACTGGCCCCTTCTTCAAGAAATCGTCCTTGCTCTCACTCTTCCCATGCGAGAACTGGATAGTTAGTAGGAAGGCGAAGAGAGACGTTGACACGATGCCGTAGCCCACCAAGGCCGGGTTTCCCCGCCCTACAGCAATGAATCCGAAGGCGGTCATCGCTACAGCTAATGTGCCGGCTAGAGCGACAATCAGCAAGATACCAGACTTGAACGGGAACTTCCTGTTGAGCGACAATTAACAGCCAGCCCCGTGCGTAGCCCGGCCTAAATGAGAGGTATTTGTAACTCGACCCCAGGACCCATGGTAAGAAACCCGAACGCGAGAGAAATGGCGGGCCCGCGGGGATTTGAACCCCGGACCTACAGCTCAACCCGCTCAGAGCCTAGGGGGCTCGGCCACTGTTACAAGCAGGCTGCCGCTCTATCCAGACTGAGCTACGGGCCCAAACAAAGACCCGGACCCAGCAACATCTTTTATCCTCTACGCCTACAGTCCAAATGCACATTCTCTGGTAGGTCAAAGGGCATTTCGACGGCTACGCAGTTTAAAGAGGCCGCGACCACATCATCCCGCGTGCACAAGCGGTCCATGCAATGCCCGGCTCACTATCCCTTCCAATCCTCAAAACCATGGTTCCAGGAGGGCTGCAATACGGCGGCCACTACGTGGTCGAATACGACCCTGACTCGCCATGGTACGAAATCTCGCTGACTTTAACCGCTGAAGCCCTGAACCAAGGAGTCCATACCGAGTACCACGTCTTCACCCATCCCCCCGATCACATTCGCCAAGATCTCACCCGGCTGGGCCTTGATATCAAACGTCTAGAACGAGAGGACCAGTTGAGAATCCTCGACACGTACGATGTCATGACCGGCCTAGCAGCTCCGGAAAAGCCCGAAGCCATGGGCCGAAAGGGCCGGGAACCCTTCGAGACACATCACACCTTCGACCTGGTCCATTGGAGCAGCAAGGTCGAGACGATGATCAAGCAGGGTGTTGCTGAGGAGGAGAAGAAATGGCTGCACCTGGACGATAATACCAGCATCCTGAACAATTACACCGAAGAGAAGCTGATCATTGACATGTGGCGGACCCGGTTCGTACCCTACGCCCGCGTCAGAGAACTGGCCATGATTCACAGCTTCGTCACAGGTGTCGCCTCGGACACGTTCTACCGCAACTTCGAAGCTCTCTGCGACGGGATTTTCGACTTGAAAAGTCTGGAGGAGGAGGGAAGCTTCCAGCACTACGCTCGGGTCCGAACAATGCGTGGAACCACAAGTGATACGAGATGGAGGCGGTTACAACTCAGCGGTAACGGCCGGGTTCAGGTTGACACTGCTCCCGCCAAGGCTAGAGAATCGAGCATCGGTCTTGGCGGATGGTTGAAAGGTCCGAGAAAGGACAGATAGAAGAGGAGAGAAGGACGCATTCTGGGTGGCCCTCTAGCCACAGAGAATGAAAAGAAACCGTGGGGTTGGAATGGAAAGCGCTAGTATGATTGTCCGAAGCTAGAAGCTACGAGGACCATGTCCTGAATGTCCACGCGGCCATCACCATTCACATCCGCATAATACGCGTTCGAATAGACCGTGTTGCTGGCACTGGGGGCCGACAGTGAAGCTTGAATCGTGTCCGCACCGAATGAGGAAGAGCCATTGCCCATGTCAGAAATGTCCACCCGTCCATCTTCATTCAGATCTCCCGACGATATTCCCACGACGAAGAATAGTCCGATTCTTGCCGTGTTGTAGAGGAAACCGAAGAGTCGTGTGAACAATGCCCAGCTGTTATTCTGGGACGTGGGCGATACGAGCCGGGAAGGTCCGGTCAGGTACAGCTGGTACAGGTTGTTGGGAACTGGTGTTAGGCCAGCTTCCGTCATCTGAGCCTGGATTGTCAGTCGGCCATAGTATGCGAGGAAGGCTTGGCCTGAGACTACGGTGAAGACCCTCGGAACGGAGACTATTGGAGATGCCGATGCTGATTCGGCCAGAGTCTATGGAGAAGATGATTCCGGTGAAGTTGCTTCCCTTGGCAGTCATATTCAGGAATAGTGAAGCTGGCTGGATGGTGATTTTTCCGCTGCTATCATAGAAGGCTAGTCCGAACACGGAACGAACGATTATCTTTAGTCCGGTCGAGAGAGTCGTCGAGAGACTTCGACTCGTGCTCGGCTCGGTCAGGGTGGAGATACTAGCTGGGTTCTTCGGCGACACGTGCATTGGAGGTTGCGTCGAGCATATGTTAACGGCACCTCCCTATTCCCGTATTGCCCGTTTTCGAGAAAGGCTGATGAACAACTGGAACAAGGGCTCACGGGAGGCACCTGGATGTTTTACCGGGGAGAACCAGACGGTCGTGATGAGACAGGTGTTGCAGGGCCGTAGGTAGGGGCGAATAGATGCGCCATTGCAATAGCCGCCTTGCTCTCTCTAATCCTCTTCACAATGCCAGGCTCTGACCTTCTATAGAATAGGGTGGGAGCGAGAATAGACGAGGGCATGAGGGAGATCAGCAGCGTGGTTGCTAGGGAGACGGCCCGGTCGAGGCTTCCTCCCAGTGCTACGGCGAAGGAGAAGAATGCGCCTATACCTCCTATGGATGCGAGCCATTTTGACATCCATGATCCCGGAACTGTAACGGTGACTCTTGCAGGATTGTGACAGCGGAATCCGCTGTCTTCAAGGACCCATAGCAGGACGTGTATTGATGATGGGATTGCGAGTAGGAGGATTGAGACATAGATGAACTCGTTGCTGACAAATGCGAGATTGTCCGGAGTGACCTGGGTTATTCCGGGAACGATTATGGCGGACAGGACGAATATGAACAGTAAGATGCGAAGGTCTCTTAGAATTCTCCGCGAAAAACCTGGGGGTCCAACCAGTTTCTCGAAAAAGTACTGGTGGCCCGAGGACTCGCGATGTCGGACTATTTTCAATACTAAGAGCGCTAGCCGGGGTACTAGAATGCTCCAGGTTAGTAGTGGGATGCCTACGTATACGACGATGAAGGTTAGAAGCCAGCTACCGCCTTTGCTGGTACCGGCTGCAAGGAGGGGAAGCATGGACAAGAGTCCCAGTGCGTACTCTTTCCTATAGGTCAAAGTCTCCTAGAAACGTTTGGTTGGGTCCACTATGAGTCTTCTAGAACTCGGAGATACAACCTCGGGTGTTAACTTTCAAGCGAACGTGGAGGGTAGTCATAAATCCAGTTCGATGTTACGAGGAGTCTATGTCCGGTACGAGAGTACCAGCGGGAAAACTGGGTGCTGGCAGTATTGACCATGTTGTGATCATCGTAAAAGAGAATCACACTTTCGACAACTACTTCGGAACATTTCAGGGAGCTAATGGAATGAGTATGGCCCGGTCGCCGAACCCTCCTCCCCGAGACCCCGATCATCGACACAGTGCGTGGCTGACCAGGAATACTACAGCGCTCCGTGAACAGTTTGTCGAGGCTGACATTCCAGGATACATCGCATATGCAAGACAGTTCACTCTCTGCGACCAATACTTCACGGATGTTGCAGGGCCTTCCACAGGTAACCATCTAATGCTCTTGGCGGCTAGCTCGCCTTTCATCGATAATCCGAGGCCGGGCGATTCCTCGAGACTGTCCGCGTCGCTCCCGGGTAGTCTAGAGTCGCGCGGTTTGACTTGGGGGAATTATGGCGGATACGCGTTTCAGTATCTGAGTGGTCTCAGTGGAAGGGGGAAGTTTACCAGTGACCGGTTTAAGATGGATGCCGGTTCTGGGAAGCTGCCTAGTGTTTCTTGGGTTTACGCGTCGAGCGAGTTTGACGAGCATCCCCCTCACGGTGGAGCAGGCGCAATGGGAGACGTGACCAAGGGTATGCAGTGGACTATTGACCAGGTCAACGCGATTGTGAAGGGGAGATTGTGGCCGAAGATTGCGATTTTCATTACATGGGATGACTGGGGTGGATGGTATGATCATGTGGACCCGCCGAACGTCGAGACGTGGAAACTCGCTAGTCCCGTGCCCAATTATCAGGGAACACAGTTCAGGTATGGTTCACGGGTTGGCTGTCTGGTCTTGAGCCCATATGCGAAGAAGAACTACATCTCGAAATCATTGCATTCGCATGTCAGCCTTGTCAAGTTTTGCGAGTCAGTTTTCGGACTGGCTGCGCTGAACCAGCGAGATGGGCGCGCGGATGACATGTCGGACTGTTTCGATTTCAACCAGACGCCATTGGCACCGCCAATGTCTGCTCCTTGAATGAGCTGAGACTCTCGGGTCTCTCATTCTTTTAGAGCTCGTACTTCATTCTCTTATTTCCGGGAACCCTCTCGTTGTCTAACAGATGAATTGCGCGATTTCCATGGTTTGGGCTTGGACTGTGCACGTCAGAGGGTTTCTGGATCCCGGGGAACGGGTGGTGTCCCGGACAAACCATGTCTACAGTGCCATGGATTTGTCGAACATCCAGGACCAGGCGGAACGGAAGGTTAGGGAGATCACGGCTGGCCTCGAAAGGATGCTCAGGAATTCGAATCAGACGTGAAGAAACACTGCTGCACATAAGCGAACTCCTACGTAGCACTCCTCTCTAGAACCTTAAAGAGCACGAGTCCCGGCAGGAACCATGCCGAAATTCATCGATACACATTCCATGAACCCGTTGAGCGAACAGCAGGTCCGTCAGGTCCAGAATGCTCCCAAGGACGAGTTTGGTGTCACGCACGAGAATATCATCTACAACGAGAAGGAGAACAAGATCTTCTGTCTGCTCAACGCTCCGAACAAGGAAGCGGTTGAGAAGCATCACCGCAAGATAGGCATAAAACCCGACTGGATACACGAAGTGAAGACAACAAAGTAAGCCTGGTCCAACCCGGTTTTTTTCTGCGATAACGCTAGTTCTGACTCTGCATGCGTAAGGAATGATGAGCTGAGGGTTCTAGGCTGTTGTTTGCGTCTTGACGCTGCGTCGTATCAGAGATAGAGATACTAGTGCTGTTATGACTCCGTACACCAGGTGGAAGATGAGGCTACCTCCTGCAAACATGATGTTCGACAGGTCCGTGGGAACTAGAAGGTCCGTGACTGGAACGTAAACCACCAACCAGACTGCTATTCCTCCCAGTAGGCCTACCCAGAAACTCTTCCGAGTCGTGTCGAGAGCGAACCTCCTGATTAGTGCCGTTACTGCGACGAATACTCCGCCGGCGACGAGACCGACTAGGAAGTGAAGAGCCCAACCTGTTATGAGAGGCGAGGCAAGACCAAGCTTTGTCGCAATCGTGACGTAGAATACTTCTTCGCCGAGAGCGAAGGCGCTCAGACCGGCCAGTAGACCCAGGACGGCTGCTCCCACGAGCCCACCTATCGCGCCAACTCTGAGGCCTCGTGATGGGGAATAGTTGGTCGTCTGCATAGACAACAATGGAGTCTGTAGGAATATTAAAGCTGGAAGATACTTGATCGGAGACTGGTAGGGGTTAGCCCTTCCATATCCCTAGTGCTAATCCGATAAGGAAGGCGCCTGAGGTTATCGGTAGGAGACTTGCGAGGCTGGAAGCTTTGCTGGCTATCGACGGTGTCTGTGAGAAGGCTCTGTAGATGGTTGTCATGGTCGTGTCGCTTAGTTGGAGGTTGATGTAGCCGGTTGCGGCGAGGAAGGCGACCAGGGATATTATTGCGAGTCCTAGCTTGAAGGTCTTCTTGAGTACGATTCCTACTAGGAACCCTATTGCGAACAAGGTTAGGACGGCGATGGTTCCGGTTCTAATGTCGAGCTCGTTTGCCAGTGACATTCGACGCTCTTTGGGTCTTAGATGCTCTTAAGCTGTTTCGACATGGTTCCTACTGATAGAGACCGTCCACGCTAGGATTGCGTTGTTGCTAGGCACCTGAACTGGTAGCGGTTTTGGACGGTTAGGTTCAGCCTATCAGAGCCGGCGGGCTTTCTAGCTCTCGCCGGAGACTTTGCTGCGCTAGAGTCTCGGTTCTAGGCTCCGGTATGGTCCGAGTTTCGCTTCGAGAAAAAAGTGTGAAGGAGTATCTGCATGAGACCTCATGCTCTTGCAACTACACGTTTCCTAGTACTAACGATACTCGTCTTGGGATCGTTGCTGGCTACGGGGTGGGTTCACCCTAGGGCCATGGGAGCAATTGGCTCGTTCACTTTTACCACCGTGGGTGACTATGGAGATGATTCCCCTGGGACGCAGGCGGGTGCGGTTGTATCTCTAGTAAAAGCGACCGGGCCGGATTTTCATCTTGCTCTGGGCGATCTTCGATATTCATCGTTGAATGCGCAGACTTGGTGTCAGAATTTCAAGACGCAGTTCAACAATATGATTTTCATCGGGGGGAATCATGAGTCTGGGGAGTCGGATTATGGTCCTACGGACCAGTTTGCCCAGTACTGCCCGTTTTCACTACCTGGATCAGTAATTCCCGGTGTTGACCCGGCTCACTCGTATGGTTATGAGTACGCGTTTGATTATCCGGCTGGGTCTCCTCTGGCCCGGTTTATCCTGGTCTCTGCGGGTATTCAGTGGGCCTGCTGTAACCTGACTGGTTCGTGGGATTATGTTGCGGGGGATCCGCACTATAACTGGGTCGCCAGTACGATTGATGATGCCCGGGCTCGGGGCATTCCATGGGTGATTGTTGGTCTTCACAAGAACTGTCTCTCTAGCTCGAACGGTTGCGACAGCGGCTCTGACCTGATGAATCTACTATTCAGTAAGAAGGTGGACTTGTACTTGGTCGGGCATGATCATTCCTACCAGCGCAGCTATCAGCTGGGATGTGGGGACCCGAACCAGTTTCTAGCGAGCTGTGTTGTAAGCACGTCGAGTACTATGGCTAAGGGGGAGGGTACGGAGTACGTGATTCAGGGAACTGGAGGAGAAGGAAATACTGCAGTGTGTACCAGCTGTACTGAGTCTCCCTATTTTGCGAGTATGATGTACTCGGACTTTGGCGTGATGAAGTATACCGTTTCATCGACGAGCCTGACCGGGACCTATATGTCTGCGACGGGAAGATTCACGGACAGCTTCATTATGGGTGCGGGTCCGTTATCAGGCTCGTTCAATTACTTTCCGTCAGCGGTTCAGATAGGAGATCTGGTCTCGTTTACCGGGAACGCATTTGGAGGTTTGC
>Ga0066710_100003368_pt1 | contig 13577 bp, 14 predicted proteins | sample GraSoiAngelo_159_FD_79666 | JGI IMG/M metagenome (GOLD analysis project Ga0066710, IMG submission 79666) | Grasslands soil microbial communities from the Angelo Coastal Reserve, California, USA - 14_1009_16_40cm | ecosystem: Environmental > Terrestrial > Soil > Grasslands | place: USA...
CCAGCTGCGAGGCGGCGCCCGACGGCCGCACGCGAGGCGTACTCGCTGTACGTTGAGCGTGCGGCCGAGGGCGCCAACGAAGCAGATGGGCCTTTTTCAGCAGCCTGAGAGGGGCGGGCGCCGCCGGTAGAACCCGGTCGCTTGCTCGAAGGCGTGCGCGAGCTGGAGCACGCCCCACTCGTCGCGGTGACGCCCAACGATCTGCAGGCCCACCGGCAGGCCCTCGTCCGTGAAGCCGGCCGGCACCGAGATGGCCGGCAGCCCCGTCACCGTGATGTCCGAGCAGACCCGCATCCAATCGATGTACGTCGGCAAGGGAGCGCCGTTGATCTCGGTGACGTACGGCTGCGAGACGTCGAAGGGCGGGACCTGGGCCGCGGGGGCCAGCAGGAACTCGTAGCGCTCCATGAACTCGCGCACCCGGTGATAGAGCCGCGTGCGCGCCACCTCCGCCTCGCCGATCTCCCGCGCCGTGAGCTTGAGCCCCTCCTCGATATTCCAGACGACGGTGTCCTTCATCTGGTGGCGGTGCTGAGCGAGCAGCGGTCCATAGCGGGTCGCGAAGGTCAGTGCCCGTAGCACCTGGAAGACCTGCCGCGCCTCGCCGAAGTCGGGCTGCCCGTCCTCGACGTCGCAGCCGAGGGCTTCGAACGTAGCGCGCTGCCGGTCCAGCACCGCGGTCACGCGCCGATCTACCGGCAGGCCGCCGAGGTCGCGGCTCCACGCGATGCGGACGCCCTTGAAGCCGCGATCGAGGGGCGCGCGGAATCGGTCGCCGGGCTCGCTGATGGCGATCGGTGAGCGCGGGTCGGGGCCGGCCATCACGGCCAGCATCAGGGCCACGTCCGCGACCGTGCGCGCCATGGGCCCGGGCACGTGCAAGGTCGCCCAGGCGTTGTCCGCCGGCCACGGCGGCACGCGGCCAGGCGCGCCACGCAGGCCGACCACGTTGCAGAAGCTGGCGGGATTGCGGAGAGAGCCGCCGGTGTCGCTGCCGTCGGCGATCGGCACCATGCCGCACGCCAGCGCGACGGCGGCGCCGCCGCTGGAGCCGCCGCAGGTCTTCGTCAGGTCGTACGGGTTGAGCGTGCGGCCGAAGACCTCATTGAAAGTCTGCGAGCCGGCGCCGAACTCGGGAGTGTTGGTCTTGCCGATGGTGACGGCGCCGGCCGCCCGCAGGCGCTGGACGAAGAGCGCGTCCTGGTCGGGAACGTGGTCGCGGTAGATCGGCGACCCGAAGGTCGTCCGGATACCCCGCGTGGGGACGAGGTCCTTGTGCGCGACGGGCAGGCCGAACAGCGGTCCGACGGTGGTCGGGTCGCGCGCGAGCGCCGCGTCCTTCGCGCGCGCGTCGGCCAGCGCGCGCTCGGCGGTGAGCGTGACGATCGCGTTGACCTTCGGATTGACGCGCTCGATCTGTGCGAGGTGCGCCTGGACGACTTCGGTGACCGAGACGTCGAGCGCGCGGATACGCCGCGTCAGCTCCGTCGCCGTCAAGAAGCAGAGATCGCTGCTCACCGTTCGTCCGCGAGAGAGTGTACACCGGCTTGGGAAAATCTCGAGCGACGCTCGACACGGGCGAGATCCTGGACGACCCACACCTGAACGCCCGCGGCCAGATCCACACGATCGAGCACGCCACGCGCGGGCGCATCCGGCTGCCAGGCTGTCCGGTACATCTGTCCGCTTCGGAAGCGCCGACGTCGCCTCCGCCGCTCGCGGGGGAGCACACCGCGGAGGTGCTGGCCGAGGTGCTGGGCGTGTCGATGGACGAGGTAGAAAAGCTCCGAGCGCAGGGCGTGCTGGGCTAGTTCGACGCCGCGCTCGGCCCCCGAGATAGGCCGGGGCGGGTACTCAGACGATCAGCGCTAGCGGTTCCTCGATCAGCTCGGCGAGCGCGCCGAGGAACTGTGCCCCGCGGGCACCATCGAGCGCCCGGTGATCGCATGATAGCGTCAGCATCATCGTCGGCTGGACGGCCGGCTGGCCGTTGAGGGCGACGACCCGGTCCGCGATGCGGCCGACGGCGAGAATCGCGGCCTGCGGCGGATTGACGATCGCGTTGAAGGCGTCGACGCCGTACATGCCCAGGTTGCTGATCGTGAACCCACCACCCTGGATGTCGGCCGGCCGCAGCTTGCCGGCCTGGGCGCGGCTCACCACGTCCTCGCGGCGCGCGGCGAGCTCCGCCAGGCGCAGGGTGTCGGCGCGGTGGATGACAGGAACGACGAGGCCATCGTCGATCGCCACGGCCAGGCCGATATTGATGTCGGCGTTCTGCGCGATCGTGCCGTCCTTCCACGAGGCGTTCACGCGCGGATGCTGCACGAGCGCCGCCGCGACGAGCTTCACCAGCAAATCCGAGTAGGTGATGTGGGCGCCGGTCTGCTTACGCGCCTTGTCCAGCCAGGAGACCAGGCGGCTCACGTTGACCTCGCGAACGAGATAGAAATGCGGCGCGGTAGTCCAGCTCGTCGTCATGCGCTCGGCCATGATTCGCCAGACGGTGCCGACACCGACCGCTTCCACGCGAGTCGCGGAAGGAGTCGCCGCGGCGGGGCGGCCCGCGGTCGGAACATCCGCCACCAGGACGGCGCCGCCCGGGCCCGAGCCGTGGAGCGCGCTGATGTCGAGACCACGCTCGGCGGCGAGTCGGCGCGCTTTCGGCGATGCCGCCACCAGCCGCGCTTCCGTCCCGTTCCCGGCTGACGCGCCGTGCCGGCTCTCGACGTAGGCGAGGACGTCGGCCTTCTCGATGCGTCCACTGGCCGTCTTCACGCGCGCGAGGTCGACGCCGTGCTGCTCGGCGATCTTCCGGGCGAGCGGCGACGCCTTCACCGTTCCAGTCGACTCTCTAGCCGCCGCGTTGATTACCACGGGCGGCGTCGGCACGGCACCCGTCGCAGCCGCGCTCGCCGCCGGCATGACCGCGGGTGGCGAAGCGCCGGCTCCCGCCTCACCCGCAGCGAAGACGGTCGCGATCGGCCGCCCGACCGGCACCACGTCCCCTGCCTGCGCGCTCACGTCCCGCAACACGCCGGCCGCCGGCGCCTCGATCTCGACGGTGACTTTGTCGGTCTCGATCTCAACGATCGGCTCGCCCTTCTGCACGGTGTCACCGGGGGACTTGAGCCAGCGCAGGACCTTGCCGGTCTCCTGCGCCAGCTCCAGCGCCGGCATGATGATATTGGTCGGCATCGTCAGCTCGCGAAGACCTCGCGGGCGACGGCCAGAGCCCGCTCGATCCCGTTGGCGTCGACGTCCAGGTGGGTCACGGCGCGAATCGTGCGCGAACCGAGCGCACCCATGCGCACGCCGCGGGCAAGCAGGCGCTCGACGGCGACCGGCGCCGTCAACTGGCCGGCCAGCTCGAAGAACACGATGTTGGTCTCGATGTTCGAGGGGTCGAGCTTCACACCCGGCAGGCCGGCCAGGCCCTCGGCGAGTCGCCGGGCGTTGGTGTGGTCCTCGGCCAGGCGCTTGACGTGGTGGCGAAGCGCGTAGACACCACCGGCGGCGATGATGCCAGCCTGGCGCATCGCGCCTCCCATCTGCTGCTTGCATCGCCACGCCTCGTCGATGAACCCGCGGGAGCCCGCCAGCGCGGCGCCGACCGGAGCGCCGAGGCCCTTCGTGAAGTCGATCCACACCGAGTCGAAGAACGCCGCGTAGTCTCGGGCCGAGACGCTGCGCGCAACGACCGCGTTCATGAGCCGCGCGCCGTCGAGGTGAGTCGCGAGGCCGTGGCGACGCGCCACCGCCGTCACCGCCTCGATCCGTGCGAGCGACCACACCGAACCGCCCCCGAGGTTGCTCGTCTGCTCCACCCAGAGGAGTCGAGTCCGGGGAGCATAGCGAGAACTCGGACGCACCGCCGCTTCGACCGCGGCGGCGTCGAACTGGCCGCGCGGGCCGTCGATGGTTCGCATGTTGACCCCGGCGAGGGCGCCGGGCCCGCCGGCCTCGAAGTTGATGGGATGGGCCGTGTGGTGAGCGATGACCTCTTCCCCGGGCCTCGTGTGCACGCGCAGCGCGATCTGGTTGCACATCGTGCCGGACGGTAGGAACACCGCGGCTTCTTTTCCCAGGAGCTCGGCCACCATCTCGCAGAGCTGGTTGACGGTCGGGTCCTCGAGCTTCTGCTCGTCGCCCACCTCGGCCTCGCACATGAAGCGGCGCATGTCGGCGGTGGGCCGCGTGACGGTGTCGCTCGCGAGATCGACGTCGATGCGCATGGCCGGCATCCGTTCACGCCTTCCGGCAGAGCGCCTTCGCCGCCTCGGCGACCGACTTCTCCGAAGGCACGGTGAGATCCTCGAGCACTGGCGAAAACGGCACCGGCACGTCCATGGCCCCGATGCGCTTGACCGGCGCGTCGAGGTGATAGAACGCGCCCTCCGCGATGACCGACGCGATCTCGGCGGTGACGCCATAGCGCTCGTAGCCCTCGTCCACCACCATGGCCCGCGAGGTCTTCTTCGCGGACTCGATCAGCGCCTGCTTGTCGAGCGGCCAGGTCGTGCGCGGGTCGATCACCTCGGCGCTGATCCCGGCTTCCTCGAGCAGCTTGGCGGCACCGAGGGCGACCCCGACCATGCTGCTGGTGGCGACGATCGTGATGTCGGTGCCGGCGCGCTTCACCTCGGCCACGCCGAACGGAATCGTGTAGTCCTCGGCGGGCACCGGGCCCTTGACCCGGTACATCATCTTGTCCTCGAAGATGACCACCGGGCTGTCGTCGCGGATGGCCGTCTTCATGAGCCCCTTGGCCTCGTACGGGCCGGATGGCAGCGCGACCTTCAGGCCGGGGATGTGGCTCACCCACGCGTGGAGCGACTGCGAGTGCTGGGCGGCCGACCGGCGCGTCGCGCCGAGCGTCGTCCGAAAGACGATCGGCACCTTGATCTTGCCGCCCGACATGTAGTGCGCCTTGGCGGCCTGGTTCACCATCTGGTCCATGGTGAGCGTGATGAAGTCGCCGAACATCACGTCGACGACCGGCCGCATGCCCGTCATCGCGGCGCCGACGCCGATGCCGGCGTAGCCGGGCTCGGAGATAGGCGTGTCGATGATGCGATCGGTCCCGAACTCCTGCACCAGCCCGGTCAGCGTCTTGAACGGATGGCCGGCCTCCGCCACGTCTTCCCCGATGAGGAACACGCGCGGGTCGCGCCGCATCTCCTCCGCGATCGCTTCCTTGACCGCTTCGCCGTACGTCAGCTCTCGTTCACTCATGATCCTCTCCCTCCACGGCCTCCGGCCTCACGCGAGGGTGCGGCAGCCTGGTCGTGGAGTCAAGCGAGGGATGGCGGCTGCAATGGTAAGAGGTCGGCCACGGCAATCCGGCTGGACGTGAACGCGAGGGGCATCACGACGGCTGGCGGCGTCAGCGAGGCGACCGATCGATACCGCCACCCGTAGGCTGCCGCCGGGTCCGGAGCCGGATCGCGACAAACCTCGAGGACGCGGCCGGTGAGATTCACGATCCAGTAGTCCTGAATTCCCGCGCGTGCGTAGAGGCTGCCCTTGTGCTGCCGGTCGAACTCGAGGCTCGATTCGGCGACCTCGACGGCCAGCGCTGGATGCGCCGGGTGACCGTCGTGATAGTCGCCGGGCCGGCCCGGGACAACGACGAGATCGGGCTCGGGCTCGGAGTCGTCGTCGAGCGAGACCGGCGCCTGGACTCTCACGATCCATCCCCCGGGAAGGGCCGCTCGCAGCGCGTAGTCGACACGGGTGACAGCCGCGGCATGATAGGCACCCTGAGGCTCGGCGACGACGAGCTGCCCACCGATGAGCTCGACAGGATCTCGCTGGAACACCCCCAGGTCCACCAGTCGGTCGTATTCGGTCCGCGTCCAGCGCCGGAGCGTGAGCGGTGCTCGAGTCATCGCCTCAGGCGAAGATCTCTGCCAGCGTCACCCTGACGTCGGGGAACGCGAGAAGACTGGCGGATGCGGAACCCGTCAGGCGGGTCGCGTCACGGTAGCCGCCGGCGTCGGGCGAGCGGTGAACCTCGATGCTTTCGGTCGCACAGTCGACCACCCAGTACTCGGGGATGCCGGCCTCGGCATAGAGCCTGAGCTTGGTCGATCGGTCGTAGGACAGCGAGTTCTCCGCCACCTCGATGATCAGCAGCGCATCTTCCCCGTGCGCCTCGAGCTCTTTGTACGGCAGCGAGCGGCGGCGCAGGATCTTGAAATCGGGCTCAGGCTCGGTGTCGTCGGCGAGCACAACGGGGTTCTGGACCGACACGATGGCTCGGCCGGCGATGCGCACGGTCAAGAGCTGGTTCAAGTTGTCGACGAAGGCCTTGTGACGCCGGCCGACGGGCGACATCTCGACGATCTCGCCTCGGATCAGCTCGACCCGATCCGTCGGCTTGAGGATGCCCACCTCGGCCATCCGGTAATACTCCTCGCGTGTGAACAACCGTCTTGCGCCCACTACTTCGACCTCCAGCGCTGTCCTCCCCGCTCGCGCCCCGCTCGTCTCATCAACGAGCCTATACCCCATCCGCGCCGGCGCCGAAAAGTCCCTGGAAGGATACACGGCGTGTGTGGTGCGAGCGGCGGTTGCCTACCGCTTCACGGTCAGCTTCTCGTAGAGGGCGCTGAGGACCTCATCGACCCCGGCGGACGCCCAGACGTCGAAGAACGGCGAGGCTTGCATGGCGACGAACTCGCGCTGGCCGCGCTCCTTCGTCTGCGTCTCGGTCTCACCGGCTCGCGCCGCTTGCTGGTGTCCGCGGATGAGGTCTTTGTGATAGATGGCCGCGTACTCGATGTAGCGATGAAGCTCCTGGAAGTCGTTCGAGTAGAAGACCGCGACCGGCAACGACGCCCACTCGCCGCCGTTCTTCGCGTTCAGGAACTCCAGCATGAGGTCGTGGTTGCCGTCGGGGTAGACGGCCGGATCTGGCCGGCGCGTGCCGAGGATCTTCCTGCCGTCGCGATTGAAGATCCGGAGCTCCAGCCCGCCGGCCTCGGCCAGCCGCGCCATCGCGGGCACGTCGCGCCGGCAATCGGACGACCAGTCCTCGGAGATCATCAGGATCTTTGCGGGCCCGTTGGGTGCGCGGCGAGCCACTTGATCGCGGCCACCTGCTGGTCGCCGAGCCGCGTCCGCGCGTAGCGCTCGCGGAACACCGCGCTGTTGTCCTTGCGCGGCGTGGGGATCGACCCGCCGTCGGGGAAATAGCCGCCCCAGGCTTCGCGGGCGAGGTTCTCGGGGCTGCCGGCGTACTTCACGTACTCGTCGAACGTCATGCCGCTGGCGAACCGCGCGGGGGTGACGATGCTCTTCGCCATGCTGTCCTCCTTGGTGCTCGGCCGCTCTGGCACGCAGCTCAGCTCACGCGAGCTTCGGCATGACCTCGTCGGCGAACCGTCCCATCGCGCGCTCGACCTCGCCCCGCGGCAGCATCGATCCTTGATCGAACCAGCAGATGATCTGCGAGAGCCCGAACTCGTCGCGCGCGGCCTGCAGGCGGTCGACCACTTCCGAGGCGTCGCCGAACACGCCCTGATCGCGGCAGAATTTCTCGAACGGCAGATTGGCCACGGTCTCTTCGATCATCCGCAGGCGCGGCAGGTGGTCGCCGTACGACTCGGGCAGCTGGGCGAAGATGGTCCGGAGGTTCTGGTAGTACTTGAGCACGCCGGGCCGCATGGCGTCGCGCGCGACGCCGGGCGTGATCCCCACGTGCACCGGCAGCATCAGCGCCATCTGATCGCTCTGCCACGGGTGGCCGGCCGCGGCGAGATGCGCGCGGTAGAGTGCCATATACTCGCGCAGCTGCGGGATGGGCGTGGTCGTCGTCCCTGAATAGATGGGGAGCCCGAGGGCGCCGATGTGGGCGAAGCTCTCCGCCGTGTGAACGGCGACCCGGATCGGCGGGTGGGGCCGTTGCAGCGGCTTCGGCACCACCGCGACGTCTTCGACCTGGTAGAACGTGCCGCGATAGCTGAAGCGCTCCCGCGTCCACGCCAGGCGAATGATCTCGAGCGCCTCGTCGAAGCGCGCGCGGTTCTCCGACACGGACACGCGAAATCCGTGGAACTGGCTCGGGATCGAGCCCCGGCCGACGCCGAACTCGAGGCGCCCGCCCGAGAGAAGGTCGGCGGTCGCGGCCAGCTCGGCCGAGCTCAGTGGATGGTGCAAAGGCAGCAGCGTGACGGCGGTCCCGATGCGAATGCGCCGGGTGCGCTGGGCGATCACCGGCACCGCCATGAGCGGGCTCGCCAGCAACGAGAACGCCCCGCCGAAGTGAAGCTCGGCCAGCCAGGCCACGTCGAAGCCCAGCGAGTCGCCGAGCGCGATCAAGTCGAACATCTCGGCGTACCGGTCGGCATGCGTCTGTCCGGTCGCTTCCGGCGCCTGGTAGAAGAGTCCGAATCGCATTCGGTGACAGGATAACGCGGAAGCGACGCCCGGCGTGACTGTCTCGCCGAGGCGCGCCCCGCTGCTTCTCACCTGCAGGGCCGCCATCAAAGCCGCTGTGTCCACCTCCCAGTCGGATCACCTCCAGGGTCGGACGTGACGGGAGTGACGGTGTCAGATCACCGGCGCCGGCGCGCGCGGCGTCGTCTCCCACTGCGCCGGATCGTGCCCGTAGAACATCGCGGCGCCGCCCTGGTCGCGCAGCTTGCGCAGCGCTGCCAGCGACTCGCGCATGACCGACGGGTTCCAGAGGATGTTCGGCAGCACGTCGCGGTCCATGTTCTCGCGGGTGTAGCAGGCGTCGGACGCGCAGACGATCTGCGCGTTCTTTCCCGCGCGCACCTGGAGCGATTGGTGCCCCGGCGTGTGTCCGTACGTCGGCAGCAGCACGACCGAGCCGTCGCCGAAGACGTCGTGCTCGCCCTCGATCATCCGGTAGTCGAGCGGGTGGTCGAAGTCGATGGGGCTCGGGCTATAGCTCGGGACGAAGCCCGGGCGCCGCGCCGCCTCGAGCTCGGGGCGCTGCACGAAGAACGTCGCCCGCGGAAAGAACTCGTTGCCGCCGCAGTGGTCGAAGTGCAGGTGCGAGTTGGCCACGTAGCGCACGTCGTCCGGCGCGAGACCGAGCCGCGCGAGCTGGGGCACCACGTCGTCGCCGACCTGCGACTTGACGGCGAGGCGCTTGATCCGCTCGGGCCCGAGGCGGCCCAGCGGATCCACACGGGCCTGGCAGTGCACGCCGGTGTCGAACAGGAGCCGACCGCGCGGATGGTCGACCAGGAAGCTCGTCACCGGGACGGTCCAGGGCTGGCCCGGCTTCAGGTCGGACACCATGCTGGCGCGGTCGAGCTCGATGTAGCCGGTGCAGAGCGCGTAGACGTGGATCACGATCACCTCGCTTCGCTGCGAACGCATCATACACGCTTGGTTGGTGCTATGATCCCGCGGCGTGTCCAGGCAACCGACACGGTTTGGAAGAATCCGTCCGCCGGACGAGGCGTGGCTGGCCAAGGCGCCGCCCGAGCCGATCCTCGAGCCCGAGCTGCCGATCATCGACACCCACCATCACCTCTGGCAGCGGCCGGATCATCGTTACTTGCTGGACGAGCTCCTGGCCGATCTCCGCACCGGCCACAACATCGTCGCCACGGTGTTCGTGGAGTGCCGCGCGATGTACCGCGCCGCCGGCCCGGTCGAGCTCAAGCCGGCGGGCGAGACCGAGTTCGTCGCCGGCATCGCGGCGATGAGCGACAGCGGCCTCTACGGCCCGACGCGCGTCGCCACCGGCATCGTGGGCTTCGCCGATCTCACGCTGGGCGACCGGGTCGAGCCGGTGCTGGAGGCGCACCTCCGCGCCGGCGGGGGCAGGTTCCGCGGCGTGCGCCACTCCGCGGCGTGGGACGCGAGCCCGGTCATCGGCAACAGCGCCGCGGCCTCGGCACCGCACCTGCTGAAGCAGCCAGATTTCCGCGCGGGCTTGGCGCGCCTGACCGCGCTCGGCCTGTCCCTCGACGCCTGGGTGTTCCATCCGCAGCTCGCCGACGCCATCGACCTGGCGCGGGCCTTCCCGGAGGCGAACATCATCGTGGGCCACGTGGGCGGGCCGCTCGGCTACGGGCCATATGGCGACCGGCGGGACGAGGTGTTCGCGTCGTGGAAAAGGGGGATCACGGAGCTGGCTCGATGCCCGAACGTGGTCATGAAGCTCGGTGGCATGATGATGCGGCTAGCCGCCTACGACTACGGGGCGCTGCCGGCGCCGCCGTCATCGGCCGAGCTGGCCGCCCACTGGCGACCGTACCTCGAGTTCTGCATCGAGCGCTTCGGGCCGACCCGCTGTATGTTCGAGAGCAACTTCCCCGTGGAGAAGATGGGCATCGGATACGCCGCGCTCTGGAATGCGTTCAAGCGAGTCGCCGCGGGCGCATCGGCCGAGGAGAAGCTGGCGATGTTCAGCGGCACGGCGCGGCGCGCGTATCGACTGGACTGAGCGCGAAAGCGTCTCGAATCGTTCCTAATCGCCACAGCTGGAGCCAATGACGCCGCCAGCACCCGAAGCCCTGATTTCCCCCGCTCAGAAGTGGGCCATCACCTTCACGGTCATGGTAGTGGCCTTCATGCAGATCCTCGACACCAGCGTCACCAACGTCATCCTCCCGCACCTGCAGGGATCGCTCTCGGCCGGGCTGGACGAGGTGTCGTGGGTGATCACCTCCTACCTCGCGGCCAACGCCGTGATCATCCCAGCCACCGGTTGGCTGGCCGGGCTGTTCGGGCGCAAGCGGTTCTTCCTGATCTGCGCCACGCTGTTCGTGGTCAGCTCGTTCGTCTCGGGCGCAGCCCCCGACCTCACCACGCTGATCGTGGCCCGCATCTTCCAGGGTCTCGGCGGCGGGCCGATCATTCCGCTCTCGCAGGCCATCCTCTGGGAGATTTTCCCCTTCCATCAGCGAGGCCTCGCGATGGCGGTATGGGGAGTCGGCTTCATCCTCGGGCCGATCCTGGGGCCGACCGTCGGCGGGTACCTGGCCGACCAGTGGTCGTGGCGCTGGATCTTTTACATCAACCTGCCCGTGGGCATCCTCGGCTTTTTTCTGGCCAGCGTCTTCCTTTTCGACCCGCCGTACCTGCGCCGCGCTGCGCACATCGACTGGTGGGGCCTGGCGCTGATGATCGCGGGCTTCGGGTGCCTTCAGCTCGTCCTGGACCGGGGCGAGCGGGAAGATTGGTTCGCCTCGGCGACGATCGTCGCACTGACGATCGTCGCCGTCGTCGCGCTCGCCAGCTTCCTGATCCGCGAGCTGATGACCGGCGATCCGATTCTGGACCTCGCCGTGTTCACCGACCGCAACTTCGCCACCGGCGCGTCGCTCAGCGCGCTCATCGGCTTCGGCACGTTCTCGGGCATGCTGCTGGTCGCCGTCTTCACGCAGAAGCTTCTCGGCTACGACGCGTGGACCTCGGGCTTGGTGCTGGCGCCCGGCGGTCTGGGCAACATCTTCTCGCTCTTCGCCTCGGGGCTGGTGACGCGCCTGGACCAGCGAGTGATGCTGGGATTCGGATGTCTGCTCAACGCCGCCAGCCTCTACATGATGACCTCGCTGACGCTCGGAATGGACTACTGGGCCCTGGCGCTGCCGCGCTTCATCCAGGGGTTCGCGGTCGGCTTCATCTTCGTGCCGCTCTCCACTCTCACGCTGGCCACGGTCCGGCGCGACAAGCTCGTCAACGCCACCGCGATCTACGGGATGCTGCGCAACGTCGGCGGCAGCGTGGGGATCGCGGTGGTCACGACGCTGCTGGCCCAGCGGAGCCAGTTCCACCAGACCACGCTCGTGAGCCACGTCACCGCGTGGGATCCGGCGACGCGCGAGCGCCTGACGTCATGGGCGAGCCACTTCATGGCGCGGGGCAGTGATAGCTTCACCGCCGAGCGCCAGGCGGTGGCGATGCTCTATCGCGAAACGGTGGCGCAGGCCCAGCTCCTGGCCTACGCGGACGATTTCTGGCTCCTGGCGGTGATGTTCACGGCGGTTCCGCTGGTCCTTCCGCTGATGCGCCGCATCCGGATGGAGCCATCGACGGCGGCAACAGCGCCGACGACCGAGCGCGCTGCCGCACACGTCGCGGAGGAGGGCGCCAGGTGACGGCGCCGGCGGATCAGCGGCCGGCGACTTCCTCGGGACGCCATTCGACGGCGCCGAATCGCGTGTGGCCCAGGAAGTTGTACGTGAGGTTGACGGTCTCCACCCTCTGGTGCCGGTCGCCCTGGCCTGGAACGCTCGTGTCGCGCGTCGAGATCAGATACTGGACTCCGATACCGTGGGGGCCGTAGACGCGCACCGTGAACCCCAGATTCAGGCGGCTGATGATCTCCCCGCCGATGTCGCTCGTGCTGATCCCGCCTCCGGCACCCTTCCCGGCCACGTAGTACTGGCGCCCTGTCGCGTCGACCATGAGGCGCTCGCCGAAGATCCCGCGGAGGCCGACGAGCACCTGCGGAATGACCCCGTAGTGGTAGTCGCGCTCCGCCTGGTCGCCGACGGTCCCGGCCGCGCCGAATCCGACGCCGCCGAGGACCGTGCCCTGGAGCGCGATTCTTCGTGTGAGCCACCACTGATTGACGGTGCCGAGAGAGAGCGCCGTCGTCGAGACACGAAAGATCTGAGGCGAGAGGTAGTCGAAGACTCCGAAGAGGCCCCAGATCCCCCGAAAGTCGTCACCGAGCTCGTACTTCGTGCCCAGGAGCAGGCCTCGAACCGCGGCGTTTTCGATGAGGTTCGAGATCGGATCCGCGTTCGGCACCGCGGTGATCTCGAACTGGAAATAGTCGAAGGGGCGCGTGTATTGGTAGCCGGGTTTCCCGGGGAGTCCGTAGATGATGGAATAGTCGAGACTCCCTTCGTGGTTCTTGAAGGCGTGCGTGAGGCCTCCGGTGTCGACTTCGGTCGTGAGCGCGGCGCCGAGTCGCAGGCGGATGAAGACCTCGGGATTGCGGCTCGGAAAGACCGCGTCGAACCGGTCGCCGAAGACCAGCCGGTTGAAGCCGGTCGGCGGCGAGATCGCCGCGGCGCCGAGCTCGCGCCAGAAGCCCGGCGTCTCGCCGCCGCCCTCGAGCAGCAGGCTGGCCATCCGGAACAGCGCCTCGCCCACGAACGACCCGGCGATGCCGCTCGCGATGTGATCGTTGAGGGAGGGCGGCGTTTTCTCCGCGAAAGTCTCCCAAAGGTAGCTTCCGGCGGCGGTGTACGCCAGCGACTGCCAGTAGTTGAGGCCGGCCGATCGCGCGAATCCGTAGTAGATGCTTCCCTGGTAAGGATGTCCGATCTGGTTGGTGCTGAACGGGTCATGGTCGATGACTGTCGCGCTGGTCAGGTTCTTCCGGATCGAGTGCAAGTCGCTGTCGTAGTCATTGGTATCGCTCAAGAACCGGTCGAACAGGTGGAGTCCGAGGACGAAGGCCGGAACCTCGAGAGCAGGGATGAGGTAGCTCTTGCCTTCGCCCGTCTCCCAGGACAGCACCGGGGAGGTAGCCGGCTCCTCCGCGAATCCCGCGTGCGGCATCGCGAGGGCGAGAGCAAGGGCGCCGGGAAGGAGAGCCCGTCGAAACACGCCGGCACGTGACGGCCACACCC
>Ga0066710_100003369_pt1 | contig 13577 bp, 12 predicted proteins | sample GraSoiAngelo_159_FD_79666 | JGI IMG/M metagenome (GOLD analysis project Ga0066710, IMG submission 79666) | Grasslands soil microbial communities from the Angelo Coastal Reserve, California, USA - 14_1009_16_40cm | ecosystem: Environmental > Terrestrial > Soil > Grasslands | place: USA...
CGAACTGCGCGTCGATGGTTGGCAGTTTTTGCCGGCGCTTGTTCGCGGCGGCTTCAAGCTGGCCCCACCGCTCACACGCCGCGGAAAAAGAAAGCGTCCCGCGCGCGCAGCGGTTTTTCGAGGAAGACTTCCTGGCCACTCCTAAGGCCTTTTACAGGTAGATCGAGAACGGACTCATCCAGGACGGAAATGCGATGAGACGCCATGATCGAAACGATCTCCTGACGCAGAATCTCCAGCTTCCGAAACATCTCCTGGCTGAACGAATCCCGGTAATACTCATCTGCGCGGACGGTTTTACCGGTCTCATCGTTCCAGAAGAAACTGCAGCTCGGATCGGGAAACGCAATGGAGCCATCTTCGAACCATGAACAGGTGGACGCGTTGATAGCCGCAACGGGTGCAGCGAGTGAGATCGTCAGCGCCAGGCCGAACCGGCCTTCACCAGGATAAGTAGTCTGGGTCCCATCTTCCGGATCGTCTCCAATCGTCTCGTCTTCAAAGCGAAATTCTTCGCCGTGTGGCGATACGAAGAAGACGTGATACGACTGCCATTCGAAATCGTAGACCAGTGGTTCGTCCAGGTCGTCTTCGTCGCAGCCGGTGCCGCCCGCCTCTTCGGTCTGCCAAACCAGTGAGGCGCCAGAGATGCTGCCGAGATCCCGTTCGATCTGGTATCGAAACTCATGGAAGTAGGATTCATCGGCGGGGAATTCCTCGACCACGCCACGAGGCCAGCATCGTTTAATGGCAGCGGCGACATGCTTGGGGATTTCAGCAACGCTTGAACGGCGCGCGGCGCCCACCTCTTTTTCGTTCAATCGCGCTCTTCGCTTTGTCATGCACCATCTTCCGTTGTTAAGCGTCGGTCCCACGTTCGGCCGGTCATTTTACAGCAGCGGGGTTCGAATTCGCGCGAAGTTGACTTTGGACCACAGGCCGCGCGTTTCGACTACATGAACTCCGATGATCTCAAGAATAGGCGCGCGGCGGGTCTTCACGTTGCCTTCTATGACGCCTCAACAATTCAGCCGAGCTCGTAGCGGATCAAGGCGCCGCCCACAATCGCGGCGGTTTCGGATTTCAGGATTGCGCCACCCAGGCTGACCAGCGTGAATCCATTTTGGCAGACGGTTTTCAATTCTTCATCGGTCCAGCCGCCCTCGGGGCCGACCAGATACAGTACGGGCGAACCTTTGATGGCGGGCTTGAGCGGACCGCCGCCGCGTTCGGCAAGCACGATCCTGGAACGAGCTTCCGTGCGAAGAACCTGTTCGAAGGAAGCCACCTCGTCCAGGACCGGAAAACGATAATGTTTGGATTGTTTGGCGGCTTCCACGATGAGTCGATTCCATCGCTCCGTACGCTTGCCCGCAGCCACGTTTGAGCGGCCGGCAACAAAGGGGACGATCCGCGTTACGCCGATCTCGACAGCTTTCTCCAGGGCAAGCTCGAATGCCGCCGCTCGAATCAACGCTTGTCCCAAAATCACATCGTGAGCTCCAGGATCCACGACACGACGGCCCGTGATCCGAGCCGAAGTCTCGCGGCGTCCGACCGTAGTAATCACGGCGGACCACACTCCGCCTTTGCCATCGAAGATTTCAAACGCTTCGTTTACCGCAGCGCGCCCCACGGCTAAATGATGATGTTCGTCTCCGGAAATTCGGATGAGATCGCCGTCAATGGAAGGATCCGGAAGGTAGACGGATTTAAGCGCCATGCACGCCGGCCGGCTTTTGGGCAACCAGAGTGAGCCACTCACCGCGCATCATTTGTTCGTGAACGGCGTAGTCGAACCCCGCCATGACATCGAAAACTTCCTCGCGCTGCTCCGTCAGAATTCCCGAAAAAATGGCGAGGCCCCGAGGGCGCAGCGCCCGATGCAGCTCCGGAAAAAGCTCGATAATGAGGTCCTCGGTGAGATTGCACAACAGAAGATCCACGGAACCCGTACGGACCGCATCGATCGATCCACAGAACGTCCACACTTCGCGCTCGGAGTTGCGTTCGATATTGGCATACGCCACGTGGGCCGCCACGGGATCGATGTCGCAGGCCAACACTTCCCTTGCTCCCAACAACCGCGACGCGATCGCGAGAATTCCCGAGCCGGTGCCCAAATCGACAATGACGTGATCCGGCTCGACCCAGCGTTCCAGGGCCTGCATGGTCAATTGCGTGGTCTCATGTGTGCCGGTGCCGAATGCCTGTCCTGGATCGATCTGAATGCGCAAACGATCGTCCGGACATGTGGAATCCGACCAGCTTGGAGTGATAAAGAAATCGTCGCCGATGGGAAAACTGGTGTAGGACTTCTTCCATTCTTCCGTCCAGTCACGATCATCGACGTTTCCCGACGAAATCACCGGAGGCGGGCACTGTACACGATTGAACAGAGAGGTCAGTTCGCTGCAAATGTGGTCGAGATCCACCGTTCGATCGAAATACGCAATGAGTCTCGATTTGCCAGGGGCGGCCTGGTCGTCTTCCCAGACTCCAGCGGCGCCATTGCCGGAGAGTTCGCCGACGATTGCATCTTTGAGATCGTCGGGAACATCGAGCGTGATTTGCTTCCACGACATACTTCTAAGCAGAGCGTCGTTAGGAATTGCGCTGAGCTATTCTCTGAGGAAGTGCATCCGCCTCCATTTCCTAAGGAACAAGTCCTAGAAGTGGGCTTCTAATTGCCGCGCGAAGCGCATCCAATCGACTGTAGGGGCGGTCTCTGACCGCCCGTTTTTCATTTCGATTCGGGATCCTTCGAATCTTCGACCCTAAAACGGGCGGTCAGAGACCGCCCCTACAGTCGAATCGGATGCGCTTCGCGGCATCCTTTGTCTCCTCCCCGTTTGTGTTCCTTCCATGAAACAAGGCTCCAGGCGCCTGACGCGTTTAGGAGGGGGCAGGGGGCGGTGATGACTTTCTCGCAGGGTTCTCCCTCAACTAAAAATCTCTTTCATCCGTTCCAGGAGCTTCTTTTGAATCGGCCGGTTATCGTTTTGAATGGTTCCGCCGAATTTGGCGATGAGCTCTTTCTGCTCTTTGGTCAGCTTCGATGGGACCACGATGTTGACTGTGACGTAGAGATCGCCTCGAGCGGAGCCGCCGCGCTTGGAAACGCCGCGTCCTTTGATCCGGAACGTTGATCCGGGTTGTGTTCCCGCCGGTATGAAGAGCCGCTCTTCCTCTCCTTCAAGCGTGGCCACGGCGATTTCCGAGCCGAGGGCGGCCTGTGGAAAGGAAATTGGAATGACGCAATACAGGTCGTGGTCGCGCCGCTCGAAAAAGTCGTGGTCTTTGACACGGAGTACGACGTAGAGGTCGCCGCCAGGGCCGCCCTTCGGGCCGGCGTCGCCCTCGCCTGAGATACGCAGCTTGTCGCCGTTGTCCACGCCGGCCGGTACTTTCAGCTCGAGCGACTTCTCGCGGACGACGCGGCCTTCGCCATGACACGCTTTGCACGGATTCTTGATGACCTGACCGGTTCCATGACAATGAGAACACGTGCGGGTGATGCTGAAGAAGCCCTGCTGGAATCGGACCTGTCCATAGCCATTGCACGTCGGACAGGCCGTGGGGCCGCTTCCCTTTTGCGCTCCGCTGCCGTCACATTCCGAGCAGTGCTCGTGGCGCGGAACTTTGATCTTAGTCTTGGCTCCGAAGGCGGCCTCTTCAAAACTGAGTTCGAGGTCGTACCGAAGATCGGCGCCGCGTTGCACGCGGTTGCCACGCCGGCCGGAGGCTCCTCCGAAGAAATCACCGAAGCCGAAAATATCGCCGAGGATGTCGCTGAAATCGGAAAACACGCTAGGATCGAAGCCACTGAATCCGCCGCCGGAGGGGCCCAGGCCGGCGTGGCCGAAGCGGTCGTATTGCGCGCGCTTCTGCGCATCGCTCAAGACCGAGTAGGCCTCGGCCGCTTCTTTGAATTTATCTTCAGCTTCTTTGTCACCAGGATTGCGATCCGGATGGTATTGAAGCGCCATCTTGCGATAGGCGCTCTTGATTTCCTGTTCGGAGGCGTTCCTGGAAACGCCGAGCACTTCGTAGTAGTCTCGTTTACCGTTATTCAAATGTCCGTCCCCGGTCTTTCAACTCCCGCTCCATCATCTTAACTCCACGGGGCCGTCCCGTTGAGTTAACGTAATCCGCAGCGGGACTAAGCATTGCGGACTGCCACGTTGACCATTGCGGGGCGCAGCAACCGTCCATTGAGCATGTAACCTTTGCGAAATTCGTCCACAACTGTATTCTCTTCGACCTCATCCGTGACAGTCGTGCTCACGGCTTGATGAATGTTGGGATCGAATTGCTGGCCTTTGGCATCGATGGGCTTCAAGCCAAAACGCGCCAGCGTGTCCTGGAATTGCTTGTAGATCAGGCTGAACCCCTGCAGCATGTTTTGATTTACAGAACCGTCGGAAGCCGCATTTCGGATTGCCAAGTCGAAAGAGTCCAATGCATTCAACAATTCGCGGAGCAAGTCCGCGGAGGCAAATTGAATGAATTCGCTTCTTTCGCGGTCGGCGCGTTTCTTGTAATTCTCGAATTCGGCCTGTTTCCGCAACAGACGGTCGTACAGACTGTCGCGCTCTTCCTGGAGTTTCTGGACTTCCGATGCGACCGCCGTCTCGCCGACGGGTTCGCCGGGAAACCCTTCTTCGACCTTTTCGTTCTCTCCCATACTTCTTTGATTATAAGGGAAGGCCGCAACGTGTTGGAGAAGCGTTATGCGTGGATGCGTTCCGCAACCAGACGGCCGAGGTAACCCACCAGAGAAATGCCACGTTCATATTCCATACGGGTTGGCCCGATGATTCCGAGGAATCCGAGCGTATTGCCCCGCCAGGCATATGAAGACGTGATCACAGTAAAATCTCGCATCGATGGAATGCCGAATTCCGAACCGATGGTGATCTTCACGCCATCGAGCGGATTGGAAGAAATACACTCGTTCAGGATCTTGACCAGCCGGCCCTTTTCCTCAAACATTTGGAAGAGAATCCTCAGTCTCTCGACGTCCGCAAATTCCGGCTGGTTGAGGATATTCGCCGTCCCCTGAACGTACACGCTTTCCGGAGCGGGCTGGGTTTCGGCGTCCAGCGTCTCGCTCCACGTGCGCCACAAGGCCAGCATACGTCCATACAATGCCCTTTCGGCCTCCATCATGCGGAGCAGTTCATTGCGGATTTCCGTTACGGTCCTGCCCGAAAACTTTTCAACAAGGAACTTGCCCGCGCGATCGAGTTCTTCCTGGGGATATTTTTCGGAGACTCGGATCAACTTGCGTTGAAGCAGTCCGGACTTCGTGACAAAAATCACAAGGATTTTGCCGTCCCCCAGATCAAGAAACTCGATGTGCTTTAGTTCTGTGGCGGCCAACGGCGGAGCAATGACGATGCCCACATTTTTGGAAATCACCGATAACAGATACGAGACCCGTGACATCAATTCTTCAGGAGTGTCGCTTTCGCCCAGCATTCGGGTGATCATTCGTTCGGATGCCTTGCTGACTCGGCCCGAATCCGGCAGGTTATCCACGTAGAACCGATACCCTTTCTCGGAAGGAATCCGTCCCGCCGACGTGTGCGGGTGCGTCAAATAGCCCGCATCTTCCAGATCGGCCATGACGTTGCGAATCGTCGCCGGACTCAGCTTGCCGTCAATGGATTTGGACAACGTCCGGGAGCCCACCGGCTCGCGCGACATGATGTAGGTGCGGATCAGTAAGCGAAGAAGCTCCCGAGTTCTTTCGTCGAGTGCGCTCGCATCGTGCGGCATAGCGGTTTTATAACATCCAGGTCACAGCCAGTCAATACGAAGGGAGGCGTTGGCGTGCGCTGATTCCCCTCCTTGGCAAAGGAGGGGTTAGGGGTGGTTCGGTCAACCACCGCTGAGATCTATTCGGAAACTGACCGAACCACCCCCTGCCCCTCCTTTGCCAAGGAGGGCAAAATACGGCGGAGATCAATGGCGAACCTTTGCTCAAAGCTTCCCACGAGCGCGTTTATCAATTCTGCAATTGAGGGGCGGCTTGGAAGGAATTCGCTGAGGCCGGCCATCTCCTCATACAGAGCCGCTGCATCCGGCATCCGAGCGGCGCGAGCCAGCTTTTCGCGATCGCAGACAATCGGGATGGACCCATGTTGCAGAAAACTTCGGCGCAAACGGCGTTGCGCGCTGCCGACGATTTTCCGGCCATTCACCATCAACTCATAACGTGAGGCCGACAAGAAGCACGGCGGATCGGCGCCGTTCTGTTGCAGCGGCGTTTTGCGTGTGTCCGGGGCCAAAACCGCAGGAACGCCGACACGCCGGAAGGCATCGCAGAGCGCTTCCGAGACGCGCTTGTAGTTCCCATAAATCGTGTCTCCGAAGTGGGTTGCGTCATTCGAGACCACGGCATAGGTCAACTCGTCGTCATGCAAGACGGCGCGTCCGCCCGTCGGCCGGTGCACGATATCGATGCCCTGCCCGGCGCAAAATTCGCGATCCACGGCGTTGTCGATCTTTTGGCTGCGGCCAAGCGAGACGGTCGGGCAACGCCACTGATAGAAACGCACCACGGTCCTGGGCTCCGGCCCGGCCTCCACTTCCTGCAGTAGCGCGGCATCGATCGCCATGTTCGTGACGCCGTCCAGTTCGCCGTCAATGACGAGGTTCCAGAGATCCGCTTTCATCACTCGATTCCCTGCGCCTTCTGCAACCGTCCGCTGTAATCCACGTAGATGGATTTCCATTCCGAAAACACATCGAGCGCCGCCGCGCCGGCCTCGCGATGACCATTGCCGGTGGCTTTGGCGCCTCCGAACGGCAGATGCACTTCAGCGCCGATTGTGGAGGAATTGACGTAAAAAATGCCGGTAACCATGTCTCGCATGGCCCGAAATGCGCGGTTCACGTCTTGAGTATAGATCGCGGCGGAAAGTCCGTACTGGACGCTGTTGCCGATTTCAATCGCGTGATCCAGATCGTCGCATAGAATGATCGAGACGACCGGTCCGAAGATTTCTTCTTGCGCAATGCGCATGTTGGGAGCAACGTCGCCGAATATCGTTGGCTCGTAAAACCAGCCGTCTTTGAGTGGTCCGGAGTCCAGCCGCTTGCCGCCGCAAAGCAGCCTCGCGCCCTCCTCCTGTCCGATTCGGACGTAGCGCTGGATCCTTTCGAGCTGGGCTTCATTGATGACGGGCCCGACGTCCACCGAGGGCTCCATGCCGTCGCCGACCTTGAGCTTCGAGGCGCGCTCGACAAACTTTCGAGTGAACTCGCCGGCGGCTTTCTTGTGGAGCACCACGCGGCTGGCAGCCGTACACCGTTGTCCGCTTGTGCCGAAGCCTCCCCATAGGGCGCCATCGACGGCCAGATCAATGTTCGCGTCGTCCATCACGATGAGGACGTTTTTCCCGCCCATTTCCAGGTGCACGCGCCGGAAGGCGGGAGCACATGCTTCGGCCACAATCCCGCCCACCTCGGTGGAACCCGTGAAGGAAATCACCGCGACGTCCGAATGCTTGACCAGCGGCGCGCCCACGTCCGGTCCGCTTCCGATGACCAGGTTCACAACGCCCTGAGGAACGCCTGCTTCCTCGAGGACGCGCACGAAGTGGAGGGCCGAAAGCGGCGTGTCTTCCGCGGGCTTCAAAACCGCCGTGTTGCCGCAGACCAGCGCCGGTATGAGTTTCCAGGACGGGATGGCCATCGGAAAGTTCCATGGCGTGATCATGCCGCAGACGCCGATGGGACTTCGGACGGACATGGCAAACTTATCCGGCAGCTCGGCCGGCGTGGTCTGGCCGAACATGCGCCGGCCCTCGCCGGCCATGTAGTAGGTCATGTCGATAGCTTCCTGAACGTCGCCCCGAGCTTCCTTGAGGACTTTGCCCATTTCCCGCGTCATGTCCCGCGCGAACTCTTCTTTGTGAGCGGCAATGCATTCGGCGGCCCGGAACAGAATCTCGGCGCGTTTCGGAGCGGGCATGACCCGCCACGAGCGAAACGCCTCTTTCGCCGCGGCAACCGCGGCGTTGACATCCCGCTCGTCCGAATGCGGAAAGACGGCAACCACGTCATTGCGATTTGCCGGATTCCGATTCTCGCGCGTCCTGCCGCTGGAGGATGGAACCCATTGCCCGTTTATGAAGTTGTGATAAGTAGCATTCATGTTTCGCGAGTCACGTTCTGCTGTAGGCGCGGTCAGAGACGTCAGAGACCGCGTCTACAGGTCCGGAGGGTCGGTCACCGACAGCGCTTCCTGAGTTTCGCGACAGAAACCAGCTACATTTTTGCGCCGCTACGCGGCTCAAAAACGAAAAGCCCCTCTCACCGGTCACAGTGAGAGGGGCGCATTAAAAGATCTTTGCGACCTAAGGAATCGTCACAGTTCTAAACGTAGACCGGTATCGTCCGGCGGCTTCGTCTCGAACCAGCAGCCTCAAGGCCACCTCGGTTCCCGGCTTCCATCCTCTCTCCGCGTTTCTGAAATCCTCGAGTCCCTGAATGGCTGTGTTTCGGCCGTTGGTCACGGTGCCGGTGATCACCATGCCCGGTTCGAGTCCGGCTTCGTCGGCCGCGCTGTTTGGCTCGACGTTGGTGATCAGCACTCCGTTTTCATTCGACAATCCATACCGGCGCATATCCGCCGGCGTGATGGCTTGAACTTCGATACCCAGCTGGGATTCCGAGGAGAGCCCGCCTTTTCGGCTGCCGCGCTGCGGACCGGCGTTGGCCGCGCTCTCTCTTCCCAAAACTTCGGCGCGATCTCCGATACCAATCGGCATGCGTTGCTCACGTCCATCCCGCAGGACTTTCGCTTGAATGGTGCTGCCGACCGGAGTGTTGGCCACAACGTCCAGCAATACGGACCCGTCGGTGATCTTCTTCCCGTTGATTTCGCTGATGACATCACCTTCCCGTAGTCCGGCTTTTGCCGCCGGACCGCCCGGAAGGACCGCATCCACGATCACGCCATCTCCGTTCTTGAGACCGAAAGCGCGAAGGTCTTTCGCGGAGGGATTGTCCTTGAACGTGATCCCGATGGAGCCTCGCGTGACTTTGCCGGTTGCGACAAGCTGGTTATACACCTTGACGGCGATGTTGGACGGCAAGGCGAACCCAAGGCCCGCGAATTGCCGCGTCTCGGAGATGATCGCGGTGTTGATGCCGATCACTTCACCCGACATGCTGACGAGCGGACCACCGCTATTGCCGGGATTGATGGCCGCATCCGTCTGCAGAAAACTCTGAAATGCGCCTTGGTCCACACTTCCGCCGGGCTCCCTGAATTGACTGCCGCCACGCCCCAAGGCGCTGATGATTCCCGCCGTCACGGTGTGGTCGAACTCGAAGGGACTGCCGATGGCCAGCACCCAATCGCCGACCTTGACGCTATCCGAATTCCCGAGTTTCGCGGTCGGCAGGTCCTTGCCGGCGTCAATCTTGACAACGGCCAGGTCTGTTCCCACATCGGCGCCGATGAGTTTCGCGTCGTACTCGGATTTGTCGTCTAAGACCACCTTGATCTTGTCCGCCTTATCGACCACGTGATTGTTGGTCAGGATGTAGCCGGCCTTGTCCAGAATGAAACCGCTCCCAAGACTCTGTGTCTTCCGCTGCGAATTATCCAGACCGCCACCACCACCGAAGAAATTGAAGAAATCTTCGAATGGATTCTGTGGTGGCGGATTTGGATTTTGCCGGCGTGGGTTTTGGCCTTGTCCGCCGCCGCGGGGAAGCGCCGGCGCCGTTAGAGTAGCCTCGGTGTCGATCCGGACCACCGCGGGTTCAAGCTGGGCCGCAATCTGAGAAAACGCATTCGACAAAGACACTGGATCGGGAATCACCAGCGTCGACGGTTTCTGCTCGGCCGTCGCTTTCACCCCACCCGACACAATTGTCCCGATGATGACGCCAATCGTCAGGGTCGCCACAATAAGGGTGAGAAAAAGCACTCGCTTATTGTTCATGGCCTACCTTTCTGAAGTTAAGATGATGCGCCGTTCCAAATTATATCTGAGGGGCGCTCAGAAATGCGCGGATCTGCGAGAAGTGATTTACCTGGGGACGGAGGCGTCTGTCCCCGTACTCGAGATCCGATGTTTCTTTGACGAATCATAGCGCGATTTGGCTTGCCGCAACCCTCAGGATCTTGCCCGGACATTCGCGATTCGCCCGCGGAGCCGGACGAGTCGTTCCTCCGCAGCCGCCAGAGTTTCTTCTTTTTTGCAAAACGTAAACCGGATGAGATCCTTGCCGGCCGCCGGCTCGCTGAAAAAGCTGCTACCCGGAACAGTGGCGACGCCGATCTCCTGGACGAGAAATCGGCAAAACTCCACGTCGTCGGCAAATCCCCAGCGGTCGCGGAACGGCCGGACGTCGCACATGACATAGTAGGCGCCCCGTGGAACGAAAGGATCAAATCCGGCATGACGGAGCATGGCCAGCAGACGGTCCCGCCGGATGCGGTAATGCTCGGCAAGCTCCGCGTAGTAGGAATCCGGCAGCCGGAGCGCCACGGCCCCGGCTTCCTGCAGTGGCGCGGGCGCCCCCACCGTCATGAAGTCGTGCATCTTGCGGATCGCCCCGGTGATGCCCGGCGGAGCAATGATATAGCCGACCCGCCAGCCCGTCACGCTGTACGTCTTGGACATGCCATTAACCACGATTGTCCGCTCACGCATTCCGTCGAGCGTAATTGGCGAAACGTGCACCGCGCCGTCATAAATAATGTGTTCGTAGATCTCGTCCGTAATCGCCAGAGCGTCCCACTTCTGGCATAAGCGCGCAATGACCTCAAGCTCGTCCCGGCTGAAAACCTTGCCTGTCGGGTTATTGGGCGTGTTTAGAATAATGGCTTTCGTGTTGTTGTTGAATGCCGCCCCCAGCTCAGCCTCGTCGAAGCACCAGTCCGGCTGGCGGAGTTGCACGTATCGGGGTTTAGCGCCGCAGATGATCGCGTCGGGGCCGTAGTTTTCGTAGAAGGGTTCAAAAACGATCACTTCATCGCCCGGATTGATGACGGCCATCAGCGCGTCGATCATGCCTTCCGTGGAGCCGCAGCTCACCGTGACCTCTCGCTCGGGGTCGATCTCGATGCCCAGGAATCGCTTCGTCTTGTACGCCAGGGCGTCGCGAAAACTTTTCGCGCCCCACGTAATTGCGTATTGGTTGATGTCGGCGAAAATGGCGTCCGCGGCGGCCTTCTTGAGCACTTCGGGCGCGGCAAAGTCGGGATATCCCTGGGAGAGATTGATCGCCTTGTGTTCCATGGCGAGGCGCGTCATTTCGCGAATCACAGATTCCGTGAACTGCGCCGCTTTATGGGAAATTTGTTTCTTGAACATACTTTTGTATAACGCCGGGCCCACCGTCCGGCCCGCCGGTCGTACACCGGCTTTTCATTCGTCGCGCTTCGCGCTCCCTTCGCCGGCCTCATTGATCGGGCCATCGGACGGTCCCCCCACGTCTGTAGAACGCCGGGCCCACCGTCCGGCCTACTGGTCGTACACCGGCTTTTCATTCGTCGCGCTTCGCGCTCCCTTCGCCGGCCTCATTGATCGGGCCATCGGACGGGCCCCCCACGTCATCATGCGCTCACCGGGCGGGGGTGCGTGTGGAGCTTCAATCCGAACATCTCAATAGATCTTCCCAGGCACTCGACCAACAAATCAAGCGTCTCACGGTTGTACGACCCAGCGGCGGAAACCCCCGCCACGGTTTTCCTCCGCACAACAACAGGCCTAAAGTAGATTGCCGGATCTTGCGAATCTGAAGGGGTTTCCGAAAACGCGGCCGGACCGCGCGTTTTCCATAGAACAAGCCGGTCGGCTCTTGACACGTAGACTGCGACTGAAGCCGCGAAAGGCCCGGCTAGATTCAAGAATCGCACCAGGATTTCCGCTTGCGAAGTGCACTCCGCAAGCTCGCGCTGGGCTTCCGTAAACACACGCCATCGACGGATCTCATGCTGAAGGCGGGCGCGCTCGGCCTCCCATTCGGCGGCCGCGCTGTGCAATTCTTCTTCGAATTTCGCTTGGAGTCGATCGCTGGTTTCCTGGAGGGTGCGGTTGAATTCGGCCTGCATTTCCTCGGTCAGTTGAGACCGGACCTCCTGAGTGACGCGATCCAGTTCCGCCTGTAGCGCGGGCGTCAACGCTTCCAGGACACGATCGACCGTCCGTTTTTCCAGCTCCATCAAGGCCAGGCTCCTCAAGGGGAAGCGTGATTATACAGCGTTGACAGAACTCGGGACACCACCTATATAAGAGGGAGAACGTCATTGAAAAGGGGGCGCACCGGTTTCGACGGGAACGAAGAAGGAAGAGATGCATACCGAGGCCCATGACCTCGTAAAAACGTGGAAACAATCAACTGCTGAATATCAACCAGCACTAGCCGCTTAATAACCGGCTACGTCCTGGGCTAGTTCTCCCGCTGGCTAGCCCAAGGGCGTCACTTTAGGCGGGATAGCCTCAACTTGCCGGCCCGGCGACGCGAGGCGAAATCCAATGGGCTGGTGTTCCGGCTGGCTTGCAGGCTCCTTCAGGCCGGGATACGACCAAATCGGAACCTGACACGTATGTAGATTCTCTGACGGAACGTTTTCGGACGCGGGTTCGATTCCCGCCGCCTCCATTGTGTATTGTCAATAGGTTACGCCGAGAATTGTACAACTCGTGTACAAGAATTCCGCCTTTAGTGGCGGCGGCGGAAATGCCGCTGCCTTCCGATGACCTCTGACTCCACAGACACTCGAGACTGAATGAATGCCGAAGCCGAACTCGATTGTTCGGCAAAGAAAAGTTCGCCTGCATTTTCATCTATAATCGCCGCATTGGATTGGACAGTGAACCTTGATTTTGCAACCCTTGAGACGCTACGGAAAAATCATCCTGGCTGGAAACTGCTGCTGGCCGACTCCGCGCCCCTCGTGGTGAGTTTTCTTTGCAAGACATTTGTTGAGCCCAACATTCGCGCATTGTCGCAGACTAACGTCACGGAAGCGTTGGAGGACGAACTCTATGCGTTGCGGGAACGATTCGGCATAGGAGCCTTTCCGCGCAGTGCGCAGGAGTACCTTAATGAATGGGCATCGAACGATCGCGCCTGGCTCCGCAAGTTTTATCCACAGAACTCCGACGAGCCTCATTTCGATCTGACTCCGACAACCGAAAAGACGATAGCGTGGGTGGATAGCCTGACGGCGCGCGCATTCGTCGGCACCGATGAAATCCGTCGGCAACCTCACCGATTTCGTTCGTACGCACATGCTCGAGCCATTCGATGCCGAATCGCGCATCCAGGCCCTTATCGATCATTTCGACGACCTCAATCGCGCCCATGAAGCGGTGCTCAAGGCCAAGGCGCAGGTCGAACGCCTGACCCCGATCGTGAGCGACTGTTCCGCCCACGGCGCCCTCGCGGAAGAAATCCAGAGCTTGCGGGCATGCCGCGAAGGTCTGAAACTTTACTTCACAGGCTTGAAGACCGAATTGTTGCGCGGCCGCATTCTTAAACTGCGGGATGAATTCGCGCGACTCAATGCCCAGGTCGAGCGGCTCGAAGAGAAAAGGCGC
>Ga0066710_100003370_pt1 | contig 13575 bp, 10 predicted proteins | sample GraSoiAngelo_159_FD_79666 | JGI IMG/M metagenome (GOLD analysis project Ga0066710, IMG submission 79666) | Grasslands soil microbial communities from the Angelo Coastal Reserve, California, USA - 14_1009_16_40cm | ecosystem: Environmental > Terrestrial > Soil > Grasslands | place: USA...
ACGACCTGGTAACCGTCGCTCGCGGGATCACGGTACGCGAGCAGTCGATCGTGCTCGAGGTCGACCAGCCACACCTCGCGGATGCCAGCTTGCCGATAGCGGGGGAGCTTGACCTCGCGGTCGTACCGCGCGGACCGATCGGCCACCTCCACCAGAAGCAGCACATCAGCCGCGCCCGGCAGCCCCGACGCGTAGAAGTCGGCCCGCGGCGCTAGCAACGCCACGTCCGGCTAGAAGTTCGGCCGACAAGCCGCTTTTCGGCACAAGACGCAGTCGGCCGCACTTCTGTGACAGACTGGCCCTAGGAAGGCGGCAGGCACACAACTTCCTAATCGAGGTTTTCGCCGCCTTCCTGGGGCTCATCGTACGGCGGTAACACCATGGAGTTTGTGGATCGAGACCAGAGCCACGTCTCGAAACCGCTCGCCGAGCAGGCGCTCGAGGCGCAGGACGCAGGCGACGTGGCGCCGGCCCATCGGGCTCATCTCCAGGACCTCGCCGTCGGTGAGCTCGACGCGGTCATCCTCGCCGAGGATGCCGCTCTCGCCTAACTGCTCGTACTCGACTGTCGTGAATCGTCGGCGCGTCAGTTGGACTGCCATCGCCTCACCCAGGCCCAGTCTAGAACCACCCCTGAGCCGCGGCCAGATCCTGCGCGCGGGCCTGGCCCTTGCGCCTACGGATGGCGTATGGCTCTCGGCTGGTTCGCCGTCGCGATGCTGTTGATGCTCGTCGGTCTGCTTGGCGCGGTCGTACCTCTTCTGCCTGGCCTGCCGCTCGTCCTGGCGGGCGTGTACGTGTACGCTCTCGCCACCGGTTTGGGCGCCGGCATCGGTCCGGGCCACCTGGTCCTGTACACACTGACCGGCGGCGCCGCCATTCTCTTCGGTACCCTGGCCAACCTGTTCGGCGCCCGCGCGGCTGGGGGTTCCCGCGCTGGAGCGCTCGGGGCCATGCTCGGTCTGCTCGTGGGCCTCGTCCTCGGCGGGCCCCTCGGGTTGCTGATCGGTCCGTTCCTCGGAGCAGTCGCGCTCGAGTTGCTGGCCGGCCAGGCCGCCGGGCGCGCGCTCCGCAGTGGACTGGGCGCGGCCGTTGGCCTGCTGGTCGGGCGCCTCGCCGAGTTGACGGTCTCCGTCGGAATGATCGCATCGTTCGTGTTCTCGGTCGTGACCGCTGCCGTACAGGGCAAACCGGGCTGAGAATGGCAAATAAGATCCCGCTCCGGTCGAGTTGAGCCAGGCCTGAGGTGGTGATGCGAGCAAGCGCGAGTGGGCTCAGGTACATGCCGCCGTCCGCGAACAGTGCGCGGGGCTCGAGGTTGTCCTTCGCTGACAGAATGATCCCGGCTTCGCGAGCGCGTTGGGGTTGGTCAAAGGCCTGGCCCTGGGTTACGAGCGGCCACCTGAGACCTCCTCGGCCTCCTCAGCAGCGACGAGGGCCCAGGGCTTACACCTCAGCCAACCCATGCCCGCCAGCAAGTTCGTGCAGTGGCTCGGCCCCCGTTCGCCCCAGAACCGCTGGCTCCCCCCAGGCCGCCTGGCCCGCGCTCTCGTCCCCGCTGGGGAATTACTGCCCGTCGGCTCCAGGCGCGCGATACTTCGGACCGTGATGGTCGTCTCGGGCTGGCGTGCGCTGATCTGGCTGCTGGCTGGAATGGTCGTGCTCGCCCTGCTGCTCACGTTCGTTGTGTGGTTGGCAGCGTTGGTGGGCGTCATCGCGGCCGTAGCCTGGTTGAATCTGCTGCTCCTGCCGCGCATTTCAACCCGGTTGCGGGTGCCGCACCTTGTGGTGGCGGTGGGGCTTTTGCCGCTGCTCGCCGCCAGCGGGCTGATGCTCGGCGGCCCCAGCGGGCTTGTCGCGGGTTCTTCAGCCTGGCTGATTGGGGTGGCGCTACCGCAAGCGCTGCTCCGCCGCCTGCGCGCCAGGCTAGGGCGCGCATCGGGGCGAGCACCGATCAATGGACTGTGGCTCGTCCCACTGCGTGAGATGAGCCTTGGATTGCGACGCCCCGGATGACTACGCGACGGCAGGTCGCAATCGTCGTGCTGGTCCTGGTGCTTCTGCTCGGCGCGCCAACCCCGGGCCCGTTGGCCCATAGCCCAGGCAGTCGGATAAGGCTGCAGCGTTGGCGCGAGGCCCGACCGCATCCAACAGGCACCGCCAAGGTGCCAACGACGATGCGGAGCGCGGCCTGTAGCTCCGCTGTCAGAGCGTCAGCGCGGGCGATGGGGCGCAGTTCCAGGAACAGCATCGCGATCAGCACGTCATCCATTGGGTGCTCGTCGACAAGTCCGAGTTTCCTCGGCCGCCCGGTGAACGCCACACCGCCCGGGGAGCAGGCGTAACGGTCATGAGATGCCATGACGGCGACGCTGCCCGCCGCGAGTCGAGCATGCAGTAGGTCGATGCGAACATGCGGGTGAAGTGCGCTTGATCGGCGAAGCCCGCCGCAAGGGCCATGTGGACAATGTGCTCCCCACGCCGCAGGCCGTCTCGCGCGAAATCAGGCCGCGCAGGAGTGAGTAGCGATACGGTCTTGTCCCGTAGACCGCGCGGAAGTGTCGCGTCAGCGAATAGCGGTTCAGACCCGTCAGGGTTTCGAGCTCGCTGAGCGCACCACGGTCTGCCGACTGTCCAGGAACTCGCGCGCCCGGGCCAGGGCCGGCAGGTCGAGCCGCCGCGGTCTGCCGCGTATTGTCAAGACCACGCGTGGGCGGCGAGCGGATTTTGTACTGATTAGCCAACAGTTAGGAGCTTCCGTAGGAAAAACTCCTACCTGAGTACTACTTTCTCCGTACTTAAAGATAATCAGAAAGCCTTAAAGATTGTTCCGCGCTCACACTGACCGCGTTGATCCTGATAAAGACCCTGTCTCGATGTGCCAAAACTAGGGTTTTCCGTGGTGTCGTCGCGCAATTCATCCGTCTATCGTGGAATGGGAGAGGCCGCTGATACCCGGCGGTGAGTGAGGAAAGACCACTGCTCGTAGGCGTTGTGTCTCTCGAATAACCCAGGAGACACATGGCGGTTACGGATCGACAATTTCTGTTACTTCTCCATCTCGGGTTGTGTGCCCTGTATTTGCACGGCTTTGGTAGCGGCTTAGCCGGCCTTTCACAACACGATCGACTCGTGCGCTTCGCCGTCATTGTTCCTGGTTCTGGCCCCACGACGGCGACCGGCATCCCACTCGTTCTCGGCCTGCTCGGCACGTTTCGGCCGATGTTCGACTTCATCGCGAGCCTCATCGAGCCCTAGTGCATTTTCAGGGAGCGCCCAGACGAAGCCTCACTCGTCCAGGAGGTGCGATTCCTTCCCCGCCAGGGCCCAGCCAGCGGGAACCGAGTCTTGCGGCGTGGAAGGGTGAACGGCCACGCCAAAGCGCGGACAGAGCGACCGACAGGCGACAACGAAGTCGACCGCGTCCTCCCGACTCGCCGAGCTCGCGCAAGAAAGGAGAGCTGCCTCACCAACGTCGTCCAGTACGGGGACGAGGCGTTGACGCGTCGGGCGTTCCGCTGGTTCCGCTGGGCCTTTGACCGGTCGGAGGGCCAACAACTGGAAATCCGATGTCGTCGGAGGGGCTAATCCTCGTAGTCGAGGATGATGCGGTCCAAGCGGAGGCGGTGGCCATCCTCCTCCGCCACGACGGCTATGCGGTGGAGACCGCTACCACCGGCGCCGAGGCGCTCGAACGGACCCAGGGGGTGCCTGGCCCGGATCTCGTGTTGCTCGACGTTCAACTGCCCGACTTGAGCGGCACCGAGATCGTGCGGCGTGTCCGTGCTGCCTCGAGCGTGCCGATCATCCTGCTGTCGGCGCGCCGGCAGGAGAGCGACAAGGTCATCGGGCTCGACGCAGGCGCCGATGACTACATCATGAAACCGTTTAGCCCCAACGAGCTGCTTGCACGCGTCCGCGCCCAGCTACGCCGACAAGCGGCCCGCTCGGGCGCGGTGGCGAGTGGCGCCTCAAATGGCTATCGCATCGGCGCGCTGCATATTGAGCCGCGAACGCGGCGAGCCACTCGCGGCGGGGAGGCCATCCAGTTGTCGGCACGTGAGTTCGATTTGCTGCGGGTTCTGGCCGAAGCCGCCGGAGCCGTTGTCGGACGGCGGCAATTATTGACACGCGTCTGGGGGCCAGAATACTACGGGGACGAGCGCATGCTGGACGTCTATATCCGGCGAGTGCGCAAGAAGATCGAGCCCGATCCGAATGCGCCGACCTATCTGCACACGGTCTGGGGCGTCGGGTACCGGCTGGCTGAAGAACCGCCTGGCGGCGCGACCTGACGTACGCTGCCGGCCGTTATGGCTGGGTTCGGAGGGCTGTTGTCAGAGAATTGTCAGGTAACTCCAAGAGGCTTGTCACCCCGAGCGAGGCGTATCCGGCGGATGATGAAGCCAATGACGAGCCAAACTCTGCCAGGTCCCGACGTGCGGATTCTCGACGCCAGGCAACTCCGCGGGCCAGACTCGCTGGCCGACATTCTCGCTTTTCTGTGTGCGGTCCATCGTCCGCGGTCGACCGCGAGGAACCCGAGCCGAGCTGGCCCGAGCGACTCGCCGACGTCGACGGCTAATACCCCGGGAATCTTACGCCGACTCGTCGCGTTCCGCGGTCCGTAGCGCCTCCAGTTCGGGGCGCGCCCGCTCGAAGGCCGATTCGAGCGCCTGGACCACCTCGGCTGCGCCCGAAATGGTTCCTGACACGGAAAGGTCTTCGAGCTCAGCGCATAGCTCCCGCATCCGCAACGCTCCAAGCGTGCTCGCACTGCCTCCGAGGGCATGCGCGGCTTCCTGGAGAGCCCGCGCGTCAGCCTCCTGCAGAGCGGCGCGCATGCCCGCCAGGCGTGCGGGCGCGTGTCGCAGAAACAGGTCGATCAAGCGTACGACGGGGTCTTCATCACCCGGAATGCGGAACGCGCGCATCCTCAGCAGGACCTGCGGGTCGATTTCCGCCCCTTCGGGGCTGGGCTGATCGCAGCTGTCCACCGTCTCGGCCGTTCCCCAGTCCGGCGGTGCGTCCGGCTCGGAGACGCCGGACCAGCGGCGCAGCCGCCCGCGCAACTCGTGGAGACGCACCGGCTTGGCGAGGTAGTCATCCATTCCTGCCGCGAGGCAACGCTCGCGGTCTCCGCGCATGGCGCTGGCGGTCATGGCGATGATGGGTGTGTGCTTCGACGCTCCCTCCCGCTTGCGGATCTCGCGGCTGGCCTCGAAGCCATCCATCTCCGGCATGTGGCAGTCCATCAGGATAGCGGCGTATGAGCCGCGGCTCAGCGCTTCGAGGGCCTCGAATCCGTTGGATACCAGGTCAGTGCCGTACCCCAGCCGCGTCAGCATCCCGCGCGCGACCTGCTGATTGATTGGCGTGTCCTCCACAACCAGGATGCGTGGGCCGGCCGGCTCGGCCATCGCCGTCGTCGAGCGTGGTTGGGAGAGCGTGGCGGCCGGCCCCAGCCGCGCCTCTGTCCTTCCGCTGGCGATACTGATCAGGGTGTCGAACAACTGCGATTGGCGCACTGGCTTCGTCAGCCAGGCGGCGACCCCCAGCGCCTCGGCATCCGGGGGCAGCGGGTCCCCGATCAGCGGACTGAGCAGTACCAGCTGGGTGCCCGCCAGCCGTGCGTCCGAGCGCACCTCACGGGCGAGGTCCAGGCCCTCCATGCCCGGGCCTCGCCGGTCCAGCAATACCACGTCGACCGGACGTCCACCTGAGGCGGCTGCGCGGAGGGCCTCCTGGGCGGCCTGGTCAGAGTCGACGCCGTGGATGGACACACCCCATGCCGTCAGGTGCTCCTCCACCACAGCGCACGTGGCCCGGCTGCCGCCCACCAGCAGCACGTGCAGATTGCGCAGGTCGGCAGGTGGCGGCGCGCCGGCAGGCATGCGCTGGCGAGTAAAGCGCGCGGTGAACCAGAAGGTACTTCCCTGACCAGGCCGAGTTTCCAGACCGATCTCGCCCCCCATCAATTCCACCAGTCGCTTGGAGATGGTCAAGCCCAGACCGGTGCCGCCGTACTTGCGCGTCGTCGAGCGGTCCGCCTGTGAGAAGGGCTGGAAGATCCGTTGTGATGCCTCGAGCGCAATCCCGGGGCCGGTGTCGGCAACATCGAAGCGGATGACGGCAGCGTCGCGGGCGCGCCTGGCGAGGCGGGCGCGCAGCACGACCTGGCCACGCTCGGTGAACTTCACAGCGTTGCCGACCAGGTTCAGCAAGATCTGGCGCAGGCGCCCCTGATCGCCGAGCAGCCCACGCGGCACATCCCGCTGCACCAGGCAGCCAATCTCGAGGCCCTTCTCCTGAGCCTGGGCGGCGAACAGTCCGACCACGTCCTCGGCGACCGCGCGTACGTCCAGGTCGCTCGCTTCGAGCTCCAGTTTGCCTGCTTTCATCTTGGATGAGTCGAGGATGTCGTTGACGATGCCAAGGAGCGTCTCGCCCGAGCGCCGAACTGCGTCGGCGTACTCTCGCTGGCGGCCATTCAGCGGCGTGTCGAGCAGCAGCTCCACCATGCCCAGCACACCGTTCATCGGCGTGCGGATCTCATGCGACACCATGGACACGAAGTCGTCCTTCAGCTTGTCCATCGCCTGCCGCTCGGTGACGTCCTGGAAAGTCACGACCGCCCCGACGATCTCCGACTGCTCCCAGATAGGCGTGCTGGTGTAGCTGACCGGAAAGCTGCTGCTATCCTGGCGCCAGAACACGCCGTCGGGAGCGTGTCGGATCGACCCGTCAAGCAAGACCGCGCACACCGGGCAGCTTGCCAGCTGATATGGGGTCCCGTCCTGCCCGGAGTGCCGCAGGACCTGATGCAGCCGACGGTTCAGCAGTTGGCTCACGTGATATCCGGTCAGGGCCGCGGCGGCCGGGTTGACAAATGTCGCCCGTCCGGTTCGATCCACGCCGTAGATCCCCTCGCCGGCGGAGGTCAGGATCAACTCGTTGCGGCGACGCATCTGCTCGAGCGTTGCTGCCGCCCATTTCCGCTCGGCCAGGGCCGACTCCAGCTGAGCCGTTCGCTCGAGGACGCGCTGCTCGAGTCCGGCGTTCAGGGCTCGGATCTCCCGTTCGGCTCGCTCGCGCTCGATGAATTGGCCGATCTGCTGACCGATCGCCGTGACGGTAAGGATCAGATCCAGATCGGCTGCGCGGACCTGGCGGGTGAAGAGCTCGATCACGCCGACGACATCAGAGCCGGCTTCGATCGGGAACGCGAAAGCGCCATGCAGACCCGCGTCGGCGGCCGGCTGGAGGCCGCGCCGCAAGCAGTCATCGTCCGGGATGTCTGTGATCGACTGCGGTTGACGGTTCTTCCAGGCCCGACCGGGTAGCCCAGCGCCGCGCTCGAATGTGGTCTCGCGGCAGCGGTCGACGAACTCGTCGGCGGCCAATTCGGGCGCGCGCCAGATCGCGTGGCAGTCGAGTGCGTTGGCGGAGCGATCGACGCTCCAGAAGATGCCGAGCTGCCAGCCGAAACCTTCGGCGATCACGCGCAGGATGCCAGAAATAGCGACGTCGAGCGTTCGAGCCCCGGCCAGGACCGAGCTGACGGCGTACTGCACGCTCCGCCGCTGCTCAGCTCGTTTGGACTCGGTGAGGTCGCGCACCACAGCGATACAGAGGAGGCGGCCGTCGCGGCGCGCCTCGCTCAGCGTGAGCTCGACCGACAGTGGCGAGCCATCCCTGTAGTAGCCGGTCACCTCGCGGCGGTCGCCGATCACCAGCGTCGGGCTGGTCGAAGCTGGCGTGGGCTGGGCGGTCTGGGATGCCTCGGGCATGAGTCGATGGACGTCCTGGCCGATGATCTCGCCCGCGTTGTAGCCGAAGATGCGCTCGGCGGCCGGGTTGATCGACTCGATCGTGCCGTGCTGGTCGAGGGTCACGATCCCCTCGGCGACACTGTTCATCACGGCGCGGACGCGTGTTTCGCGCTCCTCTGACAGCAGGCGGTGGGGATTGGGGCGGATCCCAGGATGCATGCCCAACCTTCGACTGTAGGACATCGCGCTGTGTCAGCAACCTGTAAGGAATTGTCAGACCGCCGTCAGGCGGCGTTCACCAGTGGCCGCGTGGTGCGCGGGCTCAATGCGGCACCGAGCGCCAGGCACTCGCGAACACGGCGCTCAGTGGTAAGGATGCGATGAACGCTCTAGTCACACAAACGCCCATCGATCTGGGGTTCACCCGCCGGCCACGTCGCGGCTATCTGGTTCCGCGCCCGGGCGCTGGCGGCCCGACGACACCCGTCGGCCGCGCGCTGCAGGCCCTCCAGCGGCTCGTGTTCGGCACCCCCATCCCGACTGCCCGCGAGACGGCCGAGCGCCTCAGCAAGCTCACGGCGCTGGCCGTCTTCTCCTCCGACGCGCTGTCCTCCGTTGCATATGCCACCGAAGAGATCATGAAGGTCCTGGTGCTGGTGGGGTCTGGCGCCCTCGCACTTACGGTGCCGGTGTCGCTGGTCATCGTCGCACTGCTCGCCATCGTCGTGTTCTCGTACCGCCAGACGATCCGGGCTTATCCGTCGGGAGGAGGTAGCTACATCGTCGCCAGCGACAATCTCGGAACCCTGGCGGGACTAACCGCCGCCGCGTCGCTGTTGCTCGACTACGTCCTGACAGTCGCCGTCTCGGTCGCGGCTGGAGTGGCAGCCATCACTTCGCTGCTACCCGAGTTGATGCCGTACACGGTGCCGATGGCCGTCGGGGCAGTAGGCCTCATCTCGCTGGCCAATCTGCGCGGCATCCGCGAATCCGGCGCACTCGTGGCCGCGCCCGCATACCTGTTCGTCGGCCTGGTGCTAGTGCTGGTGGCTGTCGGACTGTTCCGCCTCGCTACTGGTGGTCTCGTCTACGCGCCGCCGGATTCAGCGCTGGTACCCGGCTCCCAATCGCTGGGCATCTTCCTCATGCTGAGCGCCTTCGCCCAGGGCTGCACGGCGATGACGGGTACCGAGGCCATCTCCAACGGCGTGCCGGCCTTCAAGGCACCAGAGGCGCGCAACGCGCGCTCGACCATCCTGGCGATGGGGCTGCTTCTCGGCAGCATGTTCCTCGGCCTGTCCTTCCTGGCCACTCAGCTCGGGGTCCTGCCGGCTTCCGAAGAAACCGTGCTCTCGCAGCTCGGACGAACCATCTTCGGCCTGGGCCCGTGGTGGTGGCTGCTCCAGGTGGCGACCGCGCTCATCCTGGTGCTCGCAGCCAACACGTCATTCGCCGACTTCCCGCGCCTGGCCTCGATTCTTGCCCGCGACCGTTTCCTGCCGCGCATGTTTCGGTTTCGCGGCAACCGCCTCGCCTTCACGATGGGCATCGTCAGTCTGGCGGTCCTGGCCAGCGTGCTGCTCGTCGCATTCCGGGGCAACGTCGACCTGTTGATCCCGCTCTACGCGGTGGGCGTGTTTGCGAGCTTCACCCTGTCCCAGGCGGGCATGGTGAGGCACTGGCTGAACGAGCGCGGGTCCAACTGGCAGCGCGACGCCGCCATCAACGGGCTGGGCGCCGTGGCCACCGGCGTCGTGACGGTGGTCATCGCTGCGACCAAGTTCCTGCACGGGGCATGGCTGGTGCTTGTGCTCGTCCCGCTCGTCGTCAGCGTGTTCTGGGTGATCCGCCGCCACTACGCGCGGCTGGAGTCCGGCGGCAGTCCCGAGACACCGCTCGATCCCACTGCAATCCGGGTTCGGGCGATCGTACCCATGGCAAACCTCGGTTTGCATGCGCGCCAGGCACTCGCGTTTGCCAGAGCGATGGCGGCTGGCGGCGCGGTCACCGCTGTGCACGTCACCGACAATCCGGAGAAGGCTGAGCAGCTTCGCGCCAACTGGGGCGACTACCCACACGGGGACGCGGAACTTGTGGTCATCGAATCGCCATTCCGCAGTCTCGAGGGGCCGCTGCTGTCGTACATCGACGCAGTCCGTGAGAGCCACCCGGAGGACACCCTGGTCGTGCTCGTGCCCGAGTACGTGCCAGGCTGCTGGTGGGAGCACCTGCTACACAACCAGACCGCGCTGCGGCTGAAGGCCCGTCTGCTCTTCCACTCCGGGGTCATCGTCGCCAACGTGCCCTACCACCTCAGAGCCAATGCCTGCTCCGCGCACGCGTAATTGAAGGGACACGAGGTCAAGTACCCACTCATGGAGAACATCATCGCCATCATCGCCGGGTTCGGCCCGGTGCAGCACCTCCTCATTTCCGCAGGGCTCCTCCCGATTCACCAGGTTGTTTTCTTCGCCATCCTCGGCGTGGCCATCGGCTTGCTCGTCACCGAGCGGCTGCGCACCGATCTGATCGCTCTGCTCATCATCCTGGCGCTGGCACTGACCGGCATCTTGAGTCCCGAGGAAGCCCTGGCCGGCTTCCAGAGCGAGCCGGCGATCGTCATCGCCGCAGTCTTCGTACTCGGCGCCGGTCTGCGACACACCGGGCTCTCGGAAGCCCTGGGCCGCTGGACCGCTCGGCTCGCCGGTGGCGGCTTGACGCGGATGCTGGCCGTGATCATGCCCGCGTCGGCACTGCTGTCCACGTTCACGCACCACGTGGCGATCACGGCGATCATGCTGCCGACCACGCTCAGTCTGGCCAAGGTGCGCGGCGTGCCCGCCTCCAAGCTGCTCCTGCCGATGGCGATCGGAAGCTCGCTGGGGACCACGATCGCCACGATCACCCCGTCGTTCCTGATAGCCGGCGCCCTGCTGCGGCAGGCGGGGCGACCGGGCCTGGATCTGTTCGCTATCGCGCCTATCGGACTGGCTCTGTCGTTGGCCGGCACGGTGTACATGCTGTTGGTCGGACGCTTGCTGCTGCCGACGCGCCAGGGCACTGGCGATCCGACCAATCGCTTCCGTCTCGATGGCTACTTCACCGAGCTGCGGGTTCTGCCCGGCTCGCCCCTGGTCGGCAAAAGCATCAAACAGGTCCACGCCGATCGCGCGTACCGCTTCACGATCGCCGGCTGGGTCCGCGACGGTCAGCATTTGCGCGCGCCGCTCGGCGACCGCACCCTGCGGTCGGGCGATGTGCTGCTGATCCACACCACCCCGGGCGGCCTGGTTGCGCTGAGTGAAGAGCGCGGGGTGGAACTAGAACCTGTACTCAAGTTCGAGCGGGCAGCAGCAGACGTGGGCGGCACGGGCCACGGCGAAGACCCTGCCGAGCGGCTTACACAGGCGATCGTCGCGCCCCGCTCGAATCTGGTCGGCCGCACGCTGGCCGAGGTGGACTTCCGGCGTCACTACGGTGCACTGGTGGTGGCACTCTGGCGCAAGGGCGGCTTCGTGCCCGAGCAGCTGTCACGCGTCCACTTATCCGCCGGCGACGCGCTGGTCCTCCAGGGTGATGACGAGGCGCTGGCGCGCGTGCGCCAGGACCCCGACTTCCTGATGCTGGTGCCCTTCCACGGCGAGGCGCGCCGACCACGCAAGGCGCTGCTGGCCGGCGCCATCCTGCTGGGCACTATCGCCGTGGCGTCCCTCCACTGGATGAGTCTTGCCATGGCGATGCTTGCTGGCGCGGCGGTGATGCTGCTCACGCGCTGCCTCAGTCCACGCCAGGCGTATCGGGCGATCGACGCCCCGATGTACCTGTTCGTGGCGGGCGCCATTCCGCTTGGAGCGGCCATGAAGCAGAGCGGCGCCGCCGACCTGCTGGCTGGCCTGCTACAGGGCGTGCTCGGTGGCTGGCACGAATGGCTCATCTTGCTCGCGCTGTTCGCCGTCGTGGGTGTCGTCGTGCAGTTCATGGGCTCCGACTCGGCAACCACGGCACTGTTCGGCCCGCTGGCTATCGCGCTGGCAGCCGGGCTGGGGCACGCCCCAGAGGCCTACGTCGTCACCGTCGCCATGGCCGCGGTTACGTCCGTCCTGACCCCGATGTGCCACCACAACCTGCTGATCTATGCCCCGGGCGGCTACCGGTTCACCGACTTTTTCCGCGTCGGCGCGCCGTTGACGGCCCTCGCCGGCCTGATCGTCGCAACCCTGGCGCCCGCGATGTGGCACGCATGAGCGAGCTCGTCTTTCTCCAGATCAGCAAAGCGTTGTTCAGCAGCCTGGTCGTCCTGGCGCTGGCGCTCGTCGGTTTCCGTGTGTGGCGCTCGATGCTGCGCCGGGTCGCCGGCCGACTGCGCAAGCGGGCCGAGAACAGGTCGCACGAGCGGCAAGTCAGGCTCGACACACTGGCGGCGGTCGGTCAGGCGACGGGAGCGGTCCTGCTGGGGGCCGTCGCCGGCCTGATGGTTCTCGGCCAGTTCGCCGACATCTCGCCACTCCTGGCAGGCGCCAGTGTGGTCGGGCTGGCGATCGGCCTCGGCGCGAAGACCGTGATCCGCGACGTGATCGCCGGCTTCTTCGTCTTGCTCGAGGATCACTTCGGCGTGGGCGATCGGATAGTGGTCAACGACCGATACAGCGGTCAAGTCGAGCACCTGGACCTGCGGCGCACCGTGCTGCGCAATGTCCAGGACGGCTCGGTGCTCACCATTCCGAATGGCGAGATCCGGGTAGTGGCCAACATGACGAGGGAGTGGTCGCAGCTCGCGGTGGACCTGCGTGTTGACTACGCCGAGGACGTCGATCGCGTAGTGGCCGTGCTCGAGCAGGCGGCGGACGAGCTGCGGGCTGATGCAGTCACCGGTCCGCTCCTGCTCGTACGACCCGAGGTGCAGGGGCTGGAAGCTTTCGGTGAGTCCGACGTCACCATGCGCGTGATGATCAAGACCAAGCCGGGCCATCAGGCTGCGGTCGGTCGCCGCTACCGCGCCCTGGTCAAGAAGGCGTTCGACCGCGAACGGATCGCGCTTCCGAATCCACAGCAGGTGATCCTCGCCGGCACCGAACCGTTGAGCAGTCAACGCCTGTCACTCAGCCTGGAGAGGTGATGGCTTGAACTACGCCGTGCCGTCGCGCATAACCGCTTCGAATAACGCGGTTACCGCGCTGATCCATCTTGTACCGAGCTGAGCCGAGCGGGATGAGTTCAAAACTGGGTGACCCGGACGGGATTCGAACCCGCGATCACTCCACCTTGAGAGGGTGATTTCGGATCCTCCATGAGGGTCTGCTCCGGCCCATTTTGAGTTTGGCCCGGCCTTGATTAATCTGTCGAGATCCGCGTCAGGACGGCTCGGTGCGCATGGGTTGCTGCAACGGTTGCTGCAACGCTGACCGTTGGCTGGACCTGTGGGGTCCGATCTCAAATACGGCTTGCTCTCAGTAGAAGGTTGAGGCAGCCGCACCTTTCCTGTGCAGAGAGCACGCTGCCACGAGGAGAAGGTAACCGTCGGGCTCGCTGACCCGGCCCGACATGAAGCTCGCCTACCCGCCGAGGTTGGCCACCCACTTGCTCGAATCGTTCGAGGCCTGGCGCCGGACGACTGGGCGTAGACTGCGTAGACACAGAACGGCTCAGCGGTGCGCCGCATTGGGAACAGCAAAGCGCTCGAGCCACGGTGGGCGGAGCAGGCATCGCGATGCTGCTGTATGCCCAAGCACTCCGGCAGATCGAGGACATCAACGGCCACGAAGCAGCCCTGAGCATCTGTCAAGGGCCAGAATCCTCAGCAACT
>Ga0066710_100003374_pt1 | contig 13570 bp, 14 predicted proteins | sample GraSoiAngelo_159_FD_79666 | JGI IMG/M metagenome (GOLD analysis project Ga0066710, IMG submission 79666) | Grasslands soil microbial communities from the Angelo Coastal Reserve, California, USA - 14_1009_16_40cm | ecosystem: Environmental > Terrestrial > Soil > Grasslands | place: USA...
ACGAGAGCCGGCTGCTTGCGTCAATAATCGCCTCGATGGCCAAGCCCCACGCGCAGTTCCGGTTGCGCATCACCCGGGGCGAGGACATCGCGGTGGGTCCGGGCAAGATCGATCTGCTGGAAGCGATCGGGGCCACCGGGTCGATCACCGCCGCTGCGCGGCGGTTGGGGATGTCGTACCGCCGGGCGTGGCTCCTCGTCGACACCATGAACCGCTGCTTCAGAAGCCCGGTCGTCGAGACCGAGGCGGGCGGCAGGCGCGGCGGCGGAACGCGGCTCACCGCGGTGGGCGCGGAAGCCGTGCGCCGCTATCGCAGCGCGGAGAAGCTTGCCGCGCGGGCGGCGGCAATCGAGCTGCGCAAACTCCAGCGCCTGCTCGAGCCGATGCGGTCGTAGACACCGGCGGCTACCACACCAACGCAAGCGTCGCTCCCGGGGTTCGGGCCGCGCCCTCACCACCGGGCTACGCGTAGCCCACGCTGCGGCGGTCGAACGACACCGCCTTGATCAACGCGTACACGCGTTGCCCCTGGGCGAGCGCCATCTGATCGCGCGAGCGGCGGGTGACGCGCGCGAGAAGCGACGCTTCGCCGACGCGTATCCGCACGTCGACAATCGGGCCGTCCTCGGCGCTGAACGCGGCGATCTCGCCTTCCAGGACGTTGACAATGCTCGTCGTCGAAGGGCGCGCCAGCGCGAGCGAAACGTCGCGCGCACGGATACGCACCCGGACGCGCTCGCCGACCAGCCCTTCGACGCTCGGGACGAGCAGATCGCCGCCATCGAAGTGAAGCGTGGTGAGCTCGTACGCGGGGTCATGCGCCGCGACCACGGTATCGATCACCGCACCCGCCTCGTAGCGACCGGTCTGCGGCCGCAGATCGAGCCGGCTCATGACTTCGTCGATGTTGCCCACTGCGATCGCCCTGCCCTCCGACAGCAAAACGACCGTGTCGGCAAGACGCGTGATCTCCGCGACGGAATGGCTTACATAGACGATCGGGATGGCCAGATCGTCGCGCAACAGCTCGATGTAGCGCAGCACCTCGTCGCGGCGCGGCACGTCGAGCGAGGCGAGCGGCTCGTCCATCAGCAGCAGTCGCGGTTGCGCCAGCAGCGCGCGGCCAATGGCAACCCGCTGCTTTTCTCCGCCCGAGAGCGCGCCGGGCAGCCGCTGCAGGAATCCGCGCAGGCCCAGGAGCTCGATGATATGCGCCGGCTCGATCACGCGCTCGGCGCGCGGTGCTCGGCGAAAACCATAGAGCAGGTTGTCCTCGACGTCGAGGTGCGGAAACAGCAGGTCGTCCTGGAACACGTAGCCCAGCCTCCGGCGCTCCGGCGGCAGATCGATGCCGCGCGCGCTGTCGAACAGCGTCGCGCCGTTGACGATGATGCGACCGCGCTCTGGATGGCTGATCCCCGCCAGCGCGTTGACGAGGCTCGTCTTGCCGGACCCGGACCGGCCGAAGAGACCGACGATCGGCGCTTCGGCTCGAAACGCGATCTCGAGCCGGAAATCGCCCAGGCGCTGCGACAGCTCAATGTCGATCATTCTCGCCGCCTCCCCGAGGACGCTGCGCGAGCCACTCGGCCGCAACCAGCGCGACGAGCGACAGCAATACGGCGATGATGGACAGGCGCCACGCCTGCGCGTCGCCGCCGGGGACCTGGGTAAACGTGTAGATCGCCAGCGGCAGAGTCTGCGTCTCGCCCGGGATGTTGGACACGAAGGTGATCGTCGCACCGAACTCGCCGAGGCTCCGCGCGAACGACAGCACGACGCCGGTGACGATGCCCGGCAGCGCGAGCGGCAGCGTGACTGATAAGAATACCGAGACGGGCGAGCCGCCGAGCGTTCGCGCCACGGTTTCGAAGCGCCGGTCGATCGCAGAGAACGATAGGCGGATCGCGCGCACCATCAGCGGGAAGCCCATGATGGCTGCTGCCAGCGCTGCGCCGGTCCATCGGAATGCGAACACGATGCCGAACCAGGCGTCGAGCCACGCGCCGACCGCGCCGCGTCTGCCGAACAGCACCAGCAGCGCGAAGCCGACGACGACCGGAGGCAATACCAGCGGCAGATGCACGACCGCGTCGAGCAGCATCTTGCCGGGGAATTGCCGGCGCGCGAGAACGTGCGCGACGAGGATCGCGGGCGGCAGACTGAAGACGACGCTGGTCAGCGCCACCTTCAGGCTGAGCAGGATGATGCCGAGCTCGTCCGCGCTCAATGTCATCGACAGCTCTTACAACGCGATGAAGCCATACTTTTCCCAGACAGGGCGGGCGATGCCGGAGTGCAGGAAGTCGAGCAACGCTCTCGCCGCGGGTACCTTGCTGGGCGCGACCAGCGCGCCGGGATAGACGATCGGCGCGTGCGTCGCTTCGGGGAACGTATCGACCACGCGCACGCCCTTCTCCGCCAGCGCATCGCTTTTGTAGACGATGCCGAGCGCGGCTTCTCCGCGCGCGACGAGCGAGAGCGCGATGCGCACGTTGTCGGTTCGCACGGTCTGGCGCTCCACTTCGGTCCATGCGCCCAGCGCCGTGAGCGCGGCTTTCGCGTACCGCCCCGCAGGCACGCCGTCCGGATTGGCTATCGCGAGTTTTTCGTTGCCCAGCGCAGCCGCGAGCCTGAAGTTCGGCGCGATCTTGAGCCGCGTCTTGCTGGCCGCCGGAGCGATCAGCACCAGTTCGTTGCGCAGGAGATCCGCCCGCGAGCCCGGCACCAGCCGCGCGCGTTGCTCGACGTAGTCCATCCAGTCGAGGTCCGCGGAGATGAAGACATCGGCCGGCGCGCCGGCCTCGATCTGTCTCGCCAGCGCGTTGCTGCCCCCATAGGATACGACCAACTTGTTGCCGGTATCTGCTTCGAAGCGCCTTGCCTGCTCTTCCATCGCCTCCCTGAGGCTCGCCGCAGCGAAAACGGTGACCGTTGTGGCGGCGTCGGCGACAGGTGCGCTCGCTCCCGCGAGGAGGCCGCCGGCTACCACGATAAGGGCCAGCATCCAGCGCGATGTGGCGGTTCCAGCCAGGACGCGGGTCATGCCCGGTAATATACCGGCGTATATAACGCCGGGCAACGCGCCCGCGGATCGGCATGCGGTTGCGCACGCGGTTGCTTATTGACGCCGCAGCCGATCGCGCAGCAGGCTCACGCTGGATCTCCCGCGTTGGGATAGAAGAGCTGCTCGCCGTTGATCTTGTAATCGGCGATCGCCTTCTGGCCGGTCTGAGAGACCAGCCAGTCGATGAATTGCTGCCCGAGCTCTTTCTTGACGTTCGGATGCTTCTCCGGATCGACCAGCATCACGCCGTACTGGTTGAACAGCCGCTTGTCGCCCTCGACCAGGATCGTGAGCTCGCCGCGGTTCTTGAACGCGAGCCAGGTGCCGCGGTCGGCAAGGATGTACGCGCCCATCGACGCCGCCGTATTGAGCGCCGGGCCCATGCCCTGCCCCGTGTCGCGATACCAGGGACCCTTGGCCTTGTCGAGGTCGATGCCGGACGCTTTCCACAGGTCGAGCTCGGCCACGTGCGTCCCGCTGCGGTCGCCGCGCGAGACGAACGGCGACTGGGCCGCCTGAATTTTCTTCAGCGCGGCGATGATGTCCTTGCCGCCGCCGATCTTTGCCGGGTCGCTCTTCGGGCCGATCAGGATGAAGTCGTTGTACATCACGGGGAAGCGCTTCACGCCCTGCCCTTCAGCCACAAATTTCTCCTCCGCGGAGCGCGCGTGGACAAAAACGACGTCGGCGTCGCCACGGCGCCCGACGTCCAACGCCTGTCCGGTGCCGAGCGCGACGACGCGCACCTTGACGCCCGTCTCTCTCTCATAGATCGGCAACAGGTAGCCGAAAAGACCGGATTGCTCGGTCGACGTCGTCGACGCTACCGTGACGAAGCGCTCCTGCGCCTGCGCGCCGGCGCCGATGTAAAGCAAGAGTGCGCTCAGGAACAAGCGGAGAGCGATTACCATGGCAACTCTCCTTCCAGAAATTGCGCCGCTTCTGCTGAAGCGGGCTGCCTGAAGAATCGATCGACGCTCGCGCGCTCGAGCAGACGCCCCTGGTGCAGGAACAGGATTTCGTCGCCGAGACGACGCGCCTGGCCGAGGTTATGCGTGACCATGACGATCTTGGTGCCGGCAGCATGCATGGCACCGACCACGCGTTCGATTTCGTGCGTTGCGCCGGGATCGAGATTGGCCGTCGGCTCGTCGAGAAACAGCACTTCGGGATTGAGCGCCCAGGCACGCGCCAGCGCCACGCGCTGCTGCTCGCCGCCGGAGAGCACGCGCGCCGGATGCGCGGCCAGCGCGTCGAGTCCAACTTTGTGCAATGCCTCCCGGGCGCGCGTTTTGCGCTGGCTCGCGGGAGCGCGAGCGACCGCCAGTGCGTAGGCGATGTTGGCAAGCGCCGAGCGGCGCAACAGCACCGGACGTTGAAACACCATCGCCTGGCGCCTCGGCGCGCCCGGCAGCTCGGGCGCGTTCCAGGCGATCGTTCCCGAGGTCGGCTGCAGCAACCCATGACATAGGCGCAGCAGGACGCTCTTGCCTGCGCCGTTCGGGCCGACGATCACGGTCCGAGACCCGGCCTCCAGCGTCAGCGATACGGCGTCGATGACCCGGCGGCCGCCGACCGCGAAGACCACGTCTTCGAGCCGTAACGGAAGCAGCGAACGCGGTGCGCGCATGGCCGATGTCATCCGTACCGCCGCTGCGCCGTCTCCTTGACGACGTAGGCCGCGGCGTTGAGCAGGAGGACGATCGTGAGCAGGATCATGCCCAGCCCGAGTGCGAGCGGTAGGTCTCCCTTGCTGGTCTCGAGCGCGATCGCGGTGGTCATGACGCGGGTCACGCCGTCGATGTTGCCGCCGACAATGATGACCGCACCCACCTCTGCGGCTGCTCTGCCGAAGCCCGCGAGCACGATCGTGACCAGCGAGAAGCGCAAGTCCCAGAGCAGCGTGATTGCGGCGCCGAATCGCTTCTCGCCCAGGGAACGTAGCTGCTCGCGATATTCCTCCCAGGCATCTTCGACCACCTGGCGCGACAGCGCGGCGACGATCGGCGTAATGAGTATTGTCTGCGCGATCACCATTGCGGCCGGCGTGAACAGCAGCCCCAATGCGCCGAGCGGCCCGGCGCGCGACAGCAGCAGGTAGACCGCCAGACCGACGACCACCGTCGGAAGGCCCATCAACGCATTGAGGACGACAACCACACCGCGTCGTCCCGCGAAACGGCTTACCGCGATGGACGCGCCCAGCGGCAGGCCGACAACACAGGACAGGGCGACTGCGGTCAGGCTCACACGCAGGCTCAACAGCACGATGCCGGCGAGCTTTGGATCCGCTCCGGCGACAAGATCCAGCGCCTCCAGCGCGGCCCGCCCGAGCGAGCTCATCGCGCTTGGCAAGGCGCGGCGAGGCGCTTATTATATGTAGGGTCATGCATATATGACCGCGAAAGGAGCAAGCTGGAGAAGAGCGATCATAGCGGCAGCTGATCCGAAGCTAAATATGCAGCTCTGGACATAATGCATATCGTTCCCACGCTGTCCTGGGCGCTCGCGACCGACCCGGTCGAAGCGCTCGACCCCCGCCTCGCGACACTGTTGCGAGCCATTGGCGCAAACGGGTCGCTCGCCGCCGCGGTCCTCGATTGCCGCATGTCGTATCGCGCGGCATGGGGCCTGCTGCGGGAGCAGCAGCGCAAGCTCGGCGTCCCGTTGGTTGTCCTCGAGCGAGGACGCGGCACCCGTCTCGCGCCGGCCGGCGAGAAACTACTTTCCGGGCAACGCGCAGCGGAGGGGCGGCTCGCCCGGATCCTCGCAGGGCTCTCGGTCGAGCTCACAGGTCGGACCGCGCGCAGGCCTCCGCTGGCCATAGCGCAGCTTTCCATAGCGGCCAGTCACGATCTGGCGTTGGCGGCGCTGCGCGACGCGTTGCCAGCAGAGGTGCAGCTCGCGCTCGATCTCGACTTCATGGGAAGCCTGCAAGCGCTCGAGCAATTCGCGGCGAGCCGTGTCGATCTGGCAGGCTTTCATCTTGCTCCGAGCCTGCACGATGCCGCGGACCCCGCGCCGTTCCGGCGCCTGCTCCATGCACGCCGCGACCGGCTGGTCCGGTTCGTCGACCGGGACCAGGGTTTCATCTTGCGGCGCGGCGACCGGGCGCGCATTCGCGGCTTCGCAGACTTGACTCGCAAGGGGCTGCGATTCGTCAATCGCCAGCGCGGCTCGGGCACGCGGCTGCTGATCGATCGGCTGCTCGCGCACGAAGGCGTCGAGGCAGGTTCGCTGGCCGGCTACGCCAACGAGGAGTTCACCCATGCTGCCGTCGCTGCGACCGTCGCGTCCGGCGCGGCCGACGCAGGCTTCGGACTGCGCGCCGCCGCCGTAGAACACGGGCTGGCGTTCGTTCCTCGGGTCCGCGAGCGCTATTACCTGGCCGTCCGGGCGAAGGCGTTGGAGACCGCTGCGCTCGCGCGTCTGCTCGAAGCGCTGCAAGGTGGGGTGTTCGGCCGCATCGTAGGGCGGCTGGCCGGATATCGGCGGGAAGGCGGCCGGCCCGTGCTTGGCCTCGAAGCGCTGGGCCCGTAGCCCGGGCTACGGGCGCGTTCGGGGAGGCTGTGCCGTGGGGCTCCGACCCATGGCCTTGCCGTCCTGGAAGTCGACTTCATCCTCGACCCGCTCACCTCGCTCAAGGCCTACAAGGACACCAGCGTCGCGATGATGCGCGCGCTCCAGAGGCGCGGACATACGCTCTTCGCGTTGGAACAGCGCGATGTGTTCTGGAACGGCAAGGACACGTTGGCCACCGTGCGCCGGCTGACGGTTGCCGCCGACGATCATCACTGGTTCGAGACTGGCGCCGCGCTCGTTCGCCCGCTCGAGTCCTTTACCGCCGTGTTGATGCGCAAAGACCCGCCCTTTGACATGGAGTATGTCTACTCGACCTATCTGCTCGAAACAGCCGAAACACGCGGTGCCCGTGTCTTCAACCGGCCGCGGGCATTGCGCGACTACAACGAGAAGATGGCCATTGCCAGCTTCCCCGACTTCATCGTGCCCACACTTGTCAGCCGCGATCCGGAGCTGCTGCGTGAGTTCATCGACGAGCACGAAGACGTGATCGTCAAGCCGCTCGACGGCATGGGCGGGACATCCGTGTTCCGCGTCCGCGAGGACGATCCCAACCGCAACGTCATTGTCGAGACCGTCGGACACCACGGCGAGCGCACGGTGATGGCGCAGCGCTTCATCCCCGAGATCGTCGAGGGCGACAAGCGCATCCTGCTGATCGCCGGCGAGCCGGTGCCGCACGCTTTGGCGCGCATCCCGAAGCCGGGCGAGACGCGCGGCAATCTCGCGGCCGGCGGGCGCGGCGTCGCCCGGCCGCTATCGCCGCGAGACCGGCAGATTGCGGAAGCCGTCGGCGCCAAGTTGTGGGCCGAGGGCATGCTCGTGGTTGGCCTCGACGTCATCGGCGACTATCTCACCGAAGTCAACGTGACGAGCCCGACCGGGTTCGTCGAGATCACGCAGCAAACCGGGTTCGACGTCGCCGGCCGATTTGCGGACGCACTGGCGGACGCTTCCAGGTAGGAGCCCGCCTCCGACCGCGGCCCATCTGCTAAGATGGGCCAGAGAGGGGAGCCACCAATGATCGGCATCCTTATCGTCGCCCATGGCACGCTGGGCGACAGCCTTGCCGCCGCATTGACCCATGTGCTCGGCAGCCGGCCGCCGCAGCTCGCCACTTTGCCGGTCGCCGCGAGCGACGACCCGTCGCAGCTGTTGCCCAAAGCGCGGGAGCTGGTCCAGGCGTTGGATACCGGCGATGGCGTGCTCATCTTCTCCGACATATATGGCGCAACGCCGTGCAACCTGGTCGGCAAGCTCCTCGTCGCCGGCCGGATCGAGGCGGTGGCCGGCGTCAACCTGCCCATGCTGGTTCGCGCGACGACATACCGCGACCGGGACATGGACACGATGCTGAAGAAAGCAATCAGTGGGGGCTGTGACGGCGTGTTGCACGTCGAGGTCGATCCCATCTATGCGGCAACAAGAGGTTGAGGTCGTCAACAAGCTCGGGCTCCACGCCCGGGCGTCGGCCAAGTTGACGCAACTCGCCGCGAAATACCAATGCGACGTGTCGTTGGCTCGCAACGGCCGCAAGGTGAACGCCAAGAGCATCATGGGGGTCATGATGCTGGCCGCGGGCAAGGGCAGCCGCATCACGCTCGAGACCGATGGCGCCGACGAGGGCGAGGCGATGGACGCGCTCGTTGCGCTGATCAGCGATTGTTTTGGCGAGGGGCAGTGAGCGCAAGGCGATCGTACCGCATTGCACCACAGTCGTCGATGGGCGACAATTTTTTACAGCAAGTCGCGTGGAACCAATGGGGGATCGGGTCGCTCAATGAAAGGGTGCCCGCACTGCCTCTTTCGGACAACGACCCTTTCCCCAATGCAAACACACCTCATCGAGCTGACCAACCGCCTCGGACTTCACGCGCGAGCTTGCGCCAAGATCGTCCGGGTGGCCTCGCAATTTCGGTGCAACATTTCTCTGATATGGAATGGGCGCAGGGCGAGCGCCGGCAGCATGATGGCCGTGATGCTGCTCGCCGCCGGCGTCGGCGCGACGATCCGAGTGGAAACCTGCGGTCCGGATGAAGCGGAGGCAATGACGGCGATCGTACAGCTCATCGCCGGGCAGTTCGGCGAAGAACGGTGAACAGGTGAAAGAACGGTGAACAGGTGAAAGAACGGTGAACAGGTGAAAGAATGGTGAACAGGTGAAAGAAGCTCGTCCCTCGCATGCTGCTTCGCCCGTTTACCCGTTCACCGGTTCACGGCCGTCGCAATGAGCTTCGTCCTTCACGGCATCGGCGTGTCCGGCGGCATTGCGATCGGTCGCGCGCAGCTTATCTCGCACGCGACCCTCGAGGTCGCGCACTACGCGATAACGCCTGAGCAGGTGCCGGGAGAAATCGAGCGGCTGACGCAGGCGCTGCGCGCCGTGCAGAAAGAGCTGGAGACGCTGCACGGGGCGATGACCTCCGGAGACGCGCCGGCCGAATTTGGCGCGTTTCTGGATGTGCACTGGATGATCCTTACCGATCCGACCCTGAATGAGGTGCCCAAGCACACGATTGCCGAGCAGCTGTGCAATGCGGAATGGGCGCTGACGCAGCAGCTCGGCGTGCTGATCGAGCAGTTCGACACCATCGAGGATCCTTATCTCCGGGAGCGCAAGGCGGACGTCGTGCACGTCGTCGAGCGGCTGCTCAAGGTGCTCATGGGCAAGCCCGGCCCTCTGCGTCCGACCGCCGAGGAGCACACGATCGTGGTCGCGCACGATCTTTCCCCTGCCGACGTGATCCAGTTCAAGAGCCACCACTTCGCGGCTTTTCTTACCGATCTCGGCGGCGTGACCTCGCATACTGCGATCGTTGCGCGGAGCCTCAACGTTCCGGCGGTCGTGGCCACGCACAACGCGCGCGCTCTGATCCGCGAGAATGAAATGCTCATTGTCGACGGCGGACGCAACGTCGTCATCGTCAATCCCGACCGGTCGGTGCTCGCGGAATACCGGCTGAGGCAGGACGAGCTCGAGCTCGAGCGGCAGAAGCTGCGCCGGCTGCGGACCACCCCTGCGACGACGCTCGACGGCTGCAAGGTCGATCTGATGGCCAACATCGAGCTGCCCGAGGATCTCGAGCAGGCGGTGGAGAACGGCGCGACAGGCGTCGGCCTGTTTCGGACCGAGTTCCTGTTCCTGAACCGGGATGGCCTGCCCTCGGAAGACGAGCAGTTCGAGGCGTATCGCGCGGTCGCCGCCGGCATGAAGGGCCAGCCGGTGACGATTCGCACTTTCGACCTCGGTGCCGACAAGCAAAAGGAAGGCCTCGACGGCCTGATGCGGGTGGCTCCGAATCCCGCGCTGGGTTTGCGGGCGGTGCGCTTCTGCCTGGCCGAGCCGAGGCTCTTTCTGACGCAACTGCGCGCCATCCTGCGCGCGTCGCATTACGGCAAGGTGAAAATCCTGCTTCCGATGCTCTCCTCGGTCGGTGAGATCGACCAGTCGCTCTCGCTGATCGCCCAGGCCAAGGAAAGCCTGCGCGAGCAGAAGGTCAGCTTCGACTCCGGCATCGAAATCGGCGGCATGATCGAAATTCCCGCGGCGGTGCTCTCGATGGGCGGGTTCGCGAGCCGACTCGACTTTCTCTCGATCGGTACCAACGACCTGATCCAATATACGCTGGCCGTCGATCGCTCCGACGAGGCCGTGTCGCAGCTCTACGATGCGTTGCATCCGGCGGTCATCAAGCTGATTGCGTTCGCCATATCGACTGCCGCCAAAGTTGCGGTGCCGATCGCGGTCTGCGGCGAGATGGCCGGCGAAGTGCGCTTCACGCGCTTGCTGCTTGGCATGGGGCTCACGAACTTCTCGATGCACCCGGCCCACCTGCTCGGCGTCAAGCAACGCGTATTGACCAGCGACGCCGGCGAGGCGAAGGTTTTCGTGGCCCGCATGCGACGCACGGACGAGCCGGCGAAGCTCACGGGGCTGTTCGGCAAGCTCAACGCGAATTGAGCGGCAAGCGTTCGCAGATCGTCATTCAATTCTAGAAAGTTCGGTAATTGACACGGCGCCGCGCGGCTGTAAACTAACGCCAACGCGCCGATTTGACGATCAGCTTGCGGGCGCGAAGAAGGTTCCTGCGATGGGGCTTTCGACAAATGCGGCTAAAGCGGCGAGGTTGTCATTCCCGATAGACCGACCCGATTAGCGCGAGCTGATCGGGTTTTTTTATTGGGCACCATGACCGCAACGCCCGGTTCCGTGGGCATCGTGCAACCGCAGCGTGCAGCGTTCGACGCGCCGCTCAGACTCTCGTCAGGCGCGACGCTGCCCGCGTTCGAGCTGATGTACGAGACCTACGGTACGCTCAATGCCGAACGCTCCAACGCGATCCTTGTCTGCCACGCGCTCAACGCGTCGCATCACGTCGCGGGCGAATACGCCGGTCAGCCGGCCAGCGAAGGCTGGTGGGACAACATGGTGGGACCGGGCAAGCCGGTGGACACGACGCGCTTTTTCGTGGTCGGCGTCAACAATCTCGGCAGCTGCTTCGGTTCGACCGGCCCGGCGTCGGTCAATCCCGCGACGGGCAAACCCTGGGGCTCGGATTTTCCCATCGTCACGGTCGAGGATTGGGTCGACGCCCAGACGCGGCTGGCCGACCACCTCGGCATCGACAGTTTCGCCGCAGTGATGGGCGGGAGCCTGGGCGGGATGCAGGCGCTCTCCTGGGCGATTCGCTATCCGGAGCGGATCCGCGACGCGCTGGTGATCGCCGCCGCGCCCAATCTCTCGGCGCAGAACATCGCCTTCAACGAGGTCGCGCGTGCGGCGATCCTGACCGATCCCGACTTCCACGACGGGCACTACTATGCGTACGGCGTGAAGCCGGTGCGCGGCTTGCGTGTCGCGCGAATGGTCGGGCACATCACCTACATCTCCGACGAGCAGATGGGCGAGAAATTCGGCCGCACCTTGCGCGAAGGTCTCAACTATTCGTTCGCTCCGGAGTTCGAGATCGAGTCCTACCTGCGTTATCAGGCCGAGAAGTTTTCCGAATACTTCGACGCCAATACCTATCTGCGGATCACCAAGGCGCTGGACTACTTCGATCCGGCGCTCGCCGCCGGCGGGAATCTTGCCCGCGCGCTGGCGCCGGCGACGTGTCGTTTCCTGGTGATCTCGTTCACGACCGACTGGCGTTTCTCCTCGGCGCGGGCGCGGGAGATCGTGAAGGCGCTGGTCGACAATCGCCGCGACGTGTCCTACGCCGAGATCGTCGCGCCACACGGCCACGACGCCTTCCTGCTCGATACGCCGCAATACCACGCAGTCGTGCGCACTTATCTCGCGCGGACCTTGCGATGACGCTCTCGACACGCGCAGACTTCTCGACCATCGCCGGCTGGATCGCGCCGAAAGCGCGCGTGCTCGATCTGGGCTGCGGCGACGGGAGCCTGTTCGCGTATCTGCGTGAATCGCGCGGCGTGACCGGCTACGGGATCGAGATCGACGACGCGGGCGTGCTCGCCTCGATCGGCAACGGCGTCAACGTGATCCAGAGCGACCTCGAGTCGGGGCTCGCGGGCTTCGACGATCAGAGCTTCGATAGTGTGATCCTGTCGCAGACGCTGCAAGCGGTGCGCCACACCGAGCTGATCGTGTTCGAGATGCTGCGTGTCGGCCGCGAGGCGATCGTCACCTTCCCGAACTTCGGCTATTGGGCGCATCGAGTGCAAGTGCTGCGCGGCCGCATGCCCGTGTCGAACAACCTGCCCTACCAATGGTACGACACGCCCAACATCCACCTCTGCACGGTCGCCGACTTCGACGCGTTCTGTGCCGCGCGTTCCTTTCGCATCCTCGAGCGGGTCGTGCTGCACGACGCGCGGCGGGTGAGCGTCCTGGCCAACGTGTTTGGATCGCTGGCCATTTATCGGTTCCAGAGAGGCGGTGAACAATGATCAAGTGAACAGGTGAATAAGTGAACGAGTGAATAACCCCCGCGCCTGCTTTCACCTATTCACCCATTCACCCGTTCACCCGTTCACCCGTTCACTCGTTCACAGCCGTACAATGCCGCCGATGACCGCGCCCGCGATCGGCTGGCGCCAGGCGCTGTTCAACCGGCGGATGTTGATCTGCGTATTCACCGGGTTCAGCTCCGGGCTTCCGCTATACCTCCTGCTGAACCTCTTGCCGGCGTGGTTGCGCTCGGAAAAAGTCGATCTGCGGTCAATCGGGTTGTTCGCGCTGATTCAGCTGCCGTTCACCTGGAAGTTCATATGGTCGCCGCTGGTCGACCGCTATGCGCTGCCTTTCTTCGGTCGGCGCCGCGGCTGGATGCTCGTCACTCAGCTGCTGCTGCTCGTGACGATACCGCTCTTCGGCGCGCTGCGGCCGCAGCTCGACTTGTGGACGATCGCGTATCTCGCTGGAGCGGTCGCATTCTTCGCCGCGACGCAGGACATCGTTCTCGACGCGTATCGGCGCGAGCTCCTGCCCGATCCGGAGCTCGGTCTGGGCAACGCGATCCACGTGCAGGCCTACCGCATTTCCAGCCTCGTGCCCGGCGCGCTGGCGCTGGTGCTGGCCGATCATCTTCCCTGGGATGCCGTCTTCACGATCACCGCGTTGTTCATGGTGCCCGGCATCGCCAACACGCTGCTGGTGAGCGAGCCCGCGCTGGCGCGTCCGGCGCCGCGCACACTGGCCGAAGCGGTGATCGAGCCTTTTCACGAGTTCATCACGCGCTCCGGCGTCTGGCAGGCACTGCTCGTCGTGGCGTTCATCTTCTTCTACAAGCTCGGGGACTCGATGGCGACGGCATTGGCCACGCCGTTCTATCTTGATATGGGGTTTTCCCTTTCCGACATCGGGCTCATCGCCAAGAATGCCGGATTATGTGCAAGCGTGATCGGCGGCCTGCTCGGCGGCCTCTGGATGCTCAAGATCGGCATCAATCGCGGGCT
>Ga0066710_100003375_pt1 | contig 13570 bp, 12 predicted proteins | sample GraSoiAngelo_159_FD_79666 | JGI IMG/M metagenome (GOLD analysis project Ga0066710, IMG submission 79666) | Grasslands soil microbial communities from the Angelo Coastal Reserve, California, USA - 14_1009_16_40cm | ecosystem: Environmental > Terrestrial > Soil > Grasslands | place: USA...
ATAGAAATGTGGAAGCTTGTAACTGCCACTCGGTGTTTGTGGACTCTCGGCTTGCTCCCTTGCTCCAGGTCAGAAACCGTATGAAGTTTTGAAGTCTTGGAGTGATCTCAAAGCTTTTGATTGTGTCCGATTTTATTGGAGTGCAGGTCCGAGGAATTAATTATGCCGAATCCAAAACGTCGTCATTCTAAATCCCGCCGCAACAAGAGACGGGCTCATGACTTCCTTCAGGTCCGTTCTCCTTCAGAGTGCCCCAACTGCCATGAAACCAAAATGCCACACCGGGCTTGTCCGCATTGTGGTTATTATAACGGGCGCGAAGTGCTCGAAATCCGTGAGGAGTAAGGCGGAAGTTTGTGAATGCAAATTCCCAGTTCAAATGGCGGGCGTTTGCAGAACCAGTGTAAATTGAGGGGGAATCACGCCGTCCCCTCTTCCTTGGAGAGAGCGAGGAATCGTGACCCTTTTGGCTGACCCATCACCTCATCTGCAGAGACAAGGTGGAAGAAGGTGAACGCTTGATACCCAAATTATGTATCGAACAACACCATCGGCGCTGAAGGCCCTCGCTCCGTCGGCTGCAACCCCCTCACCCGGCCTACGGCCACCCTCTCCCAAAAGGAGAGGGAGTAATAAATTACGGTTTACTCTCCCCTCGCCCCCATCGGGGGAGAGGATGAAGGCTTGATAAGCCTTCATGGGTGAGGGGCATCAGTGATGCATAATTTGGGTGATAAGCCTTCACAGGTTGGGTGCGGTCCTTCCTGAAACATCGCCTCCTGAGCCGTCCAATTTGAAAAGATTCATCAAGCTGCAGTCTCTATGATCAAAATTGCTGTCGATGCCATGGGTGGCGACGGTGCTCCACACTCTGAAGTTCTAGGAGCAGTTCAGGCTACCCAGGAATACCAGGTCGGCGTCATTCTTGTTGGGAGAGAAGAACGTATCCGCGAAGAGCTAAAGAAATGCAAAGCTCATGACCTTCCCATTGAGGTTGTGCATGCCAATGAAATCATCACCATGGATGAACGGGTTTCCTCGGCAGTCCGCAGAAAGAAAGATTCCTCGATGCGAATTGCGGCTAAGCTGGTTCGCGAGGGACGAGCGGCAGGAGTGGTTAGCGCAGGTAATACCGGTGCCTGCATGGCTGTGACTAAACTGGTCGTCGGGTCCTTGTCCACGGTTGATCGACCCGCCTTGGCCGCAATGCTTCCTACAGCCAAAGGCCGACCTACAATCTTACTGGACGTTGGAGCGAACGTGGATTGTAAGCCAAATCAACTTCTCCAATTTGCCATCATGGGTGAGATTTTTTCACGGACCATTCTGGGGAATTTGCGTCCCAAGGTTGGCTTGCTTTCCATCGGCGAGGAGGATATTAAGGGGAATGAACTTACCAGAGAGGTATTCGGTCTCTTGAAGACGGCTTCTTTGAATTTCGTGGGTAACGTGGAGGGCCGGGATGTATTTAGAGGAGAGACCGATGTCATCGTCTGTGATGGGTTCATTGGCAATGTGGCACTCAAGGTCAGCGAGGGTTTGACAGAAATGATCATGTTGCTGCTGAAAAAAGATCTTTCCCGGCATCTCAGTTCGCAGATTGGTGCCCTCCTTTCACGTAAAGCCTACCAAAGCTTTAAAGCACGGGTGGATTATTCAGAATATGGCGGAGCCCCTCTTCTTGGGATTAAAGGGGTCGCCATCATTTGTCATGGACGTTCTACCGCTAAAGCTATTAAGAATGCCATTCGAGTCGCCCGTGAGTACTGTCTCAACCGGGTGAACGAAAAGATTGAAGACGGTATCAAGGCGCTCAGCCTCACGCGGCAGAATGTTTCCCAAAAGATTTTGATTAATTGAGAGTTCGGATTCAATTTCGAACGAGGAAACAAGAAGATAGAGGAATCGAATTAGCGCATTTCCACCTCGATTTAGGAAAACTGCCATACGTCGTCTGCAGGCAAGACGACTGGATTACTTATGAACTTAGTATTCTATTTCAGAAATACAGTGATGTTCTATTCGTACTCGTATCCTTAGCTCTTGCTCCGGCTTGGGGCTGTAGAATCGACTAAGAGCAAAATGACGTTTGGGTACATGAGTGCAAGGGCTGCGTGAGCGTATTTTATGAATCCGAGTGCTAAGATCGCCTTTATCTTTCCCGGGCAGGCCTCGCAGTATCCCGGTATGGGCAAAGAATTATATGACGAATTCAAGGTGGCCCGTCTTGTTTTTGAAGAGACTGATCAAATCCTGGGATTCCCCCTCAGCCAGCTTTGCTTTAACGGTCCAGAAGAAGAATTAAGGCTAACCGAAAATACTCAACCGGCTCTATTGACGGTTTCCATAGCCGCCTTTAGAGTCCTTAGCTCTAAAGGTGTTCTCCCTCATTTTGTCGCTGGGCATAGTCTGGGTGAATATTCCGCTTTAGTGGCTGCTGAGAGCTTGAGCTTGTCGGATGCTGTAACTACAGTGAGGAATCGAGGCAAATACATGCAAGAGGCCGTTCCAAGAGGGCAAGGAGCCATGGCTGCAATTCTTGGGCTGGATCAGGATCGGGTTCAGGATTTATGTGAGGAAGTGGCCCGCGATGAGGTGCTGGCAACGGCAAATCTTAATTCTCCTGTACAAATCGTCATTGCCGGGACAGAGGCTGCCGTGCTCCGGGGCATGGAGCTTGCCCGTGCCCGCGGAGCCAAAAAAACCATACTCCTGCCAGTCAGCGCTCCCTTTCATTGCCCGTTGATGCAGCCTGCTCAAGAGAGACTCAGAAACGATTTGGCCCAAATCCAGTTTAGAGACCTGCAGTTTCCTCTGATCAACAACGCCGATGCTGCTGAAATCTCGTCAGGCGACGATATCATGGACTCACTGATCCGGCAGGTCTCCTCACCAGTTCGGTGGACGGAATCGGTTCGACTAATGATTACTAAAGGAGTAGGTCTGTTTGTAGAGGTGGGACCGGGGCGTGTCTTGTCCGGTTTGGTCCGTCAAATTGATAAGCGCGTGAAAACGTCCAATGTGGAAGACGTGAAGAGTTTGAACGAAACCTTGGAACTGGTTGAACCATTGGAGTGAATATGCTCTTGAAGGACAGAATGGTTTTCATCACAGGGGGCTCCCAAGGGATAGGGAGAGCTTGTGCCTTGATCCTGGCTGAGGCGGGAGCTCATATTGCCATCGGCAGTCGTAACCTTGAAAAACTGAACGCTGTGGTTCAAGAGGTGGAACAAACGGGACGAAGGTCGTTGGCAGTGAAGGTCGATATCAACGATCCCATGCAAATTCGCGCAGCCTTTGCTGAGGTTGTACAACAGTTCGGCAGGATCGACGTCCTGGTCAACAATGCAGGAATTACCAGAGATGGTTTGCTGCTTCGCATGAAGAAAGAGGAATGGGACTCGGTCTTGCAAACGAACCTGACCGGGGTCTTTCTTTGTTCCCAGGAGGCCATCAAGACCATGCTAAAGCAGAGATACGGCAGGATAATTAATATCGCCTCTGTGGTGGGACAGTCAGGAAATCCGGGACAGGCCAATTACGTCGCCTCCAAGGCGGGCATCATCGGATTTACCAAGTCTCTGGCACAAGAGGTAGCTTCGCGAAACATTACGGTGAATGCCATCGCTCCAGGCTTTATAGAAACCGACATGACCAAAAATCTCCCTGAGGCTGTCAAAGGGAAGTTATTGGAGAAGATTCCTCTCGGCCGAATCGGCAGCGATCGTGACATTGCTTATGGAGTAAAATTCCTGGCCTCCGATGATGCTGGTTATATTACAGGACATGTGCTCAATATCAATGGGGGGCTTTATATGTAGGCCAGCGATTGCAGGCCAAATGAATTTTTGCTTAAAAAATGGATTTGTTATAATTTGTTTCGCCTGCGGGTGAAAGACAAGCATTCAACACTATGACAGGAGGGTTAGCGGAATGGCAGGTTCTATTGAAGACCGGGTAAAGCAGATTATTGTGGAACAATTAGGAGTAGATGAATCCGAAGTAACTCCCACAGCCTCGTTTGTGGACGATCTGGGTGCGGATTCTTTGGATACGGTTGAACTGGTAATGGCGTTCGAGGAGGGCTTTGGAATTGAAATTCCTGATGAAGACGCGGAAAAGATTCAGACCGTCAAAGACGCCATTTCCTATATTGACTCCCATGCAAAAGTGTGAGGCCGGCGCCTAAGGTGAAGAATCCTTAGCGGAGGCTTCATTGGAAGACATTCCTGCATGAAAGGGTGCAGGATTTGAGGTCGCTTGAGACATGGAGCATTTCGTTGCTAGAGATCCAGACCTGGAGGAGGGGTTATTTTGAAACGAAGAGTCGTCGTCACGGGGATTGGTCTCGTATCGGCGGTTGGCCTCGGCACGGAGGAAAGCTGGAATTCGCTGATCGCGGGTAAAAGCGGTATTGGACCTATCACTCGCTTCGACACTACTCAATTTCCGGTGCGGATTGCAGCCGAGGTGAAGGGCTTTGATCCTCTCAATTGGATTGAAAAGAAAGACGTAAAAAAAATGGATCCGTTCATCCAATATGCGGTGGCCGCGGCTGACTTTGCCATGAAGTCCGCAGGTTTAGAGATTACACCCGACCTGGCTCCTCGTGTCGGGGTTCATATTGGTTCCGGGATTGGAGGATTTTCTACTATTGAGCGTGAGCATACTGAATTGCTTAAGGGCGGTCCCCGGAGGATATCCCCCTTCTTTATTCCCTCTTCCATTGTCAATCTAGCTGCAGGTCAGGTGTCCATTCGCTTTAAAGCCAAAGGGCCTAACACCTCCACCTGCACCGCCTGTTCTTCTGGCTCTCATGCCGTGGGGGATTCTTTCCGGTTTATCGCGCGCGGAGAAACCGATGCCATGATCTGTGGTGGGTCCGAGGCTGCAATTACGCCCATGAGTGTCGGTGGATTCGCGTCGATGAAAGCTCTTTCGACCCGTAATGAGGAGCCCTCTCGATCCTCTCGCCCCTTTGATAAAGACAGGGACGGCTTTGTTATTGGGGAGGGTGCCGGCATCTTAGTCCTGGAAGAACTGGAAATGGCCAAAAGACGTGGAGCCCGCATTTACGCCGAAGTCGTGGGTTACGGAATGTCAGGAGATGCTTATCATATCACCCAACCGTCTGAAGATGGGGATGGCGCCCATCGTGTGATGATGAACGCTATCCTGGATGCTGGAATCAGGCCCGACCAAGTCGGTTACATCAATGCTCATGGAACCTCCACTCCTTATAATGATAAGCTGGAAACAATGGCTATTAAACGCGTCTTCGGAGAGCACGCCTACAAACTCAAGATCAGCTCTACCAAGTCAATGACCGGTCACTTGTTGGGAGCTGCCGGAGGGCTGGAAGGCGGAATATCAGTTCTGGCTGTTTATCACCAGAAAATTCCACCCACCATTAATTACGAAACTCCTGATCCTGAGTGCGATCTAGACTACACTCCCAATGTCGCATCCCGAACCAGCTTCGAGTATGCCCTTTCAAACTCCTTTGGTTTTGGAGGTACCAATGCTGCACTACTCTTTAAACGCTATCAGTAGTGCAGAGCTGAGCCTGCCGCCTTGTACAGACTGAAGTTGGTGCTACGTCTTATTTCAATCTCTTTTTGAATCCCCGATTAAGTGCCTTACGCTTATTGACCTTCTCCAGTCTCGTCGGTTTCCGTTCCTAAATTTACGGAAGTTTCCCATGCCGCCTGGGGCCGCGTCACCGGGCATGAAATGGGTGATTGCCCTTATTAAAGGGGGCAAAGGCCCTTAGGCCTTGGGGGTTGTCTTGTTGGCATTTGGCCGCGCCGGCTCGGGACAACTCCAGAAGCCTTCGGCTTCTTTCCCCCTTTATTAAGGAGGATTTTCGTAGGAGAATGCTGGCTATGGAAACTCAGACGAAGGTTCTGACCCTGGATGATTTGCCTGGAATCGTGACACGGGTCGTCAATGAAACTCCCATTGTGGATATGCACACCCATCTTTACAGCGAGGAGTTTGGGGAGATCGGGTTATGGGGGATCGATGAATTGATTAACTATCATTATCTAATTGCCGAATTGTTCCGGCACTCGTCTATTACTTATCAGGCGTTTTGGGCCATGGGCCGGACAGAGCAGGCTGATGCCATCTGGCAGGCCCTGTTTGTAGAAAATTCTCCCTTATCCGAGGCCACCCGGGGGATTGTAACAGCGTTGCAAGCTTTAGGGCTGGACACTACCAGGCCGGACCTGAAAGCCTATCGCGACTTTTTTCGCGGGCAAAATCGTCGCGATTTTACGGACAAAGTCTTCAGGCTATCTAATGTCAAAGAAGTCATCATGACCAATGACCCATTTGATCCGGCTGAGCGAGCGGTCTGGTTGCGCAACCCCAGCATTGATTCTCGATTCAAATCGGTCCTGCGGCTAGATCCTCTTCTGTTGAGATGGACAGAAACCGCTCCCCGTTTATCGGCGTGGGGCTACTCCGTGGACCCTCAACTGGAGAACAAGGCCTTGGCTGAGGTCAGAAGGTTTCTGGAGGATTGGGTCAGACGCATGCGGCCGGTCTATATGGCGGTTTCGTTGCCTCCGGACTTTCGTTATCCAGATCAAACTGCTCGCAGTCGCCTTCTGACTGAGTGCGTTTTGCCCGTATGTCGAGAGCATGGTCTGCCTTTCTCCATGATGATTGGAGTGCGCAAGCTGGTAAATCCAGAGCTCCGGTTGGCCGGCGATAGCCTGGGCCCGGCGGACATGTCGGTTGTAGAACAGATGTGTGCTGAATTCCACGAGAACCGATTTCTGGTCTCCATGCTGTCTCGCGAAAATCAACATGGGCTCTGCGTGGCGGCACGCAAATTTCGCAATTTGCTTCCTTTTGGTTGTTGGTGGTTTATGAACAATCCCAGCCTTGTCGAGGAAATTACCCGTGAACGGCTGGAGCTGCTGGGCACAAGCTTTATTCCCCAACATTCCGATGCGCGGGTACTCGACCAGTTGCTTTATAAATGGCCTCATTCCAGGTCCGTCATAGCCAGGGTGTTAATTGACAAGTACGCCGATCTGGCACGTACCGGCTGGTTACTAACCGAGGCCATCATCAGACGTGACGTAAAGAAGCTGTTTATCGATAATTTCCATGAGTGGATTTCACAAATTACTCCTTGATTTCTCAAGACGTGACAGGTCGGGGAGGGCGAACGCGTCACCCTAATTCGCAAAGATCGGTAATTCTTCAGGACTGTCATGCATCAATCACAACAGTGTTTTCGAGTAACTCAATTTCACCCTAGGGGCGATCAAGTCAATGCCATTGAGCAGCTCGTCAAAGGGCTAAAGGAAGGCGAAAAACACCAGGTCCTTCTGGGGGTCACCGGATCAGGCAAGACTTTCACGATGGCCAAGGTCATTGAGGCCGTCAATCGCCCTACCCTGGTGCTGGTCCACAACAAAACCTTAGCCGCCCAGCTCTGTCAGGAGTTCCGCACTTTCTTTCCCCACAATGCCGTGGAATATTTCGTCAGTTATTACGACTATTATCAGCCGGAGGCTTACATCGCTTCCACCGACACGTACATTGAGAAGGAAGCCACCATCAATGACGAAATCGATAAAATGCGTATGTCTGCGACACGAAGCCTGTTTGAGCGTCGTGACTGCGTGATCGTTGCCAGCGTCAGTTGTATTTACGGGATTGGTTCTCCGGAGGCCTATTATGGGATGTTGTTGTTTCTGGATAAAGGGCAGCGCATCCAGCGAGAAGAGATTATTAAGAAGCTCGTCGAGATTCAATATGAACGCGACGACAGCGACTTTCACCGCGGCAGCTTTCGGGTGCGAGGTGACACCATTGAGGTCTATCCAGCTTACGATGATTATGCGTATCGGATCGAACTCTTCGGAGATGAGATCGATTCTCTTTGTCAAATTGATCCGCTTTATGGCGAGGTCAGATTCTCTTATGAACGATTACCTATCTATCCTAAGTCGCACTATGTCATGCCACGCAGTACCTTGCTGAAGGCTATTCAAGGCATCAAGCAAGAACTGGAGTGGTGGCGGCCTCAACTGGAAGCTGCCGGCAAATTAGTGGAAGCTCAACGCCTGCACCAGCGGACGATGTTCGACATCGAAATGATGAAAGAAATCGGTTTCTGCCATGGGATTGAGAATTATTCCCGGCATCTTTCCGGGCGACAGCCGGGCGAACCTCCCCCGACGTTGTTAGATTATTTGCCTCAGGATCATCTCATCTTTATCGATGAGGGCCATCAAACCGTCCCTCAAGTGCGGGGTATGTATGCCGGGGACCGCTCGCGAAAAGAGAACCTGGTCAACTATGGATTCCGCCTGCCCTCAGCCCTGGATAATCGCCCACTGAAGTTCGAGGAATTTGAAAAGAGGCTCAATCAGGTGGTGTATGTTTCGGCAACGCCGGGGCCTTATGAGTTGACCAGGTCCGGAGGGGTTGTGGTGGAACAGATCATCCGGCCTACAGGTTTGGTGGATCCCGAGGTGGAAGTGAGGCCGGTCAAAGGACAAATTGATGACCTGCTCCATGAGATTCACCTCAGAGAATCACAAAAAGAGCGGGTATTGGTCACGACGTTGACCAAGCGCATGGCGGAAGATCTGACAGAGTATTACCGTGAAGTGGGAGTTCGCTGTCGTTACATGCATTCCGAGGTTGAAACTTTGGAGCGGATTAAGATCATTCGCGATTTGCGTCGAGGTGAATTTGATGTTCTGATTGGAATCAATCTGCTGCGCGAAGGTCTCGATCTTCCGGAGGTCTCGCTGGTGGCCATACTGGATGCGGACAAAGAAGGATTTTTGCGTTCTCGAGATTCCCTCATTCAGACCATTGGCCGGGCGGCACGCAATATCAACGGGATGGCCATACTTTATGCCGATATCCTGACAGAATCCATGAGGAATGCCATCAACGAGACGAACCGCCGCCGGGAGAAACAAGTTCGCTATAACGAGGAAAACGGAATTACACCCGAGACAATCGTCAAGCCAATTGATATGAGCCTGATCAGTATGACCGAAGCCGACTATGTCGAGCTTCCCTTGGCACACGAAGAAACCGAGTTCGAATCGCCGGCCGAACTGGAGGCGTACATCGTAAAATTACAAAAGGAGATGCGCGAGGCTGCCAAGCATTTCGAATTCGAAAAGGCCGCTCGATTGAGGGACCAAATAAAGGCTCTTAAAGAAAAAGAGATGCAGTTTCTGTAATTGCAGTAGAATTTAACAACGGGAAGAATGGAATAATGGAAGGCTCTCTGGTCTTACAGACTGGAAGAGCGTGATCCTTTGCTGGAGGGGAGGTTCCTATGAAAAAGGGGCTCTTGATATTAGGATTTTGGGTTCTTTTCAGTTTTCCCTTGGGCGCTGCCAAGGAGAAAGTGGTAGAGCTTCCTCCAGAAAAACTCGCCGAAGCCACCAGACTCACCCAGAGAGCCGATTCCATGTTGGCCCGAAAGTTCTATGAAGATGCCGTCTTGGAATATCACAAAGTACTGAGCATTAATCCGCGAGACCCGGTGGTGCACAACAAATTGGGGATCACGTATCATCAGTTGCAGAACCTGAATCTGGCCAAAAAAGAATATGAAATGGCCAAGAAACTTAACCCCAAATACGCCGAAGCCTGGAACAATTTGGGCACGGTCTATTACAGCTTCAAGAAATACGGCCGAGCGATCAAGGCCTACAAAAAGTCGCTGGAACTGCAACCTCAATCAGCCACAGCCTACCACAATATGGGAGCCGCTTATTTTGGGATGAAAAAATATGATGAGGGCTTCAAAGCGTATCAAGAGGCATACCGTCTGGATCCAACTATCCTGGAGCGGGTCTCGAATTATGGAACGATCGTTAAGACCGCTGAACTCAATCAAGGTGTCGTAAATTTTTACCTGGCAAAGCTATATGCCGTCAACGGACAAATGGAAAAAGCCCTGGCTTTCCTGCTCAAAGCGCTGGAGAACGGATTCAACGAATTCGACAAAATCACCAAAGATCCCGATTTTAAGCTATTAGTTCAGGACGAGCGTCTCGTTAGAGTTATGGAGAATAAGCCCCCTGCCCAATTCTAAGAGCGAAAATCCTGCCTGATCAGTCCTCTGTTCGTTTACGTGGCGCTAAGCTCCTTCCTCCTGTAACGACAAATCAATATCAATATTTTCTTCTCTTTCAATTTCAGCGAATCTGCTGCGTAGAGCCTTGACATTGAGCTTGGCAGGAATGGAAATCAAGGCCTCCAACCGGAATATCGGAGTCCCACTGACGGGGGCCAGATAGGTTTTGGTTTCCATTGACTCAATGTTGATCGCAAGAAGGCTAAGAACGCGGCTGAGTCTGTGAACCACACCGGGATGGTCCATGCAGGAGGCTGTGAGTTTATAAGGCAGCGAGGGTTCGGCTGGCTTCTTGCTGGATGGCCTTTTGACCCAAACAGTGAGGCCGGTCAAGGTCTCCAACTCATTGTAGCCGTTGGCAATTTTCAGGAGATTTTTGGAGCCGCCCGAAATCAAGACAATTAATGCAAACTCGCCGCAAAATACGGCCATCTTACTGTCCTCGATGTTACATCCCTGTTGAACGATAAACTCTGAGATTTTTTCTACCAGGCCAATCTTGTCTGGCCCCACGGCCGTTAAAATCACGTTATCTTTGTCTTCCATTCTGCCGCGTCCCCGCATTGCCTTTTTAAAATTTGCTCTGCGTTAGTATAAGCCTTAAGATTAATTTGGGATACGTTTAAAGGGAAAAGGGGACTCCAATACAATAACGTTGTAAGGAGGATAATCTCATGAATCGGTTATGGATCGCGCTACTGTTCACCGTTTTAGGTTCAAACATCTTATGGGCCCAATTCAAGAACAAAGAAGCCGAGCGACTGGAAGCCTCTGTCAAGGTTTTTCAAGAAATCATGGACACCCCGGATAGTGCCATTCCTAATGACTTGCTGGATCGTTGTGAATGCATCTCCATCGTACCTTCCATGAAGAAAGGAGGGTTCATCTTTGGGGGTCGCTACGGCAAGGGGCTGGTGAGTTGTCGAAAAGGAGATGGAAAGGGCCCCTGGGGTCCTCCCGCCATGATTACGGTGGAAGGAGGCAGCTTCGGATTGCAGATCGGGGGAGCGGCTGTGGACGTGGTCATGTTGTTCATGGACAAAGATGGAGTCAGCAGCCTTTTAAAAGATAAATTTACTCTTGGCGCCGACGCGACCGCGGCCGCCGGACCTGTGGGTCGAGATGCAACCGCTGGGACAGATGTCTTGATGAAGGCCAAGATTCTCAGTTACTCCCGAAGTCGGGGAGCCTTCGCAGGCCTTGAATTGAAAGGCGCTGTGGTGAAGCAAGATCGAGATGGGAATAGAACTCTTTACGGCAAGGAGGTTGCTGCCAAGGATCTGGTAATCGACGGGAAAGAACCCATTCCTCGAGACGCAGAACCCCTCATTCAAATCCTTACGAAATACGCACCGGTACGACAGAAGAAACCTTTGTAACAGCAGAGGACAACCTGCATTCTTCCAACCGTACCGATGGTCGCAGTGTGGTGTGTCAGGTCCACCGCCAGGCCAGAATCAGATATTTCTGAAGGCTCCCGAAACCGATACAATTTTGGAATGCGGTGGCCTGATACCGCTTTCTGGGTTGGCGGCTTGACGCCGTCGCTGGGAGCAGGCGCTCGGACGCAAGGGCTGTTCCCGATGCCCTTCGACCCGCCTCGAGCCGCAGGCTGCCAAAGCTGTCACATCAGCGCCTCCAAATAGCCGGAACGAGAATGAGCCGTGACAGCCCGCAATCTACATGAGAACAGAAAACTTGAGTGGCCAGTTTCAATCAAGAGTAAGTACCCGAAGTCAGGTGTTCCAGAATCACTGGCAGTCCATGGAATCCCTGATGAAGCAAGTCCAAACTGACGAACGGGAATTGGCTCAAGGCGGTGGGTCCGGCGCTATTGCCAAACAGCATGCTAAGGGAAGATTGACCGCCCGTGAGCGTCTGAAGGTTCTTTTGGATCCCGGAACAGAATTCCTGGAGTTCGGCGTCTACGCCGCCTTCGAAATGTATCAGGAATGGGGTGGCGCCCCGGCGGCGGGAGTAATTACCGGGGTTGGGAAAATCTGCGGTCGCGACTTCATGATCATTGCTAATGACGCCACGGTTAAAGCCGGGTCTTTCTTCCCTATGACGGCCAAGAAAGTAATCCGGGCCCAATCCATCGCACTGGAAAATCATATTCCCACGATTTACCTGGTCGATTCGGCGGGAATCTTCTTGCCCTTGCAGGAAGATGTGTTCCCCGACACCGACGACTTTGGCCGCGTCTTTTATAATAATGCAGTGATGTCAGCTCGGGGGATTCCTCAAATCACCGCCATTATGGGATCGTGCGTGGCGGGTGGAGCCTATCTGCCTGTCATGTGTGACAAATTGTTGATGACCGAAGGTAGCGGACTCTACCTGGCAGGTCCTGCCTTGGTAAGAGCCGCGATCGGTCAGAAAATTTCCAGTGAAGAACTGGGAGGAGCCGAGGTGCACGCCAGCATCAGTGGAACCATTGATTTCAAGGAAAAGGACGATCCGAGTTGTATCGAACGAATCCGGCAACTGGTGGATAAAACGGGAACGCGTCCTCGGGCACCCTTTGCCCGTGTGGAATCGGCAGACCCTCTTTTTGATCGCGAAGAGGTGTATGGCATCTTTGCACGCGATCCCCAGGAAGAGTACGACACGAGAGAAATTATTGCCCGAATCGTCGACCACAGCGAATTTACGGAGTATAAGGCTGAATACGGGCAGACCTTAATCGCGGCCTATGCTCGAATCGGTGGATTTTCCGTCGGGATTGTGGCCAACCAAAAGACGCACATCCGGGAAAAAAAGGGCAAAAGGTTCGAGTTTGGAGGCGTCCTTTATACCGAGAGCGCCAACAAGGCGGCTCGTTTTATCATGGATTGCAATCAAAATCTGATCCCGCTTATTTTTCTCCATGATGTCAATGGCTTCATGGTGGGCCGGGACGCCGAATACAGTGGCATCATTAAGGCGGGTGCCAAGATGGTTAATGTGGTATCCAACAGTGTTGTCCCCAAGATCACAGTCATTCTGGGCGGTAGTTTTGGCGCCGGGCACTACGCCATGTGCGGCAAGGCTTATGGTCCACGTTTCATCTATGCCTGGCCCACAGCTAGATACGCCGTCATGGGTGGAGACCAGGCTGCCGGCACGCTGGTTGATATCAAGCTCAAACAATTGGAGCGATCCGGCAAAGTTTTAAGTGACGCGGAAAAACGTGAACTCTATGATTCCGTCAAGCAGACCTATGATCACCAGACAGATCCCCGGTACGGCGCCGCCCGGTTATGGGTCGACAAAATCATCGACCCCGCTAAAACTCGAGAAGTCTTGATCCGAAGCCTGGAACTGGCCAGTCTCAATGCGGAGATTCCCAAGTTTAGTATTGGGATGTTGCAGACTTAAAAAATGGAATGATGGAAGGATGCGGTGGCCCCCCATTATGCCAATGTTCCACCATTCCATCCTGACATGAGGTCCGTA
>Ga0066710_100003376_pt1 | contig 13569 bp, 10 predicted proteins | sample GraSoiAngelo_159_FD_79666 | JGI IMG/M metagenome (GOLD analysis project Ga0066710, IMG submission 79666) | Grasslands soil microbial communities from the Angelo Coastal Reserve, California, USA - 14_1009_16_40cm | ecosystem: Environmental > Terrestrial > Soil > Grasslands | place: USA...
AGGGTGAGAAGAAGGCTGGTTTCGAGCGGACGGTGCGTGATGCGGTGCTTCAAGGTCACGCCATCCAGAAATTCCATCGCGATGAAGGACTGACCTTCATCGTTGCCGATCTCGTAAATGGTGCAGATGTTTGGATGGTTCAGAGCAGAGGCGGCGCGGGCTTCGCGGCGAAAACGCTCCAGCGACTGCGAGTCCTGGGCAAGATCGTCGGGAAGAAATTTCAGCGCGACAAATCGCCCGAGGTGGGTATCTTCGGCCTTGTAAACGACACCCATGCCTCCGCCGCCCAGTTTCTCGACAATGCGGTAGTGCGAAATGGTTTTGTCGATCACAATGCGGAAGCAAAACTCTGGAGTGCAATCTTAGGGACGTGAAAGAACGTAGTCAAACAGATCAGCGCGTCCCCGGCTTCGCGTGGGGTTCAGCCCAGGCTGCGCGTTATGTCCAGCGCGCAGTGACTCTGCCTTAGCCTGCAGCTTAGGGTTGACCAGGGCCCCGAAATCCGCGCACTACTTGGACGGTGACGACTGATAACCTTCGATCAAATCCCGAATTTTTACTGCATCGGCTTTGCGATGTCCGTGGCTGGCGATGGGGTCCGTACCTGCGCTTGACTCAATCAAAATGTCAGACCAGATGATCCCGGTTGAGATGTGCACAGACGCGACTTGCGAGATGCTGATGCTCTCCTCGCTGCTGCCAAAGAACCGCGGCTTCATCCGCGACACCCGCTGGGGCGTCACCACAACGCGCGTAGGAAACAAGAGATTGCCTTTGGTCCAGCGGCTGGCCGCGAACGTCTCTCCTACGGATGGTGTCTTGGAGATTGTTGGATTGGTGCTCAGAGATGATCCCCGCAGATTCCCGCGAACGACGAACTACTAACGACGAGCGACGGCGCTTCTAGACCCACTCCAGCGCACCCTTTTTCCAGATCCAGATATAGCCAACGATCAGGATCAGCAAAAACACCAGCATCTCAACCAATCCAAAGACTCCGAGAGCCTTGAACTTTACCGCCCACGGAAAAAGAAAAATGGTCTCTACGTCGAAGACCACAAACAGAATGGCGACGATATAGAAGCGTACAGTGTAGCGCCCGCGAGCGCGGTCCACAGGGTCAATGCCGCACTCATAAGGCAGCAGCTTTTCCTTATGAGGATTATCCGGCCGCACCAGTTTGGCTGCGAGCAGAGTAACCGGAATCAAAATGCCGATAAGCGCAATAAAGATGAAGATTGGAACGTAATTTTGCGGCATTCAGGTTCCGAAAAGGGCAGCCTCAATATAACTCTCAACGTGCGGAAGCTTCAAGGGCCGACACCAAGATGACTCGGCTGAAGGACAGGCCCGGAACTCCACGGATCTCATCGTGCTTGTGGCGCACTCAACTTCCGCGACGACTTGACCACGGCTGACAAGTCTTCTTCACCGTAACCCTGATTGATTGCCTCTTTGAAGACAGCGAGAGCTGCCGCTGGAGTTTGCAAATCCAACTTGTGGCGTGTGCCTTCGCTGGCTGCATACGTGAGGTCCTTAGCCATCAAGCGCAGGGAGAAATTAGGACTGAAGTCTCCTGAGGCAAGGCGGGCAGCAACCCTCTTTACCATGGGGCTTCCCGGTACTCCATCAGTAAGAATGGATACCGCCTTCTCGCGATCCAGGCCCCCTGCAGTGATAAGTGCTACAGCTTCGGCGAAGGAAGCGGCCTGCACGGCAGCCATGAAGTTGTTTATCAATTTCATCAGCGCGCCACTCCCATTTGACCCGAGATGAATAACGTCACGACCGAGCACGGACAGGACTGCCTGCGCGTTAGCGAGCGCCGAGGCGGAGCCTCCCACCAGGAACAACAATTCTCCGGACTCCGCATGGGGCTTGGTACCGGTGACGGGGGCATCGAGGAAGTTGCAACTCTTGTGCGCAGCGGCTGCAGCTAGCTCCTGTATCCAGGGAACAGTCAGTGTGCTGGATTCAATCAAGGTTGATCCAGGAGCAGCGCCATTCAGGGCGCCATTTTCTCCAAGCCAAGTGTCGCGTGATGCCTGATCATCGGCAACCATGCTGATAATGACCTCAGAGCGTTGCGCCGCCGCGCGCGGGGAATCCGCGACGTGCGCTCCGGCTTTCGCGAATGGGTCTGTTTTCGCGGTATTCCGGTTGTAGACGGTGACGGGAAAATTCGACGTGAGCAGACGGCTCGCCATTCCTGAACCCATAATGCCCAGCCCCAGAATTGCAACGCGCTGTTTAGCCATGGTTCACTCCAACGGAATCGTGGGTATGAGAACGGGCGCAGATTTATCGACGCATACCGGATTGCGCAAGGGGCGCCCGAAGCCCTCAACTGCGACCTGCATCACATCGCCATCTTGCAATCGAATGCCCTCACTGAAACTCAAGCAGTCTGTGCCGAAGAAATGCACATGAACGTCACCGGGACGGCGGTGGGCTTCGTACTTAAAATGATGATGTTCGATATTTTGCAGGCTGTGGCACATCTCTGCTTCGCCGGAAGCAAACGTCTTTGACCAAAGGTCCGCCCCGCTGCGCTCAATGCTGACTTCCACTTTCACGGATTCGAATTGCGGACTTACTACCAACTCGGGTCCGAGAGCGCAGGTTCGCAGTTTGGAGCCGGCAAGGTTGAGGTAGTTCTTTTTTTCGAAAATATGATCGGAGAACTCATTGCCGACCGCCATCCCGATGCGTCGCGGCTGTCCGTTCGGACCTATCAAGTAGACGCCAGCGACCTCACCCTCCTCGCCGCCATCTTCGGCGTACGCCGGAATCTGCAGCGGTTCTCGGTGTGCACGCAACGTGGCACCGGTACCTTTGTAGAACCACTCCGGAGGTATCCCGGCGTATCCCGGCGCTGGGCGGCCTCCCTCTACTCCCCAGCGGAACATTTTCATGCTGTCAGTGATCTGCTCAGTCGCGGTCTCATGCATAGTTTGCCGATTGCGGGCGCTGCCGAGGTGAGTGAGGCCGGTTCCGGAAACCATGCAACGCGCCGGCTCATCAGGATGGTCAATCGGGGTGATCACCTGCCATTCAGAATGTCCGCTGTATATCGGACCATAGTCCAGCAACTCATCTGTAGCTCTCTTGTGGGCGCAATCACTCAGACTGGTGTTGGCTATGATGGCGGAGTGGGCAAGCTCGTAGATGGACAGATACGTGCTAATGAAACGCAGGTGCGGTTCCTCCACGATTGCAACCCGCCGGATTTCTCCTCTCTTGAGCTGAATCAGTCGCATGGTATGGCTGGCGCTTGCAGATTTATTCAATGACTTCAAATTTTTCGAATGCCTCTCCTCTTATCGTCAGGCCCAAGCCGAGGAGATTTTCGTCAAGGTCTACAAATCCATCCCTGGCCCGGGGCTCGCCGTCAAAAATGTGCCAGAAAAGCTCATTTCCTACTTCCACATCAACCAATGGGAAATACTCTGCGATTGGCGAATTCAGGCTTGCCATAACCACGTGATAGTTGTGCATCTGGCCGGCGTGAGGAACTACGGGAATCGAATATGCTTCTGCCAAAGCGGCAATCTTTCTCGCCTGGGTGATGCCGCCGACCCGGTTGGTATCGAACTGGATGTAATCCAGCGTGTGAGCCTCCAGAAGATGGCGGAAGCCCAGCAGCGTGAACTCATGTTCTCCGCCGGCGATGGGAATCTGGCCACGGGCCTTGAGTTCGGAATATCCGTGAATTTCGTCGGGAGTGACCGGCTCTTCCAGCCAGCGAAGGTGAAAAGGTTCCAGCAAAGGCAGCATGCGCTTGGCGTAGTCGAGGGTCCAGCCCATATAGGCGTCGGCCATGACGTCGATATCATCGCCCACGGCCTCACGCACGGTGCGCACCAGGGCGACATTATGTTGCATACCTTCCGCGCCATCGACTGGCCCCCAGCCGAAACGCAATTTCATGGCTTTGAAGCCTTCGTACTTATATCGCTTTGCCTCTTTCGCGAGTTCCTCCAAGTCAACGCTATAGAGTCGGCTCGCGTAAACGGGAATTCGTGGCTTTGTCTTGCCGCCAAGCAAGCGGTAAATCGGTTGCTTCGCCGATTTCCCAAGAATGTCCCAGAGAGCGATGTCCAGTGCGCTGATGGCGACCATGCCAATTCCTTTTCGGCCGAACGCCATGGTTTTGCGGTACATGTGTTGCCAGAGGAATTCGATATCCCACGGGTTCTGGCCCAGCAGTAGAGGTTTCAGATAAAGATCAATCACCTGTTTTGTGACCTGTGGGGCGAGGGCTGCGTTGCCGATACCTACGTGGCCATCATCGGTGAAGACTTCGACGACGAGCCATTCGTGGAAGGTGAACGTCTGCATGGAAGCTTTGGGCAGCGGCAGCAGATCCATGGGATTCGTGCAGAAGTGCGGCGGCAATGGGACAGTCTTGCCACGCCAGCGGAAAACACGAGGCCGAATCTCTTTGATCTTCACCAGGCTCCTGAATAACTCATTTTTCTTTGCAGGCTCAGTGGCCGGACGGTCGGTATCGTCGCGAGTATCAGCAAAAAGGCGGCGACGTGAAACGTTCCCGCGAGCGTGAAAACAAGTCCATAGCCAAAGCCGTGGTCTAGCAAGTAGCCGGCGAGTTGCCCGAAGGCGATGCCACCGATAGCTCCGCCGAAGCCCACTAAGCCGGCGATGGATCCGACAATCCTGCGAGGAAAGAGATCAGCCGGCAAGACCATGATCAAAGTTGACCAGGACTGCTGGCCAAAATACGCGAGACTAAAGATGGCCAGCGCCCATGAAACTGGAACGTGGGTCACAAGAATCACCGTGGGCATTACGGCAGCACTCAACCCAAGCGCAATCTTCCGGGCACTGCCCAACGACACCCGACGCCGAACCAAATAGCTCGAGAACCCGCCGCCCAGCAGACAGCCAAGCCCTGCCGCGGCGTAAGGAATCCATGCGAAGGTACCCACCGCCTTTACGTTGAAGCCGCGGGCATCGTACAAATATTTTGGCAGCCAAAAGAGGTAGAAGTACCAGGCGGCATCCGTCAGGAACTTGGCAAAGATCAAGCCCCATGACTCACGAAGTCGCAGCAAGTCCATCCAACGCGCGGAATCAGGGGCCGCGATGTGGTTTAGCGCTCGATCGGCGTTTGCAGAATCGTTTTGCGAGAAATAAGTCCTCCTCCACCAAAGTGTCCAGAGCAACCCCAGGCCGCCGGTGATGGGAAATATCCAACGCCAGTTCAGAGTCGTGAGGATGATTGCGATCAGAGGAGGTGCGACTACGGCGCCAGCCGCAGTGCCAGCATTGATAATGCCCATGGCGGTGGCTCGGTGATTGACCGTGAACCATTCCGCAACGGCCCGGGTAGCTGCGGGAAAGCCGCCGCCCTCTCCCATTCCGAGCAAGAACCTGCTTACTGCCAGCATGGCAAAGCTTGTCGCAAGAGCATGACTAGCGCAGGCCAAGGACCAGAAGACCATGATGACAGTGAATCCCAATCGGGTTCCGAGCGTGTCAACCAGTTTTCCTCCTCCGGCATACATGAACGCATAAGAAACCAAGAATGCCGACTGCAGAGTCGAGAACTGTTCGTTGGACAGAGGGATATCTTTGGCGATCGCACTCACGGCAACCGGTAGTGTCTGACGATCGAGATAGCTGACCGCGATCGCGGCGCTCACCAAGAAAGCAATTCGCCAGTTACGGAATGGTTCGGCTTCGCCTTTCATGCGGGCTTAAAAAGCCAGGGCAGTAAACGTTTGCCCGAGCAAGCTAATGAAGTTGTTTCCGGCTTGTCAACAATTCCTTTAGTTGGAGGTTTTCGCAGGCTCCGCAACTCCGACTACTGGCGTGATGCCTCGATCGGCAAGTGAGCGATTGAAGGTAGCTAAATCCTTTTCGATCACATTGCGGTAATCCGTGCTCACCGCCTTCAGTTCCTTATCAATCGCATCGAAAATCTCCAATTGCACGTCGGTGGGACGGAAATCCGCGCCACCGGCGACGTCGCCGGCGCCAGTCCCAACCTCGGCGTTGAACCAGATCAGGTTCATATAAATTTTGTAGGCAACGGAGTAGTACTTATCGTCACTTAGGGAATCCGCCTGTGTGATCAGGCGATACTCCACGCCTTGCAACTTTTCATCCATAGCTTTGACGGATTTCAAGAGCTCGTCTTCAGGCTCACGCGGTTCGTTGGTATCTTTGCCTTCAGACATGTTTTCCCTCTCTTTGTCATCTTTGCCGTCCTTAGCATCCTTATTCTTTGCCTTGAGCATCTGCTCAATCACGGTCAACTGCTTTCTCAACCATTCAACCTGGTTCACAATGTCGGAGGTGGCGGTGATATCTTCGCGCACGCGTAACAACAATTTGGTGGAAGCCTGGGTATCATCGTCCGTACCAGGCGAGCGCGGATCTTTGAGGATTACCAACGGTGCGGTGAACGCTTCACCGTCAACCGTCAGGCGTACTTTATAGTTTCCGGGTGCAACGAGAGGACCAACCAGCGCCGGTTCGATGCCCCAATGAGTTACTGGACGGGATTCAGCGCCGCGGAATCGCGGCTCCTCCCAAACATGCGGGTTATCGGTAGGTACTGTCCGCAAGGCAATGAACCGCGGCGGCTCGTAATGAAGGTCCCATTCGGCACGGTTCATTCCGGTCCGAGCGGGGGAATCTTTTAATTTGCGGATCACATTTCCGTTGCCATCAAGAATCTCAATTGTCACCGGCTTCTTTGGAGCCGCCTTAAGCGAGTAGTTCAGGAAGGCGTGACCGCCTCGGGTGAATCTGTAGGTTGACCGAGGCTCAAACAGCCGGACTGGGGGCGCATCCGAGGCGGCCTTTGCCATCTGCTCGAGCGGGGTGATGTCATCCAGAATGTAAATTCCCCGGCCATAGGTCGAGACCACCAGGTCGTGAAACTCTTTTTGCAGCACCACCCAGGACACAACGGCATGCGGCAGGCCGGCGTCGAGGGCTGTCCAATGACCGCCGTCATTGAGGGAGTAGTAGAGCCCGTTTCCCGTGCCTGCGAATAACAGGCCTTTGCAATTCGGATCTTCGGCAACTCTTCGAACGTAGGCCAGCTGATGTTTTGGCAGATCGCTGTTGATCCGCTTCCAGGTTTGGCCGAAGTCCGTGGTCTTGAATATGTAGGGATCGCGGTTGTCGACAAGGTGGAAGTCGACGCTGATGTATGCGGTGCCTGCATCGAAGTGGGAAGGCTCAATGCTGGTGACTGTTCCCCATGCGGGCAGTCCGGCAATATTTTTCGTAACGTTTACCCACTGGCCGCCGCCATCCTTCGTGTACCAGACCAGCCCGTCGTTCGTGCCCGCCCAGACCAGGCCTTTCTGCACAGGTGAAGGCGCGATGGCGAACACGAGCTCTGCATAAAACTGGCCGAGATTGTCTCCTACTATCCCTCCGGATGACTGGGAATGACTCGGATCCTGAGTTGAGAGGTCGGGGCTGATGACGTTCCAGGTCTGTCCACCGTTTGTGGTTGTGAAAATTACCTGACAGCCGTAGTAGACCGTATTGTGGTCGAAGGGATCGATGGCCAGAGGCGGAGTCCAATGGCAGCGATACTTGATTTCATTCGGTGGCGAGTCGAGCGTATGCATCCACGGACTGACAGAGCGGGCATGTTTGCTTTTGGCGTCCCAGCGCGTCACCTTGTTGCCATAGCAGGTCGCCCAAACAACATCGGGATTGCCGGGTTCGGGGATGGTGAATCCGGATTCGCAGCCGCCCATGTGACGATCCCATCCGACCTCCTGGCCATCTTCCTCATCGCCCAAAGGAATGCTCGGACCGCGCATGTTCCCGTCATCCTGCATGTTGCTGTAGAAGTAGTACGGGACCTGATCATCCACCGCAACGTGGTACATCTGTCCGATAGGGAGCTTCACGTCGTGAAAGCCGCGACCGTGAACAGCGGTGATATGCATTCCTCCGTCGTCGGTAATCACGAAGCGGTCGGGGTTCTCGGGATCAATCCAGATATCGTGATTATCGCCACCCCAGTGCGTTTCCTGGAAATTCTCTGCGCCATCCAGGGACCGGAAAAAGCTGCTGTTCGCGACCAGAACTTCATTTTCATTTCCGCTTGAAACCGCGATGCGGATGTAATAACCGGCACGTCCGATCAGCGCGCGCTGGTGGTTGACTACGTGCCAGTTTTCGCCGCCGTCGTCTGAGCGCCAAACGGATCCCTGATCTTTGGTCTGAATCAGCGCGTAAACGCGAGCTGAATTTGTGGGCGCGACCGCCACGTCGATTTTTCCTACTGGGGATTTCGGAAGGCCGTGCTTCTCGATGCGTGACCATTTGCTACCGCCATCCCGCGAGACATAGACGCCGCTTCCCGGACCGCCGCTAAGTTCGCCCCAGGTGTGCAGTTCCACCTGCCACATGCCGGCAAAGAGTACGCGCGAATTGTGGGGATCCATGCTCAGGCCGGAACAGCCGGTCTTGTCGTCGGCGAACAGCACGCGCTCCCAGTGCTGGCCGCCGTCAGTGGTGCGGTAGACTCCACGCTCCCGCTGCGGCCCGGTCGCGCGGCCGAGTGCACAAACAAAAACGACATCAGGGTTCGTGGGATGCACAATGATGTGGCCGATTCGCCCCGTTTCCTCCAATCCCATGCGAGTCCAGGTCTTTCCGGCATCGGTTGAGCGATATACGCCGTTGCCCATCACGTCCGTGTCGCGGATCATCCAGGCCTCTCCGGTGCCGGCCCAGATAATGTTGTAATCCGACGGGGCTACAGCCACGGCTCCAATCGCGGCGGCCGGTTGTTTGTCAAAAACCGGATCCCACTTGTTGCCGCCATCAGTGGATTTCCAGAGTCCTCCGGAGGCCGCTCCGGCGTAATAAGTGCTCGCGTCTCCGGGAATTCCCGCGACTGACGCTATCCGGTTCCCGACCGTCGGGCCGACAAAACGAAAACGGAACGTATCTTCATCTTTGGGCTTTTCTTGTGGCGGTTGGGCAGCGAGCGGCGTCAGGAGCAGCGTGAAAGCTAATGCCAGTAACAATCCAAAGCGGAGATCGTTGAGCACTGGTGTCCCCCGGCTAGATTTTTTTCTTGTTATGGAACAGTACTGACTGCGATTACTTGAAAAGACTTCCTGGAAGCGGGAACAGACCTTCGATCTGTCTCAGCGCACTCCTGCTTCCAGTGGCTGCCCGATTGGCGAGCGCGTCATCTCACCATCCACCATTCGCCAGATTCCCATCGGGTTCTCATCCTTTAACTCAGGCGGCAGGGCAGATTCCGGGAAATTCTGATAGCAGAGCAGTCGTGTGAAGCGAAAGATCGCGTGACTGCCGACCGAGGTCGAACGTCCATCGGAAGTTGCCGGATAAGGGCCGCCGTGCACAATGGCGTGGGACACTTCCACCCCGGTAGGAAAACCATTAAAGATGATTCTTCCGACTTTGTCCTCCAGAATTGCGATCAGGTCACTGAACTCTCGCAGGTCGTCTTCGGTGCCGTGAATTGTCGCCGTCAGGTGGCCTTCCAGGTTGCGTGCGATCTGCAACAACTGATCGCGGCTGGCTTCACGGACCAATAGGGTGGACGGGCCAAAGATTTCTGAAGCGAGAGCTGGATCGTGCAGAAAGGAAGACGCGTTGGTCTCGAACAGATTGGCTCCCACATTGAATTGCGGGCCGCCGGGAACGGGTTTCTCCGCCAGCACTCGCACTCCGGGGACGGTCTTGCGCTGTGCGGTCTCCTTGCAATATGTGGAATGGATACTCGCCGTCAGCAACGTGAAGGGTTCAGATTCCTGAACAGAGGTTCGCAGTCTGTCGACGAAATCATCGGCGGAAGAATCCTGTGGCACGAAAACCATTCCCGGCTTGGTGCAGAACTGTCCAGCGCCGAGGGTGAACGAGGCATAGAGACCCGTTGCGATAGCATCGGCGTTCCTTCTTAACGCACCGGGAAGAATGAAAACGGGATTCGTACTGCTCATCTCCGTATAGACCGGGATGGGCTCAGGGCGGGCCGCTGCCAAATCCATGAGGGCTCTACCGCCGGCTCGCGATCCGGTAAAGCCCACGGCCTTAACCAGGGGATGTTTCACCAGCGCTGTTCCAACTTCCGCGCCGGGACCGAAGAGAAGGGAGAAAACGCCTTCGGGCATTCCACATTGGTGAGCGCTTGCTTGGATAACCAGGCCGACAATTTCACTGGTGCCTGGATGGGCGCCATGGGCTTTCACAATCACAGGATTACCCGCCGCCAGGGCGGAAGCTGTGTCACCACCTGCCACTGAAAATGCCAAGGGGAAGTTGCTCGGCGCGAACACAACTACCGGACCAAGCGGACGGAGCATGGAACGGAGCCCAGGCTTGGGAATCGGTTTGCGGTCCGGGTCAGGATTGTCGATGCGCGCGTTGACCCAGGAACCTTCCTCGACCAATCCTGCGAACAGCCGAAGCTGTCCGCAGGTGCGCGCTGTTTCGGTCTGCAAGCGGGCTTTTGGCAGAGCGGTTTCCTTGCCCGTTCTATCGATCAGTTCCTCGGCTACGGACTCAATTCCTTGCGCGATGCTGCGCAGGAACGCAGCCCTATCGCGACCTGGGAGATGTCCATATCTAACGAAGGCTTCGTGAGCAAGGGCAACCGCCGCCTCGATCTCGTCGGAGCTCGCCGACACGAAGGCGGGCGGCAGTGGCTGTCCGGTGCGCGGTTCCACGGCATTGAAAATTGCTGCGCCAGCTTCGCCGCGACGTGATCCAATAATCGACGTTCCTGATAACTCCACGATCTCACCTCGAATTATTTCGCAACTGGCACAGCCGGAAGGGGGTTCAGCTGCGGCCGGGTGCGCAGCGCTTCCTGAATAATTCTTCGCGCCTGCTGCAGTTCATTGCCGGCCAACTCCAAACGCGGAGCCCGAACTCGCGCATTCCCCATTGCGACTTCACTCTGTACCAGCTTGATCAGTTGTACGAATTTGGGCACTGTGTCCATGCGCAACAAGGGCAAGAACCACCGATATAAGTCAAAGGCCTTTTCGCGGTTTCCGTTCATCGCGCGCTCGAAGAGTTCTACTGACTCGCGGGGCAGCGCATTGGCGAGGCCCGCAATCCAACCCGTTGCCCCCACCGCAACTCCTTCCAAAATCGCATCGTCGACTCCAATGAACACCTCAATGCGATCGCCCACTAGTGCTCGGACGGCGCTTACGCGGCGCGCATCCGTGCTGGATTCCTTTACCGCGTCGAAGTTCTCGTACTCCTCAGTCAATTCCTGAATCTGCTCGGGAAGGAAGTCAGTTCCGTAGGCCACGGGATTGTTGTACAGCATGCAAGAAAGAGGTGTTGCCTTGAAGACGCTGGCGACATGCGCTTTCATCTCTCGCCAGTCACCCTGATACACATAGGGCGGCAAAACCATCAAAGCGTCGCAACCGGCATCTGCGGCGGCTTTCGCCAAGCTGACCGCTTCCGACGTAGTAAGCGCCGAGACCGAGGCCACGACCGGAGCCCTGCCGTTCACGGCGCGGACGCAATTCCGCAAGACCGCGATCTTCTCTTCAAAAGTAAGCGTCGCACCCTCCCCGAGCGATCCGAGCGTCACAATTCCAGTGCAGCCGTTATCCAGCAGCCACTGGCAGTGTTTGACAATGAACTCATGATCTACTCTGTAATCCGGGTCGAAACAGGTGGTGACCGCGGGCATTACGCCCTTCCAATTCATCAGTTTCCTCCTGTCACTTGGCTATGCTCCGCATCGGGCGACATGGCCGCTAGCGTGCTAAACCGCGTAGGGAAGACCGGCGGCCGCACCGAGTCGGAGATCCAACCAAATAAAAACTGAGTCGCTGGACCGCACACTCGTCCCTGGCAGGGGCCCATACCACAACGGGTTTGCAGCTTGGCGGCACGCCACGATCGCTGCTGCCTTAAACGGGCATAGGTCACATCTTCGCATCTGCAAACTATGGTTTGAGCGAGAGGCAAACTCCTCAGCTCTGGTCGTATCCGGAATGTACGATCGAGTGCTCCGGCGAATTTCTGCAATCTTCGCCGAGTGGCGAAAAGTTTCCCGGCTGCATCTCTATTCCCGCCGGCAGTGAAGCCTGCAATCTCTCCTTCCACACGTGAGAGCTCGAGCCCCCCAATTCCTGTTGGTTCGCCTACGCAATAAACTTCCGGCACCGAGGTTTGTTGAAACTCATCGGTTTCAACATAACCATTGCGCAATCGGCAACCTATCAGAGCTGCTAGTTCGACGTTGGGAACAAGGTGGAAGCCGCATGCAAGATAATCGCAGGCTATCGTTTCCGATCTGCCGTTCCTTGAAATGATCACCTGCTTGATAACATCCTGTCCTACTGCCGAAATCGGCCAACTGTTTGCCGCAAAGGGAATTCCCGCCAGCTCACGCTTAAGGGAGAGTCCCTGGGCGATTTTTTGCGGTTGCTGAAGCAGCGCAAAACCGAATTGCGCCAGCCGAGACCACGACGCCTGTTCGCAGATGATTGGGATCCCAGCGCCATGTTTTCGCAGGTAAGCGGCGACCGCTAACAGCAGCGGACCGCTTCCGGCCACCACTACGCGCTTGCCTGCAATGGGCAGCCCGGATTTCACCAGCGCCTGTAGACCCCCCGCGCCCATCACATTCGGAAGTGTCCATCCGGGGAATGGGAGGAATCGCTCTCTTGCGCCTGTTGCGAGCACTAGTTTTGTGAAGCCCAACTCGTACGTGGCATCCGTGCCTTCCGCCCACACTAAGTTTTTCGCAACATCAAATACGCGCGTCCCGCAGAGCATCTCAATCTCTAGCGCAGACAGGCGCTCCACCCAGGCAGCGGCTTCGGATGTGCAATCTTCGACATCGCCGCGCCAGATCTGGCCGCCGAGAGTGAGATTGTCATCCACAATTCCGACGCGCAAACCACACTCGGCAGCTCTTACGCTGGCTGCCAGGCCCGCAGGTCCGCCACCAATTGTGAGCACGTCAAAGTGTTTCCGCATTTCTCTAGCCATCAGTGCTCACTTCCATTTCTGGTTGACAAAGGACTTGGCAGCTGCGGCAGTAGGTGTTCTCACCAATGGTCACGCGACACTCAAAGCAATTACCAATCCCGCACAGAGGTCCTCTGCGCTCGCCGTTGACCGATTTCCGGCACGCACTCTCGGCCATCATCACGGCGACAGCTACAGTCGATCCAAAAGGTACAACTATGGGTTTGCCGTTCACCTTTACGGTGATTGGCTTACGCATGGACGTGCTCCGCAACAGTACGTGACGGCAAATAAGGCGCGATTGGAATTTCCGGTGTGCGGCCTGTCAGATGATCAATCAACAGCCGAGCCGTTCCCAGAGATGTTGTAATCCCCAGGCCTTCATGCCCGGTCGCCAGAAAAATCGTGTTGTCTTCGGGCCACGGCCCAATTAACGGAAGCTTGTCAGGAGTTGCTGCGCGAAACCCTGTCCAGGCGCGGATTGTGGACATGCGCGCCAGGCCCGGCATGTACTCTTCGGCGCGCTGCAACATGCGAACCAGGATGCTGGTTTCGACCTCTCCACTCTCTGCCCCATACTGCCGTGAC
>Ga0066710_100003377_pt1 | contig 13569 bp, 9 predicted proteins | sample GraSoiAngelo_159_FD_79666 | JGI IMG/M metagenome (GOLD analysis project Ga0066710, IMG submission 79666) | Grasslands soil microbial communities from the Angelo Coastal Reserve, California, USA - 14_1009_16_40cm | ecosystem: Environmental > Terrestrial > Soil > Grasslands | place: USA...
CCCGATGTCTAGCTCAATCTTCCTCGCAGCGTTTCCATGATCGCCAGTAATCCGCATCGCCCCTCCCTTCGCGCGCACTGCCGTCTCGATGCGACCCAGGCAAGCGTCCCCCGTCTCGACTGCCTTCACCCTCGGCTCGATCTTCCCCGAGTGCCCCCCCATGTCGGCATTGGCAAAATTGACGATGATTACGTCGAACGTGCCTTCTTCGGTCGCCTTCACAACCGTGTCTGCAATTCCACCCGCGCTCATCTCCGGCTTCAGATCGTACGTCGCAACTTTCGGAGACGGCACGAGGATGCGATCTTCCCCCGGAAACGGCTGCTCGATGCCTCCATTGAAGAAGTAAGTGACATGCGCATATTTCTCAGTCTCGGCCACACGCAGGTTGCGCATGTTCAGAGCGCCCATCACGTTGGCGAGAATGTTGGCCATCGACTCCGGCGGAATCACCACTGGCAGGGTGAAATTCTTGTCGTACCGCGTCATGCACACGTAGTGCAGATTTTTCGGCACGCGGTCGCGCGGGATGGTTGCGTCAAGTTCAGCAGCGCCGGGCAAGTCGCTGCCACCCTTGTCATTCAGTCCGCTGTTGCGCGCCAGCGCTCGCGTAATCTGCCGCACTCGATCCGCTCGGAAATTGAAGCAAATGCAAGCATCTTCGTCGCGAATCGTGGCCACCGGCTGGTCACGATTGTCAGTACACACAAACGGCACAATGAACTCATCGGTCACGCCGCGGTTGTACGAATCCTTCACTCCCTGAATTGGATCAGCGTACTTGCCTCCCTCGCCCTCCCCGAGAACCATGCCATTGAAAGCCGTGGCAATGCGCTCCCAGCGCCGGTCGCGATCCATCGCGTAGTAGCGGCCGTTGAGGCTGGCAATCTTGCCGCAGCTGTATTCGCGCATCTTCTGTTGAAGCTGCTCCAGATAGCCGGCGCCACTCGTCGGAAGCGTATCGCGCCCATCCATAAGAGCATGCACAAACACGCGCTCCAGCCCGTTCTGCTTAGCCATCTTCAGAAGCGCGGAAAGATGTGCCTGCTGCGAGTGCACGCCACCGTCCGACACCAGTCCAAACAAATGCAACCGCCGCCCACCCACACTGGCATGCTTCATCGCCGCGAGCAACACCGGATGCTTGAAGAAATCCCCATTCTGGATCATCAGATCAATGCGCGTGATGTCCATATGCACAATTCGGCCGGCGCCAATGTTAAGATGACCGACCTCACTGTTCCCCATCTGCCCTTCGGGAAGCCCCACGAAAGGCCCGCTGGTATGAATGAGAGTGTTGGGATACTCGGCCAGCAGTTTGTCGTAGGTAGGCTTGCGCGCAAGAGCAATGGCGTTAGCTTTGGTTTCGGCCCGATAACCCCAGCCGTCGAGAATGATCAGAACCAGCGGTTTAGGACGGGACATGGATCTTTCACACTCCGCAACTACGCATCTAAGAGCGTTGGTGATTACCAGATCAATTCGATAGGATATCGCTCAAACATTCTTTCGGCAGTGACCAGCGGAAGACTCTCCTCCAGGCTTTGGGCGATCAGAATACGATCGAAAGGGTCGCGGTGGTGAAGCTGCAAGCTTTCGAGCCGGAGCACGTGATCAAGCTTGACCGGAAGAACATGCACGCCATTAAGAGCCAACTTCGAGGTTAGAAATGGGCCGGCGGGTTCCGGTAACGACAACCTGCCGATTTGTGTTTTGATCAGGATCTCCCACACGCTCGCCACGCTGAACCAGGTTTCCGCGGCGGGCAGCAGACGACCTACTCTTCTCGACAATTTCGATTCCTCTGTGATGGCCCAAAGGAACGTGTGCGTGTCGAGCAAGACTCTCATTTCCAGAAGAGATCCTCAATCTCCTTAGGGAGCGGGTCGTTGAAGTTTTCAGGAACGGTGAATTCTCCCTTCGCCGAGCCGAGCTTAAACCTTCGCGCCGCAGGCTTGACCGCAACGAGCTTAGCCACCGGCGTTCCTGCTTTTGCGATGATGACTTCCTCCCCCATCGCAACGCGCTCCAACAAGCGTGAAAGGTGGGTCTTAGCCTCGTGAATGTTAACTTCCATGGCTTCATTATAACTAAGTCGTAAACTAAGTCAACAAGGCTTAAACTCCGGCTTTCTATCTGCCGTAATTCAAGGCCTTCAAGCCCAAGAACTTCGCTCCATCCCCCAACTCTTCCTCAATCCGAAGCAATTGGTTGTACTTCGCAACTCGGTCGGTGCGTGACGCCGACCCCGTCTTGATCTGCCCTGCTCCGGTGGCCACTGCCAGATCCGCGATGAACGTGTCTTCGCTCTCCCCCGACCGGTGCGAAATCACCGACGTGTACCGATTCCTCCGCGCCAGATCGATCGCATCCAAAGTCTCGCTCACCGTACCGATCTGGTTGACTTTGATCAGAATCGAGTTCGCGACACCTTTGTCGATCCCTTCCTGCAACCGCTCCACATTCGTGACAAACAAGTCATCCCCGACCAGCTGAATCTTCCCGCCGAGTTCCTTGGTTAGCATCTGCCAGCCGTCCCAGTCATCCTCAGCCAGTCCATCCTCGATCGAAACAATCGGATAGTCCTTCACCCACTTCGCCCAGAAGCGCACCATTTCCTCCGAACTTTTCGCCGACTTGTCTGCTTTCTTAAACACGTACTTGCCATCCTGATAGAGCTCGCTCACCGCCGGATCCAGGGCAATCGCAATCTCTTCTCCCGGCTTGTACCCCGCCTGCTGAATCGCCTCCAGCACGACTTCGATGGCCTCAACATTTGACTTCACCGACGGCGCAAATCCGCCCTCGTCGCCCACTGCGGTGTTGTAGCCGCGTTTCTTCAACACTCCCTTGAGGGTATGGAACACTTCAACTCCCCACCTCAAAGCCTCTGAAAAGGAAGGCGCTCCCACCGGCATCACCATGAACTCCTGAAAGTCCACGTTGTTGTCGGCATGGGCTCCTCCATTCAGAATGTTCATCATCGGCACCGGCAGCGTGTTCGCTCCCGCCCCACCAAGATATCGATACAGCGGCAGGCCATACTGCGTGGCTGCAGCCCGAGCCGCCGCCATGGATACAGCGAGAATCGCATTGGCTCCAAGCCGCCCCTTGTTCTCGGTCCCGTCCAGTTCGATCATCTTCCGGTCAAGCGCCGACTGATCCAGGGCGTCCATCCTGCCGAGGGCGCTGGCGATCTCCCCATTCACGTTCTCGACCGCTTTCAGCACCCCTTTGCCCAGATACCGCTGCGGATCTCCGTCACGCAACTCCACCGCCTCGTGCTCTCCGGTCGAGGCGCCGCTGGGGACGATGGCTCGACCAACCGTTCCGCCGTCCACCTGCACTTCTGCCTCTACAGTAGGATTACCGCGCGAATCCAACACCTGCCGAGCACGAATCTCGCTGATATTTGTCATGAGGCCTTTCCCACCCTTCCGATCTGGTATGCGTTTCGTTTCGTCATCCACCACGACCCACGGACGGCCAGGCTGGAACGTCAACCGACGTCCCGTCAGATAGCCGACGCCTGTATAAGTCTTTCCCATGGGGTGATTGCGAAACTCACGATTATATCGGATGAAGCATCAACCGAATGTGACGACCCACCTTGGCAACCCAATTCCCAGCACGGCACATCTGTTCCAAGTGCCGGCAAGGCCCTAGCCCTTACTCCTCTGGTTCCCTTGTCCTTCCGCATGTTGTGCGCGCTTGCCGGCTGGGCTACAGTCAAAGCGACGCTTAGAGAATCGGAAGTGGCCTTCGGAGGTAAGATCAATGACTACAATGACGAAGCGAATGGTGCTCTCCGCAATCCTGCTGCTGGCAGGGATGGCTGCGGCGCAGACCAGTCAGTCCGTTCCTGCCGGCACCGCCCTAATGGTCAAGCTCAACACAACCCTAGCGACGTTCAGTAACCGAGTCGGCGACCAGTTTCAGGGCAGCCTGACCCAGCCCGTCGTGCTAAATGGTCAGACCGTGATACCCGCGGGAGCCAGAATCGAAGGCCGCGTGACCAAGCTAAGCGAGCCACGCCGCATCTCCGGCAAGCCCACCATTGGAATCCTGCCTGAAGCCGTCGTCATGCCGACCGGTGAGCGTTACTTCCTCGATGCGACGCTGATCGACACCAACCTCGGCCGCGGCAGCGACGTGAATGAAGAAGGCCAGTTCAAGGGCTCAGGCCTCGACCGTCGCGATAAGCTTGAAACCGGCGGTGGCGCAGCTGGCGGCATGCTGATCGGAGGCCTGATCGGCGGCGGCCCCGGCGTCCTGATCGGCGGAGCCGTCGGCGCCGGTTCAGGGACCGCCCACTGGCTCAGCAAACATCGCTCAGCGATTCTTCCCGCAGGCACTCAACTCACGCTGGAACTAAACCGCCCCCTCGCCATGACCACGGCGACCGCTCCAGCTCCACCTCCAACGCCAGCTGGCGGAAGTCAATAGGAATCCGCACTTGCTTAATCCGCCGACGGCCCGGGCTGTCGGCATTTCATTCCCGTTGAATCGCAGTTGCTGCCTGAGTCCGAAAACACACGGGCTAGAAAGCCACCTATAATTGAGCGCCGAGAAGTCGGATAGCCTCAACCTGGATAACGCCAAGATCTACGAGATCATTCCCTTCCCCTAATTTGATCCCAAGTTCAGGTCACCGCGTACAGCAAATCTCCCTCGCTCAGCACCTGCAACTCAATCCATCCCTCCAGCGGAAGCGCATCTACCGGTAAGCGCTCTTGCCACAAACTGAATCGTAGACGGAGTTTGCTGGTAGCCGCGGAAGCGGCCGCCTTGCGCTCCGCTGCGGTCGCGGCTCCCGGTGCGGCCAGCAGCCAGGCCAATGGCAGTTTGAATTCGAAGTTTCGCCGTAACGCGACCTTCACGTTCTCGTCAGAGCCGGCCGACGATGCCAGGGCGTGCCCTTCCGCTCCATGCTCAATCTTCCATTCCTTGATGCTGCGCTCATGCACAGCTGCATCCAGCCGCAACGCCCGCCGCGGACGGGGCTCATCCGGCGCCCACGACTCCAGATTCACCACGATCTCAAAGTTTGTCTCCGGCACCTTGTCTTTAAAGTCCAGGCGCCCGTAGACATGCGTGCTGTCGATTCCCGAGTACACGGAATCCAGCAGGAACTGCTTGCCATGCATGGCGCCGGCGCGATGATCCGCCGCATAGACCGCCGCCCCCATCCACTCGAAGTAGCGGATCTTGTCTCCTGTGATCTTGGGATGAATGTAAGCCGTCTGTGGCGTGAACGCCGGCCTGACCTCCGCTCCAGTGATCGGCAGCGCCAGGTAGTCCGGCGGAGTCTCCCCCAACGCCTGGTACACATTCGATAAATGTTTACGGTAAAGCTCGTCAAAGTCGCGATCGTTCGCCGAGTGGTGTTCCGGACCGTACCACCAGCTCCAGTCGCTGCCCTCCGCGATCAGAATCTCCTCGAAGGCCAGGTTGCGCTGCATCTCGTTCGCACGTGCCGCGTTCTGCGCATAGAACTCGCGAGCGTTGTTGAGATAATCCCAGGCACGATTATCCTCTGGAGCGCCAATCCAAACGTTGAAGTTGGCGTTGATCCAGGACCCCGGCACAATCGACTGCAACTGCCCAAAAATCTTGTGCCGGGCAATTGCTTCGGAAATCGTCACCGCTTCCAATCCCGCCTCGCCCTGCAACTCGTCATAGAAGCGCCGTAAGAATTCTCGCCCCGACTTCGGATAATATTCCCAGGCATTTTCGCCATCGAGAATGATGGAGACCACGGCGTCACGCCCCGTCGCCAGCACGGGCTTGGCCGCTTCCTTGATGTTCGCGATCAGATGCTTCGCCGCCTCCGCCGGAGGCATGCCTGAGTACACGAATCCAATCAAGTCGGAAATGGTGTGATCGCGAAACACCATGTGCATCGCCGTCGAGCCATTCTCATAGCGATGAATGTTGTAGAGTTTCTCCGCCAACTGCACGGGCAGCCGGCCAGCACCATCGCGTGCGAAGAACAAGCCTGTGCTTCTCCCCAGCACCCCCTCGTCGGTGGCCATCCATTGAACGCCAAGGCTGTGCGCAATCGCCAGCACCTCCTCAGAAACGCTTCCCTCCGAAGGCCACACTCCCCTGGGACGCATCCCAAATACCTTCTCGTGCAGATCCAGCCCGCGCACCAGTTGCTCCCGCGCATCCTCGGGATGACGAAACCGATTCTGCGGCAGCGGCAATCCCGCAGACGAGATCGCTCCAGCATTGGTGTCGCAGACTAAAGGCAGGATGGGATGGTAAAACGGCGTCGCGGAGATCTCAATCGACCCCTTCTCTGCCCCTGCCTTATAGGCCGGAAGAACCTTAGCCATCAACTCCTGCTCCCGGGCAATCACAAACTTCTGGTCGTCCAGAGAGTATTGACGACCCTTCTGGACCAGGGCTGCAACGTCCTTCTCTTCCAGAAAAAACTCGTCGAACCACGCAATCTGCGACAGCACCTGCAGATCCGTGAAATCCGGCGGCGTGAACAACCTCTCTGCGCGCTCCGGCGAAGCCCCGTGCTCCCGAAACCGCTCCCACAACTCCCGGTACCGTGGATACCGCCCAATCACGTTCGTTGGATTCGCCTGAAACAAATACTGCAGCGCAAACCGCCGCTCGTCCGCCGACAGATCCTTCGCCGGCTTGGCCACCACATTCAGAAACGGATCCTGCGCCGTCCCCTCCACGTAGTCCTGAATCTGCGTCACCAGCGACGGCACAACGTTAAAGTTCTGGTGAACGTTCGGAAACTCATCCAGCAACTTCACCATACCGTAGTAGTCTTTCAGGGCGTGCAGCCGCACCCAAGGCAGGCGGTATCGCCCTGAAACCAGATCTTTATAAAAGGGCTGGTGCTGGTGCCAAAGAAGAGTCAGGCGGAGCGCTGGCATGGCGGAAAGTCAGTCTAGCATGGCAGATTTTCCCAACAGAGCAGACTCCAAGCCTTAATCCGAGTCCGTCATCCTGAAGCCCTGCGCTCTCACCAGCGGGGCGAAGAGCCTGCCCTGACCGAAGTCGAGGGGATCTCGCGCGCATCGGAACCGCCGAAACGAGCTACACCTGTACCGCTAGAATCCAAAGCATCGCTCTTGCTACACGTTCGCCACTTCCCACTGGAAGCTGCGGAATTCAGCCAGCCTCTCAAAATCCCGGGCGTTGGCCGTGATCACCCGAATGCCAAGTCTCCGCGCACTGGTTGCGATGAGGGCAGCATTGGTGAGACGTCCCTGTCCGATATGTTCGTAATCGTATTTCGCGGCCAGGAGCGCCAGCACCTGACCTGCCTGCGTCCAGTCACTGAGATTCGGCACCAGAACTCGCTTTGCCCTGTCAAAGTCGCGTTCCAGGCGCTCGAGCACACGATGAGCGCGTTCGTTCGCACCGGCATAGAGTTCTTCCAGCACGACAGCGCTTAGCCAGAGTGGTGCGTCCGCGGCGATCCGGCGAACGGCAAGAGCCGAATCGTCTCCCCGGCGTAAAGCTGAGATGTAAATGGAAGAGTCAAACAGGGCAGGATGCACCTATTCACCCAGCGTGCCGTACACGTCTCTGATGTCGACGCGGCTCTTGACGAAGCGCTCCGTGGCCTCGATCGCGAGCCGGTTCTTCTCATGTTCGGCAATCGCCAGGTCCAAAGCGCGCTCGATGGCCTCAGTCTCAGTCTTCGCCTTCAAAAGTTTTTGAGCGCGCTTGATCTTCCCTGCGTCCAGCTGAAAGTGCTTGTGCGCGCGATTTCTTGCCGTGGCCACAGAAAAGCCTCCAACGCTATATCAGGATATCATTGTATGTACATAATATCCATCTTCATGTACATTCACGATGCGGTACGGCATCTTCCGGTACACTAGGTTTGAATCACGTTCTGCGTAACAATGGCCCCCGACCCCAGCTCCGTGATCGCCCCGGTCAAAACGCCTCAACTCCTGACCGACCAGGATCTCTACCTCTTCAACGAAGGCAGCAACTACCGCATCCACGAAAAGATGGGGGCCCACCTGGTCACGCACAACGGCCAAACCGGCGCCATTTTCAGCGTCTGGGCGCCCAACGCGCGCTCGGTAGCGGTCGTAGGCAGTTTCAACTCATGGAACCCGATCCCCAACCGCCTTGAGCCGCGAGGCTCCTCAGGCATCTGGGAAGGCTTTATCCCAAGCGTCACCAAAGGCGCGCTGTACAAATACCACATTGAATCGCAGCGTCACGGATACCGCGTCGACAAAGCCGACCCCGTTGGCTTCCTGCACGAAAAGCCGCCCCGCACCGCTTCAGTGGTCTGGGACCTCGACTACGAGTGGAACGACCGCGACTGGATGCAGAATCGCCACGCCCGCAACTCCCTGCGCGCGCCGCACTCCATCTACGAAGTGCACCTTGGCTCGTGGATGCGCGTTCCCGAAGAGCACAACCGCCCGCTGACCTACCGCGAGACCGCGCCCCGCCTCGCCGAATACGTCAGCCGTATAGGCTTCACCCATGTTGAATTCCTGCCCGTGATGGAGCATCCCTTCTACGGCTCATGGGGATACCAGACTACTGGGTACTTCGCCCCCACCTCGCGCTATGGCACGCCGCAGGATTTCATGTACCTGGTCGATTACCTGCACCAGCACGGTGTTGGTGTAGTTCTCGACTGGGTCCCGTCGCACTTCCCTTCCGACGCGCACGGGCTCGCCTACTTCGACGGCACGCATCTCTACGAACATTCCGATTCGCGCCAGGGATTCCATCCCGACTGGAAGACGCACATCTTCAACTACGGCCGCACTGAAGTCCGCAGTTTTCTGATGTCGAGCGCCATGTTCTGGCTCGACAAGTACCACATCGACGGCCTGCGCGTGGATGCAGTTGCTTCCATGCTCTACCTGGACTACTCCCGCAAGCAGGGCGAGTGGATTCCCAACAAATTCGGCGGCCGCGAGAATCTCGACGCCATCGATTTCCTCCGCCGATTCAACCAGGAAGTCTACAAAGAGCATCCCGACGTGCAGACCTGCGCTGAGGAGTCCACTTCCTGGCCCATGGTCTCAAAGCCCGTCTACGTCGGCGGATTGGGCTTCGGGCTGAAGTGGGATATGGGATGGATGCACGACACGCTCAAGTACTTCCAGAACGATCCCATCCATCGCAAGTATCAGCACAACCTGCTCACCTTCCGCATGCTGTACTCGTTTCACGAAAATTTCGTGCTGCCGCTCTCACATGATGAAGTCGTCCACGGCAAGGGCTCGCTGATCGGCAAGATGCCCGGCGACGAATGGCAGCGCTTCGCCAACCTCCGCCTACTCTTCGGCTACATGTTTGCCCAGCCCGGCAAAAAGCTCTTGTTCATGGGCGACGAATTCGGACAAGTCCGCGAATGGGCGCACGACACCAGCCTGGAATGGCATGTCACGCAATATCACGTCCATGGCGGCATGCAGGCCTGGGTTGAGCAGCTAAACCGTCTCTACCGCAGCGAGCCGGCTTTGCACGTGCTCGACAACAACCCCGCCGGCGTTGAGTGGGTCGATTGCAACGACAACGCCACCAGCACGATTTCTCTGCTGCGCAAAAGCGAGAACCCGAAGGACACGGTGTTAGGAGTCTTCAACTTCACGCCCGTGCCTCGCAGCGGATACCGCATCGGCGTCCCCCACGGCGGCTACTGGCGCGAACTCCTGAACAGTGACGCCCAAGAATACGCCGGCAGCGGCATGGGGAACCTCGGCGGCGTGCATGCCGAACCTCAACCCGTCCACGGCAGGCCATATTCGCTGCGCCTCACGCTACCGCCGCTGGGCGCCCTCTTCTTCAAAGCCGAATAAGATCGCCTGACAAAGGCCCATGTGGGGACAGCCGCCCCCGGCTGTCCAGCCGGGCAAAGCCCGGCTTCTATCTCAGCGAGTTCCCACATCGGGATTTGACTCAAGATTTCCGGGCGTTTGTGACAGTCATCACAGACTCGCCAGGCTGTTTTCGCTAGTGAATAAAGGACCCGAAGCAACCGAGCCCTTAAACGGTCGCCTTCGCAGGGGACCTCGCGGGCCCGTCGCGCCCCAACAGGGGCCAAAATTTGTTAGCCCAGCGCGTAAGCGCTGGGTCGACACGCCAAAGGTCGCAAGTCCCCGGAGGGGACGGTACCGATGGCCCACACCTACTGCACAAATCTGGTTCATTGCGTATTCGGCACCAAGGAGCGCGCGGAGCTAATCGCGGAGGGCGTACAAGAACACCTCTACGCTTACCTCCTCGGAATCGCGAAGAACCTGGGATTCCAAATCCTCGCACTGGGCGGCACAGCAAACCACGTTCACATCTTGCTGGGCTCTCGCCAAAACACTGCTTGTCGGCTGTGCTGCGCGATCTCAAGGCAAACTCCTCGCGATGGATGCGAGAAGGCAATCCAAAATTCGCATGGCAGGAGGGGTTTGGTGCCTTCAGCGTCAGCCCATCGCAAACACCAACCGTTAAGCAATACATCCGCACCCAGGCTGAGCACCACAAGAAACGAAATCTCGAAGAAGAGTCTCTGCTTCGGTTGAAGAAATCGGGTGTTGATTACGACCCGCGGTATGTTTTCGGATAGTGCCGCCCCTCCGGGGCTCCCATGAAATCTCATGGAGTCCCAGGGCTGACGCCCTGGGCTAACGAATGGCGCCCCGTCGGGGCTGGGAGGATCGGACCCTTGTCGATGAAAGCCGGATGATCCCCGGGTGCACGAACGAAACCTCACCGTTCACACCTTGGTGTAACTGCGTGTCCTTGGTGGTTGATGAATTTAGAACCACCCGTAAACCCGTCGCACCGTGTCATGCAATCTATGTCATGATGGCAACATGAAGAAACAAGCCTCCGACCAGCAATCCCACGATCGCCGCTACCAGGAACGGAAGCGCGCCGAAGCCGCGCGGAAGCCTCCCAAGAAGGTAGCGCCCCGACCCACGACCACCGAATCGCAGCCCCCTACCAACACCTCAAGTTAACCAGTTAAGGCGAACCAGCCCGTGCTATCCTCGCGTCAAGCGCGTTTCCCATGCGGATTCTGACCCGCTACATCCTGCGCGAAGTGCTGGCGCACGCCCTGATCGGCGCGGCCATCTTCACCTTTGTTCTGTTCACCCGCGATCTCGGACACATTCTCGAACTGGTCGTCCGCGCCAGCGCCCCACTACCCAGCGTTGCAGAGATTTTCTTTTTCACCGTGCCGCTCGCGCTCACCTACACCCTTCCAATGAGCGTGCTGGTCGGCATCCTGATCGGCCTCAGCCGCCTCGCGGCCGACAGTGAAATCACCGCCATGCGCGCCAGCGGCCTCGGCGTCTGGACTTTCCTGCGCATCCTCTCCGTCTTCGTCGTCGGCGCCTGGCTGCTCGCGCTGTTCAACGGACTCTACCTCTCCCCACGTTCGCAATCCGCGCTGGCACATCTCGAAGATCGCCTCAAAGGCTCGCAGGTCTCCTTCGAAATCCGTCCGCGAGTTTTCTACGAAGGCTTCCCCAAGGCCGTCCTCTACGTGCAGGACGTGCACAGCGCGCAAGGGGCCGCCGTGTGGAAGGGCGTCTTCCTGGCCGACGTCTCCGATGCCGCCAATCCACGCGTGACCCTGGCCAAAGAAGGCATCGTGGTCAGCGAAGGCAAAGACCGCCTCCACCTGCATCTGATTGACGGCTCGAGCCACGAGGCCGATCCCAAGCAGGCCGATCATTATCAGATCTCGACCTTCCAGCAGACTGACATTCCCATCGACCTGCCCTCGACCGAGAACAAGCCGGAGGATTCCGTCCCGGTCGCGGTCATCAGCACGAACAACCTGCAGATCCAAGCCAAACATGTCGACCCAGTCCTGGCCCGCTATTATCTGATCGAGTTCCACCGCCGCTTCGCCCTGCCCACAGCCTGCCTGGTGCTGGCGCTGGTCGGGATTCCCCTCGGACTCTCCTCAAAGAAAAGCGGAAAATCCGGCGGCTTCGTTCTCACCATCCTGTTGGTCTTCAGCTACTACGCCGTTTCTCTGGTAGGGATCTCTCTCGCTCGCCAGGGCAAAGTTTCACCAGGGCTTGGAGCGTGGTTCGCAAATCTGGTTTTCCTGGCGGGAGGAATCTTCCTGCTCTGGCAGGCCGAGAGGCGTCCCTTTGAACTGGCCGCGCTGCGTTTGCGCTGGAAAGTGCAACCGTTCCATCAAGGCCCATCCGCCCGCCGCACCGAGAATGTCTTCGAGCGCGTCGCCAACCGCCGTCGCATGTTCCGCGCCAGCTTCCCCACGCTGCTCGACGACTACGTCCTGCGCGACTTCTTCGTTTATCTGGGATTGATCCTCGCCACCTTCCTGGTTCTGACGCTGGTCTTCACGCTCTTCGAGCTGCTCGGCGACATCCTTCGCAACCAGACATCCCCTCTCGTGGTCGCGGAATATCTGCTCAACGTAACTCCCTATCTGCTTTACAACGTCGCCCCTCTGATAATGCTGCTCGCCGTTCTCATCACCTTCGGCATCATGCAGCGGTCGAACGAGATCACGGTCATCAAAGCCACCGGCGTGAGCATTTACCGCGTCGTCGCTCCCGTTCTCGTGGCCGCGGCATTTCTGGCCGCGGGCCTGTTCTTCGCCGACCAGTTCTACCTTCCCCACACCAACAAGCGCCAGGAAGCGCTGCACAATCAGATCAAGGGACGTCCGCCGCAAACTTATCTCCGCCCCGATCGCAAGTGGATCTTCGGCCGCAACAACCAGATTTACTACTACCAGTTCTTCGATCCCGACCGCGACCAGTTCGCCAACGTCACCATCTTCCAGCTCGATCCCGCGAGCTTTAGCATCACGCGGCGCATTCACGCCGAGCGCGCCCATTGGGCCGACAACCTCAATCGCTGGATCTACGAACAAGGCTGGGAGCGCACGCTGCGCGGCTCCGCCATCGCCGACTTCCGCCCTTATGACGTGGCCACTTTTCCCGAGGTCAGCGAACCACCGTCTTATTTCAAGAAGGAAGTAAAGCAGTATTCCGAAATGAACTATGAAGAGTTGCGCCGCTACATTCATGATCTGCAGCAAAGCGGCTTCGACGTAGTGCGGCTCAAGGTGCAACTGCACCAGAAAATCTCTTTCCCTCTGATCACGCTGGTCATGGCGATCCTCGCGGTTCCCTTCTCGCTTTCTGCCGGCAAGAAGGGCCCCATCGGAGGAGTGGCAACCGCGGTGGGAATCGCGGTCGTTTACATCGTTGTCCTGCGGCTGTTTGAGGGTATTGGAAACGTGAGCCAGCTACCGCCCGCGTTGGCAGCCTGGTCCCCCGATCTGATCTTTGCTCTGGCGGGTGGATATTTGATTCTGAAGGTGCCAACGTAGAGAAGTGGCCAGTGACCGGTGGTCAGTGGCCAGTAAATTAGCGTTCAGCTGCGGAGGATGCCTGGGTTGGTTTGTACTGGCCATTAGTCACTGACCACTGGCCACTGATTCACTTCACTGCCACGCCCCAGGGAAAGTTATCCGTAGTAGTGGCGGCGACCGGAGTAAGTATCCCGCTGGCCGGGATCAGCGAGAACTGTGAGATCGAAGCCCCCTGATTATTCGCGACG
>Ga0066710_100003378_pt1 | contig 13566 bp, 11 predicted proteins | sample GraSoiAngelo_159_FD_79666 | JGI IMG/M metagenome (GOLD analysis project Ga0066710, IMG submission 79666) | Grasslands soil microbial communities from the Angelo Coastal Reserve, California, USA - 14_1009_16_40cm | ecosystem: Environmental > Terrestrial > Soil > Grasslands | place: USA...
ACGCCGGAACAGATCGGAGCTGTCGTCGTCGCTGTCGTCGTCCTGGTTCTGCGGGCGAACTCGGTTGCGCCCCTGCTCCACTTTCGGCGTGTAGTCCGCCGTGATGTTCACTACGCTGGGATCAAGCCTTTTGGCGAGCTTGGTGAATTCGTTCCCGACCTCCACCGCTTTCGGAATGGTCAGCGGAGTGGCGTCCGGCGCCACGTTCTGGTCTCTCGCCGCGTGCACTCCCGTGTTGATCAATGTTCCGATCACAATGCCTACCGATAGAGTGAATAACAGCAGCGTGATGGACAGAAGTTTCTGCTGACGCATCTTTTCAAACAATTTCATAGTTCTTTTGGTTTTCCTTGTGGAGTGCAGACGCCCTCTTTACTATTATAGATCCGCTAACTGGTGGATGCCTAGTGGAACCAACAGGTTTCAGGCACTCCTGAGCCTTATAGACGGAAATGGGCGCTAAATGTCACTCGCGGCCAGGAGCAGGGACATTGCCAACAGGATCCGCCGCAGGCCCAATTCCCGGCCATCTGGTTGGAACCACTCCGCCGCCGTGTGCGCTCCGCCGCCTTGCCCCCCGGCGCCGATCGAGACCGCGGGCAGCCCGAGCGAAAGCGGGATATTGGCGTCAGTAGAGGAACAATCGAGATGACTGCGGATTCCCAAATGCGCGTCCACGGCGCGCAGGCATTCGAGACTCGGCGCGTCATCGCTCAACCCTCCGCCCGGCCGCGAGCCGATCTCTTTCACCCTCGCTGTCAGTCTTCCGCCCGCGCTGCGTCCGTTCTCCGCCTCCAGCGCCCTTTCAACTGATGAGGAAAGCAGCGCCGCCATCTGCTCGATGCGATCCGTGCTCTCCGAGCGCAGGTCCACTTTGGCTCGCGCTCCACTCGGGATCGAATTAATGCTCGAGCCGCCCTCGATAAGCCCGAAATTGTACGATGACCGTGGCCCATCGCCGTTCGGCGCCTGGTCCGTAAACAGCGTCACGGCGCGGCTGAGGGCGTGAACAGGGTTACCAATGCCGTAGTCGCTCCAGCTATGCCCGCCCGGCCCGGTAAACGTCACGTCAAAACGGCGGCTTGCCAATGCCCGGCAGGTGACGCGATCCGTGCTCGGACCGTCCAGCACCAGAAACGCCCGCAGGCGCGCGCCATTTGACGGCCGGCACAGATACCGCATCCCGCTCAGGTTTCCTTCTCCTTCTTCGCCTACGTTCGCCACAAGCAGCGGAGCCAAGGGCGTACCTTCGAGAGGCAACTCGGCGCTCCAGGCCGCGGCAATCGCAAGCAGCGCCGCGAGCCCCGCGCCGTTATCGGAGACGCCGGGGCCCAACAACCGCCCATCGCTCGTAACTTTGATTTCGTCGGCCAACCGCGGCGCGAGTACCGTATCCAGGTGCGCCGTCACCGCCACCGAGACGGAATCGCGCCGGCCGGGACGCGAAGCCACGAGGTTTCCCGCACGGTCCAGCCTCGTCTCCCATCCCAGCGCGCGGAAGCGCTCCGCCATCCATTCGGCGCGCTTTTGCTCGAAAAAGGTGGGCGCCGGAATGCGGCACAGTTTCACGTGCTGTTCGTTTACCCACGCCCGCTCGCGTCGGAACCAGTCGAGACAAGACCGTACCGCGGGCAGTGCGGCGAGGTCGGCCACGGAATGGGCGAGTTGGGGCATCGGAACTCTAAGTTTAGCCGCGATCGCGAGCGAATGCACGTTCGATCAGTACGGCTCAAATCTTTGCCTTGGGATACCGGGCCCGCATCCACTCCACGAACTTCTCCGGGGCGGCCATGGTAGACAGCCTGCCTTGCCGGACCAGCGCCCAGTCCTCGAACTTTTTCGACTGTTTGACCTCTGCCAATGTCGTCGGCGGCTCCAACCGCCCGGCGAACTCCAGGTCCACCACTTCCGATTTAGGATTCTTAGGGTCGGGCCGCGCCGCCGATCGAACCACGGCCATGCCGACCACACCCGAAGCGCCGCCGCTGTGATAGATGAACACGCGGTCACCCGGGCGCATCTCCTTAATAGCGCGCACGGCTTGCGGATTGGTGACACCGTCCCACACGGTCTTCTTTTCGCGCTCCAGATCATCGATCGAGTAGGTTTCCGGATCCGTTTTCGCGAGATAGTAGCTCATTCGAACCTCCTAAAAGCGCGCAGCCATTGTCCGCTGCAATAGCCGATACGCGGTCACCGCAGGCATCCGTGCAGCCTGATTCTATCGAAAATTTAACGAACGGACGCGACCTGGTGACGGTTGACGTTGTACAATACAAAGAGGTTTGCCTCCTCCGGCAAACTCAGGAGGAGTTCCCGATTGATCCCCAGAAGTCCAGCGTCACTGTTGGTACTGACAGTCTGCACATGTGCACTTGCCGTGGCCCAAGAGCGCCTGGCCCCGCCGGCCCCCGAAAAAAAGGAGGCCCCCAAAGCCCCGCCCAACGGTACTAGTACCGACACGACCGGCGCTCCGGTCGATCCCAAGAGCTACATGATCGGGCCTGAGGACGTTCTCTACGTCAGCGTGTGGCGTGAACCCGATTTCACTCGTCCTGTTGCGGTCCGGCCGGACGGTAAGATTACAATGCCGTTGATCGGCGATCTGCAGGCCGCGGGCCTCACGCCGGAGCGGCTCGGTGATCAGTTGAAGCAAGCTCTCTCGGAGCAGATCATTAAGCCTGAGGTCACGGTGTCCGTCACCCAGGTGAACAGCAAGAAATACTACATTACCGGCGAAGTGAACCATCCCGGCATGTTCCCATTAGTGGTGCCGACGCGAGTCTTTGACGCGCTGAGCGGCGCCGGCGGTTTTCGCGATTTCGCCAATCTCAAGAGAATTGTCGTTGTTCGAGGTAATACACGGATCAAATTCAACTACAAAGAAGTGCTGAGTGGCAAGAAACTTGACCAAAACATCTTCCTCGAGACCGGGGATACGATCATCGTTCCCTAAAGGCGCGAGGAGCTAAAAGGCAAATGCAGCCAACCGAAGGTTTCAGTGTTCCCAGAAGACCGCTCGATGTAGAGGACTACATCGACATCGTCCGCCGTCACCGCGGATGGATCTTTGGTCCGTTCCTGTTCACGCTGGTGGCGAGCGTCGTGGGCGTTTACCTGTGGCCAGATAGTTACGTTTCGCAGGCGGTGGTCAAGATTGTCCCGCAACAGGTCCCTGAGAACATGGTGCAATCTGCCATTAATCAACAGATGACAGACCGCATCAATTCGATGTCGCAAACGATCCTGAGCCGCGGCGTGCTGACCACGATCATTAACAATTTTGGCCTGTACCAGCGCGAGCGGCAACGAATGCCCATCGAAGACGTGATCGAAGAAATGAAGCGGAACATACATATCTTCCCTGTGCCGAACATGGGAGGCGCGGGCAGCAACCGGCCGGTGCCCGCCTTCGTGGTCCAGTTCTCGTATGAGAACCGTTACCAGTCGCAGCGCGTGGTGCAGGACCTGGTGAGCCGGTTCATGGATGAAAACGTTCGCAGCCGCTCGGCCGCCACGTTCCAGACCACGCAGTTCATGAAGGACCAGCTCGATCAGGCCAAGAAGGAACTTGAAAACATCGAGAACCAGCTAACGGCGTTTCGCATGCAAAACAATGGACGCCTGCCGGACCAGGTGGACGCCAATGTGCGCCAGCTGCAGGCGCTGCAGGCGCAAGTTACGTATCTGGCGACCGCTACCAGCCGCGCCCAACAAGAAAAATTGCAGATGGAGACCAACATTCGGATCTACAAAGATCAGCTTGCGACATTGCAGAAGGAACCGCAGGAGCAGGTCGTCGTGCAGAAGAACGAGAAGCTGGTCGAAGCCGAGCGCGAGATCGAATATTGGCAAAACCAGCTTGGCGTCCTCCGCCAGCACTACCGGGACACTCATCCTGACGTCCAGACCGCGATGAACCGGCTGGCGGGCGCGAGGCAGAAGCGAGACGATCTTCTGAAAGAGGAAAACGCCAAAAAACAGGAAACTCCCACAACTCATCCTCGGAGCCCGCAGGCTGTGCGTGAGGCGCGCGATCTGGACGCCTCCATTCAACGTCTTCAAAGCGCCCTTGCAGCCAAAGACATGGAGATCGAGGAGTTCAACAAGGATCTGAAACACACCAATGATGCGATCAAGACATACCAGTCGCGCATCGAGGCGATTCCGCTTGGGGAGAAGCAGTACGGCGACTTGATCCGCGACCGCGAAATTGCCAAACAGAAGTACGTGGATTTGGACGAAAAATTGTCCAGAGCGGAGATCGCGCAGGAAATGGAAGGCCGCAAGCAGGGAGAGACCCTCGAACTGCTCGATCCGGCCTCGCTGCCGATCAATCCGACGGAGCCGAAGCGGCCGCTGGTGATCTCGATCGGCGCCGGCTTGGGCTTGCTGCTCGGCATTGTAATCGCCGGCGCGCGGGAAATGAAAGATACCGCTCTCAAGAACTTGAAGGACGTGCGGGCTTACACCCAGATGGCCATTCTGGGCAGTGTCCCGCTGCTCGAGAACGATTTCGTGGTCAGACGCCGCAAACGCCTGGCATGGTTGGGATGGACCACGGCCTGTTTGGGGGCTGGCGTTATTATTGCGGGCTCGATCGTGTATTACTACGTAACGAAGGTGTAGGAGTTAAATGAGCCGAGTACATGATGCACTCCGCCGCGCCGAGCAGGCCGGCATGTTATCTCCGCCGGCAAATCGCGTCACCACCGACGCGCGCGCCACAGCAACGCCGGCGGTCGAGCCGATCCCAAATTTGTCCGGCCTTCTGGAACAGGCGGAGGTGATCCCGTTCCGCACGGCGACTGATTCGCTGTTGATCGACGTTTCGCGCCCGCATGAGGCTCCCATGGAGGAGTTTCGCACGCTCCGGACCCGGCTCAATCACATGAAAAGCCTCCAGCCGATCCATACGGTGGTTGTGACGAGCCCCTCGCCGGCGGAGGGCAAGTCGATCACGGCGACCAACCTCGCTCTCGCCCAGGCTCATCTGGCGGGAAATACGACGCTGCTGGCCGATTTCGACTTCCGGCGGCCCATCGTGCACACGTTGTTCGGGCTGGACCGCAGCCCGGGCATTACCGACTTCCTGCTCGGCAAGGCTCCGTTGCACCGGGCCATCAAGAAAATCGCGGGCACGAACCTTTTCGTGATGCCCGCCGGTGAAGCGGTCATCAATCCGCTGGAGTTGCTGAACTTGCGCGAGGTCAAGCATTTGGTGGATTGCTTGCCCACGCTGTTCAATTGGATCATCCTGGACAGCCCTCCCTTACTCTTCGCCGCCGACGCCAACCTGCTCTCCACGCTTTGCCATGGGACCCTCCTTGTGGTCCGCATAGGACACACGACCATCGACTCGGTTACACGCGCGATGCAGTCGCTTTGCAACAACAACGTGCTGGGAATCGTGGTGAATGGCGCGCGGCGTGGTGAGCTGTACAGTAAGTACACGTATTATCACTCCTACTACACGCCGAAAGAAGAAGACGAGAAGAGAAAACTCGACGAGGCGAAGTCGGAGCCGATACCGCCGGAGTAGGTCAGGCTTCAGGTTCCGGCGTCCCGTCACGCATATCGTCTCAGCACCAATGCCGAATTCTTGCTCCCGAACGCGATGCAGTTCGCCACCGCGTATTCGAATTGGGCGCGGCGCCCGGGCTCGGGAACATAATCGAGATCGCAGTCCGGATCCGGGACCTCGACATTGGCCGTGGGCGGCAACACGCCATCGCGCATCGAAAGCAAGATGGCAGCCACTCCGGCCGCTCCACAGGCGCCCTGTGGGTGCCCGATCAGGCTCTTGAGGGAGGAGCCGGGCAGTTTGTAGGCGTGCGGCCCAAAGGCGAGTTTCACCGCCCGCGTTTCAATGCGATCGTTCAGGTCCGTGGACGTTCCGTGGTAGTTCAGATAACCGACGGCTTCCGGAACCACGCCCGCTTCTTCGAGCGCGAGTCGGATGGCCCGTGCCGGCTCCTCGCCGCATTCTTCCAGCCGCACGCGATGGTAGGCCTCACAGGTTGACCCGTATCCGACGATCTCGCCCCAAACATGCGCCCCTCGCGCCTTCGCCCGCTCCAGCTCCTCCAGAACGAAGAACCAGGAACCTTCCGCGATCACGAAGCCGTCCCGGTCACGCGAGAAAGGGCGCGAGGCTCGCTGGGGCTCGGCATTCCAACGCGAGGCCAGGATGCGCATCGCCATGAAGCCGCGCAGGATAAGCGGCGCAATGGGCGCGTCGACGCCGCCGGCGATCATCAGGTCCAGCACCCCCGCCTGGATGTTGCGGCAAGCGTATCCGAGCGCATCGGTCGAGGACGTGCAGCCGGTCGAGATAACGTGGCTGAGGCCCCGGAATCCGAATCGCATCGAGATTTCACTGGCCAGGGTCCCGATCGTCGACGTTGGAACGACATATACGCTGCATTGGCGCCAATGGCCGGTGTGATAAAGACGGTATTGCTCCTCGGTAAATTCGTGGCTGCCGCCTCCGGACCCGACGATCACGCCCACCTGCCGCAGTTCATCGCGGGACATCGATGCCGGATCGAGGCCCGCTTGATCGAGAGCCTCACTCACCGCCGCGATCGCCATGGGCGTCACGCGCGAAACGTGCGGCCGGTCCTTCGGGTCCACGTAGTCCGCCTCGCAAAGGCCTTTTACCTCGCCTGCCACGCGGACCGCGAACTTCGTAGCGTCAAAGCGGGTGATGAGGCCGACGCCGCTGACTCCGTCGCGCGTGGCTTTCCAGAAAGCCTCGGTGCCGTTGCCGTTAGGGCTTAGTACGCCCATGCCGGTGATCACCACTCGTCGTTTCATGAGAAAGCGGGACGCTTGTGCTAGTATAAGGCTGTTTTAATGGAAGCATCGAAACCGCAGGCATCCCCGCCGCTGATGCGCGTATTGACGGGAGTCGAGGCTGGAGTGATCGGGGGCCTAGCGATGCTGGCGGTACTGGTTGTCGCTTCGTTGTTGCGCCGGCACGTGTGGTGGGAAACGCCGAACCTGCTTGGATCCACCTTTTATGGCAGCCTGGCTTTCCGCGCCGGACCAAGCCTGGTTACCATAGCGGGCGGAGCGTTCCACATAGTAATTACAGGTGTGGTCGGCGGGCTATTCGGATTGGCTTGCGGCACGGTACGCCCGCGGCGGCGGCTGGTCTTACTCGGAATGCTCGCCGGCGTTGTCTGGTATTACCTTGGGAACGCGCTGTTTTGGCAGCGTGTCAACCCGCTGGTACCGCTCTATTCGTCGCATACGGCAAACATCCTGTCGCATGCACTCTTCGGAGCCTGCCTGGGCTATGTGGTCCAAAAGCCGGTTGCCGCCGAACCTGGAACTGAGTTTCCTGCCCCAAACCCTCCCCCGGAACCAGGGCCAGTTGGACCACAGGATGCGGTAGAATAACGATTTCACTTCTAAGTCGTCCCGCTGCTTGGATTCCGTTCTTTCCGTGAAACCGGTAGTTGTGACTGGACGTCTGAAGTTAGGCGCAGAGTGGAAAGGAACCCGCTTTAGATGATGTTTCCCAGGCCTGGATGCCTGCGCACTCTGGCCATTTGTTTTCTCTGCGCATTGCCGCTGCTTGCGCAGCCGGCCCAGCAGCCACCCGCGCAGCAGCCGAAACCTGAACAGCAGCCACCGCCGCAGCCAAAGCAGCCTCCGCAACAGAAAAAAGCCACTCCCTTTGAAACGATTCCGCAATCGACCCAGCAACCCAAGCCCCAGCCGCCGAAGCTCGAAACGCCCAAGCCCGCTCCCGAGACCGCAACTCCTGAGAAACCTCAGGAAGACGTCATCGAAGCCATCGAATTCAGGGGCGCGCGTCGCGTGCCTCAGGACACGCTGCGGGCTTTGATCTTCACCAAAAAAGGCGACAAGTACGATGAAGAGGCCCTGCACCGCGATTTCATGGCCTTGTGGAACACCGGCCGCTTCGACGACATCCGCATGGAACGCGAGGTTGGAAAAACCGGCTGGATCATTCGTTTTGTGGTGGTGGAACGGCGGATCGTGAGGTCAATTAAATACGACGGCATGAAATCGATCACCGTGTCGGAAATCCTCGACCGGTTCAAGGAACGCAAAGTTGGCCTGAGCGTCGAATCGCAGTACGACCCGAACAAAGTACAGCGCGCCCGCAACGTGCTCCAGGATTACCTGGCCGAGCGAGGGCGGCAGTTCGCTACCGTCGAGCCCGATATCCACCAGATTCCCCCCTCCTCACTGGAGATCGTCTTCAAGGTAAATGAGGGACCGAAGGTGAAGGTCGGCCATATCAATTTCGTCGGCAACGACGTTTACAACCATCGTGCCGTCCTCCGCGCGATGAAAAATCTTCATCCCATCGGCATCCCCCATTCGATCCTGCTCGAAAACATCTTTTCCAGAACCTACGACTCCACCAAGCTGGAAGAGGACCAACAACGAATCCAGCAGTTCTACCAGGACAACGGTTACTTCACAGCCCATACAACCGGCGCCAAGGTCAACATCGTCGACGTAGGCGGCGGTAAGTTCCGCCTTCCGCTCATCAAATCGACCAAGATTGGCAAGGCCGCCAACATCGAGATCACGGTTGAAGAAGGCCGGCGCTATCACTTGAACAACATCAACTTCGTCGGCGTAAAACTCTTCCGCACACCCGACACGCTCATGCGTCCCGTGTTCCAGATGAGCACCGGCGATATCTTCTCGACGGCCAAACTGCGTAAGGGCTTCGAAGAGTTGCGGAAGCTGTACGGGAATTTCGGCTACATCGATTTCGTGGCCGAACCAAGCTTTGAGCCCATTCCCAACACCGACAAGATCGATCTCACGTTGACGTTCGACGAAGGCAAACAGTTCTTCGTGCGGCGCATCGATTTTTCAGGCAACACGACCACCCGCGACAAGGTGATCCGCCGCGAGCTGCTGATCGATGAAGGCGACGTCTTCAATACGCGCCTGTGGGAGCTGAGCATCCTGCGCCTGAACCAGCTCGGTTATTTCGAAGTTCTGAAGGAGAACGAGGCCGCCGACATCAAGCGCGACACCAAGACCAACACCGTGGACATCACGCTGAAGGTGAAGGAGCGCGGCAAGAATTCCATCCAGTTGAACGGCGGCGTCTCCGGCATCGCCGGAAGTTTCATCGGTTTCTCATACGCTACAAACAACTTCCTGGGACTTGGCGAAACCCTCAGCCTCTCCACGCAATTGGGTACCCGGATCCGTGACGTGACGCTCGGATTCACCGAGCCGTACTTCCTCGACCGGCCGATGCAGGTCGGCTTTACCGTTTTCATGCAGCGGTTTAACTACAACCAGGCGCGCGAGGCCTCGATTTTTAGCGGGTCCAATCTGATTCCGCTGTTCAACTCGCTCGGAAACAGCAATCTGCTGAACTATGTCTCCAATTCGCGAGGTTTTACGGTGTTTGCCAGTTATCCGCTGCGGCGCAGCTTCGCCCGCGTCGGCATCAGTTACGGTTACACCGTTCAGAACGTCAAGACCCTGACCGACGCCGCATCGACCTATTTCGACTACATCAACTTCCTGCACATCAACGGCCCGAACTCGCTCCAGGGAATCTACTCGTCGACTATCATTCCCAGTTATACCTACAACTCCGTGAACCATCCGATCACGCCGACCGCGGGTAAGAGTCTGTCGGTCTCGTTGCAGTTTGCCGGAAGCCTGCTCGGCGGCAATGTGAACCAGATCGAACCGGTGATCGACGCCAAGTACTTCCGCCACGGTCTCAAGAAGGGGCACGTGATCGGCATGCACATGCTGGGCCGATGGGTGACAGGCTACGGAGGCAAAGTGGCGCCTCCGTTCAACCGCTTCTACATGGGTGGTGAGAATGATATCCGGGGCTTCGATATCTGGGGCATCAGTCCGATTGCCTACGTGCCCACGCAGGCTTCGGTAAACGTGCTTAACAATGACGGCAGCCCACGCCAGCAGAAGTACATCGACCCGACCACGGGCGCGGTTTCCTTTGCTAATGTCACGCAGAGCATCCCGACCTACCAACTCGTGTTCCCCGGCGGGGACACGCAGGTGGTGACGAATTTCGAATACCGCATCCCGATCTTCGGTCCGGTGACCCTGGCTGCGTTTTTCGATGCCGGCGCAGACCGTCTCACCAACACGAGCCAGTTGAAGCTCAACCCGGATCGCATCACGCAGTTGAACGGGCTGTTTCCGGAGGCGTCGTTCCCCGGTCGGGCGGTCATCGCGCCGGGCACTCAGGCCATTCGGGCGTCAACCGGGCTGGAACTGCAGGTGCTCATGCCAGTCGTAAACGCACCGTTCCGCATTTACTGGGCCTACAATCCGCTTCTGGTGCGCCAGTTCCTGCAGCCGCCCGTTGTGGCCGACCGCAGCTACTTTCCCAACGAAGCCACATTCATTAATTCGGTGGCGCAGTTCGGCCAGCCCCAGCCATTCTTCGAGAGACGCTCGAGTTTTCGGTTTACCATCGGGCGTACTTTCTAGCAGTGAGTTAAAATATTACAAACAAAGCACAGGAGTTCGTTGTGAAAAAACACATGTTTGCGTCGGCCTGTCTGGCACTAAGTATTGCCAGCCTCGCGGGCGCCCAAAGCCAGACGCCAGGGCCGTCGAGTTCGACACAGGCGCCGAACAAGATTGGAGTAATCCAGATTCAAAGCGCGATCGCCAGCACAAGGGACGGGCAAAAGGCCGCCGCCGAGCTGGAAACCCGTATGGGCCCGAAGCGCAAGGAAATGGAGAGAAAGCAGACCGAGCTGCGCGATCTGCAGGACAAGCTGCAGCGCGGTGGCAACGCCATGGCCGAGAATGCCAAGCAGGAGCTGATGCGCACCATAGACCAGAAGACCAAGGTCTACAACCGGGACATGCAAGACGCCCAGGACGAGTTGGATCAGGAACAGCGGAAGATCCTCGACGAACTTGGCCAAAAGATGATGCAGGTCATCGACAAGTATGCCGTAGCCAATGGATATTCGGTGATCCTGGACGTTAGCAGTCCGAATACGCCGGTGCTCTACGCGTCCAACGCCGTGGACATCACCAAGGACATCATCGACCTGTACGACAAATCCGCGCCTTCGGCGCCGGCAGCCAAACCCAGCGGCGGCGTTGCCGCCCCGCCAAAAACGATTACCCCGGCTCCGACCGCGCCTGCGCCACCGGTCAAGAAACAGCCTTAATCCCCAACAGGCTTGGCTGGCTCACTGCTCGATCGATTCGCGCAGATCTAGATCGGTGTACTTCTGGCAGCACACGCACTTGCCGGGCGAGTAGGTGCGGATGTAGCAGACGTCGCACCAATACGTGACCATTAGGCGCTTGCCGTTCTTGTGGACGAATAGCGACCTGGTGTGGATATGATCCACGGCGAAGCGGTCCGGAGCTTCCCAGTGGCCGAGCACTTCGAAGTCGGTGTCCTTTAGCCGCTGGTCAGCCAGCACGGCCATGGTCGGCGCATCGCTTTCGAGATGCACGCGCCGTCCGTCGTCGAGCCTCAGGACCGGCTTTTCACCAGTTTCAAGCCGCCCTCGCAGGCTGACGCTTTGCGGCGGCCCCGCCAGTAGTGCGGCCGCGAGCATGAGCGCCGCGAATAAGATCCTCCGCGTCACCTGCTCCTATTTTACAAAACCTCTTCGCTCCAGTTTTCGAGCACCGATTTCACCTTTCCGGTGAACTGATCGGCCAGCGCGCCGTCGATGAGCCGGTGATCGAAGGTCAGCGCGAGGTAGCCGACGGACCGAATGGCGATTGCGTCCTCCACTACAACCGGTTCCTTTTCCACGGCGCCCACCCCCATAATCGCCACCTGCGGCTGATTGATCACGGGCGTCGCGAAGACGCTTCCAAAGCTGCCAAAGTTGGTGACCGAGAACGTTCCCGCCTGCACTTCGTCCGGACGAAGCTGGCGGGAACGGGCGCGCGATGCCAGATCCACAATCGAGCGCTGCAGGCCGATCACGTTTTTCTCATCGGCGTTCCGGATCACCGGCACGATGAGTCCGTTCTCAAGCGCAACGGCGATTCCGACGTTGATGTCGCGATGGTAGATGATATTTGTCCCGTCGATTGATGCATTGACAACCGGATATTGGCGCAAAGCCGCAGTGGCGGCGCGAATTACGAAGGGCAAGAAGGTCAGGCCGAAGCCATACTGCGCCTGGATCTGGCCCTTGATTCGCTCGCGCAGCTTCGCCACGCGGGTCATGTCAACCTTGTGCACCGTGGTGACGTGCGCCGAGGTCCGTTTGCTGAACGCCATGTGCTCGGCGATCTTTTGCCGCATGATGCTCATAGGCTCGACCCGTGTCGCGGGCGCCTCGCCGCGAATTGGTGGCGGCTGAACTTCCCTCGCCTGGGGCGCGACTTCCCTGGGCGGCGTCGGACCCGGCGGAACGGTGGTCATGGCAGCGGAAGGCGGTGCGCCCGCCGCCGGACCCGGCCGTGAGGCCAGGTAAGCCTCCAGGTCCTGTTTCGTAATCCGGCCGCCTGCGCCGGTGCCTTTCACCCTGCTGAGGTCGACGTTGTGCTCACGAGCCATCTTGCGGACCAGCGGCGAAAGCGGCCCTGCCGTCTCTTCGACCACGGTGGCCGCCGGAGCGGGAGGGGGCGGTGGAGGAGCTTGCGGGGCCGCCGCGGCCGGTTCCGGCCTGGACGGTTCTGCGCCATCGGCTTGCGGGCTAGGCTGGGGCGGTGCTGGAGCAGGCGCAGCCGCGGAGCCGGCGGCTCCAGCGCCGTCGCCCTCGTTGATTCGTCCGACCACGGTGTTAATCCCCACCGTCTTGCCTTCTTCGATCACGATTTCGGCCAGCGTTCCGGCGGCGGGCGACGGGATCTCCGTATCCACCTTGTCAGTCGAGATCTCGAATAGCGGCTCGTCGCGCTCCACATGATCGCCTGGTTTCTTCAGCCACTTGGTCAGCGTTCCTTCGACAATGCTCTCCCCCATCTGGGGCATCACGACATCGATCATAAGGTCTCCATCTTCCGCTCAAACACGCGGGCGAAGCTCCGGATCAGCGCGCGGATCACCTGATCACGCGCGACCATGCATCCGAGCATCCTCATCGAGGTAACGGGTTGCTTTAATCCGCACGGCACGATGTACCGGAAATAATCCAGCTCCGTGTCGACGTTCAGCGCGAAGCCGTGCGAGGTTACCCAGCGGCTGATGTGCACGCCGATCGCCGCGATCTTCCCCTCGCGGGTCCACACGCCGGTGGCGCCCTTGAGACGCCCGCCTTCGATTCCAAACCCGGCCAGAGCGTCGATCACCACCTGCTCCAGGCCGCGCACGTATGCAACCACGTCGCGCTTCCATTCTCGCAAATCGAAAATCGGATAGCCGACGATCTGCCCTGGGCCGTGATAGGTGACATCGCCGCCGCGATCGGTGTGATGAAACGCGATGCCCGCGCGCGCCAGCAGCTCGGGCGGAGCCAGTAGATTTTCAGGACGGCCGTTGCGTCCCATCGTTACCACGTGTGGATGCTCCACGATCAGAAACTGGTCGGGAATCTCGCCACGCTTGCGCCGTGCGACGAAATCCTGCTGTAGAACATAGGC
>Ga0066710_100003379_pt1 | contig 13561 bp, 11 predicted proteins | sample GraSoiAngelo_159_FD_79666 | JGI IMG/M metagenome (GOLD analysis project Ga0066710, IMG submission 79666) | Grasslands soil microbial communities from the Angelo Coastal Reserve, California, USA - 14_1009_16_40cm | ecosystem: Environmental > Terrestrial > Soil > Grasslands | place: USA...
GCGGTGATGGAGGGGTGATAACGTGTGCGTCCGACGATGGACGGCGAAAAGTTTGCCCGGCGGATACCAGCAACGGGGTGCAGCTCGTGAGACAACGGAGCGACGCGAAGTGCAAGGAAGGCTCCTCGTGGGGACACGACACTCGAGGGATATGGGTAGATAAAGGGTGTGAGGCGGATTTTGTGGTGGGCGTACCGGGACATCCGGCCGGCTCTGGGAAAGCTGGAGGCAAGAGTCAGAGGATAAGCTGCGCTTCGTTCGACGGGAGAAAGAATTATTGCGATGTGGATACGCAGGGGGCCAAGGTGCAACTGACGAAACAGATAGGCATGGCAGCGTGCATGGAAGGTTCGACGTGGGGGTACGATCGCAAGGGCGTCTGGGTGGATCGCGGTTGCAACGGGGAGTTCCTGGTGCGGGCGGGAAGCGAACTGGGCGCTGGGGATTCCTCGGGAAAGAGTTGCGAGAAGACGGTGGGCAAGCAGGTGGTGAAAGAGTTGGTAAGGCAATGCCTGCAAGTATCGCCCGCGACGCATCCGCCCTGTAACGCGCAAAACTCGTGCAAGCTGCTCGAGGACGAAATTCAGCGAGGATGCGTATTGTTGGGCGTGAATGCGCCCGTATTTTGTGGTGAGAACAAATGAGAGGAGTTTTTCGGCAAGTTCCTGGTATATATGAATGAATAAGTCAAGTTATCTAAATTGACCGACTGCCCTCAAAAGGCTCTCCTAGAGTTCTCCGAGATCAGGTGCTAGAATGTTTTTCAGGTAATATTGCCATCGGTGCAAACTGCGGCAGCCTCGGCGGCCGCTTTCTTACTTTCAGCGCTAGAAATTCTGCACACCATCCTGACTCTGGGCTTTTCACACGAAACTTGAATCAGATGCCGCGTTAATCACTAAGTTCTGTAGAATGAACATTTATGACCAGGCGGATAGATATTATAGTTAACCAGATTGCCGCCAGGGAATCTGTCCCGAAGAGCAGGATCTCTCTTCGGCTCCGTTCACTCCGAGGTGGTACGAGTCTGACTGATTCGCGCAATTTGCTCCGCCAATTTGCGTACTTCCTCTTCAAACTTCTTGTACTCGTTGCTGCCATAGGGCAGAGCCGCGCTGAGGCCCGAGTGAAACTCGCGCGCTCTCGTTCGCCGCGCAACTTCCACGATATTGGCGCCGCTGATCCCTGCTCCCGGCACAATGACGATCCGTTCCCCCGCGCCTTCGATGAGTTCGGCGAGCACCGCGGCTCCCTCTAGCGCGCTGTTCGCGCCGCCGGATGTCAGGATTCTTTTCGCGTCGCTTTGAATCACATCTTCGAGTGCTTGGTGCAGATCGGCAGCCTCGTCGAACGCGCGATGATATGTCACCGGCAATGGCCTCGCAAGCTCAACAAGCTCCCTCGTTCGCTGGAGGTCCACGCGCCCCTCTTTCGTCAAGATGCCCAGCGCGATCCCGTTCATGCCGAACTCTTTCGCGGCCGAAATCGCTCGTTTCATCTCTGCGAATTCCGCGCTCGAATAAACGAAATCTCCCTCCCGCGGCCGCACCATGGAGAAAATAGGAATCGGAACTTGCACCCGCGCCGCGCGAAGGAGATCGGCGCCAGGTGTAACGCCGCCAAGAGACAGATCACCGCAGAGTTCGATGCGGTCCGCGCCGCCGCGCTCTGCTGCCAGCGCCACTTCAAGAGTCTCGACACTGATTTCGAGCAGGTATTTCCGGTTCATTTCCGAAGCCCTGCGGCGGAGGCCACATGCGTAAGCGTGCCGTGGGTCCAATTCCAGAACATTCCCAGCAGCGCGGCGGCGTTCCAACCCCACAAGAAGAGACGCATTTCTTTTGGACGATAAGCCCGGTTTTTCCACAGTAAAGTCGCATCGATCAAGAACCATAGCGCACCGAAGGCAAGGAAGCCCGTGATGATCCAGTCCCGGAAATAGATCTGCAGCAGGGCGGTTTCAATACACAAGGAAACTGCAATTAAGAATTTGGCTCGCACTCTCCCGATCAAGGCTGCCGTCGTTCGCCGCCCGCTCAATCGGTCGGGCTCGATGTCCATTACCTCGCCGAAAATATGAGAGTGCATGGCAAACAACGCGCCAAACAAGAAAGTCTGCCAAGGGAGTTGCGAGACGTTGTTCAGCCAACTACTCAATACGAATACGAGCAAATAGCTCGCCTGAATCAGGACGTCGAGCGGAGGGCGGCCTTTCCATCCGATGCCCGGTGCATTGTAGAGTCGGACCGCCAAAAGAAGCAGAGCGTACCACCACAAAATGCGCGGCCCGACAAAGAAATAGAAAGCGGCCACGAAAGGGATTTGAACCGCGGCGATCTGCCATTTCAAGGCTGCCAGTTGTTCGCGCGCGCCGCGCGAACCAAACATGAACGTGCCTTTGCGCGGGTTCAGCGAATCGGTCTCGGCGTCGACGATGTCATTGACGCCGTAGAGCAGAAACCCGAGCGGGAAGAGCACAAAAAACAATCCCAGCCAGAGCTTGCCGGAATGCAAAATGTCCGCATGCCCGAGCGGCATGAGGTAAAACATCGCCGTAGTGCTCCACAGCCCGGGCCGCGAAACTTGAAGCAGGAAGACCGGATAGGAACGAGACTGCTGACGGCTAGCAACAATCGGAGAGGCTTGGGCCATCTGCCCCAATATACCGCGAACAAGTCGGGGCCGGGGTCTTCAAAAGATCGCAATGTGATGAATCGTTTCGCCCATTTCAAATTTTTTCGGAACAAGTATGCGAAGAACAGTCCTGCGGACGAGAACTGCGTGGGACCGTTAGATGAGACTAAGTGAGGCGAATGCCGTGATCGCGCAGCCCAGGGCAACACCCATGACCACACCCGCCAGGACATCACTCAGAAAGTGCATGCCCAGCACGATTCGCGACACCGCAATGCTCAGTGCCAGGAAAAAAAGCACCCCTTCGAGCGAGGGGTAAAAGTAACTGACAACAAGCGCGACGGAGAACGCCGTCGTCGTGTGGCCTGAGGGAAACGAAAACTGATCCGGTGGCAGCACCTTCGACCAGCAGTGCGGCTCGATCTGGCAAGGCCTCGGCCGCTGGCTCAGTCGCTTCAGCGCTTTAAAGACAAAAATGCCCACAACTGCGGCAGATCCGGCAGCGCCGATGCCGAAAAACGCTGCGGGCCTCCGTAGGCAAGCAACATCAGTCCCACACCGTACCAGATCCAGCCATCGCCCATGCGCGTGGCAGCAATCATCAAGACGCGAAACCAGCGCGGCGCTCGCCAGCGATTCATCCGCCGCATCAGCCGGTGATCGCGACGGTCAATATATCCCCAGAGGTTGCGTGCGACTGCCATCGCCCCACCTCACCCAGATGGCCGGAAACAAACAAGTGCTTTCAGCAAGCAAGATGCACAAATGGGCGAAAAAGATTTCCCGGATGCAAATCGCGAGCGCGTGCCCAGTCCTTCGCCTCGGTTGATGCGACGAATTGGAGGACTTGCGCACCTGGCACCTCAACTTGCCCAGTTGGCCTCGAAGTTCGAATCCAAATCCCACAGCATCCGCTTACGTTTCTCACCGCGCTCGATAGCCGAGGACCATGTCCGGCAAAAACGAATTTCGTTCATCCAGTGTCCCGCTGTAAAAGCCGGTACTAGCAGCGCGAATGGCGACAGCGCCAACGTCCAAGGTTTGTCCCAGAAAAGTGACCGGACGATGCTGAAAACGTCCGCAGTGAGTTTCCCGCAGCTCCCGTGCACGCCGTCGATTCGTCCGCAACCTGTGCGCAGCCCGGCGAAAAACTCATCTATCGTTCGCGCCCCAGGTACTTCCGTGTAGGTATGTCCCACACCGGCCATAGTGTGCGAGTCGCTGCCGGCAATGGCGATTTTTCCCAGCCGCGCCGCTAACCGCGTGGCACTCTCATTGGCTTGCGGGCACATCTGCCCGTTGCGCGTTTCAAACGCCGGAACGTAGGATTCAAACCAATGGAAGTCTTCCGCTTCGCGGCGGCCCGTCAGCCCGGAGAAAACGTGATTTACGCTGAAAAAAAGTCTCCGCTCGGTGAGGTACATCAGCAACGCAACGAAATCGTTCCTGCGGCGCTGAATCTCCACGTGGTCGCGCTCCGTGATGCCATAGACGCCCATATGCATCTCGGTGCCGCTGGGCATCCGAACGGTGACCTCCTCGCTCAGGAAGAAGTCCGGGTGGCGCCGCAAGGACTCCGCGCCGTCGATGGAATCATGGTCGGTTATGGTGACGATGGACATGCTCATCCGCTTCAGCCGGTCATAGACCTCCGCGGGATCGTTGTAGGACTCTCGGCAAATGCGATTTAGCCCGGGAACGGTGAACATTCCGGATGCGATCGAGTGAACGTGAAGGTCGCAGCGCATGGTGCAATTGTCGGTCGTCGATATGAACAGCATGTAAAGAGGCGGCGAAATCTGCGTGAATGTGCCCATGGAATTCATTGAACACAAATAGTTTATCGGGCTTATCCACATGGCATAGAGTGTGCTCTATTGAGATCGTTGCAGACTGTGGCACAATCGGTGCAATGAAGAAAGTTCACCTCGTCTTCCACGATGGCGGTGGGGGACATCGCAACGCCGCCGTCGCTTTACAGACCGTAATTTCCCAACAGCGGCGCGACTGGCAGATCGAACTCGTCCAGTTTCAAGACCTGACGGACCGGCTGGACGTTCTGCGCAAGCTCACCGGCATCCGAATCCAGCAGCAATACAACATCCTGCTCCAAAACGGCTGGACCCTGGGCAGTACCTATCTCCTGCGCATTCTCCAGGCGACTATCCGCCTATTTCACAGGCCGTTGGTGAATCTGCTGGAAAGATTTTGGCGTGAAAAGCCTGCGGACCTGCTCATTTCCGTCATTCCCCATTTCAACCGGCAGATTTGCGAAAGCTGGACGAAGGCGTATTCCGGCCGGCCGTTTGTCACCATCATTACCGACCTGGCTGATTTTCCGCCGCGATTCTGGATTGAGCCGATTAAAGATCAGTACGTGATCGCGGGAACGGAAAAGGCCGCCGATCAAGCGCGCGCCATGGGCCACGACGACACCCACATTTTTCTGACGTCGGGAATGATTCTGCGCCCGGATTTTTACGCCGAAGACAATTCAGATCCCGTGGCGCTGCGCCGGGAAATGGGATTGCGCGAAGATCTGCCGACGGCCATTGTTCTCTTTGGCGGGCACGGTTCGAAAGTGATGTACGACATCACCAAGCGGTTGAACACCACAGGCTTGCCGCTGCAACTCATTTTGATCTGTGGCCGGAACGAAGAACTAGCGGCTAAGCTGCGCGCTCGCCAGTGGAAGATGCCGATACACGTCGTTGGCTTCACGAAAGAAGTCCATCGGCTGATGCGTGCAGCTGATTTTCTGATCGGCAAGCCCGGCCCTGGCAGCATTGCGGAAGCCCTGGTCCGAAAGCTCCCCGTGCTGATCGAATGCAACGCCTGGACGCTCCCGCAGGAACGGTACAACGCAGAGTGGGTAACTGAGAAGCGCGTAGGTATCGTATTGAAGAGCTTTGAGGATGTGGCGGAAGGAGTGAAGCGGATGCTGGATCCTACGGCGCTCGCGGCGTTTCGAAGGAACGTGGCCGCGCAAAAGAACCGCGCCGTTTTCGAGATCCTGGAGATACTTGGGAAACTCCTCGGTGAACCACCGCAAAGCGCGAAATCCAAGGTAGAATTCGTTCCCGTTACGAGAGTCAGGGACTAGCCATGGAAAGAAAGTCGAGCTAGAGCCGGGCATGCTCTGCGCGGCCGGGATGCGGGAATCTCGGGCCGGCGTGCGAATTATCGGTGGGCGTCTGCATGTGAGGTTTCGCGCAGGTTGTTGCCCACCAGCGCGAGACGTGTCGCTTCGAATCGCAAATCTTCACGCATCCGCGTCGCAGGCGCGATTCAGCACAATGGCAGTAGCACCCCTCTGCGGGAACACTCCGAAGCAGTGCGGGTGTGTCCGCGAGGAGCTTGAGCGAGCAGGCCAGAAGGATGATTCCGAGGAGATACAGCCTGCCGAGGTGCCACCGCCACGAGGAGGTTTTGCTGAAGCGTCGGAGCATGGTCACATTTTGGGGAGATTGTGGGGGAAAACCGATAGCCCGGGAGTCCGAAAATCTTGTTACTTGAGTCCTGGAACCAGGCGGCTAAGGTGCGCCTGAATGCGATAGAGAGCGGGCGTTCCCGATTCAGACTAGAGCTAGTTCTGAACTTGAACCACGAGTACAGATTTGGCGCGGCTGGGTGAGGCGCCTCTTTAGAGCTAAACTGAACATAATAAGATACTTATTTGACTCTTGGCACTTTCATTGGCGGGAGCCGTGCAATAAGAGGGTGGCGGAGCTGCGTTTCGAACTTAATGTTTCAATCTGGAGCTTAATTCACCTTGCGGGCGACGGCGATGCGCGCCTGGCCTAGCACATGTGCGACCTGCGTCTCGCGCAGGCGTGAAGCGTCGTATTCGAACGACAACTGGTTCATCGATTCGTTGACGCGAAAGCGGCGCAAGCCATAGGTGTTCGCGAATTGTCCGAGATGGCGCAATTGTTCTTCCGTGAGTGTTGACTGCAATTCGTAGGTAATTTCCACGAGCGTCATGCACGTAGTATAGCAGGCCGCGACAAGCGGGCTGGCAGACGCGCCTGCGGGCGCTTGACCTAGATAGGGATAGAGGGTATATATAGGGGAGGAGGGTATCATGGCGAATACTGCCAGGCGCGCGCGCGGGGGTTCGCGGGAGCACGGCCGCGCTTCTCTTGCCAATTGCGCTTGCGAAGCGGGCCGCGGGGCGAGGAAAGCCGCAGGCGTGGACCCCGAACTGAAAGATGCGAATCGGAAGCGCCTGCGCCGCATCGAGGGGCAGATCCGCGGCTTACAAAGAATGGTGGAAGAGGACCGCTACTGCGCGGACATTATCACCCAGGTGGCTTCCGTGCAGGAAGCGTTGCGCGGCGTGGCACGCAACCTGATGAAGAATCACCTCCATCATTGCACGGCCAAGGCGCTGCAGAGTGGAAAGAAGGCTGCGACAGAGGCCATGTACGACGAGCTGCTCGAACTGATCTACGCGCATCTGCGATAGCGCCGCCCAGACAAGAGGAGATAACGCGATGAGTCCGCAGGATGCAGGCGGAATGTCACTACCGATTTTGCAGGGACCGGCCAAGCACAAGGATCCCGTCTGCGGTATGACGGTTGTTCCGGAAAAAGCGGCCGGCAAAGCTGAACACGCAGGAAAGACGTACTACTTCTGTTCGAACAGCTGTGCGGAACGGTTTTCCCGCGAGCCAGAAAACTATCTGGCAGCTCCCGGTACCGGTGGAATGGACCATAGTGCCGTGCCAACGGGACACGGAGCGATGCAGCACTCCGTGTCTCCATCGTCGAGCGCGACGACACACGATAAAAAGGTTCGTTACACCTGTCCGATGCACCCGGAGACTGTCCAGATCGGTCCGGGGAGCTGTCCCATCTGCGGCATGGCGCTGGAGCCGATGGACGTCTTCGCGGAAGTGGAAGCTGATCCGGAATATGAGTCGATGCGACGGCGCTTCTGGGTAAGCGCCTCACTGTCGTTGCCGCTTTTGCTTCTCTCCATGCTTGGAGAGTCGCTGGGCTTGCACCTCCTGCCAGCTGTTCGCAATGTCATTGAGTTTCTTCTTGCCACCCCGGTTGTAGCGTGGGGCGGATGGCCGTTTCTCGAGCGGTTCTGGTCTTCGCTCGTTACTCGCAGTCCAAACATGTTCACGCTAATCGGTCTAGGCACGGGCGCGGCGTATGTGGACAGCGTTGTGGCTACCTTTTTTCCGCAATTCTTTCCTGTGTCTTTTCGGGATATGCACGGCGGCGCTCCCGTTTATTTCGAAGCTGCTGCGGTGATCACCACGCTGGTTCTCCTGGGACAGGTGCTGGAATTGCGTGGGCGGCGGCAGACGAGCGGAGCGATTCGCGAGCTTCTTAACCTTGCACCTCAGCAAGCACATCTGCTCGCGGCCGATGGAACCGAAAAAGATGTGACGCTGGATCAAGTTCGGCGTGGCGACCGCCTGCGCGTTCGGCCTGGCGAGCGTGCGCCGGTAGATGGAATCCTTCGTGAAGGGGCCAGCGCCGTGGACGAATCCATGGTGACGGGCGAGCCCATGCCGGTCGATAAAGCACCGGGCGACAAAATCAGCGGTGGGACGCTTAACACCAGCGGCAGTTTCATCATGGAAGCGGAGCGCGTCGGCAACGAGACCATGCTCGCGCAGATCGTGAAGCTCGTCAGCGAAGCCCAGCGCAGTCGCGCGACCATGCAGCGCCTCGCCGATCGCGTGGCGTCGTATTTTGTGCCGGTGGTGATTGCCATCGCGATTCTGGCCTTTTTCGGCTGGTTCTTGTTCGGCCCGGAGCCGCGCTTCGCGCACGCTCTGGTCGCGGCGGTGTCCGTGCTGATCATTGCGTGTCCCTGCGCGCTCGGTCTCGCAACACCCATGTCCATCATGGTCGCTGTGGGCCGCGGCGCGCACGTGGGAGTGCTCGTACGCAACGCTGAAGCTCTCGAAACGCTAGCCAAGGTCGACACACTTGTCGTCGACAAGACCGGCACGCTTACGGAGGGCAAGCCCCGCGTCGCCAAGGTGATCGCGCACGAGCACAGCGGACTTTCCAGGGAGGCGCTCCTGCGCCTGGCTGCCAGTGTCGAAAGCGCCAGCGAGCATCCGTTGGCTCGGGCCATCGTACAGGAAGCGAGAGAGTCGCAATTGGACTTGATCCCTGTCACTAACTTTCACGCCACTCCGGGTGGTGGGACAGAAGGGCGACTATTGCAAGATTATGTCTTGGTTGGCACGGTGAGATTTCTCGAAGCGCACGGCGTGGAATCGGGAACAGGCAAGCCGGTTCAATATTTCTATCCAGATCTAGGCGAGGAACGCGGCGCGGCCACGAGTCTTGCTTTGGTGGCCGTCAACGGAAAGTTAGCAGGAGCGTTGGTACTCTCCGATCGACTCAAAAAGTCGACCCCTGAAGCGATCCGCGAATTGCGTGCTGAGGGCTTGCGCGTCACTATGGTTACAGGAGACCGACGCGAATTCGCGTTGAAGGTAGCGAAGGAGCTCGGTATTGAGGAAGCCGAAACCGAGGTCCAACCGCAGCAGAAAAGCGCTATCATCACGCGCCTCCGGCGAGAAGGTCGAATCGTCGGAATGGCCGGGGACGGCATCAATGATGCCCCGGCGTTGGCTGCGGCCGATGTCGGCATCGCTATGGGCACCGGCACGGATGTCGCGATCGAGAACGCCGGCATCACGCTCCTGAAGGGTGACCTGCGGGGAATCGTACGGGCCCTAAAACTGAGCCGTGCCACGATTCGTAACATCAAACAAAACCTTGCCTTCGCATTCCTCTACAATGTGATCAGTATTCCCATCGCCGCTGGCGTTTTCTACCCCATTTTCGGCTGGCTGCTGAGCCCCATGCTGGCCAGCGCCGCGATGAGCTTCAGCTCCGTTTCCGTTATCGCCAATGCCTTGCGCCTTCGCAAGCAGGCGCTTTAGACCGCCGGTGAGAACAGAGCTCCGCCGATACTAGCCCTTTCCAGCGCGACGTAGCGGACACCTATGCGCGGAATCATTGGTCGTCCCGCGAATCCCGTCAAGCCTCATGGGTAGCTGGCGCTGGGACCTGACCAAACCCCTCTCCCATCGTCTATACCATCAGGGCAAGGGAACTTTTCCGACACAGTTGCGTATCATTTCTAGCAGCCAGGCTAAAACAGCGGGAGTCGGGTATGTCCAGTAATGGCAATGGTTTAGGAAACGGGAAAAACGGCAAGAACGGTAAGAAACGGCGTCGTATCATCTGGGGCGCGATTGCCGTGGTGGTGCTGGGGGGCGGCGGTTATGGCGTCAAGGCGGCGCTCAGCCCAAGCCGCACCATTGACCCATCCAAGATTGCTTCCGTGGAGCGTGGTGACTTGGCGCGTGTCGTCGTGGCGACCGGCAAGATTCAGCCGCTTTCCAAAGTCGAGGTCAAGTCCAAGGCCAGCGGCATCGTAAAGAAACTCTATGTGGACTATGGGGATCGCGTAAAGCAAGGGCAGTTGCTCGCGGAACTCGACAAGGTGCAGCTCGAAGCCGCGGAACGCGCCTCACGTGCAAATTTGCAAGCCGCCGAAGCGGCGCTGGATTCTTCCAGAGCCACATTAGAGCGCAACAAGGTCGATGCGGAAGGCCCTGACGTGCCGTTTCTGAAGCTCAATATGGAGCGCGCCGAACAGATGTACAAAGACGGCGTGATGTCCAAGAGCCTCGTGGAAGACGCAGAGAAAAACTATCAGTTGGGGCTCAACAGGCAGGTGAGTGCGCAGCGCAACCTGGCAGTTTCCAAGGCAGAAATAGCCAAGTGTGAAGCCCAGGTGGCGCAGGCCAGGGCTTCGTTGGAAAACGCGCAGGAAGATCTGCGCAACTCGACGATCATCAGCCCGATTGAAGGCCTGGTCCTCTCTCGCGACGTAAATGTCGGCGACGCGGTCAGCTCCATTCTGGTCCTCGGCTCCCAAGCCACGCTGATCATGACGCTTGGCGACGTCAGCGAAGTTTATGTGCAGGGCAAGGTCGATGAAGCAGACATCGGCAAAGTCTTTCTCAGTCAGCCCGCGCGCATCGTCGTGGAGTCCTTTAAGGATAAGAAATTCACCGGCAAGGTCACTAAGATCTCCCCCCTTGGCAAGGAAAAGGACAATGTGACCACGTTCGAGGTACGCGTCTCGATTTCGAATCCCGGAGGCGAACTGAAAGCCAACATGAGCGCAAACGCCGAGATCATGCTCGAAGAAAAGAGAAACGTTTTGATGATCCCGGAAGCCGCGCTGATTTACGACAAAGAACGAAGGGCCTCCGTCGAAATCCCCGACGCCAAGGCCGACAACGGCAAGAAAAAACTCAGCGTAAAGCTTGGCATCTCGAACGGGGTGAAAACGGAGATCCTCGACGGTCTCGGCGAGAAGCAACAAGTCATTCTGCAATAGTTAAATCGACCGGCGGAGCGCCATGTCATTCCAGGACTTACTGCGAGACACGCTGGCCACGCTCTGGGCCCATAAGCGCCGAACCATGCTGACGATGTTCGGCGTCGCTTGGGGGATCATTTCCATTACCGTGATGGTCGCGGCGGGCGAGGGGCTTGGTAAGGGCATTCAGAATAACCAGGAAACTTTTGGCAAAGACGTGATGATCGTTTTTGCCGGCCGCACCAGCATGCAAGCTGGCGGTACGCGCTCCGGCCGCCTCATCCGCTGGAGTGAGGAGGACTATCTCCAGGTTGCGAAGGAAGCGCCGGCCTGCAAATACGTTATGCCGGAGCTCGGCAACAACGTCCAGGTGCATAGCCTGTTCAACAGCGGAGACCTTCAGGCTGTTGGCGCACTGCCTCCATTCACCGAAATTCGCAGCATCACTGTCGCCCAGGGCCGCTTCTATAACGGCGAGGACAACGCCGAAGCGCGTAACGTGGCTTTTCTCGGCAGTGACGCGAAAAAGCAGCTCTTTGCCGACCGCGAAGCCCTTGGTCAGACGATCTCGTTGAACGGCACTCCCTATACCGTCATTGGAGTCATGAAGCCGAAGGAACAGAATTCTAGTTACGACGGCGCCGATGTCCGCAAAATCTTCATCCCCTTCAATTCCATGCGCCGAGATTTTCCGAACAAGCCGCCAGCCATTGAGCACAGCGTGGACCGCTTACTAGTCGCGCCCTGGTCGCTGGAGACGCATCCTGACTGTGTGAAACAGCTTCGCCGCTCGCTTGGCCGTCTGCATAACTTTGACCCGCGAGACAAGGAAGCCGCCAGCATTTGGGACACCGTAAAGAATGCCGAGGCCAACCGCATGATCATCGTGGGAATGGAAGTGTTCATGGGAGCGGTCGGCGTGGCCACGCTTTTCCTGGGTGGCCTGGGCGTGATGAACGTGATGCTCGTCTCTGTCCGAGAACGGACGCGTGAAATCGGCGTCCGCAAAGCGCTCGGCGCAACGCGCGAGTCCATCCTCCGGCAATTCTTTCTGGAAACGGTCATTGTTGTGGGCTTGAGCGGTGGCACTGGGCTCATTCTCTCCTACGGTTTTTGCGCGCTGGTGAATTTGCTGCCCATGCCGCTGTTTTTTGCGGGTTTGCTCGCAAGCTGGAAGCTTGGCGCTCTCTCCGTTTTTCTGCTCGGTTTGATTGCCGTCCTGTCCGCTCTTTATCCGGCGAATCGCGCCGCTTCCGTCGACCCCATCGAAGCGTTGCGGTTTGAGGCTGGGGGCTAGATGCTTTTCGAAATCTTTCGCGAAGCGTGGGCCGCACTTGGTCGCAATCCCGTCCGCAGCTTGCTCACCATGACGGGAATCGCTTGGGGAATCGTAGCAGTCACCCTGCTTCTCAGCTATGGTTCAGGATTTCGTGGCGTCCTGATGTACACCTTCGAAGTCTTTGGCAAGGGCGCGGTGGTCTGCTGGCCCGGAACAACCAGTGAGCAGGCAGGCGGTGAGCGTGCGGGCAAGGCCGTCCGCTTCGAACAGGAGGACGCGGATTGGGTGAAGGCTCAGTCCCCGCTCGTCAAGCGCGTGACGCGCGAGACGGTGCGGTGGAAGGGCATTACCCACGACGAACGGCTTTCGGACACCGCCATCCGGGGTGTCTATCCCGAATACGGCGAAATGCGCAATGAAATCCCCATGGAAGGCCGCTGGATCTCTCCCGAGGATATCGCCGAACGCCGCCGCGTGGCATTCCTCGGCGCCATTCTGCGCAGGAAGCTTTTCAGCGGCACGCCCGCCATTGGCGAGACTGTGCGCATCGACGGCGTTAAGTTCACCGTTGTCGGCTCCATGGACACGAAATTTTCTGACAGCAACTATTTCACCAGTGACGATGAGTCCGTGTTCATTCCTTACACCACGGCAGGCGGTCTCTGGGACGCGCGCTTTGCCAGCGTGATGCTCTTCGAGCCGATTGCTCCGAATTTTGAAGCGGACGCCATGCAACAGTTTCGCGCTGCCATCGCCAACCGCCAGCACTTCTCGCCGAGTGACAAGCGCGCCATCACGATGTTCGGCCGCGAAGAGTTCAAGCCCATCTACGAAGGAATTACACTGGGCATCGAAGCCCTGCTCTTTTTCGTTGGCGCACTTACGCTGGGCATCGGCGGCGTGGGCGTGATGAATATCATGCTCGTTTCCGTCGAAGAGCGCGTCCGCGAAATTGGTCTGCGCCGCGCACTTGGTGCGAAAAAATCGCACATCCGCTGGCAGTTCTTGCTGGAAGCCCTGGTAATGACGCTCGCCGCTGGCCTGATCGGCATGCTGCTCTCGGCGGCCATCACTTCAGCGATCGGCACGCTGCCGTTCCTCGGGCCCGCCTACGAAGACGACTCCGGCAAAGTGGACATCAGGCTCACGCTCTCGTTCGTAACCATGATGCTGTCTACCGCCATCCTGGTTATCGTCGGCGTGATCAGTGGCTGGCTCCCCGCCATGCAGGCCGCCAAGCTCGACCCCGTCGAAGCCCTCCGCTACGAATA
>Ga0066710_100003380_pt1 | contig 13561 bp, 11 predicted proteins | sample GraSoiAngelo_159_FD_79666 | JGI IMG/M metagenome (GOLD analysis project Ga0066710, IMG submission 79666) | Grasslands soil microbial communities from the Angelo Coastal Reserve, California, USA - 14_1009_16_40cm | ecosystem: Environmental > Terrestrial > Soil > Grasslands | place: USA...
CGTTCGACTTCGGGCTCGCGCTCACGCCCGAGCAGGCGCAGGAGATCCCCGAGGTCAAGAACATGATCGACAACCCCCCCGAGTGGCTCGAGGACTGGGGGCGACAGGTCGGAGCCAAGCTCGAGGACGGGCTGCGCGAGGGCCCGAGCTTCATCGCCTTCGCGCGCGAGAACGGACGTGTGTACCACACCTACACGGTGATGGCACCCGATCCGTTCGTCGCGCCATACCACTCGTTTCTGCTTCAGCGAACGCCCAAGGCTGAGCCCGACGAGCCCCGCGCCTGGCGCAAAGACGAATACCCGAGCTGATCGCGCGGCGTGAGTGGCAAGTCGCGCATGGCGCGAGTCTTTGGCCGCGCCCTGCGGATGACGGGCGCCCTTGATCGCAATGGCACCCGCTGGTTGATTCCGGTGCTCTCACCGCCACCGACGGTGCTCATCCTCGTCAATCGCGGGCGCAAGAGCGGCAGGCTGTATAAGACGCCGCTCTCGATACTGGCCGAGGATCCCGACCGGGGGGAGATCTTCGTTTCACCGATGTGGAGCAGAGACTCCGACTGGTACAAAAACGTGATTGCTGGCGGACTCGTGGAGATTCACGTCCGAGGCGAGAAGCGGCCGGTCGCGTGGCGCGAGCTGGACGAGGCCGAGGGACGCGCCAGGGCAGAGGCCTTCCGCGACGCCCACCCGATCTACAGCCGCGTGATCGCCCGAAGGCTTGCCCGCCTGAACCGACTCGAGGGCGAACCCGTGGAGGCGGTGGTGCGAAACCTGCCGATGCTCGGCTTGCGCCGAGTCGGATCCTGATCGTAGTGGAGACGGTGGGTTCGACTGGTGCGACACCACACGTCGAAAACGGCGTCGCAGAGCCGATCACGGCCCCTCGGCCCGGCGATGCTGCGACCGTCTTGCGAAGGTTGTCCCAGTGAGCGAGTGACGCGGCGACGTCCGTTTGCTTCCGGTTCGGTGCGACGAGCAAGCTTGTCCTTGGGGCGCGCGCCGAGGATACTCGTCGCATGCCGGCGGTCATGCCCGAGACGCGCTACGCCAAGGCGCCCGACGGGGTTCACATCGCTTACCAGGTGGTGGGATCGGGCCCGTTCGATCTAATCTTCGCCAACTCCTGGTGCTCGCACATCGAGTTCTCCTGGAGCAGGCCGGCGATCGTGCGTTTCTACGAGCATCTTGCATCGTTCTGCCGGCTGATCCTGTTCGACAAGCGCGGGACGGGCTTGTCCGATCCAGTCGCTGGCGTGCCGACGATGGACGATCGGATGGACGACATGCAGGCCGTGCTGGACGCGGTCGGCTCGGAGCGTGCCGCCGTGTTCGGAACCTCGGAGGGGGCCTGCTCCGCGATCATGTTCGCCGCCACCTATCCGGAGCGCACGGCGGCGATGGTGCTGTTTGCCCCGTTCGTGATCGGGCTGGCCGACGAGGAGTGTCCGTGGGCCTGGACGGCGGAGTTCTGGGATCTGCTTCGCGAGGCGATGGAGAACAGCTGGGGGACTCCCGATGGCAGCGGCGTGGAGTTCTGCACGCCCAGTCTCGCTGGCGATGAGAGCGCCCGGGGATGGTATGCGCACTACTGGCGCTCGGCCGCCAGTCCCGGCGCGGCCGTGGCCCTGCTCGAGGTCAACACCGAGATCGACATCCGCCCCGTGCTGCCCACGGTGCGCGTGCCGACGCTGGTGCTGCAGAGGTCTGACGAGCGGTGGATCAACGTCAACTACGGTCGCTACACGGCGGCCCACATCCCCGGCGCGACGCTGGTCGAGCTACCGGGCACCGATCACTATCCCTGGGAGCAGAACGCCGACGAGGTGGTCGGCCAGATCGAGGAGTTCCTGACCGGTTCGCGCAGCGAGCGCGACGACGATCGTGTGCTGGCCACGGTGCTGTTCACGGACATCGTCGCGTCCACCGAGCAGGCCAGCGATATCGGCGACAGAAGCTGGCGCGAGCTCCTGGACGCCCACGACGAGATGGTGAGGAGGCAGCTCGAGCGGTTCTCTGGAAACGAAGTGAAGAGCACCGGGGACGGCGTCCTCGCAACATTCGACGGTCCGGCGCGGGGGATTCGCTGCGCTATGGCGATCAGCGATGGTGCACGACGGCTGGGAATCCGCGTGCGCGCCGGTGTACATACGGGCGAGCTAGAGCGCCGAGGCGACGACGTGGGCGGGATCGCCGTGCACATCGGAAGCCGGGTCGCCCAGCAGGCGGAAGCCAACGAGGTGCTCGTGTCCTCGACGGTGAAGGACCTAGTTGCCGGCTCGCGTATCGAATTCGCCGATAGAGGCGAACATGTGCTCAAGGGCGTGCCTGGTACATGGCGTCTGTTCGCCGCCGTTGCCTGAGGCCACGCAAGCGGCCTGCCGCTGGCAAATCCACTAGCGCCCGCACAGAGAGCGGGACGCCTGCCAGGCAAGAGCCGCAGCGATGAGCAGCGCTCCGACGGGGTCGGCCGAGCGCCATCCGGTTGCGCGCTGCACCAGAAGGCTCGCGAGAGCAACGATCGCCAGCGCAATGCCCGAGGCGGTCAGAAGGCTGTCGGCGTGTAGCGCGCGGCTGTGCAGCTGGCGGGCGAGTCGGTACTTCGCGACGGCTAGATACGGCAGCACGGCCAGCGCTGCCACCCCCTCCGCGATCCCAAACACAGACGTATCTGCCCGCTTGCCCGCCAGCAGTGCCCGCGCCCCCTGCACCGACAGATAGACGGCGATGATCGTGAATGCGGCACCCGCGACGCGCACTGCCAGGCGCTCGACCGCCTCCGCGTGCTCGGAGCGTCCCGAGGCCGCAGCCCGGAATCGCCACACGAGCAGCGAGGACACGGACGAATCGACGACGGCGTTGACCCCGAAACCGATCAGAGCAAGGCTGCCCGTCGCCACCGCCGTCGTGACGGCGGTGATGCCCACGCTGAGGTTCCACACCACGGTCGCGGCCGTGAGCCCGGCGGCCCGACGCAGCGCGATCGCGTGCCGATCGGTCATGAGCAGAGCGTATGTCGGCGGTGGTACACGCGGCGCCCCTGCTCCGTTCGCACATCAGAGCGGCTAACGCGCTCCCGTCACACGGGCGTCACGTATGCGCCGCTGATGCCGCCGTCGATCAGGAAGGTGGAGGCGGTGACGTAGCTTGCCTCGTCGCTGGCGAGGAACAGCGCGCCGTGCGCGATCTCCTCCGCGCGCGCGAAGCGTCCCATCGGCACGTGCACAAGCCTGCGCGCGGCCTGCTCAGGATCCTTGGCGAACAGCTCGCGCAGCAAGGGCGTGTCGACCGGACCCGGGCACAGGGCGTTGACGCGCACGCCACGGTGTGCGAACTCTATGCCCAGCTCGCGCGAGAGCGCGAGCACGCCTCCCTTGGAGGCGGTGTAGGAGATCTGCGATGTCGCCGCGCCCATCACGGCGACGAACGAGGCCGTGTTGATCACCGAGCCGCCGCCGCCCTGGAGCAGATGCGGGATGCCGTGCTTGCAGCACAGGAACACGCCCTTGAGGTTCACGTCCTGCACGTGCTGCCAAGCATCGGCGGTGGTCTCGAGCGCGGAAGCGTCGTCGCTCGGCGCGATGCCTGCGTTGTTGAAGAGCACGTCAATGCGTCCGAACGTCTCGCGCGCGCGCCCGTACATGTCCGCGACCTGGCCCTCCTGCGTGACGTCGACCTGCAGCGAGAGATCGCCGGGAGCGTTCTCGGCGACGTCGGCGCCCACCACCTTGGCGCCCTCGCGCTGGAAGAGCGCGGCGGTCGCCGCGCCGATTCCGCCGGCGGCGCCCGTGATCACGCAGACCTTGCCCTGGAGCCTCACGAGGTGGCGAAGAAGATCGACTTGACCTCGGTGTAGGCGTCGAGTGCGTGCGGGCCGAGCTCGCGGCCGTAGCCCGACTGCTTGAAGCCGCCGAACGGCGTGGCCACGCGCACCGAGGTGTTCGAGTTGATTGACAGGACTCCGCATTCCAACGCGTGCGCGACCCGTAGCGCCTTCGCGCCGTCGCGCGTCCAGATCGAGCCCGACAGCCCGTAGATCGTGTCGTTCGCGATCCGGATCGCATCGGCCTCATCGGTGAACGGGATCACCACCGCGATCGGCCCAAAGATCTCCTCGCGCGCGGCGCGCGCATGCGGGTCAACTGGCGCGAGCACGGTCGGGGGGAACCAGTAGCCGGGCCCCTCCGGCGCGCTGCCGCGGATCGCGATCGGCGCCTCGCCGTTGAGGAACGAGGAGACCGCCTCGCGCTGCCCGGCCGAGATCAGCGGTCCCATCTGCGTGCTGTGATCGAGCGGATCGCCCACCCGGATCGAGCGCACTACCTGCTCGAGCTCCTGCATGAACTCATCGATCGCCTCGCGCTGGACGAGGATGCGCGAGCGCGCGCAGCAGTCCTGTCCGGCGTTGCCAAAGACAGCCGCCGGGGCGGCCGCGGCGGCCTTCTGCAGGTCGGCATCGGCGAAGACGATGTTCGGCGACTTGCCGCCGAGCTCGAGCGTCACCCGCTTGATCGTCGGCGCGGCAGCGGCCGCGATCTGGCGACCGACCTCCGTGGATCCGGTGAACGCGATCTTGGCTACGTCGGGATGCTCGACCAAGCGCTGGCCGACCGTGCTGCCGGCGCCGACCACGACGTTGACGACGCCCTCGGGTATGCCCGCCTCGCTCGCCAGCTGCTCGAAACGCAGCGCCGTCATCGGCGTCAGCACCGCGGGCTTGAGCACGACGGTGTTGCCGGCGGCGAGCGCGGGGGCAAGCTTCCATGAGGCGATCAAGAGCGGGAAGTTCCAGGGCGTGATCAGGCCGACAACGCCGAGCGGCTCACGAACCGTGAAGGCCTGCCCGCCCGCCACCGGAATCGTCTCGCCGAGCGGTCGCTCCGGCGCGCCAGAGTAGTAGCGGAACGCGTCGATGACCATCTCCATCTCGCCACGCGCGTCCGCGATCGGCTTGCCCGCGTTGCGCGCCTCAAGCAGCGCGAGCTCCTCGACATGCTGCTCGAGCGCGGCGGCGAGGTCGCTCAGCGCTCGCGCGCGGGCGCGCGGCGTCAGCGCACGCCACGCCGGGGCGCTCTCCCTCGCGCGCGCGACCGCGGCGTCCAGCAGCGACCGATCGGCCGCCGGGATCTCGGTGAGCACCGTCTCGGTAGCGGGCTCGCGCACGGTGATCATTGCCGGGATGCTATTGCGGTAGCGCGGTCGTCGGCTAGGGAGTATTAATCACCTAATGGCGATCGAGGCGAGGAGCGGGGAGCGCGCCAGCCGTCCGGGGGGACCCGGCGACCTACGGGGGATGCTGACGCTCAAGGAGCTCGAGCGGGAGATCAGGGAGGGAACGATCGACACGATCGTGGCCGCCTTCACCGACATGCAGGGACGGCTGATGGGCAAGCGCATCCAGGGCGAGTACTTCCTGGAAGAGGTGTCGTCCCACGGCGTCGAGGGCTGCAACTACCTGCTCGCGCTCGACATGGAGATGGATCCGGTGCCGGGCTATCAGATGGCCAACTGGGAGAAGGGTTACGGCGATTTCGGGATCGCTCCCGACATCTCGACGCTGCGGCGGATCCCCTGGCTCGACTCGACGGCGCTCGTACTGTGCGACGTCGTCTCACACGATGGCGGTCCGGTGGTCGAGTCGCCGCGGCAGGTCCTGATTGCGCAGTACGAGCGCGCTAACGAGCTGGGGTATACGCCGATGATGAGCTCCGAGCTCGAGTTCTACCTCTACAAGGAGAGCTACGCGGAGGCGTGGAGCAAGGGGTATCGCGACCTAACTCCCACGATCCCCTACATCCTCGACTACCACGTGCTCGCGACCACGATGGACGAGCCGTTCATCCAGCAGCTGCGACGCGGCATGCAGGGCGCTGGGATCCCGGTCGAGTTCTCCAAGGGCGAGGCCTGGTACGGGCAGCACGAGCTCAACGTTCGCTACGCCGACGCCGTCACGGCGGCGGACCGCCACACGATCTATAAGAACGGCGTCAAGGAGATCGCCAACCTCAACGGCATCTCGGCCAGCTTCATGGCCAAGCCGTCGGAGAAGGACATCGGCAGCTCCTGCCATATTCACATGAGCCTCGTCGATCGCGATTCGGCGAAGAGCGCCTTCGTCGACGGCGACGAGGAGACCGACGTGTTTCGCCACTACCTGGGTGGCCTGCGCAAGCACGTACGCGAGCTCGCGCTGTTCGTCGCGCCGAGCGTCAACTCCTACAAGCGCTACGCGACCGAGAGCTGGGCACCGACCTCGATCTCGTGGGGACGCGACAACCGCACGTGCGGTTTTCGCATCGTCGGTCACGGGCAGTCGCGCCGGATGGAGTGCCGGATTCCCGGGGCGGATGTGAATCCCTACCTCGGGTTCGCCGCGCTGCTCGCGGCGGGCATCGACGGCATCCAGAATGCGATCGAGCCCGGCCCGGAGCTGGTCGGCAACGCGTACGCCGCGGGCGAGGCTGAGCCGTTCCCGTCATCGCTGCGCGAGGCCGTCGACGGCTGGGAGGCCAGCGACTTCGCCAAGCGCACGTTCGGCGAGGAGGTGTGGCGCCACTACCTCAACTACGGCCGCACTGAGCAACGCCTGTTCGACGAAGTCGTCACCGACTACGAGCGCGTGCGCATGTTCGAGCGCGGCTGAGCTCCGCGCTCGCTAACTCGCAGGCGTTGGCGGCGGCTCGACCGGCGGTGGCGGGGCCGGCGGCGGCGCGGGAGATGCAGGCTCCTCCGTGAGCACATGCCCGAGCTCGTCCGTGTCGATCGTGCGCACTGGACCGGTGTACCTGTTCTTGGCGTCGAGCCACCACCAGATCCCCACGAGCAGTCCGATGACCAGCACCAGCGGCGCGTAGTTGAACGATTCGAATTTGAAGTTGCCTTTCCACGGCACGCCCGCGGGCACGGTCGGGATATCGAGCGCGTAGACGACCAGCACGACGAACGCGATGGCGCCCACGTTTATCCATTTGTAATGGCGTCCCAACGTCCACGGCCCGGGCTGGAAGCGGTTGCCCATGCGCAGGCGCAGGAACACGGGGATGATGTATGCGAGATACAGGCCCACGGTGCAGATCGCGGTGATCGCGAAGTACGCCCAGGGGAAGCCGACCTTGTTGCCGAAGTACGCCGGGATCGTGATAATCAACGCGGCGATCGACACGGCAATCACGGCGTAAAGCGGCACGCGCTGCTGGTTCAGGCGTCGGAAGAGCGGCCAGCCGGGCATCCCGCGGTCTCGCGAGAAGGCAAACCAGGTGCGCGACGCGCTGGTCAAGCCCGCCGCGCCGCAGAACAGCTGCCCGACCGTGCAGATGAGCAGCACCGCCTTAGCCGCTGCCGAGGTCAAGGCCGTTTCGATGACCGGGATCGAGCCGCCGCCTTTTTCGGTGATCGCGGGTACGTTGGTGGCGGCGAACACGAGGGCGAGCAGCACCGCCCAGCCAGCGATCGCCGAGTAGAACACCGACCGCCACACGCCCTTGGCCGCGCTGAGCGCGGCGCCGCGCGTCTCCTCGGAGGTGTGGGCAGAGGCGTCGTATCCGGTCTGGGTGTACATGGTCAGGATGAAGCCGATCGGCAGCAGGTACAGCCAGAAGAACAGTCCGGTTGTGTGGCCGCCGTGAAAGCCGGTGTTGTTGAAGCGCTGGCCGAACACGAAGCCCGCATCCTGGTGGTGGGAGGGCACGAGCGCCAGCAGGAGGATGATCGCGAGCACGCCCAGCACATGCCAGCCGACGGAGACGTTGTTGAAGATCGCCAGCAGGCGGTCGGCGAAGATGTTCACGAGCGTGTAGCCGATCAGGATGATCAGGTACAGAACGAAGGTTTGGTGGAGGACGTGCGAGGGGTTCGTGTCGGCGAAGTGCTCGCCGAAGATCTTCAGCCCGTAGATGCTGAGCAAAGCGTGCAGGAACTGCGCCGCTCCGTAGCCGACGCCCGCGACGATGCCCACCAGGCCGACAATGTTGAACCAGCCCGTGATCCAGCTCCAGCCCTTGCCGCCCAGCTTGGCCGCCCACCAGTAGGGACCGCCGGCGGTCGGCATCGCCGAGGTCAGCTCGGCCATCGACACTGCGACCAGCAGCACGAACAGACAGAGCACGGGCCATCCGATCGAGATGCCGATCGGCCCGCCGGCCGTCCACGCGAACGAGAAGTTCGTGAAGCACCCGGCCAGGACCGAGATGATCGTGAACGAGATCGCAAAGTTCGTGAAGCTGCTCCACGCGCGGGTTAGCTCCTGCTTGTAGCCCAGCTCTGCGAGACGTTGCTCGTCGTGACCGATTTGCGGTTTGACCTGTGCCATTGCGCCTCCCGGTGTCGCTTGCGAGCCTCCCCATTTGCTCCACAATTTGTGTAATTGAGCGTACCTCCGAGGCCGACTGACAGTCAAGCGCGCCCGCCTGGGTGTGCCAGCGCGACGTCGATCGAGCCGCCGTCTGCGTCCACGGAGGCGACCCAACCGGCGGGCAAACTGGCTGAGCGGCCGGGTCCGAGTCTCCTCACCGTGCCGCGCCAGAGGCAGCGCTTATCCTGGTTGATCTCGATCTCGGGACCGCGCAGAAATGCGCGCGAGCGCAACGCGAAGCGACCTCGCGGCGGCGCCTCTGCGGCGGACCCGACGGCGTTGGGTGAGATCCAGTGCAGGGGGGGCCGGCACGCGATCGGGACCGCCGACGGCCAGACGCCATGGGCGGACAACCAGCGCGCCACCGACGCGCCCGCGTGACGACCGCTGAGCGCGGCGACGTCAGCGGGCTCGGCTCCGTGGAGCACGTTGCCGGCGGCGAACACGCCGGGGCGCTTCGTCCGCAAAGCCGTGTCCACGCGGGTCCCGCGCGTGCCCGGATCCAGCTCTATCCCTCCAAGCACCGCCAGCTCGTGGTCGGGTATCCAGTCTGCGGTGAAGACCACCGTCTCGCAGCCCACTCTGCGCGAGCGGCCCGAGTCGAGATCCTCGAGCGTGACCTCCTCGACGCGCGGGTAGCCGTGGATCGCGGTCACGGTGCTCCGCGTCCACAGCGGGATGCCGTAACGGAGCCGCGTGGCGGCGCGCACGACGGCAAGCGACTGATGGCACGGCAGCTCGGTGACCATCCCGACGACGTTCGCGCCGGCGTGCGTCAGTGTCATGAGCGCAGAGAAGCTCACGTGCTCGGCGCCGACGATCAGCGCCCGTCCGTCGAAACGCTGCCCGCGAAACGCCACCAGCTGCTGCACCGTCCCCGTGGTCATGACGCCGGCGGGTCGCGATCCGGCCACGAGGCGGGCCGCGCGCGGGCGCTCCCGGCAGCCGGTCGCCAGCACGATGGCGGCGGGTGCGAGCATGTAGCGCCCGGCTGGCCTCGTCAGCTCGAGATGACCGACCCCGGACCAGCCCGTGACCATCGTCTCCTGCTCAACGCGCGCTCCCGACCGGCGTGCGTGCGCGACGTAGCGGCTGGCGTAACGCGGGCCCGACATGAGGCGGTGCACGTCGCGCACGCCGAAGCCTTGATGGTTTGAGTGGCGAGGGATTCCACCCGCCTGCTGCTCGCGCTCGAGCACCACCACATCGGCCACGCCGCGGCGGCGCAACTCGATCGCGCATGCAAGGCCCGCCGGACCGCCCCCGACGACGACGACCGGGGCGTCAGACGCTGACACCCGCGTCGGGCCTCCCGTCGAGCAGCGCCGCAACCTCGGCGCCGCAGAAGAAGCCCTGGCAGCGGCCCATCAGCGCGCGCGTGCGGCGTCGCAGGCCGTCGAGGTCGACCGGCGGGATGGGCGCAGACAGCGCGTCGGTGATCTCACCGCGTGTGACGCGCTCGCAGAAGCAGACGATCCGGCCGTAGTCGGGGTTCTCGGCGATCCGCTCGGGCTGTGTGTAAGGGCGCGGGAAATCCTCGCCGAGGTTCGCCATGCGCACGCTCGGCGGATGCGGCTTGGGGGCGAGTTGCAGCCCCGCATCGGCGAGCTCGAGGCGCACGTGCTCGGCGATCGCCATGGAGGCCGACAGTCCCGTCGATCGGATCCCGCCCACGCACGCATAACCCTCAGCGGCGTGAATCGTGATCTGGTAGTCGGCGTGCTCGGTCGCGGCGCGCAGACCCGCGTAGACGGCGGTCACCTCGTGGTCGGACAGCCCGGGCAAGATGCGCTCTCCCTGTGCTCGGAGGTAGGAGAGGCCCTCGCGGGTCGAGGACGTGTCGTGCTTGTTCTCGATGTCCTCGGCCGTCGGACCGAGGAGCAGATTGCCGAAGACGGTGGGCGCGAGCAGGACACCCTTCGTGGTCGCGCTCGGCACCGCCAGCAGGATGTGATCGAGCAGCGGTCGCGCGAGCTTGTCGAACACGATCAGCTCGCCGCGGCGAGGAGTCACGGTGAAGCGGTCGTGGCCGAGCATGCGATCGAGCTCGTCGCTGTGCAGGCCGCCGGCGTTGACGAGGAAGCGGGTCGTGAGCGTCGCCTTGCTCGTGTGCACGCACGTGCCACCGTCACCACTCCGCTCGACGTGCGTGACCTCCTCCCCCAGCCGCAGCTCACACCCAGCGAGGACGGCCTCCGTAGCGAAGGCGAGCGGCGTCGTGAACGGACACACGATGCCCTCGTCAGGTACCTCGAGGGCCCCGCCGGCGCCCGGCCCGAGGTGCGGCTCGCGCCTGTAAAGCTCGTCGGCCCCAATCTCGCGTATCGCCGTGTACCCGTTTGCGCGTGCGCGCTCGACAATCCGTGCGAACGCGCCGAGCTGCTCCTCGTTCCACGCGACGAGCAGAGCCCCGATGCGCTCCAGGGGTATCCCGGCCCGATGGGCGTAGGCGCTCAGCAGCTCGTGACCGCGACGGACTAGCCGAGCCTCGATCGTCCCGGGCTTGGCATCGAAGCCGGTGTGCAGCAGGGCCGTGTTGGCCTTGCTCGTCCCTGCTCCCACGTCGGGGGCGCGCTCGACGATCGTGCAGCGCAGCTCGAAGCGGGAAAGCTCGCGCGCGATCGCGGCGCCGACGACGCCCGCGCCCACGATGACGACATCGCGTTCCGGTCGCGCCGCGCTCATCGCTGTGCGCGCGAGAGTTCGGCCAGCGCGAGCGCGGCCGCCTGCCAGCGGGCAAGGCGATCCTCGGCCTCCGCGGATGACATCCGCGGCTCAAACACGGCGGCCGGTGCCCAGCTCCCGACGGCCTCGACCGGCGTGTTCGCGCCGCCGGCGCCCAGCCGCGCGAGCGCTCCCACCCCGAGCGCGGTGGCGTCGGCCGACGGGTAGAGCTCGACGGGCACCTGAAGGAGGTCGGCCTGCGCCTGCATCAACGTGGACGACCTCGTGAGGCCGCCATCGACGCGCAGGCGCTCGAGCGGACGGCTCGCGTCTTCTCCCATCGCGCGAGCAAGCGTGGCGACCTGTGCGGCGATGCCCGACACGACCGCGCGAACGAGATCCTCGCGGTGCGTCGCCAGCGAGAGTCCGAGCCAGGCGCCGCGCGCCTCGGGCGCCCAGAACGGCGCTCCAAGCCCGGCGAGCGAGGGGACGAAAACCACCTCCTCGTCCTCACCGCCGCTGCGGTCCAGGTCGGCGGCCTCGTCGATCAGCTCGAGCTCCCGCAGCCACGACACGGCCGATCCGGCGCTGTACGCCTGGCCGTCGAGACAGTATGTCGTCGCGCCCTTAAGCCGCCAGGCGACGCAGGCGGCCAGCCGCGAGCGCGACCGGGCGACGCGCTCGCCGGCGTTGGCGAGGATGAACGCGCCGGTCCCGTATGTGCACTTGGCCTGGCCCGCCTCAAAGCAGGACTCCGCGAACAGCGCTGCCTGCTGGTCGACCGCTAGGCCGGTCACGGACAGCGGCTTTCCAAAAGCGCCGGTCTCGCCGACCGCAGCGTCGCAATCGACGATCTGCGGCTGAGCGCCCGGGTCGATGCCGAACAGCGCGCACGCCTCCGCCGACCATGTCGTGCCCGCGAGATCCATCAGCAGCGTGCGCGACGCGGTTGCTGCGTCGGTGACGAACGCTCCGGCGAGGCGCCAGTTCAACCACGCGTCGACCGTGGTGATGACCCCCTCCTCGCCGCCCTCGCGCGCGAGCCACGTCATCTTCGGCGCAGCGAAGTAGGGATCGAGCGGAAGTCCGGTGAGCTCGGTCAAGCGCTCGGCGTAGTCGCCCAGCTCGCGCGTCACCGACACGGCTCTGCGGTCCTGCCAGCTCAGCGCCGGCCCGAACGGCCGGCCGTTGTGGAGATCCCAGCGCAGCACCGTCTCACCCTGGTTGGCCACGCCGACCGCCTCGACCGCCCCATCGACGGACGCGAGTGCGGCCTGGCCGGCCGTGACGATCGACTGGAAGAGCTCCTCCGGATCCTGCTCGACGGCTCCCCCGGCTGCGCTGCGTGGCGTGACGGCAGCGCTGCTCTCGCTCAACACCTCGCCGCCGGTGGCGACGACGAGCGCCTTTGTCGAGGAGGTGCCCTGATCGATCGCCAGGACGTTCATCGCGTCCAACCGTACACCGAGCACGCGCCGTGCGGGAGCAGCTCGGCGGGGCGGAGCTGATCTGTGACACTGACGCCATGCGCGTGCTGTCGATCGTCCACGAACGCGCGGCAGGAAGTGGCGTGTTCGACCTCGTGGCAGCCGCGCGAGGCGACGAGGTCGTCGAGTGGATACCCGCGGAGACAGCGGTGCCGGCGTCGGACTCGTTCGGCGCCGTGCTCGTGTTTGGCGGCGCGATGAACGTCGACGAAGAGCGCGAGCATGAGTGGCTGCGCGGCGAGAAGGAGCTGTTGGGAGAGTTGCTAGCTTGCAGAACGCCTGCGCTAGGCGTCTGCCTCGGGGCTCAGCTGCTGGCGGAGGTTGCGGGCGGTGGCGCTAAACGAGCCGCTGCGCCCGAGATCGGCTGGATCAGCGTCGAGCTCACGCTCGAGGCTCAAGGCGATGCGCTACTCGGGCCGCTGCCTGCGCGGTTTGAGAGCTTCCAGTGGCATAGCTACGAGCTCCTGGCGCCGCCGGAGGCCGTGGCGCTGGCGCGCAGCTCAGCCTACCTTCAGGCCTTTCGACTGCGCGCGACGCCCTGGTGGGGGATCCAGTTCCACGCCGAGGTGACCGACGAGACGATCGCAGGCTGGATCGAGGACTACCGAAGCGATGAGGACGCCGTCCGCGCCGATCTTGACTGGGCTGCGGTGCTTACCACGACCCGCCGCCAAATCGATCGTTGGAACGAGCTGGGAACCGAAATCTGCCGTCGCTTTCTCGACCACGTCGCCGCCTCGACGACCGCGACGCCGCGAGCGTGAGGAAAAGGATCGCCGGGGCAAACGGAAGGGGCACCGGGTTCGAGTCAGGACGCAGCCTCGCAGAAGTCTCCTCTCGCTTGGTAAGGGGTTACATCAGCGGTCGATGGTGGACATTTGCGCCTCCTCGTGGCGCTCGCCGGTGGCCGGCGTGAGATCGTTGAGCCGCTGGATCTGCTCCGCGCTCAGCTCGATGCCGTCGGCTGCGGTGTTCTCCTCGACGCGGGAGACCCGCTTGGTGCCGGGGATCGGGGCAATATCGTCGCCCTGCGCGAGCAGCCAGGCCAACGCGACCTGCGC
>Ga0066710_100003381_pt1 | contig 13561 bp, 8 predicted proteins | sample GraSoiAngelo_159_FD_79666 | JGI IMG/M metagenome (GOLD analysis project Ga0066710, IMG submission 79666) | Grasslands soil microbial communities from the Angelo Coastal Reserve, California, USA - 14_1009_16_40cm | ecosystem: Environmental > Terrestrial > Soil > Grasslands | place: USA...
CGGTCCGCCGGCAGCGCCAGCGTGCGGCTCATCCATTCAAACACCAGGCCGCCATTGGAGAGGGCGCCGCCCAGCACGAAGCGTCTTCGGTCCACGCGATAGCACCAAAGGCTGTCGGGAATCTCGATGCGGGGCTGCTCGATGACTGCTCGCATGGCGCCGCTGGTTCCTACCATCAAGGCGAAGCGATCGGGAGCGTGGCAGCCGCTGCCGATATTGTTGCAGGCGCCGTCACCCAGCGCCGGATACCATGGCGCGCCGGCGAATCCGTGCCACTGGAACTTGTACTCGCCGCGCAAGTCCTTCAGAGGTTCATCCATCTCTCCTGCAGGAGTGAGCTGGTCCTTATCGATCGGCAACGCGCTCAGAACGACGGCGTCGTAATCGTTCTCATTTTGGTTCCACAGGCCCGATCCCGAGACCATGGAGGTTGAGGCCACGGCCCGCCCAAACAGCTTCAGAAACAGGTATTCACCGAACGACATCCAGCGGCGCGTGGCGCGAAACGTCTCAGGCCGATTTTCCGAGAGCCACAAAAGCTTGGCTGGCAAGTAGCTCGGATGCAGCACACAGCCGGTACGTTCGTGCAGGTAGCGCACGTCGAACTGCTGAGCCAGTTTCCGCGCCGCGGCCGCGCTGCGCGTGTCGAACAGGTGAAGGATAGGGGTAGTAGGTCGCTCGTCCGCACCAATGCCCAACACGTTATGCCAGAAAGTGCAGCAGGCCACAGCCGCCGGGTGCAGTTTGGCTGTTTTCATCTGCGCGTGTATGAAGGAAAGCGCCTCAATCGAGAGCGCCGCCAGGTGGTCCGCTTCTACTTCCACGCCGCCATCAGGGGTGGTAGCGACATGATAACCGCGCTGAGTGCCGAAACCCTCCATTTCGCGGGCCTGCGCATCGAAGAGCAGCGTGCGCACCGAAGACGTGCCGACGTCAAGGGTCACAATCAGAGGCTCATCGGACGTATTTTTTGGAGTGAGAGCGCCTTCCGCGCTGTGCGAGTTCATTCGAATCCAGCCTGTGGTGAAACGATCCGCTCCACTTATAGCACGTTTCCCCCTTTTTCCTGACGATGGTACTCGGGGCTGACGTAGCCAGGCGCCGATAATTGCATACGAGTCAGAGCAGGTCCCGCCAAGAATAAGGTGATTCTGAAAAGAATGGGCCGAGCCCGTCGATTCGCCCGTAACGGCCCGATGTGTGTGGTGCGCGGGGACAACGGAAAGCGAATCTGCGCGTCTGCAGGGAGGGCGCATCCACGGGCTCGCGTCCGTGCTATCATCAACCCATCGTGCGTCTCAACACGCGGGGAGGTGTTCTCATGATTTGCGAAAATCCAAGCCGGCGCGAATTCCTGGGAAAAGTAGCATTGGGAATGGCAGTGAGCAGTACAGGCATCCCGACGATTGCCAATTCAATTCCTCCAGCTTCTCCAGCGGGCACGGGTGAAATGCCCTACAGGACGCTGGGGCGATCGGGTGAAAAAATCTCGATGTTAGGGCTGGGCGGATATCACATCGGCGTCCAGAAGACCGAGGCGGAGAGTATTCGCATCATTCGAACTGAAATCGATCAGGGCATCAACTTCCTCGATAACTGTTGGGATTATAACGACGGCCAGAGCGAGATTCGCATGGGCAAGGCCCTGAAGGATGGCTACCGGCAGAAGGTATTCCTCATGACGAAGATCGACGGCCAAGTGAAGGACGTGGCGACGAAACAGATTGAGGAGTCGCTGCGCCGTCTGCAGGCGGATACGATCGACCTTGTTCAGTTCCACGAGGTCATTCGCATCGGCGATCCGGACCGCATCTTCGGACCCAAAGGTGCTTTCGAGGCGGCGATGGCCGCCAAGAAGGCCGGCAAGATCCGCTATATCGGGTTTACCGGACACAAGGACCCGGACATACACCTGAAGATGCTGCACTCGGGTTTTGCCCACGGCTTCACTTTTGATGCAGTGCAGATGCCACTCAACATTATGGACGCCCACTACCACAGCTTCGCCAAAAAGGTGGTGCCCGTGCTTGTCGAACACGGCATCGGTGTGCTGGGAATGAAACCACTGGGCGGTGGGATCATCCTCCAGAGCCAGACCGTGACGCCGGTCGAATGCTTGCATTACGCCATGAACCTCCCGACTTCAGTTGTAATCAATGGCTGTGACAGCCTCGATCGTTTGAACCAGGGTCTCGAGGCGGCACGCACGTTCAAACCATTGAAGCAGCAGGAGCTTTCGGCCCTGCTCTCCAAGACTGCGACGGCCGGCGCTCAGGGCAAATACGAACGGTGCAAGATTACTCACGATTTTGACGGCACGTTGCAAAATCCGCGGAGGTTGGGGTGAAACCGGTGGCGTGGGCCCCGCGACAGCCAATGCGCAGACAAACAGAGAATACGGAGAGATTCTTAAGCCCAGACCTCTGCTCGTGCCTGCCGGTCGCTTGCCACACGGGGAGAGCCAGGGTTCAGTGCTCAGCCGAGGGAGCCCACGGGCGGGCCTGCCGAAAACAACGGCATCACGTGAAATTCAGCGGACGCCCTGGATCTTGATCCGCTTCCAAGGGCAAGTCGATGAGATCGAGGAATTTCTATTCTCCCTTATGCAGGAAATAGCCAGGACGGGGAACCGGCACACGGCAACGATCGCCACAGGTGAGTGAGTAACCACTTGTCTTGAAGTCCGCCGAGAGCTGAATCTCCCGGATAGTGAACCTCCTTTGTTATCAAACCGGCGGCAAAGCCAGGTCCGATTTACGTGTGCACGAGGTTTATTGCATCCGCAGCGGCACATTGCGGATCAGTGTTTACAAACTCGGGTGTTGACTAGTAGAATCGGCTGCTCGTAATTTCCAGCCATGGAAACTTTGGTCGAATTTCGGAATCGCTCCGGAAAACGGTTGCGAGGCATGATCCACCGGCCCCTCAGGGCGCGGAGCCGGCGGGGCACGCCCGCCGTGATTTTCTTTCACGGCTTCACCGGCGATCGCATGGAGTCACACTGGATTTTCATCAAATGCGCGCGAGCCCTGGCCGCGGTGGGTATTGCTTCGCTGCGCTTCGACTTTTACGGCTCAGGCGAGTCAGAGGGCGAATTCTGTGAGGTCACTCTGCAGAGTGAAATTGCGGACGCGCGCTCGGCCATCGACTTTTTTCGACGGTACCGGGGCATTGACCGGAACCGCTTGGGGCTGCTTGGACTCTCGCTGGGCGGCGCCGTGGCGGCCCATGTCGCCCGCGAGGCACAGGCACGTGCTCTGGTATTGTGGTCCGCCGTGGCGCGTCCCGGCGAGCTTCGGAGCCTGGCTGGACGCCTCTCAAAACCCATTCAGGGTTCGGATGGCGCGCGCGAGTACGGCGGCCATGCGGTCTCCGCGCGCTTCCTGGAGAGCATCGGCAAGATTGATCCGGTCGGTTCTCTTGCCGAGTTCAAGAGCCCCACGCTGGTCATCCATCCGGAAAAAGATGAACACCTTTCACTTGCTCATCCCGAGGACTACTATCGAGCGATCGGAGCGGCCGTCAAGGATAAGGTGATCATTCAAGGTGCCGACCACACGTTCAGTTCACTTGCCTGGGAAGACCAGGTGATCCGGCGCAGCGTCGAGTGGTTTCGCTCTCACCTGCTGCCCGATTCTGAAAACGGAGAATAAAGAAAGTATCACCGCTTTAGGTAAGAACCCTTCCAGAGCCCTTCCCGAGTCGATTACTGGCAGCCACCGGAGAGGCGCAGCACCAGCGTGTCGGACATTCGCAGGAGCTTCACGAACACCTCAGCATCGAGGCTGGCGAAGACGTGAGGCCGCTTCTCTAAGTTCGTTTCATTTCGGAGAGGCCAGCCATAATTGTCAAAAGGAATGAGACCTGTCGGTGAGCTTCAGTTGTAGCTGGTATCGCGCATTCCATGAGTTTCCTAAGCATTTAACATGTTGGCAGAGTGTTCAGCCTAGCCATGCTTGAATAGAGCATTAGTGAATTTTCTCTTGCAAGTATTCCATCCTCTGTTATTATTTCCAAGTCAAACAGCGGGGCGGTGCTCGGAAGTACGCGTCGCACCTCAAGCTATTCGTTCTGACTGCCTCTTGAACAGCCCAGTTCTAATCTGAGCCAGATCGTTCAACCTGGGCTGGCTCGGCAGAAAGTACCTCCAACATTAGTTCAACCATCCGAAGCGCGCCTGGAACAGGGGTGTTTGCATTTACTGCTGCATCTTTTCGGGAGGCCTTGATCCGATGACACTGAAAGTGCATGTTTGCCTTGCGTCGGCTGTGGTTTCTGCTGCGCTCGCCGCCGTACCTGACGCCCGTGGAGTGGCGAGCTTCGCCAGACAGACGAACTTGCCTTGCAGTTCCTGCCATACGATGCCTCCTGAGCTGACTCCCCTCGGGCGCCTATTCAAATTGAACGGATATACCATGACCGGGATCAAGCAGATTTCGTCTGACCGCGGTCCCAACAAGGCGGGACTAAACCTGAATACGTGGTTGCCGCTCTCCGCTTTTTTTCAGCTTTCCGACACGGTCACGCATCAACCCCAGCCAGGGACGCAGAATGGCAATTTCGAGTTCCCCCAGGCGGTGAGTCTTTTTCTGGCAGGCGCGATCTCGACCCACGCCGGCGGCTTCATCCAAATTACCTACGACGCCCAAGCTGACCACTTCGGTTGGGACAACACTGATCTCCGGTACGCCAATCGCACAAAGTTCGCCGGCAAGGAACTGATTTATGGAGTGACCCTCAATAACAATCCCACAGTGGAGGATCTATGGCACAGCACGCCGGCCTGGGGCTTTCCCTGGGTGGCGACGGATGTAGCGCCGAGTCCTGTAGCTGCGACGCTCATTGACGGGACACTGGGGCAGGACGTAGCGGGGCTGGGAGGGTACGCGATGTGGAACGACCATCTGTACGTCGCCGCGACGGGATATCGCTCTGAGCACATCGGCGGGCCCCAGCCGAACCCTGGCACAGATTTCGGTTTTAACATCCGGGGTGTGGCGCCCTACTGGCGGCTCGCCTGGCAAGAGAGCCGCGGCAACAACTATCTTGAAGTCGGCACTTACGGCCTTCGGATGTACTCTACGCCGAACGCGGTAGTGGGTCCCCAGGACCGGTATACGGACGTGGCTGCTGATTTTCAATATGAACGAATCCTGCCAACCGAGAACAACCATGTCGTGTCGGTGCACGGCACGTATATTCACGAGGCCTCCACGTTGAATGCCACGGTTGACGCCGGAGGTGCCTCCTTTCCGGCTCATCGTCTGAATACTTTGAAACTGGATGGGACCTATCACTTCGGCAACAAATACTCCGCCACCCTGGCTGGATTCGGCACCACCGGCACGACAGATCCCCTGCTTTTCGCCTCAGACGCCGTAACGGGCAGCGCCCGCGGCGATCCCAAGAGCGACGGGTATATTATCAATTTGTCTTACTGGCCAGTGCAGAATATCCTGCTCGGCGCGCAGTACACGGGGTACGTGAAGTTTAACGGAGGCCGTACCAACTACGATGGAGCGGGAAGGAATGCCGCAGGAAACAACTCGCTCTATCTCCTGGTATGGCTGATCTTTTGACCAGGCGGCGCCGGAAGGGAGAAAATGAGAATTCAAGTGAGAGGCTCAAACGCGAGTGTAAATAAGATTGTCTGGTTAATTATCTTCGCGGTTCTCTTGGTGACCATGTTGGACCGGCGCACAGCACTCGCATCAGCGATAACAGCGGTAACATCAGCCCCGTCGTATCCGCCAGTTCGTGCCAGCGCGGTGTGGGCGGAGCAGGAAGGCACGGGCCAGGTTAGCGGAAGGGTGTCTTTCCAGGGAAATGCGCCCAGCCGCGCAAAAATCGTGATGGACAAGGACCCGGTATGCCTGTCAGCACACCGAGAGGCTCCCCTTGCAGAAGACGGCGAAGTGAACGGTGATGGGACGCTGCCGAATGTCTTCGTCTATGTGAAGTCGGGAGCCGAGAGGGCGAGCTTCACCGCTCCTGATCAGCCGGCGATCCTGGACCAGCGTGGGTGCATGTATCAACCTCACGTGCTGGGAGTAATGGTTGGTCAGGAACTCCAGATTACTTCCAGCGATCCCACCACGCACAACATTCACCCGCTACCGAGGGACAACCAGGAATGGAACCAGTCGCAGCCCCCCGGCGCCGCTCCGCTGACCAAGAAATTCACCCGGCCGGAAGTAACGATCCCGGTGAAATGCAACCAGCACCCGTGGATGAAGGCCTATATAGGCGTGACGAGCAATCCATTTTATTCCGTCACAGGGACAGCCGGCACGTTCACCATCAAGGGCCTTCCGGCGGGGAAATATACAATCGAGGCCTGGACTGCAACTTTTGGGACTGAAACACAAGAAATCACCGTGCAGGCGAACCAATCGGTGACCGCCGATTTCACTTTCAGAGCCCACTGATCACTCAGGGAAATCAACACCCCAAGCACGCCTGCCAAAAGGAATCGCGACCTTCACCTTTGTGCAGGCCGTTACGCAGCACAGCCTCCCAGGCTCATCTGCCAAGCATTTACGACCAGGTCCTCCAACTGCCCTGAGATTGGACGCACTTCCTGTGTGATCTTGAAGACCCGGCTCGAACTTTCTCGGCAGCGCCGCGATGTATAATTTCCTCTGAGTGTGTTCCGCGCATCCGAGGGCACGCCCGTGCGAATCTAAAAGGTAATTTCCATTTCACAGGGAAAGGCTACTGCCATGATTAATGTGAACTCCACTACCGTGCCAAAGCTCGTGGTCTCAACGAGTCCCCTCTCGCCGGACGAACTGCGCAAGATCCAGGCTTACTGGCGCGCGGCCAACTACCTTTCGGTGGGTCAAATCTATCTCTACGAGAACCCGCTGCTCCGGGAGCCCCTCAAGCCCGAGCATATCAAGCCGAGGCTGCTTGGTCATTGGGGCACGACTCCGGGTCTGAATTTCATTTACGTTCATTTCAACCGCTTGATCAAGAAATACGACCTCAACACCATTTACATAACCGGGCCTGGTCACGGAGGGCCGGGGCTTGTGGCCAACACCTACCTGGAAGGCACTTATAGCGAGCTCTATTCGTATGTCTGGCAAAACGCGGAGGGAATGCGAAATCTCTTCAAGCAATTTTCATTCCCCGGAGGGGTTCCCAGTCACGTCGCGCCGGAAACCCCCGGATCGATTCACGAGGGCGGGGAACTGGGTTACGCCCTCGCTCATGCTTACGGCGCGGCTTTTGATAATCCTGCTCTTCTGGTGTGCTGCGTGGTAGGTGACGGTGAAGCAGAGACGGGGCCATTGGCCACGAGTTGGCATTCGAACAAGTTTCTGAATCCAGCAAAGGATGGGGCAGTACTTCCCATCCTGCATCTGAACGGCTACAAGATCGGCAACCCGACCGTCCTAGGGCGAATGAGCGACGAGGAGCTTACCCATTTATTCATGGGCTACGGATACAAGCCTTACTTCGTGGAGGGAGACGAGCCTGAAGCCATGCATCAGCTGATGGCAGGAACGCTCGACGCAATCGTGGAGGAGATCCGAGCCATTCAGAACCAGGCGCGAAGCAAAGCCGGGCGCGGAGATGTTCCCGGCCCCCCGACCTGGCCGATGATTATCTTGCGCTCACCTAAAGGCTGGACGGGACCCAAAGTGGTTGACGGTCAGCAGGTGGAGGGCACTTACCGCGCCCACCAGGTGCCGCTCTCGGAGGTCCGAAGTAATCCGCAACACCTCAAAATGTTGGAAGAGTGGATGAAAAGCTATCGGCCGGAAGAACTCTTCGATCAAGACGGCCGCCTGCGTGCGGAATTTGCGGAGCTCGCGCCGAAGGGTGACCGGCGCATGGGCGCGAATCCTAATGCCAATGGCGGCTTGCTGCTTAGGGCGCTTTCCATGCCGGACTTCAGTGATTATGCGGTCGATGTGACCACGCCCGGCACGGTGGTGGCCGAAGCCACCCGGATCACGGGGACGTTCCTGCGCGACGTGATGAAACGTAATCCGGCGAACTTCCGCGTGGTCGGCCCGGACGAGACAGTCTCGAACCGGCTTGGCGCTCTATTGGAAGTCACGAGCAAGACCTTCATGGGCCCGCTTCTGCCGGGTGACGATCACCTTGCGCCTGACGGGCGCGTGATGGAAGTGCTGAGCGAGCACCTGTGCCAGGGCTGGCTGGAGGGCTACCTGCTCACCGGACGCCATGGCTTTTTCTCCTGCTACGAGGCCTTCATCCACATCATCGACTCCATGTTCAACCAGCACGCCAAGTGGCTGAAGGTCACACGCGAGATTCCCTGGCGCCGGCCCATCGCCTCGCTGAATTACCTGCTGACCTCGCACGTCTGGCGGCAGGATCACAACGGCTTCAGCCATCAGGACCCGGGATTCATCGACCATGTGGTGAACAAGAAGGCCGATATCGTTCGCGTCTACCTGCCGCCCGACGCGAACACGTTGCTCTCGGTTGTCGATCACTGTCTGCGCAGCCGGCACTACGTCAACGTGATCGTGGCGGGAAAGCAGCCCGCTTTGCAGTGGCTCGACATGGATTCAGCGATCAAGCACTGCACGGCAGGTATTGGCATCTGGAGCTGGGCGAGCAACGACCAGGGAGCGGAGCCCGACGTCGTGATGGCTTGTGCGGGCGATATCCCTACGCTGGAAACAGTGGCCGCTGTTGATCTTCTACGCCAGCACTCTCCCGACCTCAAGATTCGCGTGGTCAATGTAGTCGACCTGATGACCCTTCAACCCTCGAGCGAGCACCCGCACGGCCTTTCAGACCGCGAGTTCGATTCGATTTTCACTACCGACAAGCCCATTATGTTCGCCTATCACGGGTACCCCTGGCTCATCCACCGCCTTACTTACCGCCGGAGGAACCATCCCAACCTGCACGTGCGAGGCTACAAAGAAGAGGGTACCACCACGACTCCTTTTGACATGGCCGTACTGAATCAACTCGATCGCCTGCATCTGGCGGGTGACGTAGTCGATCGCGTTCCGCAGCTTTCGCGGGTCGGCGCGCACTTCAAACAGTTTCTGCGCGACAAGCTGATCGAGCACAAGCACTATATCCGCCGCTACGGTGACGATATGCCTGAAATCCGCGACTGGAAATGGCCGTATTAATTCTACTTGGCAGGAGCCTCGTAAGTGACTCTCATGCCCCCTTTGCCCTCTTTGATCGTGTAATCAGCAGGCACCTGGAAGAGGTCCGGCGCGGGTTCCGTCAAGCTGATATTGGTCAGCTTGTGGACCGTCTCGCCAAAGCGCGGATCGCTTCGCTTCGTCAGCACGTAAGTCTGCAGCTGGGTGGAGTACCAGCGCTCGGAGATGATCGTAATCGGCTTCACGTTCCCGATCTTGCCGGCGGGGATTGTTTCGGTCACACGGGTGCCTTGAGCCAGCAACCCTTCGATGGTCTGATTTCCCAGAGACTCTGTAGTCGATTCCGCCAGGTTTTCCTGGTTCATGGCATTGAACCTCTTTTTCATTTTCGTCGCCATTTGGCCGGTGGGCGGCGCGGGCATCTTGACCGCGGTCTTCTCTTGCGGGTCGAGCATATAGTGGACGCCTGCGACGGGATCATTGATGGCGATCATCTGGCGGGGTGCGCCGGAGGCGTTACTTACCGCTCCTCCAGTCACTGGACCCGCTCCTGCAGTCGCTGGACCTGGGGATGCGAAGAACATCCAGGGGCCGACCCCGGACAGCGTATGCTCTCGCCGGGTGCGGCCTTGGCTGTCTCGGTAGACTTGTGAAGTCTCTGTACGAAGGATCTGGTTGCCGTCACTGAGTGTCTGTGTGGTCTCTGTGGTTGCCTGCGCCGAGTAGGGAGCCCCGGTGACCACCTTGTCATGCAGCTCCATCATGCCAATGAAGCCGAATCGCTCGCCCCCGACCGCCATCGTCATGGCGCCCTCCGGCGGCGGAAGCGGAGGTGGTGGCGGTGATACATCCTGAGCAGCAGCACTGCTGGCAACCATAAGCGTGACGAGCGCTCCGACCAGAATTGCTAGAGGATATCGATACGATCTCATGTAACTTCTCCTTGTGGCGGTTTACCCAAGTTTGGCTGCGCCGCGCGACAGCCCTCATAACAGCACAAAGCTGATCGCTCGCGGTATGCCGTCCTCACCAACCAGCACGTCCGCCGTGATGTCGGTTGGAACACTTTCTTCGCTGACAGGTAGTCCTAGGGAAGCTAGCGCTGAATTCGGCAGCGTCAGCCGGACGATCCGCGCATCACCAAGCGGCCCGGCGTTGTCCGCGTAGGGCAACGGCAGGAAGTCTGCCGCCCAGACCATGTGGCTGGCAGGGCGTTGCGTCTTCGACCTGGACTGGCTGCGCTTGTCAGGTCTGCGGCTGGCCCGCTGTTCCACTGTGGGCCGCCTCTCCGATGCGCTGGTGGAATGCGAATGCTGTTGACCCGCTCCGGCAGTCAGCGGCGCGGAAACAGCGGTTTGTCGAAGCCCTGCGCCTCTCGGACCCGATCGTCCACTGTGCAGCGCCACGCCCAAACCAAGCGCCACCACTGCCGCTGCGGCAGCAATCGCCTGCCAACGCCGCCCGGCCCAGGAAAACAGCCTGACCGCCCGCGCCTCCGAATCGATTCTCATGTGTTCTTCGAAGGCATTGAGCAACGCTCCTTCGAGCTGCAGTGGGGCCTGTCGTGAGGCGTCGGCCGCAGCTAAGGCCCCCAAGCCCGCGCTCAACGACTGCGCTTCGGCCAGGCGCATTCGGCACTCCTGACAGTTTTGCGCATGTTCCAATCCTCGCCGGCGTATGGCGAGATCGATCGAGACATTACGCGCCAGATCGTCGAGAAGGATGTCAAAATCCTGGCAGTCCATATACCCATACCTTATGGGCGAGAAGCCCCGTTGCATCCGGCATTCAGCGCCGCGTGTTGGGCGGATTTCAACTTCACCAGCAGCAAGGCTCGCGCCCGATGCAACCGTGAACGGACCGTGCCCACCGCGCAACCCATTACCGCCGCAGCCTCGTTGTATCCCATTTCATGGAGGTCACAAAGAACCACGACCTCCCGATAGTTTGGCGGCAACGCCAGCACCGCTTGGCGCACCCGCTCGATGGCCTCGGTTTGTGTCAGCTCTGCCAACAGATCGCCTTGTGTCGCGGGTTCCCACGCAGCGTCGAAACCGTCGCCGTCCGGGAGGTTTTCCGCCAGCGATACATATGGACGCTCGCGTTCGAGATACCGCAGTGCATAATTTCGTCCGATTCCATACAGGAACGCTTTCAGAGAGCCCTTCGCAGGATCGAATTGTCTGGCCTCGCGGATCAGCGTCATGAAGACTTCTTGTGTTACCTCTTCCGCTGTGCCGGCATTGCCCGTCATCTGTAAGGCGAACCGGTAAACCCCGCCTTGCCGACGCCGGTAAAGCGCGGCGAAAGCTTCTTCGTCCCCCTCGAGCATCTGTCGCAGCAGATCGTCATCCGTCAACTTGGTCATTTCAGCCATGGCCTGGTGTCATTGACGATCTGCAAGCGCCGACGTTACTTATTCGCGACCGGAAGGTAAAAGTTCCAAAAAATTCGGTGTGTTTTGGTAGATGAAGCAGCCGAGTCAGGGCCAGACACGATTAGACCCTGGCTGTTTCTGCAGAAGGAGAGCTCGCGAGACGCTTCGGTAGGACTTTCGGGGCCGAACGGGGTTGGACCTTCCAGAAGAGCAGCAGGCTCTCAGCCCAGCTTTCCAGGATCTGGCGGGCGCGGAGACTTCCTGTCTTCTCGGCGTGGAAGAAAACAAGCTGGCGGAGGAACTGCGAGTCTTCGGGCTCGATGATGCGCTCGATGCCCACAAGTTCAGGATTGTAGCGGTGTTCGAACCGGTTGAGGGCGTCATACACGTAGGCCGCGCCATTGGTCATGCCGGCCCCGAAGTTTCGCCCGGTGTCGCCCAGAATCACGGCCACGCCGCCGGTCATGTATTCGCACCCATGGTCGCCGACGCCCTCCACCACCGCCGTCGCGCCGCTGTTGCGTACGCAAAAGCGCTCGCCCGCGCGGCCCGCGGCAAACAAGCGTCCGGCAGTGGCTCCGTAGAGTGCCGCGTTACCCATGATCGTGTTCTCGAAGGTGGCGAAGGTGCTGCCCTTGGGAGGGCGCATCACAATCTCGCCGCCCCCCATACCTTTGCCGACGTAATCGTTCGCCTCGCCTTCGAGCACCAGACGCAAGCCCCCGACGAGGAAAGCTCCAAAGCTCTGGCCCGCACTGCCCGTAAATCGGAACTCCACCGTCGCGCCCTCGATACCTTTGTTGCCGTGCAGCCGCGCGATTTCGCCCGAAGGCATGGCGCCGATGGTTCGATTGATGCTGCGGATGGGGTACTCACGCACCAGCAGGGCGCCTTCCGTGAGCGGCGCTTTGATATCCTGGCACATCGACAGCGAAAGAGGGTCTAAGGGACGCCTGCGGTGAGTTCCGGGAGGCAAACCTGTGACGAGACCGCTGCCCACACGCAACTCGTCGCCAGCTGACCCGGTTCTCGTAGCAGCCTCCGCAGGAGGCAGGTCTCCCGATCTCGCCGGCGGCGGCTCTGACTTGACCAAAAGAGGACTCACATCCAGCCGGCCTTCGCGGCCAGGCACCGAGTAAGCGACAGGCTCGAGCAGGTCGGTGCGGCCGATCGCCTCGTCAAGTCTTCGCAGACCCAGCTGCGCCAGAAGCTCGCGAACGTGCTGGGCGACGTGTTGGAAGTAATTAATCAGCCGCTGCGGATCGCTGGGGAAGCGCAGGCGCAGGTCCTCCCGCTGTGTCGCGACCCCTACAGGGCAGGTGTTCAGATGGCACTGGCGCGCCATCACGCAGGCCAGCGCCACCAGCGCCGCCGAGCCGAAGCCGAACTCATCCGCTCCGAGAATCGCGGCGATCACTACATCCTCGCCGGTCTTCATGCCGCCGTCGGCGCGCAGCTTCACGCGCCCTCGCAGGCCGTTGGCTACCAGAGCCTGATGCGCCTCTGCCAGTCCCAGCTCCCACGGCGAGCCCGTATTCTTGATGGAACTCAGCGGGCTCGCGCCCGTGCCGCCGTCATGACCGCTGATCAGTACCACGTCGGCGTTAGCCTTGGCCACACCCGAGGCCACCGTACCCACACCGGCCTGCGAAACGAGTTTCACGCCGATACGTGCACGCGGATTAATTTCCCGCAGGTCGTAGATAAGCTGCGCCAGGTCTTCGATGGAATAGATGTCGTGATGCGGTGGAGGTGAGATCAGGGCAACGCCCTCCACGGAGCGCCGCACGCGTGCGATCAACCGTGTGACCTTATGCCCCGGCAACTGGCCGCCCTCGCCGGGCTTCGAGCCCTGGGCCATCTTGATCTCGAGCTCCTGCGCGCGCACCAGGTATTCCGGAGTCACCCCGAAACGCCCGGAGGCCACTTGTTTGATCTTGTGCGCCGCAGACTCGCCGTTCACCAGCTCCAGGTAAACGTCCGCGTCCTCTCCGCCTTCGCCAGTATTGGACTTGCCGCCGACGCGGTTCATGGCGATGGCGAGCGTGCGTTGCGTTTCCGGGCTCAACGATCC
>Ga0066710_100003382_pt1 | contig 13558 bp, 13 predicted proteins | sample GraSoiAngelo_159_FD_79666 | JGI IMG/M metagenome (GOLD analysis project Ga0066710, IMG submission 79666) | Grasslands soil microbial communities from the Angelo Coastal Reserve, California, USA - 14_1009_16_40cm | ecosystem: Environmental > Terrestrial > Soil > Grasslands | place: USA...
GTGAACGTGCTGGCCGTGTCGCCGACTCCGGCGCCCGGAACGCCGGCGCCGCGCAGTCGCAATCTCATCGCGACGGACGTCCCGGATCTGAAGACGATCGACTCGAGTGTCCCGCCGGATCCCCGGCTGCATCGGGTGCGCATCGCCGATGCCATCGCGAGAAAGCAGCCGCAGGTCATCGTGTTCGCATCGCCGCGGCTCTGCCAGAGCCGCGTTTGCGGACCCGTCGTCGACGTCGTCCGCACGCTGATCCCGACCTACGGAGATCGCGTCGCGTTCATCCATCAAGAGATCTGGCAGGCCGACGCTCCCGACCAGTTCACGGGGACGGTGAAGGAATGGAGGCTCCGCTCGGAGCCGTGGATCTTCGTCGTCGACGGCAGCGGAACGATCCGGGCCAAATTCGAGGGGCTGACCACCCGACGCGAGCTGGACGTCGCCATCGCGGAAATGCTTCGGCGGCCACAGAACTAACTTCAACGCTCGTGAGGCGTTAGCGGAGAACGGTATGGGTACATTCTCGAGAGTCGTCGTCGCCGCACTGGCCGTCTTCTTCTTCACGCTCACCGCGGCGCCGGCGCCGGCCGCGGAGTGGCGGGACGTCACTAGCGATCGGCTGCTCGGAGCCGACGGCGACACCGCCAACTGGCTCATGTACAACCGCACGTACAGCGGCTGGCGCTTCAGTCCGCTCGACCAGATCAATCCGGGCAACGTCAAGAAGCTGGTGCCGAAGTGGATCTTCGCGGGCGGCACCCTCGGCGACCAGCAGACGACGCCGGTCGTGAACGACGGCGTGATGTTCACGACGTCGACCGCGCTGGCGTTCAATCGCGTCCACGCGCTGAACGCCGTCACCGGTGTGCCGCTGTGGAGGCACGAGCGCAAGATTCCCGACGACGTCGGCGCGCTCGTCCGCCTGATTCCCCATAACCGTGGGGTCGCGCTCTACAAGGACCGCGTGATCTTCGGCACGCTGGATGCGCATCTCGTCGCGCTCGACGCGAAGACCGGCAAGCAGGTCTGGGAGACGAAGATCGTGGACTACGCGGACGGCTATTTCGTGTCCCAGGCTCCGCTCGTCGTGAAAGGCAAGGTCGTCGTCGGGATGGCCGGACCGGGCGAGATGGGACCGCGCGGATTCGTCGAGGCCTTCGATGCCGACACGGGCAAGAGCCAGTGGCGGTGGTACTCGATTCCCGCCGCCGGTGAGCCCGGCAGCGAGACCTGGACCGCCGACACGTGGAAGATCGGCGGCGCGGCGGTCTGGCATACGGGGACGTACGATCCGGCGACGAACCTCCTCTACTTCGGGACCGGAAACCCGGCGCCGTGGATCGCCGACATGCGCAAGGGCGACAACCTCTACTCGATGTCGGCCGTCGCGCTCGACCTCGATACCGGGAAGATGAAGTGGTTCCACCAGTACCTGGCCAACGAGCCGTTCGACTACGACACGGTCGCCGAGCATCACGTGATCGACGTCGTCCGCAACGGGCAGACACTGAAGGCGGTCGTCCAGGCCAACAAGCTCGGATACGTCTACACGCTCGATCGCGAAAACGGGAAATTCCTCTCCGCGGCGCCCTTCATCAAGTCGCTCACCTGGGGCAAGCCCGATCCGGTGACGGGCAAGGGCGTGGAGAATCCGGGCATTCGGCCGACGATGGGCGGCCCACCCGTCGAAGTTTGCCCGTCGCTGCTCGGTGGCACCGGCTGGCAGCCCAAGGTCTACAACCCGAAGACCACGTTCCTCTACATTCCGTCGAACGAATTCTGCATGCGGTACGCGTACGTCGCGGATCTGAGCTACAAACGGGGCCAGCTCTTCACCGGAAACACGACCGAGCACTTCACCAGAGCAGAGCAGGCTGGCGTGCTGCGAGCCTTCGACGTCAGTCAGAACACGATCGCCTGGGAATGGTCGAACCGGACACCGCTGGTCAGCCAGACGCTGACCACCGCCGGCGACCTAGTGTTCCAGGGGACGGCCGAGGGCAAAGTCGTCGCGCTGAATGCCAGGAACGGGCAGGAGCTGTGGTCGTTCAACATCGGCACACCGCAGTCGGGCGGGATCATCAGCTACGCGGTGGACGGCAAGCAGTACGTCGCCGTGGTCGGAGGCGGCACGCTGCGATCCCAGGTCTGGTTCGGGAAAGAGTCGAAATGGACCGACGCGCTCAAGACGAACTACAGCGACATCGTCGTCGTCTTCGCGCTCGGCGAGTAGCCCCGTCCGTCGTCGCCGCGGTCGCGGCGCTGTCGATCGCGACCGCGGCGAGCGCGGGTGAGGTCCGGCGGATCCGGCTATGCGCGGATCCGTCGAACCCGCCGTTTTCGAGCCAGGACCCGAAGTCGCCCGGCTTCGAGGTCGAGATCGCGCGCGTGATCGCCGAGACCGTCGGCGCGGACTTCGGCGTTCACTGGTTCCCGACCGCGCGCGAGATTCTCGTGTTCCGGCAGCTGCACGAGGATCGCTGCGATCTCGTGATGGGGCTGCCCGTCACGTCGCGGTTCACGGACGACAAGCCCCGGCTCGCGTTCTCGATCCCGTACTACGTGATGCGCCAGGCCCTCGTCTCGCCGAGCGTCGGCGGCGTCCGGTCTGCCGGCGAGCTCGGGCCGAAGCTGGTCGGCGTCCAGGCGATGACGCTCAGCGATGCGCTCGTGTACGAGCGCGGCTTCACCCGGAAGGTCTACCGGACTGCGGAGGAGACGTTCGCGGCGCTGGCGACCGCCGAGGTCGACGCGATCGTGATGGAGTCACCGCTCGCCGGCTGGTTCGTCAAGAAGACCCCAGGCTTTCAGGCGGTGGCGATCAGCGACCCGGATCGGGAGCTGCCGATCGGCGCGGCCGTCCGGAAAACCGATGTCGAGCTGAAGAACGCGGTCGATCGCGCGATCCGCCAGCTGACGCCGCGTGCCTTGCCCGACATCCTCCTGCGTCACGGAATCGCCGTCGCGCAGGCGCCGCCAACGCCAGCGGCCCCGGCGCCGGCTCCGCCGCAGCCGCCGTCGCAGACCCAGTCCCCGACTCCCGAGCAGCGCGCCGCGCGATCGACGTACCTGACCCAGTGCTCGCAGTGCCACGGGATAGATGCCGCCGGGACGGCGGCGGCGGCAAATCTGCGCTCGTTCAAAGGCACCGAGGACGAGTTCTTGAAGATCGTGCAGAACGGCCGGCCGGGCACGGGGATGACACCCTGGAAAGGCATCATCAGCGACGACGACATCCGGGCCATTTACCGTTACGTGAAATCCCTGGCCCAAGGCTCTTGACAGATGCCCGGTGGGCTGTCTAGGATCGCACCCACATCAGACCGCTCGAACGACGCCGTTCACCGTCACCAGAGGGGGTGAGAGCGATGACCTGGGAAACCCCGACTTTCATCGAGCTCAAGATGGACGCCGAGATCAACTCCTACCAGGACGATTTCGACAGGGAACAGGACGACCGCTTCTAGCGATTCGCCCGCTTCACGAGCAGCCCTTCGCATCGGTCATTTCGCCGGTGCGGAGGGCTCTCGTCTCTCTGGAGGTTAAGCCGCGCCGTGTGGATCCGGGTGCTGGGCTCAGCCGCCGGCGGAGGCTTTCCGCAGTGGAACTGCGGCTGCGCCAACTGTCGGGGTGTCCGAGAAAAGACGATCCGCGCGACCGCCCGCACCCAGGAGTCCGTCGCGGTCAGCGCCTCCGGAGACGCGTGGGTCCTCCTGAACGCCTCCCCGGAGATCCGCCAGCAGATCGAGAGCTTCGAGCCGCTCCACCCGCGCGGGCCTCGGCATTCGCCGATCGCCGCGATCGTGCTCACGAACGGCGACCTGGATCACTGCCTGGGAGTGCTGTCGCTCCGCGAATCGCACCCGATCACGGTCTACGCCACCGACCAGGTGCGCCGGGGATTCATCGAGAAGAACGTCCTCTACCGCACGCTCGAGCGCTTTCCCGGACAGGTGACGTGGCGCCGTCTCGTGCTCGGCCACCCGCAAGACGTCGTCGGCGCTGACGCGCCCGGCGCCGGCGCGCCCATCGAGCGTCACGCGCCGATCGGGCTGTCTGTCGAAGCGATCGCGGTTCCCGGCAAGCCTCCCGTGCACCTGGAAGACTTGCCGGCGAGCCCCGAAGACAGCGTGGGCCTCCTGATCCGCGACGCCGTCGCCGGGGTGACGCTCGCGTATTTCTCCGGCGTAGGTGAAATCTCTCCCGCCGTCGCCGACACGCTCGCCGGCGCCGATTGCGTCTTCTTCGACGGAACATTCTGGTCGAGCGACGAGCTGACGGCCGGCGGCCTCGGAACGAAACGCGCCGAGCAGATGGCTCATCTGCCAGTCGGCGGGCCCGACGGCAGCCTCGCCCGGCTCACCGGGCTCTCGGCCGTGCGGAAGATCCTGATTCACGTCAACAACACGAATCCGGTGTTGCGCGAGGACTCGCGCGAGCGCGCCCGGGTCGAAGCCGCCGGCTGGGAGATCGCGTACGACGGGATGGAGATCACGCTATGACCCGAGCGCCCCTCTCGCGGGACGAGTTCATCGAGTGGCTCAGGCGCGAGGGCGCCTCGCGTTATCACGATCACCATCGCTATCACGCGCTCATGCACGACGGGAAGCTGACGCGCCTGCAGCTGCAGCAGTGGGTGCTGAATCGCTACTACTACCAGACGCGTATCCCGATCAAGGACGCGATCATCCTGTCGAAGTCGGAGGATCCGGCGTTCCGCCGCATGTGGATCCGGCGGATCCGGGATCACGACGGCGACGAGGCCGGCGAGGCCGGGCTCGAGCTGTGGCTGCGCCTCGCGGAAGGCGTCGGGCTCGACCGTGAGGAAGTTGCGAGCTGCCGTTCGGTGCTTCCGGGCGTCCGGTTCGCGTGCGACGCCTACGTCACGCTGGTGCGCGACCGGAGCCTCGTCGAAGCGGTCGCGTCGTCGATGACCGAGTTCTTCGCGCCGGATCTGATGTCGAAGCGCGTCCTTGCCTGGGAGAAGCACTATCCGTGGGTCAGCAAGGACATGCTCGAGTACTTCCGGTCCCGGGTGCCGCGCGAGAGACGAGACTCGCTCGAGGCGATGGAGTTCGTCGTCGGCCACGCGACGACCTACGAGCTGCAAGAGCGATGTGTCGCCGCGCTGATCGAGAAGACCCGGATCCTGTGGCACCTGCTCGACTGCGCGTACGCCGCGTACATCGAGCCCGGGTGGGGACCGGACGGCCCACGCGTGTGATCGCGACCGACGCGAAGCCGCGACTCGCGGCGAAGGCCCGCCTCCGCTTCGATCGGAAGACCTCGCGGTACCTCCTGCTCTATCCCGAGCGCGGCCTGGAGCTGAACGCGACCGCGGCGGACGTCGCACGTCTGTGCACGGGCGAGCACACGGTGGCCGCGATCGTCGACCAGCTCGTCGAGAAGTATGCCGATCGGCCGCGCGAGGTGATCGAGCGCGAGACGCTCGCGTTTCTCGCCGCGCTCGCCGATCGCGCGCTCTTGCAAGACACGACGTGAGCGTCAGTCATCGGCCGTACACGCTGGTCGCCGAGCTGACCTACCGCTGTCCGCTGCGCTGCGTCTACTGCTCGAACCCGCTCGACTACGCCGGGCACGCCGACGCGCTCGACACCGCGGGCTGGATCTCCGTCTTCCGCGCCGCGGAAGACCTCGGCGTCGTCCAGCTGAACCTGACGGGCGGCGAGCCTCTTCTCCGTGAGGATCTCGAACCGCTGATCGAAGAGGCACGGAAGCTCGATCTCTACACGAACCTGATCACGAGCGGCATCCCGCTCGCTCGCGAGCGGCTCGCCCGCTTTCGCCAGCTCGGGCTCGACAACGTGCAGCTCTCCATCCAGGACGTCGAGCCGGCCGCATCGGATCGCATCGCCGGACTTCGCTCGTTCGAGCGGAAGCTCGAGGTCGCGCGCTGGGTGAAAGAGCTCGGATTCCCGCTGACCATGAACACGGTCCTGCACCGGGACAATCTCGACCACGACGAGGAGATCGTCGCGCTCGCCGAGCGGCTGTCCGCGGATCGCCTGGAGCTCGCCAACACGCAGTATCTCGGCTGGGCGCTCCTGAATCGCCAGGCGCTCTTGCCCTCGCGCGATCAGCTCGCGCGCGCACGCGTCGTGGCCGCGGCGGCGCGCGACCGGCTGCGCGGCCGGATGGAAGTGCTTTTCGTCTTCCCCGACTACTACACAGACCTCCCGAAGGCGTGCATGGACGGCTGGGGCCGCCGCTTCATCGTCGTGAGCCCCGACGGGCTCGCGCTGCCGTGCCACCTGGCGCACACGCTCCCGGGCGTGACGTTCGAGAACGTCCGCGATCGTCCGCTCGGCGAGATCTGGGAAGGCTCGTCCGGCTTCAACGCGTTTCGCGGCGAGGCGTGGATGCCGGAGCCGTGTCGGAGCTGTGATCGTCGCGCGATCGACTTCGGCGGCTGCCGCTGCCAGGCCTTCCACCTCGCCGGCGACGCCGCGTTGACCGATCCGGCGTGCTCGCTCTCCCCTCACCACGCCCTCGTGGAGCGCGCCCGGGCCGACGCGGAGAGCCCGGCGGTCTCGCCCTCCTTGACGTATCGAAGCCGAGCGGCCGTCGTGCCGCAATGAGGTTGTTGTCGATGGTTCGTCCGGGCCTCTGGATCGCCGTGCTGAGAATCGTCGTCGGGATCTGGTTCCTGAAGGCGGTGTGGACCAAGCTCACGCTCGCGTTCGCGTTCGGAGTCATGCCCTACCCGGTCGTCACCCCGCGCTTCATTGGATTCCAGCCCAAGCGCGTTGCCGAGTTCGCCAGGGACAATCCGGTCGGCTGGTACAAGGACTTCCTCGAAGGCACGGTGCTGCCGAACGCTTCGCTCTGGGCGACGCTGCAAGCCTACGGCGAGGTCGCGGTCGGCGTCGGGCTCGTCCTCGGATTCCTCACCGGGCTCGCCGCGCTGGTCGGGCTCTTCCTCACGCTGAACTACGGGCTCGCGACGCAGTGGATGAGCTTCGGGCAGCAGGGATTCCACGTGATGCTGACGACCGCGATGGTCATGTTCCTCTTCGCGCGCGCGGGGCGCGGGTGGGGACTCGACGCGCTCATTCTGACGCGCGCGTCGGACGGCGCGAAGAGGTGGCTGAAGCTCGTGATGTGACCGCAGCGCGGTGGCCGCGCCGTTGCTTCACGGCACCGTCGCGATGGCCACGCCCCACGGCAGCGTGCCGCACGGCACGCGCGCGACGACCGTGTTCGAGCGCGTGTCGATGATCGCGACCTCGTTCGCGCGACCGATCGTCACGTAGAGAAACGCGCCGTCCGGGGTCCACGCGGTCCACCACGCCCGCGGACCGACCGGGATCGTCGCGACCACGTCGAGCGTCTTCAGATCGAGCACCCGGACGTCGCCCGACTGTCCGTGCGACACGTACGCGCGACCGCCATCCGCCGTGATCGCCACGTCGACGGGACGGGCGCCGCCCGTCTTCACCGAGCGCTCGACCTCGAGCTTCGTCATGTCGATCGCCGAGACCTCGTGCGCCTGCTCGCTGGCCACGAGCAGCCGTCGCGAGTCCGCCGTGAACCGCATGCCGCGCGGATTCTTCGGCACCGCGATCTTCTTGACGACGGCGTTCGTCGCCGTGTCGATCACGTGCACGTCGTTCGAGGTCTCGTTCGACACGACGATCCACCGGCCGTCCGGCGACAGCACGGCCGTTTCCGGCTCCTTGCCCACCTCGATCTTGCGCACCACCGTCATCGACGCCACGTCCAGCACCGTCACCGCGAGCTCGTTCTCGTTCACCACGTAGAGGTGCGTCCCGGCCTTGTTCAGCGTGAGCCCTTCGGGATCGACTCCAGCCGGAACGGTCTTGAGAATCGTCAACTCCCGGGCGTCGATCACGCTGACGCTGTCCGAGTTGCTGTTGGAGACGTAGACGCGGCGGCCGTCCGGGCTGACGGCGACGCCACGTGGCCGCTGACCCACCGGCAGCGTTTTCACGACCGCACGGGTCGCCGCGTCGATCACGGTGACGTCGTTCGACTTCTCGTTGGTGACGAAGACACGCACGTCCGCGGCACCGGCAGGGGACTGGACGAGCAGGACGAAGGCCAGCGCGCCGAGCACGGCATTCAGCATAGGAGTCCTTTCCGGTCGTCGGTGATCGGTGGCGCGAGAGTCGCTCACGGTATGGGCGGCGTCAAGGGCGCGTGGCGACGGACGACGCGTCCCGCGCGGCTCGAGGCTCGTGCAGGATCGCGTCGACGAGCAGGAACAGCGCGCGCGCATCGCTCGCCCGGCGCAGCAGCATGCGCCACGGCGCCTGGGGCCCGGTGTGGTGGAACGAGTCGAGGATGATGACGCGCGCCCCGGCGCCCGACGCCGCAGCCAGACGCAGGCTCTCGGTGAACGGAATGGAATCGTCGGCGGCGCCGTGAACGAGCCAGAGCCGGCCGTGGAGCCGCGAAGCGACGGTCACCGGCGACAACCGGTCGAGCGCATCGCGCGTGGCTGGTGACAGGTGCGCGAGCAGCCTCCGCGTCTGCTCTTCACGCCGGCTCTCGCTGAGCTCCATCACCGCTCGGCCGGCGGGCCCGAGATCGGCGGCGAGCGCGTGAACGTCGTCGAAGGGATTGGCGAGCCGGCGCGAGGCGATCCGGCGAAGTGTCTCGCGGTCGTCAGCGTCGTCCACGAGCGGCGCCAGCAACGCCAGGAGCTTCCACCGGTTGTACTCCTCGACGTGGCCCCGGTAGCGCTCTGATCCGAACTGATGAACGCCGGTGGTGAGGAAGACGATCACGTTCCTCAGATCCGCGTAGCCGCCGAAGCTCCCGATCCACCCGAGCCCGCTCTCGTCGGCCGCGGCGAGCAGCGCGGGTCCCGCCCCGAAGCTGAACCCGACCACGGCGACCGTGTGGCTCTCGGCGCGAAGGCGCGTGATCGCTTTTCTGGTCTCTTCCACCTCGTGACCGCTCAGATGGAACGACGCGAGACCCTCGAACTGAGGAACCATGACGAGATAGCCGTGCCGCGCGAAGAGCCGCGCGAGCCGGACGAGCTCGGGATGGCGCCGTCCCGCCGGCGACAGCCCGTGCACGAGCAGCACCGCGGCGCGCGGGTGGCGCGGCCGATAGAGGTCGGCCGGCGTCGACGAAGCGAGGCTGATCTCTTCCCGCGCCGGGACCGGCGACCACCGGGCGACCCACGCATCGAACGCCGGCATCGCCAGCGCCGCCGTGAACAGGGCCGCAGAGGCGAACCGGACGGCGACCACCACGACGACCGTGACGGCCATCACGACGACGAGCACGACGGCACGACGACGCCATGATGCGCGTCGACGCCACGGCGCGCTCACGGCTCGGCGCTGACGCTGACTGAACGCGTCCTCCTCACGGCGAGGAGCGGCGGGCTGGCGACGGCACTGTCATGACGAAATGCCAGCGACGCTCCGCCTGCTCGACGACACGCGGAACATCCTCGCCGAGAAGGAATCCCGATCGCACGAGCGTCTCGGCCTGACGCCGGACCTGCTCCATGTACCGCGTCCGCGTGCCGTAACGTTCGAGGACGCTCGCCCGAGGATCGCCGCTCTGGTCGCGCTCCGCGCGGTCGCGCGGAAACGGAGTCCACGTCCCGTAGAAATCGACGAGCTCGTCCGGGTTCGCGGCGCCACCGCGCAGGCTCCACGGCGTGTAGGTCGCGAGAGGAACGAGAAGCTCGAGCATCCGGACGCCGGCAGTCTCGTTGCCGTCGGCGTCCACCTGAGGCACGCGAACCGGAAATGGCCGCCCGAGCCGCGGCGGCTCCAGCGTGACGATGCCGTCCGACCAGCGCGGCCCGTAGTCGACGCGATACGCCTCCTGGGCCACCCGAGGCCAGCGCACGCCGGGGATTGCCGGAGCTCGCACGCGTTCCACGGTGACGAGCGTGCTCGCGTCCAGGCGCGGGTAGGCGCTCGGTGGTGGCTCGCGTCCGTCGCGCACCCACTCCACCAATCGCGTCAGCAGTGAGCGCAACGCCGGCCGAAAATCGAGAGGATTCCCGCGATACGTCACGACGGCGCCGGGCCGTCGCTCGCCCGTCGAGGGCCACTCGCCGACGAAATGCTGTCCGCCGGCGAGATGGTAGATGCGCTCGCTGGCGGAGGGCGTGACGTCGGCGCCGCCGTCGAGCGTCGTGTGGATCAGCGCGGCGGCGCGGCCCCAGTACTCGTAGCCGGTATTGATGAAGAAGATCTTCGGCACGTGCGCGGCGTGAGCGAAGAGCCCGTCCTCCACGCCGGTCTCGGGATCGCGTTGCGTGGCGCCCGTGAACGGATAGACGTCGGTCGGGTAGAAGAACGCCGAGAACCGGTGCGCGTCGCGCGACGGCTGCGCGAAGCGATGGTTGAAGCTGCCGCGACCGGCGCCCGCGGTGTGGACGAAGAGGCCGTCGAAGACCGGTCGTCCGGCCTCGTCGGTGTTGAATCCCTGGTAGAGGAAGTGCCGCAGGAAGCGACCGCTTTGCGAGATGCCGAGCCCGATCGCGCGCCGGACCGGGAACGGGCTCGCGGCCTCGTACCGGGCGTACGAGATCATGTCTCGCACCGCGGCGAGGCCGAGGCCGACAACGACCGGGTCGCGCGCGCGATAGACGAGCTCGTAGATCTTGCCCGGCTCGAAGCCGCCGCGCTTCGAGATCCGCGTGTCGTCGTCGACGAATCGCCAGTCATCGCGCGGCACCACCCGGCGCGGCGCCAGGCGACCGTCACGTTCCGTCAACACGTTGTCCGCGTCGTCGACGTCAGCCACACGATACGGACGGTGACCGCGGTGACCGAGCGCGAGCGTGAACGTGCGCTCGTCGACGGTCCAGTCGCTCCGCACGAGACCCTCGATCGGGCGGCCGTCCTCGGTCGCGATCGGCGCGCCGAGGCGCAGGACGCCGTCGCCCGCCGGCACGTCGAACTGCCAGCCGACCCAGATCAGCGTGAGGCCGAGACGAAGCGGAAGAGCGTCGCCGAAGTCGGCTGACGTCGTCGGATGGGCACTCCATGCCGCGCCGGCGAAATACGGCAGCACCGCCTTGCCGCCGCGGTTCGACACCTCCAGGAGCGCGACCGCGCGGTCTCGAGAGGCGGTCTTCGGACGCAAAACCATGAAGTTCGCGGTGGCGACGACGCGACCGTCCGGGTCACGCGGCGCGCGCGCCAGGTCGACGATGCGGCGATTCGCAGGGTTTGTCGGATCGAGCGCGAACTCGACCACCCCCGCGAGCTTCTCGTACGCGCCGGCGGCTCCGAACTGGCGCCCGCCGAGCACGTCCTGGCGCGATTCGACCGTGAGCCGTCGCACCGCGGCGGCGGTCGACACGGGAGCCGCCCACGACGACAGCACGGCGACGATCAGGAGCCACCGGGCCGGCGCTACGGCGGACATCGAGGGTTACCGTTGGCTCCGGGAGACGCGCGGCGCGCGACCGGATCGTTTCTTCTTCGTCGGGCTCAGGACGGGACCGTCGCCCGGCCGACCGCGCGGAACTTCGTCAGTCGCTTCACCTCGAGCCACGCCTTGCCGAGATAGACGAGCCCGACGACGAACACCACGTTGGTCAGCCAGTAGAGCGGCCAGTTCGTGAAGCGGAGTCCGAGAAACTTGCCGAGGATCGTCGCCTCGATCACCTGGTGGACGAAGTAGAGCATCAGCGCCGTCTGCCCGAGGACGACGAGCCAGGGCATCGACACGTTCTTGATTTCCATCACGTAGTACGTTCCCGCGAGCAGCAGGCCGACGACGCCGGCGACGAGCACCGCCGTCATCCCGCGCGGCGTCCACTTGTGGTTGAGCAGGAAATCGGTGCGGAAGCCGAAGCGGATCTCCGCGGTCTTGATCGTCGCGGCGTCGATGCCGATCTCCGCGGCGCGACTCATCCGATCCGCGTCGACGTCACGGGCGAGCTGCCAGGCGAAGTAGGCCACCACGCACGCGACCCCGATCAGGGCCACGACGCGGAAGTACCGCACCTCGGCGGCGTGACCGCGCTCGCGCGCGTCGAGCCACCGCCAGCCGAGCACGAGCCCGATCGCGGCCGCGCTGAGCCACGGCCACGGCGGGAAGCCGAAGAAGAGAATTTGGGCCGGCACGGGGTGAGCCGCCGACCATCGAATGAGCGCGGGATACATCGCCTCGAACGCGCCGTAGTAGAGGACGCCGAACGCGGCCATCGCCCAGCGCCCCCAGACCCGGGTCATCAACGGCAGGAGCGCGCCGAACACGACGACGCCGAGCCCGATCGTTTGCAGAACGCCACCCGCCCAGAGCGGCCCATCGTCGAACACCATGGTCACGTGGAAGCCGCCGCCGGGCCCGGGCGCGAGCGCCAGCATCGCATTCAAGAGGTATCCGCCGGCCATGATGCCCGCGCCGCGCCGCAGGTACTTCCATGCGCCGACGAGGGCGCTGTCACGCGCCTTCGCGCGACGGTAGGAAATCGGCAGGCAGAAACCGACGAGGAAGATGAAGATCGTGGCCGGAAACAGCACGCTGCCGTACGCCACGTAATACCGGGTCCACCCCATCGCGCGCTCGAGCCAGTCGCGCGACGTGTGGTTGACGACCATCTGGATGATCGCGATGCCGCGCAGGCCGTCGAGGAAGGAAAGCCGACCGAGGGAGAGTCGCGCGGCGGGCGCCGGATTCGCGCCGGGGACCGAGCTCAAGACGCCAGCCGAAGCCCCGAGCGGATCTCGTACAGTTCTTGCTCGGCCATCGACGCGTGAGGAATTCGCGCCAGCGCGCCGCAATAGCGGCAGTGCACGAACGCGGGCTCGCGCTCGACGAAGCTGCTGCCGCACTTCGCGCACCGGAGAATCCCGTCGTTGACCGGTTTCGCCGTCGCCGCGCGCGGCCGGCGACGCGAGGCGAGCGGCACGACGCGCGCAGCCCGGCCCTTGCCAGCCACCGCCGTGCGCGCCGACGGTTTCCGGGTGGCCGCCACACGTCTTCCCGTTCCGTTCGCCGCCATCGTCCCTCTCTCGATTCGAGAATCGCCGACCGGGTCCGGCCGAGCCACGCGGCACATTCTAGCGGAGCCAGGGATGAACTGCATCGTCTCGTATACTGGCCCCTGGAGGGCTTTTCATGCGCCATATCGCGTTGGCTGCCCTGCTGGTGCTGGTCCCCCTGCCCGGCCATGCATTTCCCATTCGCGCACAGTTTCACGGGAATCAGGCCCAGTTTCAGGGAAATCAGGGGACGGTGCCCCATCTGCCGGCCGGACCTCGTCCACAAACTCTACAAGTATGGCCCATCCATCGTCCGTGGCCGCCCGTGTTCTTCGGCGGAGGCCCGTTCCTCTCGGTCCCACCAGTGCTCGGCGAGCCGTTTCCTGTCTACGATGCGCCGATGTATCCCGCGCCGACGTACATGGTCGCGCCGACGCCGCCGCCGATGAGGCGAGTCATCGACTATCCGGAAGGCCGGTACGAACTTCAAGGTGATGGCGTGACGTCGCCATACGTCTGGGTCTGGGTGCCCAATCCACCATCGGCGCCGCCGAGCCCGCCGCCGCCGCCGGTGGCCCCTCCGGCGCCACAGGAGCCGCCGCTCA
>Ga0066710_100003384_pt1 | contig 13556 bp, 9 predicted proteins | sample GraSoiAngelo_159_FD_79666 | JGI IMG/M metagenome (GOLD analysis project Ga0066710, IMG submission 79666) | Grasslands soil microbial communities from the Angelo Coastal Reserve, California, USA - 14_1009_16_40cm | ecosystem: Environmental > Terrestrial > Soil > Grasslands | place: USA...
CGACGCGCTATCCGCGCGGGTCGATGAGCGTGATGCCGCCCGGGCCGGGGCGGTCCATCGAAGCCAGCGCCGCCGGTACCGCGTCGAGGCCGATCGTCTGCGCCACAAGGAGATCCGGCCGCAGTGCCCCGGCGGCGACCAGGCGCAGCATCTGCGGGTATGCGTGGGCCGGCATGCCGTGACTGCCGCGCAGTTCCAGCTCGTACCCGATGACCCGGTCCAGCGGCAGCACCGGCTGCCCGGCCGCGGGCGGCATCAGGCCGACCTGCACGTGCCGGCCCCGGCGGCGCAGGCACGACACGGATGCGACGCACGTCTGCGGGCTGCCCAGCGCGTCGATCGACACGTGTGCGCCGCCGCCGGTGGCCTCCCGTACCGCGGCAGCCGGATCCGGTACCGCGGAAATGCATACGGCCGCGCCGAAGCGGCGGGCCGACTCCAGCGCGGCCTCGGCCACGTCGAGCGCCACCACCCGGGCGCCGCAGGCCGCCCCGATCATCACGGCGGACAGCCCCACCCCGCCACAGCCGTGTACCGCGAGCCATTCCCCGGCGGCCACCCGGCCCTGTGCCACCACGGCCCGGAACGCCGTGGCGAAGCGGCAGCCGAGCGCGGCCGCGCCGGGATACCCCAACGCATCGGGCAACCGGACCAGGTTCACGTCGGCGTGGCGCACCGCCACGTACCGCGCGAACGAACCCCAGTGGGTGAACCCGGGTTGGGTCTGCCGCTCGCACACCTGATGGTCGCCGGCGAGGCAACTCGCGCAACTGCCGCAGGCGCACACGAACGGCGCGGTCACCCGGTCACCGGCGCGCCACCGGACCACCCCGTCACCAACCGCGGCAACGGTACCGGCGAACTCGTGGCCGGGTACGTGCGGCGGCCGGACGTCGGGGTCGTGGCCCTTCCAGCCGTGCCAGTCGCTGCGGCACAGACCGGTGGCGAGTACCTCGATCACCGCACCGCCCGGCGGAGGAGTCGGATCGGGTACCTCGCGCACCTCCGGTACCACACCGAAGTCATCGAAGACGACAGCGCGCACGCCTCACCCGCAATGGTTGCGCTGGTTGACTTCCACCGCCCGGCCGTCCGGGTCGGTCACGATCGCCCGGCAACCCCAGGGGCGTACCTCGTGCGCGACCAGTACCGGCGAACCCAGGCCGGCGACGGCCGCCACGGCATCGTCGAGCGAGTCGACATAGAAGCCGGCGAAGGTGCTGCCCGCCGTGCGGAAGCCGGGCGAGGTGCCCGCGGGACCTTCGTACACGGCGAAATGGACCGGGCCGAGTTCGGTCGCGGCATGCGCCGGTCCGTCATCATGCTCGGGATCGGAAGCGTGCCGCTCAGGTGCCAGCGCGATTCCCAGCAGCCGGTAGAAATCAGCGGTCCGTTCCAGGTCGGCCGCGAACAGCACCATCGATGCGACGTCCACCATCACGGCACTGTAGCGTGAAACAGTGAGCGCCCCGAACCGCAGCGCCGCCTCCAACCGCAGCGCCGCCTGGTACGCCAAGACCGACCGCGACGGGTTCATCCACCGCGCCTGGATGCGACGCGGCCTGCCGCCGCACGCCTTCGACGGCCGGCCGCACATCGCGATCGTCACCACCTGGTCGGACTGGACGCCGTGCAACAGTCACCTCGGCGAGGTTGCCGAACACGTCAGGCGCGGCGTGTGGGAGGCCGGCGGGGTACCGCTGGAGATGCCGGTGCCGTCGCTGGGCGAGACGCTGATGCGGCCCACCGCGATGCTGTACCGCAACCTCACCGCGATGGCGACCGAGGAGCTGATCCGGGCCAACCCGGTGGACGGCGTGGTGCTGCTCGGCGGCTGCGACAAGACGATCCCCGCGCTGGTGATGGGCGCCTGCTCGGTCGACCTTCCGGCACTGGTGGTCGCGGGCGGGCCGATGCTGACCGGTAGCTGGCGCGGCATGGCGCTGGGCTGCGGCACCGACGGGTGGCGGCTTTCCGAAGAGGTCCGCGCCGGAACCCTTGCGGCGCAAGACTTCCAGAGCGCCGAATCGGCGATGATCCGTAGCCGCGGGCACTGCAACACGATGGGTACCGCGTCCACCGTCGCCTGCGTCACCGAGGCGCTCGGGCTGACCCTGCCGGGCAACGCCGGCCTACCGGCGCCGGACAGCCGGCTGCTGGAACTGGCGCACCTGGCCGGCAACCGGATCGTGGCGATGGTCGAGGAATCCCTTACGCCGAGCCGGATCCTGTCCCGCGGCTCGTTCCACAACGCGATCGTCGCGCTGGGTGCGATCGGTGGCTCGACGAACGCGGTACTGCACCTGCTCGCCATCGCCGGCCGGGTCGGGGTACCGCTGGCGTTGGACGACTTCGACATCGACGTCCCGTTGCTCGTCGACCTGCAACCGGCCGGGCGGCTGCTGATGGAGGACTTCCACCGGGCCGGCGGGCTGCGCGTGGTACTGCGGGAAATGGCCGACCGGCTCGACTCCGCCGCGCTCACCGTCAGCGGGAAGCCGCTCGTGGACGGGCTCGCCGCGGTACCCCCTGGGGATCCGGAGGTGATCCGGCCCGCAGCCGACCCGCTGCAGCCGTCCGCCGGAATCGCCGTGCTGCGCGGAAACCTGTGCCCCGACGGGGCGATAGTGAAGCCCGCCGCCGCGTCGCCGGCGCTGCTGCGCCACCGCGGGCGCGCGGTGGTTTTCGACAGCCCCGAGGAGGTCCTGCGCCGTCTCGACGATCCGGCGCAGGACATCGACGAGTCATCGGTACTGGTGCTGCGCGGCTGCGGCCCGAAGGGGTACCCGGGCATGCCGGAGGTCGGCAACCTGCCGCTGCCCCGCCGGCTGCTGGAGCGCGGAGTGCGCGACATGGTGCGGATCAGCGATGCGCGGATGAGCGGCACCGCATACGGCACCGTCGTGTTGCATGTGGCGCCCGAGTCGGCGGTCGGCGGCCCGCTGGCGCTGGTCCGCGACGGCGACCCGATCAGCCTCGACGTGGCGGCGCGCAGCCTGCGACTGGAGGTCGACGACCGGGAGCTGGCCACGCGCGGTGCCGCGGCGCCGGTCGCGGCCGTCCCCGACGGCGGCTGGGTGCGCCTGTACCTCGACCACGTCCTGCAGGCCGACAAGGGCGCGGATCTCGACTTCCTGGTCGGCTGCCGGGGTGCGGCGGTGCCCCGGGAATCCCACTGACGTACCGGGAGTCCGATTCGCGGCACAATTGTGCGCCGACACTCCCAGGCGGGTCGTTGTTCCCGCCGAGGAGTGGTGCTGCGATGGATTCCACGAGGGGTACCCCGACAACCGGGTCGCAACCTGGCCGGAACCCAGGCCGCACCCGCACAGACGTCAACTGGACCACAACGCCAGAGGTACCGCGTGGAGGGGGGCCGGCCATGGTCGGCGCGATTGACGATCTGTTGGTGGAAGCGCTGTTCGTCTCCCACGTTCAGCCCTCGGACGCGCCGACGGCGGCACTGGTGCACCGGGCCATCACCGACACGATCGTGCGGTTCGGCACCGACGGCTGCGCGGCCCGGGTGGCCGCTGAGTTCGGCGACCACCCCGACATCGCGGTGTCCCGCATGGCGTGGGTACGGCAGATCGTGCGGCAGAGCTACCCGAGCCCCGACCACCAGGAGCACTGAGGACCGGGCCGCGGTCGCTAGCGCAGCCCGTCGATGGCGGCCATCTCCTCGGCGGTCAGCTCGAACCCGAGGACGTCGAAGTTCTCCTTGATCCGCGCCGGGGTCACCGACTTCGGAATCACCACCACCTCGTGCTGCACGTGCCAGCGCAGTACCACCTGGGCCGGCGTCACCCCGTGCGCCGAGGCGATCCCGGCCAGCACCCGATGGCGCAGGTCGCTGCCCTTGAACGGGCTGTACCCCTCGACCACCACGCCCCGCTCCCGATGCGCGGCCAGCAGCCCGGCGTCGTACTGGAACGGGCTCCACGGGATCTGGTTCACCGCCGGCGCCGCACCGGTCGCCTCGGTCAGCTCGTCGATCTGACGGATGCTGTAGTTGCTCACCCCGACCGACCGCGCCAGGCCCTCGTCGCGCAGCGCGAGGAACTCGCGCCACGTGCCCAGCCGCGCCCGGTCGCCCGGCGGCCAGTGCACCAGCCACAGGTCGACGCGGTCCATGCCCAGCTGGCGCAGGCTCTCGGCGAGCGTCTGCCGTTCCCGGCCGGCCCGCCCCGGCGGCATCTTGGTGGTGACGAACACCTCGTCGCGGGGTACCCCGCTGTCCCGTACCGCCCGCCCGACCTCGGTCTCGTTGCCGTAGAACGTCGCGGTGTCCAGATGCCGGTACCCCACGCGCAGCGCTTCGAGCACCGCCGCGTAGCCGCGCCGCCCGGTCGCCTGCCAGGTCCCGAACCCGAGCAACGGCATCGACACCCCGTCCCGCAGCCGGACCGCGGGCGTTTCAGTGAGACTCATGTGAACATCCTTGCCCAGTCCCACGCGCCATGCACAACCGCCGGGATACCGTGCGGGGATGGACGCGGCACTCGTGGAGCTGGCCGGGGCGTACGGCGTGGCGACGTCGTACTGGGACTGGCAGGGCCGGCTGGTCCACGTCGACCCGGACGTGGTGGTGGCGGTCCTCGGCGTGCTCGGCGTCGACGCGACACGGCCGAAGACCGCGCTCAAGGAGATCCCCGACCGCCCCCGGACGCTGGTGACGACCGACGGCGAGCCCGGCTGGTACGAGCGGCCCGACGGCACCACCGTCATCGTCACGCCGGACAGGCTGCCCGAGCCGGCCCGCACCTGGGGTTGGATGCTGCAGCTCTACGCGTTGCGGTCGGCCGCCTCCTGGGGTGCCGGCGACTTCGCCGACCTGGCCCGGTTCGCCGAGTGGGCCGCCGAGACCGGGGCCGGTGCGCTGCTGCTCAACCCGCTGCACGCGGTACCCCCGATCCGGCCGGTACCCGCATCGCCGTACTCGCCGTCCAGCCGGCGCTACGTCAACCCGCTGTACCTGCGCGTCGAGGACACCTCCGCGTACCGCCTGGCCGACCCCGACACCCGCGCGGCGGTGGACCGGCTGCGCCCGCCCGCGGACACCGACCTCATCGACTACGACGCGGTGTGGGACGCCAAGCGGCAGGCGCTGGAACTGTTGTGGCGCACGGAGAACCCGCGCCCGAGCGACGACGGCTTCGCGACGTACTGCGCGCTGGCCGAGCTGCACGGCGCGGACTGGCGGCGGTGGCCGGCGGAGCTGCACCGCCCCGACGGTCCCGGGGTGGCCCGTGCCCGTGCCGCGGCCGCCGACCGGGTCGCCTTCCACGCGTGGCTGCAACGGCTGTGCGACGAGCAGCTCGCGGCGGCCGCGAAGGCCGCCGCCGGCATGCAGATCGGCATCGTGCACGACCTCGCGGTCGGCATCGACCCGGGCGGCGCGGACGGCTGGATGCTGCAGGACGTACTGGCTCAGGGTATCCGGATCGGCGCGCCGCCGGACGCGTTCAACCAGCTCGGCCAGGACTGGGGGCTGGCCGCGTGGCGACCGGACCGGCTGGCCGCCACCGGGTACCGCGCCTACCGCGACCTGCTCGCCGCCTCCCTCCGGCACGGCGGGGGCCTGCGGGTCGACCACGTCGCCGGGCTCTGGCGGCTGTGGTGGATCCCGCCGGGCGGCTCGCCGGACCAGGGTACGTACGTGCGCTACGACGGGCCGGCGATGCTCGGCGCGCTCATCGCCGAGGCGCACCGGGCCGGCGCGGTGGTGATCGGCGAGGACCTCGGCACGGTACTGCCGGAGGTGCGCCAGGCGATGAGCGAGCGGCAGGTGCTCGGCTCGGCGGTGCTGTGGTTCACGCGCCGGTGGGAGGAGCCGGGGCAGCCGTTCCTACCCCCGGCCGAGTGGCCGAGGCTGGCGCTGGCCAGCATCTCCACCCACGACCTGCCGACCGTGCCGGGATTCCTCACCGACGAGCACGTCCGGGTACGGGCGCAGCTGGGCATCCTGGGGCGGACGGTCGCCGAGGAACTGGCCGTCGCCGAGGCGGACCGGGCGGCGCTGCGCGACCTGCTCGCGGCCGAGGGGCTGGCCGGCGAGGCACCGGTACCGGCACTGCACATGCTGCTCGCCCGTACCCCGTGCCGCCTGGTGATGGCCTCGCCGTACGACGCGCTCGGCGAGGTACGGCAGCCGAACCTGCCCGGTACCGTCGACGGGTACCCCAACTGGCGCATCCCGCTGCCGGTACCGCTGGACGAGCTGATCGGTGACGAACGCATGCTCGCCATCGCGCGGATTCTGGCCCGGAGAAGTTAGGCCGCGGGTCAACCGCAGGCGACGACCGCCGCGGACTGCGCCGGCAGCTCGATCGAGCTGCGGATCAGCACCAGCCCGGGGTCGGTGGCGAACAGCACGTCGCGCGGCGGGCCGGGCAGCGCGACCCGGCGCGGCGCGCGGGCGAAGTTGCCGACCACCGCGAGGCCGTCCCGGCTCATCACCAGGTACTCGGCGCCGCACGTCACCTGTACCCGGTCCAGCCGCGGGTCGGACAGCTCCGGCCGGGACTTGCGCAGCCGGATCAGGCGCCGGTAGAAGTCCAGCATCTCCCGGTGCTGCGGGCGGGCCAGCTCCGACCAGTCCAGCTTCGAGCGCTGGAAGGCGGCCGGGTCCTGCGGATCGGGTACCTCGGCCGTCGGCGACCAGCCGTGGTTGGCGAACTCGCGCTGGCGCCCGATCGCGACCGCCATGGCGAGGTCCGGTTCGGGGTGGCTGGTGAAGAACTGCCAGGGGGTACCGGCGGCCCACTCCTCGCCCATGAACAGCATCGGCGTGAACGGCCCGGCGAACAGCAGCGTCGCGCCGACCTTGAGCAGCCCGTCGGAGACCGAGTCGGAGATCCGGTCGCCGGCCGCCCGGTTGCCGATCTGGTCGTGGTTCTGCAGGTAGGCGACGAACCGGTGCCCCGGGATGCGGTCCCGGTCCACCGGTCGCCCGTGGGTCTGCCCGCGCAGCGTCGACCAGGTGCCCGCGTGGACGAACACCTCCTGCAGCACGTCGGCCAGGCACTCCAGGGAGCCGAAGTCGACGTAGTACCCCTGCCGTTCGCCGGTCAGCAGCGCGTGCAGCGCGTGGTGCACGTCGTCGGCCCACTGCGCGGTCAGCCCGTACCCGCCCGCCTCGCGCGGGGTGACCAACCGCGGGTCGTTGCGGTCGGACTCGGCGATCAGCGACAGCGGCCGGCCCAGGTGCGCCGACAACGACTCGACCTCGACGGCCAGCTCTTCGAGGATGTGGACCGCGCGCCGGTCGTGCAGCGCGTGTACCGCATCCAGCCGCAGCCCGTCGACGTGGTAGTCGCGCAGCCACATCCGGACGCTGTCGACGATGTACCGGCGCACCTCGTCGGAGTGCGTCCCGTCCAGGTTGACCGAGCGGCCCCAGGTGTTCTCGGTCTCGGCGAGGTACGGCCCGAACGTCGGGGCGTAGGCGCCGGACGGCCCGAAGTGGTTGTACACCACGTCGAGTACCACGCCGAGCCCTCTGTTGTGGCAGGCGTCGACGAACCGCTTCAGCCCGTCCGGCCCGCCGTAGGGCTCGTGCGGGGCGAACCAGCACACCCCGTCGTACCCCCAGTTGTGCTCGCCGTTGAACGCGTTGACCGGCAGCAGCTCGACCAGGTCGACACCGAGGTCGACCAGGTGGTCCAACCTCTCGATGGCGGCGTCGAAGGTACCGGTCGGAGTGAACGTGCCGACATGCAGCTCGTAGAGCACCGCGCCGGGCAGTTGCCGGCCGGTCCAGGACTGGTCGGTCCATTCGAATGCGGCGTGGTCGTAGACCCGGCTCAACCCGTGTACCCCGTGCGGCTGGCACAACGACCGCGGGTCGGGCAGCAACTGGTCGCCGTCGCCGAGCAGGTATGCGTAATCGGTGTCCGGCTTGACATCCGGCACCTCGGCATACCACCAGCCGCGCGCGCCGGCGCGCATCGGGATGTCAACTCCTTCGATGCGCAGCTGTACCCGGGACGTCGTGGGCGCCCAGACCGCGAATTCCGTCATGTTGCCACCAACAGTGCCACGGGATACCGGTTCAGTATTTCGCCGATGAGCACAGCCGGGCCAGAAAAGGATCTGCGGGTTAGCACTTCGTCAAATTCTTGGCACGGTGATCGGAGGATCGTGTCCTGCCACCCGCCGCGCCGGTGCAGCCCGACCGGCAGCCGGGTGGCGAGCGCGATGACGTCGCCCCGCTGGAAGGCCACGACGTGTCCGGCGGCCGGCCCCTCCACCGGTACCGGGGCGTAGCCGGTCAGGTCGTGATCCCGCCGTACCCGCAGCGCCCGCGTCGTGACGAGCAGCTTCACCGCTCCCGAGGCGTCGATCGGGGGCAGCCAGCCGGCGTCGAGCCGGGCCAGCAGCGCGCGCCGGACGGCGAAGTCGACGGGCCGGCGGTTGTCCGGATCGACCAGCGAGTCGTCCCACAGCTCGGTGCCCTGGTAGATGTCCGGTACCCCGGGCATGAGCAGCTGGACCAGCTTCTGGCCGAGCGCGTTGGACCAGCCGTACCCCTCGATCCGCGCGACGAACGCGGCGATGTCGGCCCCCAGCGCGCGGTCGGCATAGATCGCGTCGATTGATCGGATGACCGCGTCTTCGAACGTGGGATCGGGCGCATCCCACGAGGTGCGCACCGACGCCTCCCGCGCCGCCTTCGTCGCGTAGTCCACGAGGCGCTGCCGGGAAATCGGCCACGCCCCGGCGACCGTCTGCCACAGCAGCGCCGCGAACTCCGGATCGGGTACCGGCGCCGCCGCGGTCCACCGCGCGAACGCCGCGTGCCACTCGTCCGGGATCTCGGACAGTACCGCCAGCCGCGCCCGCACGTCCTCCGAGCGCTTGGTGTCGTGGGTGGACAGCGCGGTCATCCCGTCCGGCCAGCGCTGCGCCCGCCGGGTCGCGGCCGCGTGGAACTCCTCCGGCGGCACCCCGAAGCGGTCCGGCGCGCCGCCGACCTCGTTGAGCGCGATGAACCGGGTGTACCGGTAGAACGCGGTGTCCTCCACGCCCTTGGCCATCACCGCGCCGGTGAACTGCTGGAACCGCACGGCAAGCTCGTCGTGCGGGTCGCGCAGCCGCGGTTCGAGCAGGTCGAACGGCAGGTCCGGGCGACGCTTGCGGGCGCGGGCCAGCGCCTCGGTCAGGTACCGCTCGCCGTCGGGCAGGTAGCTGCGGTACACCGGGAAGTCGGCGGCCAGTTCCACGAGCGCCTCACGCACGTCGACGTCGACGGGCATCAGGTGGGTCAGCCGGGTCAGCTCCGCGGCGAGCAGCCGGGTGGCCGCCTCCACCTTGCCGGTGCGGGCCGTCTCGGCCCAGGAGACGCGGGACGGGTACGCGCGCCGCCCGGCCGGGTCGACGAACAGCCCGCACACCTCGCGCAGCGCGTCGTAGCCGGTGGTACCGGCGACCGGCCAGTCCGGCAGTTCCTCGCCGGCTTCGAGGACCTTCTCCACCACGATCCACGCGCCCGGCGTGCCGGCCCGCAGCCGGTGCAGGTATCCGACCGGGTCGCGCAGCCCGTCGGGATGGTCGATGCGCAGCCCGTCGGCGATCCCCTCGGCGATCCAGCGCAGCGGTTCGGCGTGGATGGCCGCGAAGACCTCCTCCCGCTCGACCCGTACCCCGGCGAGCCCGGCGATCGAGAAGAACCGCCGGTAGTTGAGCTCCTCGTTCGCCCGGCGCCAGGAGACCAGCTCGTAGTGCTGCCGGTCGTGCACCTCCGCCGGGGTACCGCCACCGGTGCCGGCGGCGATCGGGTACCGGTGCTCGTAGTACCGCAGCTCACCGTCCACAATGGACAGGTCGGCCGGACCGTCGTCGTCGCCGAGCACCGGGATCAGCAACCGCCCGCGCGACCAGTCGATGTCGAACCAGTTGGCGTACGGCGACGCCGGCCCGTCGCGCAGCACGCTCCACCAGGCCCGGTTCTCGTGCGCGTCGGCCACCCCGAGGTGGTTGGGCACGATGTCCACGACCAGCCCGAGTCCCTTGCCCCGCAACGCCGACACCAGCCGGTCGAGCGCTGGAAGCCCGCCGATGCCGGGGTCGACCCGGGTCGGGTCCACCACGTCGTACCCGTGCTCGGAGCCCTCCGCGGCGTCCAGGATCGGCGCGGAGTACAGGTGCGTGACGCCCAGGTCGGCCAGGTACCCGGCGAGCCCGGCCGCGGCGTCCATGTCGAAGTCGGGCCGCACCTGTACCCGGTAGGTCGCTCCCGGGATCAACCTGTCAGACCTTTCGGATGAGCACCGCGAGCGACCGGGCCGGTACCGCGATCTTCCCACCGGCGGCCACGACCACCGGGTCGTCGTCGCTGGTGTTCGAGGTGTCGAATTCGACCTGCCACTTCTCTCCGTACTCCGCTGCCGGCATGACGAACTCCAGCATGATCTCGGAGGCGTTGAAGCACAACAGGAACGAGTCATCGGTGTGCAACTCGCCGCGCGGGCTGCGCTCCCGGATCCCGTCGCCGTTGATGAACAGCGCCACCGACCTGCCGAAGTCGCACTCCCAGTCGTCCTCGGCCATCGGGCGCCCGTCGAACGCGAACCACTGCGCGTCCGGCAGCGGTGTACCGGCCTCGCGCCGGACCGGCCGGCCGGTGAGGAACCGGCGCCGGCGGAACGTGCGGTGCCTGGTGCGCAAGGCGACCAGCCGGCGCGTGTAGTCGAGCATCTGCTCATCGACGTTGTCCCAGTCCACCCAGGTCAGCTCGGAGTCCTGGCAGTAGGCGTTGTTGTTGCCGCGCTGGGTGCGGCCCAGCTCGTCGCCGTGCGAGATCATCGGTACGCCCTGGGCGAGCAGCAGCGTCGCCATGAAGTTGCGCCGCTGCCGGGCCCGCAGCGCGAGGATCTCCGGGTTGTCGGTCGGCCCTTCGACACCGCAGTTCCACGAGCGGTTGTGGTTCTCGCCGTCGCGGTTGTCCTCGGTGTTGGCCTCGTTGTGCTTCTGGTTGTAGGAGACCAGGTCCGACAGCGTGAAGCCGTCGTGGCAGGTGACGAAGTTGATGCTGGCGACCGGCCGGCGGCCGTCGTCCTGGTACAGGTCGGCCGACCCGCACAGGCGGCTGGCGAACTCGGCCAGCGTGGCCGGCGCACCGTGCCAGAAGTCCCTGGTGGTGTCCCGGAACCGGCCGTTCCACTCCGTCCACAGTGGAGGGAAGTTGCCGACCTGGTACCCGCCGGGCCCGACGTCCCACGGCTCGGCGATCAGCTTGACGGTGCTGACCACCGGATCCTGCTGTACCACTTCGAAGAACGACGCCAGCCGGTCCACCTCGTAGAACTCGCGGGCCAGGGTGGCGGCGAGGTCGAAGCGGAACCCGTCGACGTGCATCTCGTTCACCCAGTACCGCAGCGAGTCCATGATGAGCTGCAGCGAGTGCGGGCTGCGCATGTTGAGGCTGTTACCGGTACCGGTGTAGTCCACGTAGAACGTGGGGTCCTTCTCGTTGAGCCGGTAGTACTCCGCGTTGTCGATGCCCCGGAAGCTCAGCGTCGGGCCGAGGTGGTTGCCCTCGGCGGTGTGGTTGTAGACCACGTCGAGGATGACCTCGATCCCGGCCGCGTGCAGCGCCTTGACCATGGCGCGGAACTCCTGCACCTGCTGGCGCCCGATCGACGCGTACGCCTGGTGCGGCGCGAAGAACCCGATCGTGTTGTAGCCCCAGTAGTTGCGCAGTCGGCGCTCGATCAGCCGGTGGTCGTTGACGAACTGGTGCACCGGCATCAGCTCGATCGCGGTGATGCCGAGCTTCTTCAGGTACTCGATCATCGCCGGGTGCCCGATCGCGCCGTAGGTGCCGCGCAGTTCCTCGGGGATGCCCGGGTGCCGCATCGTCAGACCCTTGACGTGCGCCTCGTAGATGACCGTGTGGTGGTACGGGATCCGCGGCAGCGTGTCGTTGCCCCAGTCGAAGTACGGGTTGACCACGACGCCCTTGGGCATGAACCGGGCCGAGTCGCGGGTGGACATCCGGTCCGGGCTGTCCAGCTCGTAGCCGTACAGCGCCGGGTCCCACTCGATCTCCCCGTCGACCGCCTTCGCGTACGGGTCGAGCAGCAGCTTGTGCGGGTTGAACCGGTGCCCGCGGCGCGGCTCGTACCGCCCGTGCACCCGGTACCCGTACCGCTGGCCGGGCTCGATGCCGGGCAGGTACCCGTGCCAGACGAACGCGTCGACCTCGTACAGCTCGACGCGCCGTTCCTGACCGTCGGCGTCGAACAGGCACAGCTCGACGCCGTCAGCGGTCTGTGAGGCGAGCGCGAAGTTGGTGCCGGTGCCGTCGTACGTCGCACCGAGCGGATAGCGCGCACCTGGCCACACTTGCATGTCGACTCCTGTCTGTACCGCTACGCTCACCGAGGGAACTCAACTCGCCGCGGCGGCTCACCACCGTAACGAGTCAGTACCCTGACGAGCCATTTCAATCATAAGAAGGACCATGCGAACGCGAGCTCGGTTCGTGTTCGGTACCCAGGTGTGCACCTCCCTGACCGAGGGCGGCGGAGCCGACCGGGAATGGCTGTGCAGCGACGGTACCGGCGGATACGCCATGGGTACCGTCGCCGGACTGCGGACCCGGCGGCAGCACGGCCTGCTGGTGACCGCGGACCGCAAGGTGGCTCTTCTCACCCTCGATCCGGTGGTGACGCTCACATCCGGCGCGCGCGTCGAGCTGGCCGTGCACGAGTGGGCCTCGGGCGCGACCGCCCCGCACGGGCACCGGTTGCTGGAGTCCTTCGACCTGACCGACGGCGTACCGCGCTGGCGCTGGCGGATCGGCGGCGTGGTGGTCGAGCGCGAGCTGGCCATGGAGCGCGGGCGGACCGGCGTCGCCGTGGTGCACCGCATGCTCGCCGCCACCGAACCGGTCGAACTGTCCCTCGCCGCGCTGTGCACCTGGCGCGACGCCGGTGCCGCCCGCATCGCCGGACCGCCGCCCGCAGTCGAGCCGGTCGCCGACGGCGTCGTGGTCGAGCACGCGTACCGGATCGCCGGGCCCGGCTGGCGCCCCGACGGCACCTGGTGGTGCGGCGCGCGCACCCGCGACGGCAGCGAGGACCTCTGGCACGCCGGCACGTTCACCGCCCGGCTCGCGGCGGGCGAGGCGATGGAGGTGTGCGCGTGGGCCGGCGATCCGGCGCGGCGGCCGCCGCCCGCGACCGCCGTCGTGTCCGCCGCGCGGGGCCGGGCGCGCGCCGTGGTCACCGCCGCGAAGCCGGCCGACGCGGTGGACGCGCGGCTCGCGCTCGCGGCGGACGCGCACATCGTCACCGGTCCGCGGGTGGTCGCCGGGTATCCCGCGGCCGGGGGCGACGTGCTGGCCGCATACGAAGGGCTGTTCCTGGAGACCGGGCGGGCCGCCGAGGGCCGCGCGCTCCTGCGGGGGTACCCGCACCACACGCTGTGGTACCCGCATGCCGTGGCCCGGCACGTCATCCGCACCGGCGACGCCGACCTCGCCGCGGAGCTGCTTCCGGCACTGGCGGCGGGACTCGACGGGGACGGGCCGGATCCGGCCGACGGGCTGC
>Ga0066710_100003385_pt1 | contig 13556 bp, 6 predicted proteins | sample GraSoiAngelo_159_FD_79666 | JGI IMG/M metagenome (GOLD analysis project Ga0066710, IMG submission 79666) | Grasslands soil microbial communities from the Angelo Coastal Reserve, California, USA - 14_1009_16_40cm | ecosystem: Environmental > Terrestrial > Soil > Grasslands | place: USA...
TAAAGATCAGTACACGCGCCGGCGTTGAGCGAAGCCACATTAAGCGTGCTGGCGCCGCTCAGATTGACGAAAGGGTTGGCGCTGTCCCAGATAAAATCTCCGACGATATTATTAACTGCCGTGCCGCCAGTGTTGCAGACTCGCGCCCCAACTTGAAAAGTATCGGGACCGCTGGCGGTGGGATTGTTGCTATCCAGGCCGACAACGTTCCACGTAACGGGAGTAACCGTCAGGCCGGCGTAGGCGCTTTGCACTCCCCACGCCCCGAACAACAGCGCGAACAAACCCGCATGGAAGAGCACACATGAAATGCGCCGGCGGCTGTTTGCTCGTTGAGGTCTCATGATTAGCGGAAGCTTCATGCCGACAGGTTACCTGGATTTGAGCTACTGCCTGGACTTTGGCTGGCCGTTTCCGATGTCGTCCGCGTTGTTCGCCAGTCCGGCCTTCGAAGTCCCGAACAGATCAAAAAGGTTCGAGAGCTTGGAAGAGACCGTGAAGTAGAATCCGCGCCGGGTGGGAAGAGAGGTCGATCCGGCGGGCTCTTTCGCGGAAGTGAAATTGTACCCCACGCCCAGACGCAAGTCCGGTAGCACCCAGAAACCGGCTTCCGTGGCGTAAGTCGAGCGCATCGTGCTCGACGATGGCTGGAACAACAGGCGCGTCTCAACCGCCCAATCAAGGCGACTGGTCACGAGGTACTGCGCGCGCGCCTGCGTCAGAAATGTGAGCGTCGAAACAAATGGAAGTTGGGGCTGGCCATTGGCGTTGAAGTTGAGCGCGAAGCGGCCGTAGAGCTCGAGCCGCTTTGTCACTTGAGCGTAGCCGTCGGTCGCGAGTGAATCGATTCGATCGCGAATTGGTGTCTGGCTCAAAGTGCCGGATTGCGTCAACGAACGATGCGTGAAGCTAAATAGCAGCCCCACTCGATCCGATTCCAGAGGCCGCAGCGCCATTGCCGCGGTGCCTTCCATTGAAGAATTGGTGCGGCCGGCAAAAGACCCGTGCGACCATTGGAAGCGCGACAGCGCCGTGATGCCTTCGCGCAGGCGTCCCGCCGCGCCGACTGCGAAGAGCTGGCCAAGTCCGCCCCGGTCGCGAAATTCATAACGCGCCGATGCCCGAAAGTCTGAATTCGGCTGCCAGCCAAAACCAACCGTCGCGTTATTGAAACTCTGCTTGGCCCCGATCAAGTGAAACCCGCGCTCAAAGCCAAACTCGAGCGAAAGCTGCTTATTAATCGGCAGACGATTTTGCAATCCGATTACGGCGAAAGTGTAGGTCCCATTCGCGCCGTTCTCAAGTTGATAACGGCCGGTCATCGAAGTGAATTTTCCAAAGCGAGTCTCGACGCCGATAGCGGTTTCGCGGCGCGCGGCGCTGGCTGTGAAACCGGTTCCTGAGAAATCGGCAATCGGCGTGATGGGCGCCGACGCGAAGCGCTGCGTCAGAAACATCTTGGTCAAGGCGTTGATTTGATAAGTAGCGGCCAGGGTCGTCTGCGTCGGGTAGGTTGGATCCGCGAGGCCCAGGTTCTGTTCGCGCTTCGCCGATAACATCAGTTTGTCCGTGAGCCGCACATCCGCGCCGACAGTCACCAGGTTCGAATCAGTCTGATGATCATTTAAGTTGTCGGTGAGACTGCGATGGTCGTATCCCAGATGAAACTTAATGCGCTCGTTCAGAATTTGATCCCAGGCCGCCGAGAAAGTCAGCCGGCCGTTATTGACGTTTGCCGTGTGGTTTCGCTCGTCGGTAAAGCCGAAGTGAAGCACAGAATTCTTTGCCGGCTTCATTTCCAGGTTCACCTCGCCGCGACGCGAACCAGGCGTGATCGTCGCGCCAAAGGGGTTGAAGAAACCTTCGGAAGCACTCATGTAACGCGCCTTTACCGTCGCGCCTAGGAATGGCAAAGGCTGCGACAGCGCCAGTTGATATGCGTCGCCGTCATGCCGCGAATTATCAGCGCCCAGGACGTTTCCGGTGCCCATGATTGCGCCCTGGCTGCGCGCCCAGGCCATCTGCAGCAGGCCGCCGTGCGGCAAAGTCTTTTCAATATCCACGCCGCCCAGAAAGAAACTGCCTGAATCAACCTGGTTCTGTAGCACCGACGACAGGCCCAGCTTGAGTCCGAGGTGTTTGAAATTCTTGCGCGCGCGCGCGGTGTAAACGGCCGCCCCTAAGCCTCTGGCGCGGTGCTCGTAAGTCACCACGATCTGAGTAAGATTGAGTGCATAATCAAACGTCGAGATGTAGCGCATAAAGAAGAGCTGCCCGGTAACCGGATCGAGGTTGTAATCGATCGATCGCGAGAGCGTTTCGCGTGAGACGATCACTTCGGGATTACGGCGATCGCGCACTTCGAGCACCACATTTTCCGAGCCCGGCAAAATTTCACCATTCGAAAGCTGCATGATTCCCAGACTGCCGGCGGGAAACACATCGCGCGCAAAAGAAGTGTCAGGCCGCGCGCCCGTCACGGTGACAAAATCGCCGCGCGAATTTTCCAAATGTGCTTTAACGCCCGTAAGCTTGCGCGCATACCCCAGCAGGGGCGCTTCCATGTCGGCTTCGAAATCACCGAACATCGCGTAAGAGCGCTTGTGATCGACGCGCGCATAAAGTTTCGAATTCGATTGGGCCGCTTCGAATCGCGTCGAGGAATCGCCAAATAGCGGATACACGCGATCGAGCGGATCGAGCTGGAAGAGACGATCGCGGCCGGCGGTTCGATTGATCGGGCGCTGCGTATCGTAAGCCAGCGTCAGCATATTGTTGCCCGGCAGCCGGCCGTTATAGAAGAAGCTGACCCGGTTGCGATAGTTCCCTGTCTCGCCGCGCAATCCGACTTCCGGAATGCCCTTGCCGAAACTCATTTCCGCAAAGCCAACCATGATGGTCGAGCGTTGCTCGGTTGTGATGCGCACCTGGCCCTGGGCTTCGATTTCCCCGGTTTGCGCGCGCAACTTGGCTTCGCCGGGCGCGCCCGAACCGGTTAATCTCACGACTGCTTCGCCACCGACCAGTTGCACAACCGTTTGCCTGCTGGCGGCGGTATTGGGCGCATCACCCTGCGCCGCGAGGTTCGACGGCGGCACCGAAATCTCACTTGGCTTTTCGCCTGACCGCTGCAACTGGCCCAGAGACGATTCGATGCCGACTTGTCCGTCGGCCGCGGGATTGCCCCACTGATCGAAGGCCTTGACACGCACCATCGTAGAGTCGGATCCGCCCGATTGAATTTCCGATTTTTCGGATACGATTTCCAAACGACGAGCGGGGCCGCGACCAAGGTACGAAATATTTTGAGCCTGCCCGCGAACTCCGTCGGGACTGATCGGCGTGACTCGGACTCGATTCGGGCCGGGTCGCAGGCTGATGCCCACAAATGTGAAGGTCGAAACCTGGTTCTTGTGATCCAAACTGCGAACGCCAATATTCTGCTGGGAAATTTCCTCGCCGTTGACTTCCAGCTTTGCCGTCCAATTCAAAGCGACTCGCACCTGGAGCTGCAAACCCGGAGTCATCACAACCGAGTTTGGCGCCGGCGAAACAATGACCACCTCGCCGGGCTTTACCGGCGCGACAGTTTCAGTCGTGGCAACTTCATAAGTGCCCGCCGCCATCGGTGGCGCGTCGGACTTCGCCGCCGGCTCCTTGAGTGATGAAGCGTCAGGCAACGGTGTCGCGCTCGGAGGTGGCTGCGGATCGGACTTCGCCAAATCATTTCCAGGTTGCGTTTTGCGCGTCGAGACGAGCGCAAAATTCTGGCGGAGTAAAGCACCACCGCCCACGGGTGTGCGCAACAGACGCGTCCAACTCTTTCCGGCCAATCGACCGCCGTCAGTAAGCGCATAACCCGGCGGTACCGTGACCGGATCGAGCGAGACGACTTGCGCGCCGTCGGCGAGCGACGGGAAGTTGTACATTCCCGCTGAATCCGTAACGACCGATTGTCCATTGCTCAGATACAGACGCACGCCGGGCGCCGGCCGGTCGCTGGAATCGAACTGACCGTTGCCATTCGTATCGACAAAGACGCGACCCACCAGAACCTGCCGGGTCGAGAATACGCCCGCCGAAACGGTTACGGCGGCGCGCGCCGGCGCGGTCGTGGTGCGTTCGCCCGACGGAAACACGCCCGAAGCGATGGCCAGGTTTTCCTGTGGGCCTTCGCGAGCGTTCGCGCCAATTCGGACGCGGTAAAGCAGGTGAGCGGTCTCGCCGTGTGGAATTTCGCCGATGTGAAAGATCAAATCGCCGCCTGAAGTTTCAGGTTCGATCGGCTGCGCGGCCGCGGAACCCAAGCCGATCAGGCCGGAACCGGCAGCGTAGTGAAACGACGGCGGCAAGTGATCGCTGACCGTCACGTCGCTGACCGAAGTGGCCGAGGGATTATGAACTTCGATTCGGTAAGTAATGGTGTCGCCGATCTCCGCGTGAGCCCGGTCGGCTGATTTCGTGATCTGCAAGCCGGACGGTTCGAACATCGGCACATTCAGCACCAGCGCGGCCAGATCATTTATGCGCACATCTTCGCGGACCAGGTCGTATCCGCCGGCGATGGCCAACGGCTGGTTGTCCAGCGCGTGCACCGTCAAGGCAAACAGCCCCGGCTGCGTTGGCCGCAAACCAAGCTGAATCATCCGCGTAATGTAACCCTGGGCTGAGACGCGCAGGAAATAGCTGGCTGCGCCGGTCGCGCTGCCAATCTCGTCGTTAGCGAGCGCAAAGCTGAAGTGACCCTGGCCATCGGTACTAAACGGATTATCGTTTTGCGCGTTTGGCGAGTAACCGGCGTTTGCCGGGAGGTGCAGGAAATTCTCGCTATTCTGATCGAGCAGAACCTCAACCCGCGCCCCCGGTATTGGCGATGAACTTCCAGCCCGGCCTGCGAACACCAGGCCGAACGGATTGATCACCACCGTGGCCGCGCTGCTCTTATTCGGAAGAGTGTTGTCAGACACGAGCGAAGCGGTGTTGACCACGCCGGTACCTCCGGCGATGGCGCCCACCATGCGAGCCCTGAGTGTAATCCGCACGACTTCGTTGGGATTCACTCGCGCCAGTTGGACCTTAACATCGCCGTTGAGCACCGATCCTTCGTCACTGTCGGGTGCGTCCGACAGGCCGCGATCATTTAGTTGCAGCGAGCCGGGAACATACTCAATGGCCGAAGGTAACGGATCATCGATGATGACGTTACGCGCGGCCACGTCTCCGCTGTTTCGGAAGGTGATGGAGTAAGTAAACTGCTCGGCGCCATTGATAACTTTTTGGCTGACACCATCTACTAATTTGTTCGGTGGAAGAAGCGGGTTGGCCGGATCAGTCAAACGGGCGCCCTGACCGACGGCGTTGATGATGGTTCCGTTGTCTTGTCCGCGGCCATTGGCCGCATTCACGGCGTTGGACCGCGCAACCAGGTCAATCGTCAGGGTGCTTTGCGGCGCAACATCGTTGGTGTCGATTACAGCCAACACGCCGATACAGCCGCCGGACGGTAGTTGAGGCGATCCGGTTTCGCCGACAGTTATCAGGGCGTCGCCGTTAGTGACGGTCCCGGTGCCGTCGTTGTCAAAGTAGAGAGCGTTGATTGCCGCGGGCGCGTTGACACCGGCGCGCGTCACCGTAAACGAATCGGCGTTGTTACCGGTATTGCAAACCCGGAACAGCCGAGTTATTCGCTCATGCGGCGCGGTAGTGTCTGAAGGTGAAGTCTCGTCCGGCGTTACCACCAGCGTCGCAACCAATGAGACGGTAAACGTGACGGTCGGCGATACGGTGGTGTAGTTTTCGCCGGTATCGTCGGTGTAACTCGCTTCAGCGCGATTAGAGATGACTGTGCCTGCGTTCGTGCCGCTGTCCGCCGCCCGGGCCCACAAATCAACCGACATGCTGAACAGAACGGCCAACGAAGTGATGGCCAGAACGATTCTGTTTGGTCGAGTTGTTGACATCCGCATGGAGCCCTTATGGATCGGAAGCGGCGCGTTCGGTTTCTCTGCGGATCGCAGATTCAGAAACCGTCGCGCCGCTCCGGTTGATGATGCGGTACGCTAAAGCGTCCGCAGCTAATTGATTGACCGTTTGAAGGTGAACACGGCCGACGCTCCGGCAGCGAGCGAGGCGATCGTGTCGGTGTACTTCGTCGCGTTCACGATCACAGCCGAGCCCGAGCCTGAATCGCTGGGCGCGCCACTATTGGTCGTGTACGTTCCCCAGTTGTTCGTGCCGGCTAGTCCGTCTTCGGTGATGACGACGTTGCTGGCCGTCAACTTGACGCAATTCGCGTCACCGTTCGACGTGGAGACGTTGGTGTAAGTGATCGTGTAAGTGATCACCGCGTTCGGGACCGGATCCGTGGCCGCGCCCACACCGGTGCCGTTAGCAACGCTGAACGCTTTGTCTAATCGAACAAAGCCGGTATAGAGGCGATCGATCGTCTTGTTGTTAGCCGCCGGGGTGGCAACTGAAGCCGCGCGAATGATCGTGTCGTAACCGGTGAGCACCGTCTTGCCCAAAGGCTCGGTGATGCGAACCAGAATGTTCGCCGAGGAAGCAAAGGCAATCGCCAGCGTAGTTGATCCTCCGCCCGACACAGTCGTGTAACTGGTGCCACCGTTGGTTGACACTTCCACGAGGAATCCAGCCGGTACTGTGGGCGCGTCGATCGTAAAGGTGTCGCTGGTATTGCCAGTGTTCTGAATAGTGTTGGTGTAAACAATCGTGCCGGCAGCGTCCGTACCCTGGCCCGGTTCTCTTCCGGCGATACCGGTGTTGACGGCCTTGTTCGTGTAGTCATCGTTATTGTCAGTTGGACCAACGGCAGCGGGTGCTCCGCTCGGTCCAACCAGGACTGAGCCAAGCTTCTTAAGAGGTGTTTGCTGAATCACACCATGACCGGCGCCGGCAACATAGCCTTCGTTAAAGTCGGCATTGCCATCGCCGTTATTTGACGCGACATCACCTGACTGGTCGGTGATTGATCCACCGACGAAGTTTGTGCCAAAGGCGTCCCCTATTTCATCCATCTGCACCGAAGCGTCAATTCCGTTCGGGACTGTTACGATCATGTCGATGGCCGAGCTGGTGGCTCCTGCGGCGAGCGAACCGCCAACGGGAAATGCGACGCGGGTTGCGAGTGTAAGAGGAGAAGGAGCGGTGGAACTCCAGCTCGCGGATAAGGGAGCCGTTCCAAGTGCGCTTGTCGTATACAGCGTCCCTGCGGGAAACACCTGGCCTGTCTTGAGGACTCCCCGCTGTCCGGGGTTCTGTTGAGGTATGGGGGCAATGATGTAAACCTGTGGCGCGCCGCTCAGAGTGACGCCGCTTACCGCGCGCAATCCAGTGTTTGCAAGTTGCCAGGTATAGGTTATGTCCGTGCCCAGATCGACTGGACCGGCCGGCGCGCTGGTGAGCGTCAGTTGCAAGAGTGCGTCATTCACGACTGAGACGCTAATGTCGCCGTGCGCTGCGCGCTGGCCGTTAACCGAAGCGGCCGAAACCGTGCGTACTTCCCCACCGGTTCCGGTGGTCGCCTGGTTGTCAAAAGACGGCCCGCCTGCGGATGTATCTCCGAGCAGCACCTGAACTGTCTGGCCTGCGGAGGCGCCTGCGCCAATACTTACTTCGACCAGGACGTGAATCGATCCGTTTTGCGCGATGTTTGCGGAATCTGCGGTTGCCCCGGTGATGTCAGTGTCGCCGCCATTGATGGTGCCGCTGTTGTCCAGGTCAATAAAGGTTTGCGTAATCGCTGCCGGCGCCGTCCCACTGAGATGGGCGCTACCGGGCACAAAATGGACCTTGTCGGTAAAGTTTCCGATGTTGGTCACCGTGAAATTGAATAGCACCGCTGTTTGTCCAGCGACGACTGTCGGATTGCTGCCGGCGTCCGGCGTAATCGCCAGACCGGAAACGTTCGAGACAGTCACAGTTACGGTATTCGAAACGGTCGAGTAACTGTTCGTGCCGTCCGAATAGGTCGCGCTGGCCTGGTTCGAGATCACCGTGCCGCCGGCCGTCTGAGCGACAGCTCGACCGCAAAGCGCACACGCGATTGCCAAAGTAATCAGCACGCGCGCTATCACGACGGTGCTCACAAATGTTTTTCTGTTCTTCATAGCTGTCCTCATCTAATTTGGTATTTGGGGGGCAGAGCGAGAGGGAGGATTCCTGGTTGGTGGAGCGAGTTATTTCACTCGCACTTTGTAAGAGGCAGTGAGTTTGCCGCCCTTGGCGAAGGGATCGGCCCACTCGTAGCGAATCTCTGTGTACATGGCAACCGGCGCCGGCACGCGCTTGACGGTGCCGTCCGCTTGCTTTTCTTCAATCGTGGGTTGGGCCGAATAAGACTTGCCGCCGTCGATGCTGTAGACAGCCTTTGCGTTACCTTCGGCGTTTGCGCTGCCGGCAACAAAGGTCATCCCGCGGGGAATGTGTCCCACGGCTTTGTATTCAAGCGCATCGGCGTTGCCGCTGTTCTCGGACGTGATTGTCCAGTCAAGGACCTCGCCTGGCTTGACGACCGTTGCTTTATCCAAAGCCACCAGCGCTGAGTCGCGCTCAACCGCGCCGGACAGCTGCATCGTCACCACGGGACGGGCCCCGAGGATCATGAAATGCTTCTGCGCAAAACCGGCAGCGCCCAGTGTCAGCAGTGACAGCGTGGCTACAAACAGCGCCACAATTCTTTTCTTCGACTTCATCATTTTCGTTTCTCCTTAAAGTTCGTTGAGGCGGATTCGTTAGGCGGATTGCAAAGCGCAGATTTGGGCGCGTTGTGATTCGAGAGCACGCGCTACTGCATAGAGGAAGATCGTGGCCGAGACGGGACGTGGAAGCACGGCTGAGAGACTCGCATTTGAGGCGAGCATGAATTCTGACGGTCGCCGGTGAAAACCGATGACCGAAACCTGGGGCGCGACTTCCTGCATGACTTCGATCGCGTGTTCGCCTGCAAAGCCGACCCGATCCAATCCAAAAGCTACCAGATCGAATTTTCCCGCGGCTGCGTCGCGCATAACATCCATCATGTGCGCAGAGGTGGCAGCCTCATGTTTTGCAGCTCGCAGCGCGGCAGCCAATTCCTCGGCGCTTTCCTGGTCGTCATCACAAATGATCACACGGGCCATAGTACTTCTTCGTTTCCTTCTGCTTGCTCGTCTTTTCTCTTGCTGGTTTGGCTTTGAGACAATCAGCCGCGCAATCCCTATAACAAGAGACGTGCCTCGTTGACGACGAAACTCGAAGTAAGGAGAGTTAAGGCGAATAGACTTAGTGAGTTAAAAAAATCCTAACGATGTTTATCAGATCCAGGAAGCGAAGGGTCGAACCGACAATTGCGGCTGACGTTCTGTCAGGATGACTGACATTGTGTCAGGCTTCGGTCGCGAGTTCGGCAGATTGCGCGTTGGTTTCGTATTCGCGCAGCTTGCGATACAGAGTGCGCGAGGAAATTCCCAGAATTGCGGCGGCGCGCTCGCGATTTTCATTACTTTCTTTGAGCACGCGAAGGATGTGCTCGCGCTCCAGGTCCTCCAGCGTGGACGGCAGTACGGGGGTTGAAGGAGAGGAAATCGATCCAGGCTGGCCGGCACCCGGCCCATTTCTTCCGATTCCTGAACTCGCCGCCCGGATCGCAACCGCCTGAATTTGATCTGCTTCGATAGCATCGCTGGCGGAGAGTGCGGCGGCGCGCTCTAAACAATTACGCAGCTCGCGCACGTTTCCCGGCCATGGGTGGGACTGCAGACGCTGTCGCGCACCTTCTGAAAGTCTTAGCGAAGGTCGATTGAAACGCTCGCGATAAATCCTGAGAAAGTACTCAACGAGTTTAGGAATGTCTTCCGGCCGTTCGCGCAAGGGCGGAACGTGCAATGACAGAACATTGAGACGATAGTAAAGGTCGGCGCGGAACCGTTTATGATCGACTTCATCGGCGAGATTGCGATTGGTCGCGGCAATCACACGGACGTCGGCTCTTTGATCGCGCGTAGAGCCAACGCGGCGAAAACGGCCCTGCTCGAGAAAGTGCAGCAGCTTTACCTGCATCTGAAGCGGCATGTCGCCGACTTCATCCAGAAAAAGAGCCGAGCCGTCGGCGGCTTCCAGCAGGCCGCGCCGCAGCGTACTGGCGCCGGTGAACGCGCCCCGCTCATGGCCGAAGAACTCGGACTCAAAAAGCGTCTCAGGCAGCGCGCCACAGTTGACTGTAATCAGCGGGGTTGCGCGACGCGAACTCTTTGAATGAATAAAGCGCGTCAGCACATCCTTGCCGGTGCCCGACTCGCCGGTAATCAGAATCGTCGAGTCGGTGCGCGCCGCGGATTCCGCCTGGGCCATCAGCGCAGCCATTACGGAATTCTCCTGCACGATCGGCAGGACATCATCCGAAGCGCTGCTTGGAATAGAGACTGAACGCAGCGAGGCGTTCTGTTTGACCAGCCGGCGCTTTTCGTCGGCCTTGCAGATAACGGCTTCGATCTCGTCGAGTGTGGCAGGCTTGGTCAGATAATCGTAAGCGCCATGGCGCATGGCTTCGATTCCGGTGGTGAGCGACGTGTCGCCGGTGAGCATAATTACTTCCGGCGGATCATCCATCTTTCGAATCTCACGCAGCGCGTCCAGGCCGGAAGTCTCGGGCATCATGATGTCGAGCAGCACCACGTCATAATCAGACTCGCGGAGAATATCCAACGCCTGCCGCCCACTCGACGCGGGCTGAGCGTCAAAACCCGCCTTCACCAGTTGCTCAGCGATAAGCTTGCGCAAGAGTTGGTCATCATCGACCACCAGGGTACGAATTTTTCGATTCATGACTTTTGTTCGCTAACTATCAGGAGTGCGGCGCGGTATCCACAATCGAAACCGGCTGCCCGCGCCAGGTTTTGACTCCACCGTAAGCGCCCCACCCAACGATTCTGCCAGCGTTAAAGAAATAGGCAATCCGAGACCATAGCCCTTGCCTGGCCCCTTGGTGCTGAAAAATGGATCGAAAACTTTTGCGAGCAGTTCCGGAGCGATCCCCTGTCCCGTATCCGCCACTTCTATGACCGAGCGTTCTCCGTCGCGCAACGTTGTGACGGTGATCTTGCCGCCATCCTCGCCCAGAGCATCGACGGCGTTGCTCAGGAGATTGTCGAGTATCTGCCGCACCATCGGGGCATCCGTCGCGACCTGGCCGATGCCCTCGTCAAGATTGATCACAAACTCAACCTTGCCGCTCTCGCCCGCGCGCTGCAAACCCATCTTGGCGCATTGTCTCGCAATCGCATTGACATCGCATATCACCCGCCGCGCCTGGCGCTGTCGCGTCAGATCCAGCAATCCGCGCGTAATGTCTTTGCAGCGCAGCGTCTGGCGCACGATCTCTTCGAGGTAGTAGGTCCATTGCCGGCCATCGGCCAGAGCTTGCACTTCAGCATTTTCGCGCATGTCGCGCATGGTCGCTTCGGCACAGGTTGTAATCGCGGCCAGCGGATTATTTATTTCGTGCGCCACGCCCGCAGCCAATTGACCGACGCTCGCCAGCCTGCGCGTTCGCGCCAGTTGGTCCTGCATTTCCGACAGCCGGGTAACATCGCTCCAGGTGACGACGTTGACTGATTCGCCGTCGGGCTGCTCAATCGGAAACATCGAGACGAGAAAACGCCGCCCACACTCAGTTTGCACTTCAAAAGTGGACGTTGCGCCGCCCGTTTCTGGCAAATGATAAGCCGCGGCGCGCTTACCGAACAAACGCGCAAAAGCCTCGCTAAACGAAAGTCCAATTACCTGCGGCGGCTCCATCTCCATCAGTTCCGCCGCCCGGGCGTTGCAGCGCACGATCTGCATCTGGTAATCGTGAACCATGATGCCTTCGCCGATCGCGTCAAACGTTTGCTCCCAAATTCTGTGGGCGGCAATTACTGATTCCAGCAATCGCGCGTTGTCCATCGCCACCGCAGCCATGTCAGCCAGATTTTGGAGCAGTTGCTTCTCGTCGTCAGTGAATTGATGCGGCGAGCGATAACCGGTAATCAGCGCTCCCAGAGTCTGGCCGCGAGTCTTTAGCAAGACCACTGCCAGATCGCGGATGCCTTCCGCTGTGTGCACAGGAAAATCTTCAGCCGGAAATTCCGGCGAGCCAATACTTTCGAGGATTCTCACCTCATCGGTCATAAGGGCCCGCTCGGCGATTCTGTTCGTCATTGGCCGGATCAACGGGTGCCCGTCATCGATGACGTGCGCGCGAAAACCACTGGCGGCTTCCCAGGTCATTGTTTTCTCGGCGAGCGAGAAAGAAACAACGCTGGTCGTATCGGCGTGAGTTATCCGTCGAACCAAATCGACAATTGTGCCCAGCGTGGTTGCGCTTTCGAGTAGGGAGGAAATTTGAGTTACTTCAGCAGGTGCGGCCATTACTTCGGATTTCGCTTGGGGGCAGTCCAATCCGGAAAGTTATCGGGCACTCTGCACGTTTTTACGCGCAAAATGGTCTCCGGGTCAAGCTCTGACAGGATGACTTCGAAGCTCTGCGCTGAAGAAGACTCGCGCATGGTCTGTGATAAACTCAGCGCGCCGAAGCAACAACGCTTCACAGATCATCCATGCGCGAAGGATTGCCAGAACCGGTTGGTGAAGTCGAGACTGCATTACTTGACGCCGAACTGTTTATCAAATATGGGGCGCCCGATCGCGCTCTCAAGCGTCTGCGGACGGCCCTGGAGCGCAGTCCGCGATCAATTCAATTGCGTGAGCGCATGCGCGATGTGGCCGCTGCCCACAAACACGCGGACGAAGCTGCGCGCCAGTGTCTGGCGCTGGCCAGTCTCTACATCGAGCGGAGTGATTTCGACGCGGCGCACGAATGTTTGTTGGAGGCAAAGTTCCTCGACAATCGCATTTCGATTGCCACGGGGCTGGAAGCAATCCGCCGCGCACGGCATCCGGAACTGGAAGCCAAATCGCAAGCGCAACCTCAGCTGGATGCTGATCAACCCAGAACCACGTTTGCCGGGGATCTTTCCATCATCAGCGTTTTCGACGCCATTCAAGTCATCGAAAACTCTCGCTTAACGGGAATCTTGAGCTTAAGCCAAAACCCTCAAGCTGGACGGGTCCTTTTTAACGAAGGGCAGATCGTGGGTGCGGAGAGCGGCAGCCTTACTGCTCACGAGGCCTTTCGTCAGATCGTTGAAGTTACCGGAGGCGTTTTCGATTTTCAAAAGTCAGCCGAAGGCTTTCCGGTAACCATCGAAGCCGCCACTAATACAAACCTGATTCTGGATAGCTTGCGGCAGGTTGATGAGGAGCGGGTCAATGAATAATGCCCGTTTTAGGGCTTCCGCCAGGTTACCGAATATCTCCATAGTAGATGCATCGCAACTCGGTCATCAGTCTATGAGCACGCGAGTCTCCAGCGCCTCGGCGCGTTCGAGCGCGGAAAGAAGACGCAGGTACTGCTCGTAATTCCGGCTGCGGCTGCGCAGGCGTTGACGCTCTAATTCGCCCACATCGTTGCGCAAAATCAGATCGAGAAAATCATAATAGTCGCCGGTGGCCGTCGGGGA
>Ga0066710_100003388_pt1 | contig 13555 bp, 11 predicted proteins | sample GraSoiAngelo_159_FD_79666 | JGI IMG/M metagenome (GOLD analysis project Ga0066710, IMG submission 79666) | Grasslands soil microbial communities from the Angelo Coastal Reserve, California, USA - 14_1009_16_40cm | ecosystem: Environmental > Terrestrial > Soil > Grasslands | place: USA...
CGGCAGCATGACGACGAGGGGCAGCGCGTTGCCGACCGCAAAGGCAATTCCCGTGGTGACGATCGCGCCGGCATACATCTGGCCGTCGACGCCGATGTTGAAGAAGCCACCCTGGCGCGCCAGCATCACCGCCATGCTCCCGAGCAGGAGCGGCGAGATCTTGTTGAGGGTTTGCGCGAAGCCGGCGACGCTGCCGAGCGAGCTGGAGAGAATCGAGCGGAGGGCCAGGACGACGTCGCCCCGCATGGCGACGATGAAGAGCGCGCTGACCGCGGCCGCCAGCGCGACGGCCACGACATAGGTGAGGGCCTCCGTCGCAAAGCTCGCGCCCGCCGGCGTGGTCTCGCGGCTCACGACGGGGCCGGCTTCGCCGTCGCGCCGGCCATGAGGCGTCCGATCGCGTATGGATCGAAGCGCTCGCGCGGCAGGTCGGCGACGATCGTGCCGCGGAACATGACCACGATGCGGTGGCAGAGCTGCCTCAGCTCGTCGAGGTCCTCGGAGATCAGCAGCACGCCGCCGCCCGTCGCCGCAAACGCAAGGCACCGGTGGCGCACGAACTCGGTCGCGCGCACGTCGAGCCCGCGCGTCGGGTTCGTCGCGACGAGTAGTCGGCCACCGACGGCCCGCGCCTGGGCCATCGCGCGCGCGACGAGCACCTTCTGGATGTTGCCGCCCGACAGCTCGACTGCCGGCGCGTCCTCGCTCCGGGCGCGGATTGCGTATTCGGCAATGGCGGCACGCGCCAGCTCTCGCGCGCGTCCCCGGTCGAACGTGAAGCGCCGCGAGAACGCGAACGGGTGCAAGCCGAGCACGAGATTCTCGGCCACCGACAGGCCGGGCAGGAGACCGTCGGTGATCCGATCTTCGGCGATCACGAGAAGGCCGGCCGCGATGCGGGCCCGGACGGAGGCGCTCGTCACGTCGCGGCCTTCGAGCAGGATGTGTCCAGCAGCCGCGCGAATCGCTCCCGCCAGCGTGTCGGCCAGCTCGCGCTGACCGTTCCCGGCGACGCCGGCCACGCCGACGACTTCACCCGCGTCGACTCGGAACGAGCAGGCGGTGAGGATCGGGCGCCCGCGCTCGCCCTCCACCGCGAGGTCAATCACCTCGAGCACGGTCTGCGCCGCCGCAACGGGTCCGACGCTGGTCTCGCGCGTTTCACTCACGCTCGCCGTTTGAAGGCGCTCGCCGATCATCAGCTCCACCAGGTGCCCCTCGTCCATGCGGGCGCGCTCGAGCGTGGTCACGCGACGGCCACCCCGCATGACGGTGACGCGGTCGCAGTTGGCGAGGATCTCGCGGATCTTGTGGGTGATGAAGACGACGGTGAGGCCCTGCTCGGCCATCGCCCGCAGCGTTCCGAAGAGCGTGTCGACCTCCTGCGGCGTGAGCATGGTCGTGGGCTCGTCGAGGATCAGGATGTCGACGCCGCGGTAGAGCGCCTTCAAGATCTCCACCTTCTGCTGCACGCCCACCGCGAGCTGGCGCACTTCGACGTCGAGGTCGATGGCGAGCCCGAAGCGCGCGGCGACGGCCTCGACGTCTTTCCGATGACGCTCGGGGCGCAGCCACAAGCCTCCGCCCTCGCGCCCCAGCAGCACGTTCTCCAGCGTGCTGAAGTTGGGGATCAGCTCCACGTGCTGGTGGACCATGCCGATGCCGTAGCGGAGCGCGTCGCTCGGCTTCGCGATGGCGGCGGTGACGCCGTCGATCGCGATCCGGCCGTCGTCGGCACGGTAGAGCCCGCTCAGCACGTTCATGAGCGTGGTCTTGCCCGCGCCGTTCTCGCCGAGCAGCCCGTGGATCTCGCCACGCGCGGCGGCGAAATCCACCCCGGCCAGGGCCACGGTCTCCCCGAACCGCTTGGCGATGCCGGACATGTGGACGCGCTCCGCCATGGCGCGCGTCGCCCGCTACGGCGTCTTGTCGGCGACTTCCGCGATCTGCCTGCCGGCCACGACCTCTTTGAAGATCGCGCGCACCTTGTCGCCGAGGGACGGCGGCACGTTCTTGATGTCGGACAGCTCCATGCCGCTGCCCGGCCGCATCTCGTAGTAGCCCGTGCGCTCGCCCTTGAGGATCTTGCCGACGATCTCGCCGTAGGGCTTGTTGAAGTCGAAGATCAGCGAGACGGTCAGGTTCTTCGGAGCCAGCTCCCACTTCTCGGTGTAGAACGTCGTGAGCAGCACCGGGCGCGGCGCGGCCTTGACGGCTTCGATGACGCCCGAGAGCCCGAGGTTCACGAAGACGACGATGAAGTCGGCGCCGGCCGCGATCTGGGCCTCCGCCGTCTGGCGCGCCTTGACCGGGTCGTTGAAGTCGCCGACCCAGTTGTAGAGGAGCTGGGCCTTCGGGTTCACGTCCTTGAGGGCCTGGGCGACGGAGTTCACCGACGTGATCACGTCGGGCAGGCGCACGCCGCACACCATCCCCACCTTGTTGCTCGTGGTGGCCAGCGCGCCGAGAGCCCCCAGCACGTAGAAGCCCTGGTAGAACTTGCGGCCGATGTTCCAGACGTTCTTCGGAAGGTTCGGCAGCCTTCCGGAGGCCTCCTGGATCCACGTCGCGTTCGAAAGCTGCGGGGCCAGCTTGTTCATGATCGGGATGAACTGGCCGCCGTGGTTGGCGACGATCTCGTAGCCGGCGGTGACGTACTCGCGCGTGATGCGCTCCGCGTCGGCGACGACGACCGACTCCGAGTGCGACACCTGGAGGTCGTACGTCTTCGCGACTTGCTGGAGCGCGAGATAGCCGACCGCATTGAAGTCGGCGTCCTGGATGGGGCCCGGCATGATCATCGCCATCTTCCGCTTGGCCTGAGCGGCGGCGAGGCCGGGGCGGGTGGCCGCACCGGCGAGGGTCAGGGCGAGGAAGCTGCGTCGGTCCATCGGCAAGTCCTCCTTCACGGGGGTCACCCGCGCGCTTCTCGATCGTAAGGCACGGCGAGCGCCCGCGGTGCGCTCGCACCTCGATAGATGCGCACGAGCACGGCGAGGGCGAAGAGGTACGGGAGCATCAAGAGAAACTGCGCGGGCACCGCCTTCTCGACGATCCCCACCTTGAACTGGAACGCTTCGACGTAGGCGAAGAGCAGGGCGCCTCCCAGCGCGGTGAACGGTTTCCAGCGACCGAAGATGACGAGCATCAGCGCGAGCCACCCGCGCCCCGCCGTCATGTTGTCGCTGAACGTTCCCGTGAGGACGACCGGCAGATAGGCGCCGCCGAGGCCGATGAGGAGGCCGCCCACGACGGCCGCGCCGTAGCGCAGCCCCTCGACGTCGATGCCGAGCGCGTCGACCGACCGCGGATTCTCGCCGGTGGCCCGGACCCTCAACCCCCACGGTGTCCTGAACAGCGCCAGGTGGACGAGGGGAACCAGCGCGAGCGCCAGGTACGTGAGCAACGTCTGCCGAAAGAGGATGGGGCCGATCACCGGAAGGTCGGCGAGCCCGGGCACGGGCACCGGCGCCAGCGTCTGGATCTGCGGCGGGCTCGTGCGCACACCGAAGACCACGCGAAAGATGAGCGAGGAGAGACCGGTCCCGAGCACGAAGAGGCCGAGGCCGACGGTGATCTGCGGCCCGCGCAGCGCCACCGCGTAGTAGACCAGCACGAGCGTGAGGATCGCCGCCGCCACCATCCCGGCGCCGATGCCGACGGTGGCGCTCCGCGTGTGCCAGGTGACGACGAAGCAGGTGACCGCGGCGACCAGCATCATGCCCTCGATGCCGATGTTCAGCACGCCGCTCCGCTCGATGATCAGCTCGCCGAGCGCGGCGATGATCAGCGGCGACGCGTACACGAGCGTCTGCTGCCAGAGGTGGGGATCGACGAGGAGCCAAGGACTCATTGATCTTGCTGGGGGCCCCGACATGGCCCCCAGACCCCCATCGCTCGGCCGCGCCTCGGCGGGGAGTCCGAGGGGGCGTTAGCCCCCTCGGCTTGAACCGACAGCGTGGCGCGCCTCGGGGTCACCACAAGATGTCTCACGATACGAAGTCCACGTCGGCGTGGTCGGCGCCGGCGAGCGCGCGATAGCCGGGTCCGCGATCGAAGAACGCCTGAGGCCCGCGCGTCGCGCGCGTGCTCTCGCGGAGCGCGATGGTGGCCGCGACGTCCACCCGCGGCTCGCCGTCGGCGTCCCGCGCGAGCACGACGCCATAGTCCTCGCGGGCCGCGCGCGCGCTGACCTTGCCCTGGAGGACGTCGAGCGCCACCCGCTCGGGCTCGCGCTCGAGCGGATCGCCCCATCCGCCACCGCCCGTCGTCTCCACGCGCACGAGGGTGCCGGCGGGGATAGGCTCGTCGTCCACCAGGCCGGGAAGCACGCGCTCGTTCGGGCCGCGCGGGTCGACGGTCACGCGGAACGGCGCGCTCGCCTTGCCGCCGCGCAATCCCCAGCACGAGAGGATCGCGCGATCGGCGACGCACAGGAACGAGCTGTCGCGCAGGACGCGGAACTCCTTCAGGTAGCCGAGCCCTCCCCGGCGGTATCCGGCGCCACCCGAGTCGGTGGCGAGTGCCAGGCGCTCGACGCGGAGCGGAAAGCGCGTCTCGGTGAATTCCGCCGGAAGATTTTTGCTGTCGGGCACGACGTGGACCGTGTCGGATCCGTCCGCGTACCAGCGCCCACCCGAGCCTCCGCCGAGCACTTCGCGCATCAGGTAGAACTCGCCCTCGTCGTCGAGGCCGTGAAAGCCGGTGTAGCGGATCGTCTCCTGGTCGGCCGGGATGCGACCGTCCACCGCCTTCGCGATGACGCCGGCCAGGATGCCGAGCAGGCGCAGGATCACGAACGTGCGCGCGTTGGTCGGCGCGGGGAAGACGGGCGTCAGCAGCGTGCCCGGCGGCGGGAAGCGCAGCTCGATCAGCGGCACGACGCCCTCGTTGACGTCCAGCTCGGCCATGCGCTCCGGCGTGTCGGCCAGATTTCTCAGGATCGGCGCGAGCCACTTCTTGAGGAAGACGCCGTCGGCGTAGTTGCCCGCGTGGTTGATCGGGCCTTTCGCCTGCGGGCTCGTCCCCGTGAAGTCGATCACGAGACGGTCGGCCGTCCTGGTCAGCGTGATCCTCTGGGTGTGCAGGCGCGGCGGATCGACGCCGTCGTGCTCGGCGTAGTCCTCCCACACGTAGGTGCCCTCGGGAATTCGTGAGAGCAGCTCGCTCCGGAACGTCTCGGTCGTCCGGTCGAGAAGCGCGTCGAAGCACGCCTCGACCTGCGCGCGGCCGTAGCGGCGGACGAGATCGGCCAGGCGCTCGGCCCCCATGCGGCACGCGGCCACCTCGCTGTCGAGATCGCCGCGCAGGCTGTCGGGCAGCCGCGAGTTGCGCGTCATGATGCGGATCACGTCCTCGTTCGCTCGCCCGGCGTGATAGAGGCGCACGGGCGGGACGATGATGCCTTCCTGGTAGGCGCTGGTCGCGTGCGACGGCATCGAGCCGGGCACCGCGCCGCCGATGTCGTCGTGATGACCGAACACCTGGACGAACGCGACGACGTCGTCTCCATCGAACACGGGCACGGTCACACAGAGGTCGGGCAGGTGGCCGATGCCGCCTTCGGAGCCGTAGACGTCGTTGTGGAAGAACACGTCGCCCGGCCGCATCGTCTCGATCGGAAAATCGCGCACGATCGGCTGGACGAGCGCGGAGTACGAGCGCCCGGTGAGCTTCCGGCAGCGCCGGTCGTGGATACCCGCGCGAAAGTCGCGCGCCTCGCGGATCATCGGCGAGCGCGACGTGCGCTCGATGGCCGCCTCGACCTCGGCCTCCACCGAGGCGAGCGTCCCCTCAACGATCTGAAGCACGATAGGATCCGCGTGGGGCGCCACGGTCACGTCGCCCTCCGCGTCAGCACGAGATTGCCGAAGCGGTCGACTTCCGCGGCCAGGCCCGGGAAGACCACGGTCGTCGCACCGAACTCCTCCACGATCGCGGGCGCCGCCAGCATGTCGCCCGGCGCCAGGCGCGCGCGGTCGTAGAGCGCGCACTCGTGGGCGACGCCGTCGAACACGACCGTGCGCGTGCCGCGGCGCGCGCGCTCGGGCCGGCGGTCGCCCGAAGGCAGCTCGGGGAGCTTCGGCCGCGCGATGGGCCCGATGCCCGTGACTCGCACGTTCACCCACTCGACCACCTGGCGCCCGGTGGCCCGCGCTCCCGACGCCTGGCGGTAGGCGTACCCGAAGCGCTGCTCGTGCGCGGCGTGGAATCGTTCGACCGTCTCGGCGGCCACGCTTTCGTCGACGGGAACATGCGGCAACTCCACGCGTACTTCCCACGCCTGGCCGAAATACCTGAGGTCGGCGCTCCGCCCGACGCGGATCTGATCGTCGGCGAAACCTTCGTTCCGCAGCGCCGCGCGGGCGAGCGCCTCAAGGTGCCTGAAGCGTTTTTCGACGCGCGCGTGCTCGAGGCGATCGTGACGCTGAACGAACGTCTGGACGTAGTCGTTCTTGACGTCGACCACGAGCAGACCGAGCGCTGAGACGTTGCCGGGCGAGGGAGGGATCAGCGCAGCGCGAAGATTCAGGAGATCGAGCAATCGTCCCGCGAGCAGCGGCCCCGCGCCGCCGAAGGCAACCAGCGTGTAGTCGCGCGGATCGAGCCCTCGCTTGACGCTCACCTGGCGGATCGCATTGGCCTGGTTCCACGCCGCGATCTCCAGAATTCCTTCGGCGACTCGCGCGGCCGGCAGATGCATGGTCGCCCCGAGTCGCGCGAGACCGCGCTCGGCAGCACCGACGTCGAGCGGGATCTCGCCGCCGAGCAGTGACGGCGGAATGCGCCCGAGGAAGAGATGCGCATCCGTGGCCGTCGCGTGCTCCCCGCTCCGCCCGTAGCACAGGGGACCGGGGTCGGCGCCCGCGCTCTCGGGCCCGACACGGAGACCGCCGTCGCGGCCGACGCGGGCGATGCTGCCGCCGCCACTGCCGACGGTGACGATGTCGATCATCGGCACCTTGACGGGAAAGCGTCCGACCGTGCCGTCGGTGGTGACGCCGGGCGCGCCGTGCTCGACCAGGCAGACGTCGGTGCTGGTCCCGCCGACGTCCGCCGTCAGGACACGGTCGTAGCCGGCCGCCGTGGCGAGCGCGCTGGCGCCGAGCGCGCCGGCAGCTGGCCCGGACAGGATGGTCGTGACGGGATGCTCGGCCACCTCGCGCGCCGAGATGACGCCACCATTCGACTTCATCACGTAGAACGGCACCGTCGGGCCCAGCTCTCTGGCGAGCCTTTCGTGGATGGCACCGACGTAGCGGGCAACGCGGCCTTTCACGAATGCGTCAACCAGCGTCGTCATCGTGCGCTCGTACTCGCGGTACTCCGGCAGCACGTCCGACGAGATGGACACGTGAGCTTCCGGCAGCTCGCGGACGATGATCTCCCGCATGCGCTGTTCGTGGGCCGGGTTCGCGTAGGCGTGCACGAAGCTGACGCCGACGGCCGTCAGTGCCTTGCGGCGCAGCCACGCGGCGATCTCGGCCGCGGCCGTCTCGTCGAGCGGCTCCAGCACGCGACCGCGAACGTCGACCCGCTCGGCGGCCTCGCGCACGTGATGGAGCGGGACGATCCGCTCCGGCTTCACCCAGAAGTACGAGTTGCCGTAGCCCTGCGGCACCGACTGCCGCGCGATCTCGAGCACGTGGCGGAATCCCGAGGTCGTGACCAGCGCCAGGCCTTCGAAGCGCTCTTCGAGCAGCGCGTTGGTCGCGACGGTGGTGCCGTGCGAGACTGCCGTCACCTCACCGCCGCCGACCAGACGCCGGACCTTGCGGATCCCCTCCAGCACGCCGAGCGAGGGGTCGTGCGGCGTGGTCGGCGTCTTGGTGGTGGCGATCGCGCCGGTCGACTCGTCGACGGCGACGACGTCGGTGAACGTGCCGCCGGTGTCGATGCCGATGCGGAGACGGCGCTCGGGCGTCATGGGGCCAATGGCGGCAGGATCATACCGCGAGTAGCATGGTCCGAGCCTGCGCCTCGCTCATGACATCGGCCCCTGACTCGGTCGCGACGTGGCGGGATCCGGCGACGCCCGCCACACGGCGCGGCGTGCTGCTCGTTGCCTGCGCCGCGCTGTGCTGGAGCAGCGGGTCGCTCATCGTTCGCCTCGTCGGCACGCCGCCCTGGACGACCACCCTGTGGCGCAGCTTCTTCGCCGCGCTGTTTCTCGCGCTCGTGCTCTGGCTGGTTCGCGGCCGTGGGATCGTTGGACAGTGGCGCGACGGCGGGCTTCCGGTCGTGGCCGCGGCCGTGTGCATGGCGGTGTCCTCGACGTGCTTCATCTTCTCGCTGGCGCACACCTCGGTGGCCAACACGCTCATCCTCATGTCGACGGGGCCCTACGTGACCGGGCTGCTGGGATGGATGCTACTCGGCGAGCGGGTCGCGCTGCGCACGTGGCTCCTGATGAGCCTCACGCTCGCCGGGGCGGTGATCATGGTGTCCGATTCCTACGCTCGAGGCACGATCGTCGGCGACCTGTTCGCGATCGTCATGGCGACCAGCTTTGCGATCGCCACCGTCATCATTCGCCGGCACCCCGCGATCCAGATGGCGCCGGCGGCGGTTCTGGCCACGACGCTCACGTTTTTGATTGCCCTGCCGCTCGCCGCTCCGCTCGAGACGGCGCCGCGCGATCTCGCGCTGCTGGCCTTCTTCGGCATCGGGCAATTCGGCGCGGGGTTCTTGCTCTTCATGGCGGGGGCGCGTCTGCTTCGCGCCGCGCAGAGCTCGCTCATCGGGATGCTGGAGATCGTGCTGGGGCCGCTGTGGGTCTGGCTCGTGCTGAGCGAGCGGCCGCCGGCGGCGTCGCTCACGGGGGGCGCCCTCATCCTCGCCGCGCTCCTCGTCAACGTCCTCTTCGACCTCGTCACGCCGCGCCGTCGTCGCCTTTCGCTGAACCGGTAACGGTCGACGCCCTTTGATTACACGGACCCGTGAATCCCGGAGGCTCCGGCGAACATCCGAGGGAGAGGAGGGAGCGCATGGACGCCCGGACCCGCCTGCTGCTCGAAGGCCCCATCGTTCCCACGCTGCTGCGGCTCGCGACGCCCAACGTCCTGGTGATGTTCGCTCAGGCCGGGGTGGGGCTCGTCGAGACGTATTTCGTGGCCAGGCTCGGGACCGACGCGCTGGCCGGCGTCGCGCTGGTCTTCCCCGTGCTCATGCTGATGCAGATGATGTCGGCGGGCGCCATGGGCGGGGGCATCTCGTCGGCCGTCGCCCGTGCCCTCGGCGCCCGGCGCCAGGCCGATGCCGATGCGCTGGCGCTCCATGCGCTCGCCATCGCCGTGGGCTTCGGGCTCCTGTTCACACTCGCGGTGCTGGGCGGTGGCCCGTGGCTCTACAGCGCTCTCGGCGGGCGCGGAGCCTCGCTCGCGGCGGCGCTCACGTACTCGAACGTCGTCTTCGCCGGCGCCATCCTGATCTGGATCTTCAACTCGCTCGCCAACGTGATCCGCGGCACGGGCAACATGCTGCTGCCCGCGTCGGTCACGCTCGTCGGCGCCGCGGCGCTCATTCCGCTGTCACCGTGCCTGATCTTCGGATGGGGCCCGCTGCCACGGCTTGGCATCGCGGGGGGTGCCGTCGCCGTGATCGTGTACTACGCCGTGGGAAGCGTCGTCCTCACCGCGTATCTCTGGTCGGGGCGGGGCGTCGTGCGTCTTTCGTTCGCCGGCGCACGCCTTCGGTGGCCCCTCTTTCGCGACATCCTGCGCGTCGGCGCAGTCGCCGCGGTGATCACCGTCCAGACGAACCTCACCATCGCGATCGCAACCGGGTTCGTCGGAAGGTTCGGGCCAGCGGCGATCGCCGGCTACGGCACCGGCGCGCGCCTCGAGTACCTCCTGGTCCCTCTCGTCTTCGGACTGGGCGGGCCGCTCGTCGCGATGGTCGGAACCAACATCGGTGCCGGCCAGCGTGAGCGTGCATTGCGCGCAGCGTGGATCGGTGCCGCCATTGCTGCGGGCCTCACGGAGGTGATCGGTCTCTGGGCCGCCATGTTCCCGCGCGTGTGGCTCTCGCTGTTCGACACCGCCCCCGCCATGCTCGATGCCGGCTCGAGTTATCTTCACGCGGTCGGGCCGCTCTACGGGCTGTTCGGTCTCGGCATGGCCCTTTACTTTGCCTCGCAGGGCGCGGGGCGACTGCTCTGGCCGTTCGTCGCGAACATGACGCGCCTGGCGATCGCGGCGGGCGGCGGCTGGTTGGCGCTCTACTGGAGCGGCAATCTCGCCCACGTCTTCGTCGCGCTGAGCGTGGCGCTCGCTGCCTTCGGCTCGATCAACGCGGCGGCGGTCGCGAGCGGCTCCTGGTTCGGACGCGTGGGCCGGTCGCGGATGCAGACGGCTCGCGTGTCGGGGAGTTGATCGAATGGCGCAGAGATATTTCGAAGACTTTGCCGTGGGACAGACGTTCAGCTCGGGTCGGCGGCGGATCGACGCGGCGGGGATCAAGGCCTTCGCGGCCGACTTCGATCCCCAGCCGTTCCACCTCGACGAGGAGGCGGCGCGCGACACGATCTTTCGCGGGCTGGCCGCCAGCGGTTGGCACACGGCCGCGGTCACGATGAGGCTCCTGGTCGAGAGCGAGCTCAAGCCGGCCGGTGGCATCGTCGGCGCCGGCTTCGAAGAGTTTCGCTGGCCCCGCCCGGTGCGACCGGGCGATGAGCTGCATCTCGAGATCGAGGTTCTCGAAGCCCGGCCGTCGAGGTCGCGGCCGGATCAGGGGCTGATCAAGCTGCGCACGACGACGATGAACCAGCAGGGCGACGCCGTGCAGGTCTCCGTCGGAACCCTCGTGGTGCCTACTCGAAGCTCATCAGGCGATCGAGCGATTGCTCGAGGCAGCGCTTGATCTCGTCGCGACACGTCCGGTAGCGATCCTCACCCTGACCGACCGGATCGTCGATGTCCCCGCGCTCGCCCGCGAATTCCTTGAGCGTGAAGATCGGGCGACCGAGGGCCTCGGCGAACGTGCCCACGATGTCCTTCTGACCGGCGGTCATGGTGAGGATCAGATCGGCGTCGGCGATGATCTCGCGGTGCTGCCGGAGGCTCGTCGAGGTGAACTCGTACTCGCCCAGGTGGATGCCGTCCTCCCGCAAGACGATCCGCGCGTCCAGCGACGCGATCATGCGGTCGCGCGCATACGGCCCGACGCCGCCGGAGCGCACGCGGATCTCGTGGTGCCCGTTGTGCTCGGCCAGCATGCGCTCGAGGAGCACGTGGGCCATCACGCTGCGACACGTGTTGGCGTGACACACCAGGAGGACGGTCTTCACCGCTCCTCGCGCTCCCACTGCCAGAAGCGGACACCGTCGCCGAGATCGTTCCACTCGGAGGCCGGCCGGCCCTCGAGCGTCTTGCCGAAGTTGGTTCCCGGCGGCGGCTTCAGCGCCGGACCGAGCGTGGTCGGAAACAGCGTGACCAGTTCTTCGGGCGTGAGACGACGATTGGCCTCCAGCCGGCGCATGGCCTGGGGCTGGGCCATCAGCGTGTAGCCGTAGCCGAACGAGTGGAACGCCTGGCCGTTGATGCTGGCCGCGGCGTCGCTGGACAGGAACACGACCAGCGGCGCGACGTTGTCGGGGTCGCGCTCGGTGCCGGCCGCCGCTTCGCTCGGCCACTTGCCGTGCTGCTCGAAGAACTCACGGCCACGAGGCGTGGAGTCGATCATGCGCGTCGCGCCGCTCGGCAGGATGGCGTTCGCCGTCACGCCGTACTTCGCCATCGCGTTGGCGGTCGACCAGGTCAGCCCCAGGATGCCGGCCTTGGCCGCGGCGTAGTTGGGCTGGCCCGGCGCGCCCAGCGCCGACACCGACGACATATTGATGATGCGACCGGTCTTCTGCTCGCGCATGACGATCGACGCCGCCCGGCTCGTGTTGAACGCGCCCTTGAGGTGCACGCCGAGCACGGCGTCCCACTCCGCCTCGGTCATGTTGAAGATCATCCGATCGCGGAGAATGCCGGCGACGTGCACGAGGATGTCGATCCGGCCCCAGGTGTCGACGACCTGGCGAACCATCGCGGTCGCGTCGTCCGAGTCGGCCACCGAGCCGAAGTTGGCGGCCGCGACACCGCCGTCCTTGATGATCTCGTCGACGACCTGAGCGGCCGGCTGCTTGTCCTCGCCTTCGCCGCTCAAGCTCACGCCGAGGTCGTTGACGGCGACTTTGGCGCCTGCTTTCGCCAGCGCGAGGGCGATGCCCCGGCCGATACCCCGACCGGCTCCCGTTACCAATGCGGTCTTGCCTGCGAGCATGTTCATGGTCGCTCCCGAAGAGGGTTCACTGCCAGGCCCAGACGGGCTGTTCGAAATGGTCGACGCGGGTCGGCCGGCCGTGCATCACGACCTCGCGCATCTGATAGACGACGGCGGCGGTGGGCGCATGGATCAATCGGGAGAGGATCGGCAACTGGATCACCGGCCGATCGCTCTCCGGGATGCTGACGAGCGTGAGGATGTCCGGCGCGTCGAGATCGCTGAGCGGCACCAGATGCAGGCTCGCTACTTCGTCGGGATTCGGCTGCAGCTCGAAGGCCGCGCCCGCCCACACGACCACCGGCGTGATGACGAAGCCCGAGCGGGTGGCGTAGTCGTCGAGCAGGCCCAGCACCGCGTCGTCGCCCAGCCCGAGCCCGACCTCTTCGCTCAGCTCGCGCAGCGCCGCGCGGGGCGCGCTCTCGCCGGGGTTCACGCGGCCTCCCGGCAGCGCCCACTGGCGCGCGTGCGTGCGCAGGGATGCCGCCCGCCGGGTGAGGAGAAAGCACGCGCGCCCGGAGTCGTCGGGCAGCAGGACCACGGCGACGGCGGCCGGCCGGTGGCCGTCGGCGGGCGCGGCTCTCCGGTCGAAGGCACGGACGTTGGCGAGCGCGATCTGCCGGAAGATCTCGTCGAAGAGCAGAGCGCTCGGGGCCATCGCCGCCGCCATTGTAGACGGCTTCGGCCCCTGTGCGACAATGGCCGCGCCCCCCGACGAAATGGCCAAGCACACCGACGTGCTGCTCCTCGTGAACGCGATGATGGGGCAGCTCATCTCCGGCGTCGCCAATCGGATCTTCATCGTGTCGCTGCCGACGATCGCCGCCGCGCTGAATGCCGACATCCTCGCCGTCTCCTGGGCGCTCATCGCCTACCAGCTCGCCGGAATTTGTCTCTCGGTCGTCTTCGGCCGGCTCGGCGACGTCCACGGGCGCTACGCGATCTACGGCGGCGGCTTCGTCGTCATGACGATCAGCTCGCTCTTGTGCGGCATCGCGCCCAGCGTGGGGTGGCTCATCGTGTTCCGGCTGATCCAGGGCGTCGGCGCGGCCATGATCGCGTCGGCCGCGCGAGTGCTGGCCATGGAGGCCTCGCCGGAAGGCGCCGAGGGCCGGGCCAACGGGTTCATGACGATGTCGTTTCACGGCGGCTTACTGCTCGGTCCGCCGCTGGGTGGGCTGGTCATCGACTTCCTGAACTGGCGCTGGACCTTCTTTCTGCTCGTTCCCTTCGGCATGGCGGGGATCATCCTGACCGCGGTGCGGGCGCGGAGCCGTCGAGTGAC
>Ga0066710_100003394_pt1 | contig 13551 bp, 9 predicted proteins | sample GraSoiAngelo_159_FD_79666 | JGI IMG/M metagenome (GOLD analysis project Ga0066710, IMG submission 79666) | Grasslands soil microbial communities from the Angelo Coastal Reserve, California, USA - 14_1009_16_40cm | ecosystem: Environmental > Terrestrial > Soil > Grasslands | place: USA...
CGGCTGTCTATCGCAGCAAGAACGGCGGAGGGGAAGAATTAGAGGGAGTGCGTGTTAACAGCGCGGGAGCGAATTTCCCCCCGAGCCCGGAGCTTCAATCTCGCGCGCGTTATCTTGCATACGATCCGGCCGCGCCAGCGCGGCTCTATGCCGGCATCGAAGTCGGCGGCATGTTGATCAGCGATGACAGCGGCTATACGTGGACGCCGGCCAACGAGGGACTCACCGACATGGACGTTCACGAGATCCTCGCTTCCGAACAAAATACCGGGATGGTTTACCTCGCGTGCGGCGAAGCTTGCTTCCGCAGTTTCGACCGCGCCGGTCATTGGGAAAACATTTCGCCCAAGACCCACGATTACGGCACATCCGTCGCCGAGGACAGGAATGGCGTTGTGTATGTCGGTTGTGCCAAGGGGCGACCGAACCACTGGATCCGCGAAGAAGGCGCCATTGCGGCAATCTTTCGTAGCCGCGACAAAGGCACGACGTGGGAAAAAATCGTCGACAATCTCAAAGGAGGCGTCATGCATATGTGCCCGACTCCTGATGGCAACGGCATGGTCGCCGGCACTTCCGACGGATCGTTGCTGATAATTGACGAGTCGGGCACGCGCGAAGTCGCGAGCGGGCTGCCGTTCGTAACAGCCGTGGAACTGGCGGCGTAGCGAATGCGGGTTTTGCGTTCACGAGGCGATTGATGAGAGGGTTTAAATTCTTCTTCTATTGCTATCTCTTTCTTCGTCTCACTTCTCCGCTTTTCGCCCAGGATGCCAAGCTCATCGCTGAAGCCAAAAAAGAAGGCAAAGTCGTCGTCTATGGCTCGATGGAACAGGACATCTTCGAAGGAATTCAAAAATCTTTCGAAAAGAAGATGGGATTTGCGCTGGATTATTGGCGCGCGTCCGGCGCCGCCGTGCTCGAGCGCGTCATCACCGAACGCAAGGCCGGCAAGCCGTTCTTCGATGTGGTAATTAACAATGCCGGGCCGATGGAGATCATGCTCAAGGATGGAGCATTCACGCCTTATAATTCGCCCTTGGCGAAAAATTTCGCGGCGGAACTCATCCATCCGCAGTTGGGCCCGAGCTACCGCACCAGCGTCGTCGGTATCATCTACAACAAGAGCATCATCAGTCTCGACAAGGCGCCAAAGACTCTCGAAGATCTGTTGAAACCCGAATTCAAAGGCAAGCTCGCCTTTCCTGATCCAACGCGAGGCGCGGTGGCGGTCATGTGGCCGGCTAGTCTACATAAGCTCATGGGCAAAGAGCGCGCCGACGATTACTTGCGCCGCCTCGGCGCGACCAGGCCGGTGATCGTCGAGGGCGTGCTCAATGCCGCTGAACGCGTCACCACGGGCGAAACACCGCTTGCGATTAGTTATCTCAAGTACGTCGTTGTGTTTGGCCAGAAAGGGGCGCCGCTCGAATACGTGCGCATGGACAAGATGTTAAGCCACGGCCACGCCATCGCGCTCAGCAGCCGGGCGCTTCATCCGAATGCGGGCAAGGCCTTGATCGATCACTTTCTCGGCGACGACAGTCTCAAAGTCATGGCCAAGCACGGCGAGTTCGTCACGCGTAAAGGAATCTACCCACCCATAGCCGATGCCGAAAAAATTCAAACCGTAGAGATGGACGAACTGGATACCGCCGCCTATGCGGAAAAGCGCAAGGAGTATAGAAGAATCTTTTTCCAGTGAAAAATACAATTGGAGTGATGAAGTATTGGGAATTTTAACCCAACACTCCACTACTCCAACACTCCATTATTCCAAGTTTGAGGAATTTTCATGAAGCTTTATACTTTTTTCCGTAGCTCGGCGTCTTACCGTGTGCGCATTGCTCTCAATCTGAAAGGCTTGAGCTCTGAGCAAGCGCCGATCCATTTGCGCCGCGGCGGCGGCGAGCAATTCACCGCCGCGTATAAGGCGGTCAACCCGCAAGCGCTCGTACCCGCGCTGGAGGACGGCGGAAGAGTTCTGACCCAATCGCTCGCCATCGTCGAGTATCTTGATGAGAAATATCCCCAGCCGCCGCTGTTGCCGAGCGATCCTGCCGACCGCGCGCTGGTGCGAAGCATGGCGTTGGTCATCGCCTGCGAGGTCCACCCGATACAGAATCTGCGCGTACTGAACCACGTCAAGAAAGAATACAACCAGACCGATGACCAAGTGAATCGCTGGGCACAGCATTGGATCGCGCTGGGTCTATCGGCTCTCGAGCAGTTGATCGTCGCGCAGCGAAAGCGCGGCACGTTTTGTTTCGGGGCTACGCCTACGCTGGCCGATATCTGCCTCGTACCGCAACTGGGCAACGCACGCCGCTACGGCTGTGATCTTTCGCAGTATCCGACAATATTGAGCATCGAAAAAAACTGCCTGGCGCTCGCCGCATTCGCCAATGCCGCGCCGGAAAAGCAGCCGGATGCGGAGTAGTGATCTCTCGCTGTTGCGTAGTGAACCCTCTCCAAAGTCTTCCCCCTTTTGTGGCCAATGGGACCTCCGTTAATCGAAGATCGAGGATGGAGAATAGAGGATCGCGATCGTCTATCTTCGATCTTCCACCCTCTATCCTCGTTTTTAGGTAGGTTATAGCGCCCCTGGATTTAACGCATGTTCATCCTCAAGCAATTCCTTAAAGGGCTCCTTCTGCCGCCGACGCCCTGGCTGATCATGCTTTTGACCGTGCTGATTTTTTGGCGGCGACCCTGGGCGCGCAAACTGCTTTTCATTGCCTTTTTGCTGATTCTCGCGCTGCACAGCGGGCCGGTGAACTACGCGCTCCGCTACCCGCTGGAAACGCGCCATCCGCCCGTGCTCGACCCGAAACGGGTCGGCGCCTATGACGCGATTGTCGTTTTGACCGGCAGCATGATCCCCCCCAGCGGGCTGATTCCTTTCCCGACGATCGATGAATTCATGTTTCGCCGTCTGGATGAAGCCTGGCGCCTCTATCGAATTCAGCCCAAGCCGATCATCGTTTCGGGCGGCCATGTGAATCCATTCACTTCCGACAAAGACGAGAACAAGATCGCTCGCGATTACCTAATCGGTTGGGGAGTGCCGAAAAGCGAGGTGATCGGCGAGGACCAATCGCGCGATACTTTCGAGAGCGCTGTCGAAACTCAAAAGCTGCTCAAGAAAAAAGGCTGGAAACGCTACTTACTCGTCACGTCGGCGATACATATGCCGCGCAGCCTGTTGGTATTCTCCGCAATTGCGCCTGAACCTATCCCGGCTGCCGGCGATTTCTCGCTCGCCGAATTTCAACTCACGCCCTTAGATTTTTTCCCCAACGAGCATGTCGCGTATAAACTTTTCATAACGATCCACGAATACCTCGGTTTGGCCAATTATTATTGGCGGTTAAATTTTACCAACCCGTAGGCTTTGGCATCAGAAATTAGCGCCGGAACTCTAGTTGCAAATCACCGTTGGAGTGATAGAGAAAACGCTTGAATTAACGGCGGCGAAGTTAAAGAATCGGGCACTTTGAGTGTCGGGTCTTTGCTTCCCGCGGCGACAAGGGTGATAGCTCGGGTCAGGGTGTGAGGCCGTGATCTCGATCAAGAATCTTATCAAAGACTATAAGTCCGGCGCCGAGTCTGTTCGCGCCGTCGATGGCGTCACGATCGACGTCGGCGAACGTGAGTTTTTCGTTCTCCTTGGGCTGAGCGGTTCAGGCAAGACCACCTTGCTTCGCTGTGTGGCTGGACTAGAAAAACCTGATGGCGGCGAAATTACGATCAGTAATGGGCTGGTCAGCTCCGCCGAGCGGAATTTTTTCACCGCCCCTGAGACGCGCCGACTTGGCATGGTGTTTCAGTCTTATGCGGTATGGCCGCACATGACCGTGTACCAAAATGTCGCATTTCCCCTGGCCAACGGCCCGCAGAAGCTCTCCAGCGAGAAGATCAAGAAGAAAGTGATGAACGCCTTGGAAATGGTCCAGCTTTCCGGGTTTGCCGATCGTCCGGCACCGTTTTTAAGCGGCGGACAGCAGCAACGGGTGGCCTTGGCACGCGCTCTCGCCGTCGAGCCGAAGGTGCTGCTTATGGACGAGCCGCTGAGCAATTTAGACGCGCGCCTTCGTGAAGAGGTGCGCGACGAAATCAAGAATCTGTCGCGGACGTTTGGCATCGCGGTGCTCTACGTCACCCATGATCAGGTGGAAGCGCTGGCATTGGCCGATCGTGTGGCGGTGATGAGCAAAGGCAAAGTGCTGCAGTGCGCGCCGCCGCGGGAGCTTTATGAGATGCCGTCGAGTCGCGAGGTCTGCGAGTTTCTCGGCTCGACAAACTTGCTCGATGGGGTAGTCACCAACGGCGGCCAAATTGAGACCACTTTAGGAAAAATGACCTGCAGGATTCCCGCCCCGAAATTTAAAAACGTCAGCATCGCGATTCGCCCGGAAGAACTCGAGCTTTCTGCGGCGCCATCCGGTCTGGAAAACGAGTTTGCCGCCGAAGTCGTTTCATCGACTTTTCTAGGCGAGCTGACCGTATGTGATCTGATCGTCGGGGGTAAACGGCTCCGTTTTAAATCGACTCAAAGCGCGCCGGCAAAACAGATCTACGTGCGCTTTCCCGCAGAGAAGTTGAAATTATTTGCCAGATAATGCTCCAATTCAGATCGACCAGAGAAAAGAATGTAAAGGATTGACCATGCTACCGCGAGAAGAAAACGACTTACTTACCCAAGTCGGCCCAGGAAAACCGATGGGCGAGCTTATGCGCCGGTATTGGATTCCCGCTCTGCTTTCTAGTGAAATTGCCGAGCGGGACGGCGCACCGGTGCGCGTGCGTTTGCTCGGCGAGGATCTCGTCGCCTTTCGCGACAGCCAGGGGCGCGTCGGCCTTTTGGACGAGCATTGCTCCCATCGCGGCACGTCGCTTTTTTTCGGGCGTAATGAAGAATGTGGGTTGCGCTGCATCTATCATGGCTGGAAGTACGATATCGACGGCAACGTATTGGAAACCCCCGCGGAACCCCCTGGGAGCACGCTAAAAAATAAAGTTCACCATCCTGCGTATCCATGCCGGGAGGCCGCAGGCGTTGTTTGGAGCTATCTCGGTCCGACGGATAAAATTCCTCTGCTGCCGAATTATGAGTGGATGAATCTGCCGTCGGATCACTTGTACGTAACGAAGTCCGTTCAAGATTGCAGCTGGTTGCAAGGCCTCGAAGGCGAATGCGATTCATCGCATCTTTCCGTCCTGCACAAGAATTTTACCGGCGAGCGCCAGCGCGGCGGTGGCGACGGCGTTTTGTACGCGGCGGATTCGGCGCCTCAATTGGAAGGGGTTGAAATGGATTACGGCGTCAGAATGCTGTCCTGCCGTAAGATCGATGCCGAGACCATTTACCTGCGCGTGTCCAACATCGTGCTGCCGTGCCACGGATTTATTCCCACTGGCGGTTTGAAAGGGAATCCCGAAGGCTACACCATCCATTCCCATGTACCCATCGACGATACACATAGTATGCGCTACAACATCCACTTTCGCCGTACCCGCCCGATCCGCAACGATGAAAGACAGCATGACGATGAGATCGGCGCGGACTTTCACAAGCTGCGCAACCTACAGAACAACTATCGGCAAGATCGTGAGCAGCAAAAGCATGAGACATTCACCGGCATGGGACAGATCTTTCTCATTCACGATTCCTGCGCCACCGAAAGCATGGGTCCGATCTACGACCGCTCGCAAGAGCATCTTGGAATCAGTGACATCACCGTGATTACGGTGCGCAAATTTTTGCTGCAATGCGTTCGCGCCGTGCAGGCTGGCAAGGAACCGCCGCATGTCATTCGAACCGCCGACGCCAACGACATGCGCCATGTCGCCTGCATCGCCAGCAAAATCTCATGCGAGCTCGACCCGAAACAATATGTCGCGGAACAGTTGAAGAAAGAAAAGTATTGGGAAGTAACGAATTAGGGATGAACGCGGGCTATTGAACAGGTAGCAAATTGGTGTCATCCCGAACGAAGTGAGGGATCTATCCTATTCTCAGTCGGCATCGCAAACGAGAACGACCGCGAGATTCCTCAGCTTCCCATTGGTCAGTGTAATCCAGTTTTTCTTTCCGAATTAGATCTTCCAATTCTGTACTCGTAACAAAGGGAGGTCCTATGCGAGTCGTCGATGTTATCGCTGAAATTCTCAAGCGCGAAGGCGTCGAGTTTCTCTCCTGCTATCCGACGAACACCATGATCGAAGCCGCGGCGACCGCGGGCATCAGACCGATCGTCTGCCGCCAGGAACGTGTCGGCGTCGGCATCGCCGACGGATTTACCCGCGTGAAGAACGGCAAGCGGATCGGCGTCTTCACTATGCAAGCGGGTCCCGGCGCCGAGAACGCATTCTCCGGCATCAGCACGGCCTATTCTGATTCGGTGCCAATTCTCTTGCTGCCGGTCGGCCACGCGCGCAGCACGTCTCAGGTATTTCATTTTTTTCGCTCGGTGCAATCCTACGCGCCAGTGACGAAATGGACCGAAGAGATTACGCTGACCGATCAAGTGCCTGAGATCATGCGTCGTGCCTTTAGCTACCTCAAGATGGGCCGGCTTGGCCCCGTATTGGTGGAAATTCCCAACGACGTCGCTGTCGAGGAATTTCCAGCGGCCGGTGTGAACTACACGCCGGTGAAAAGAACCGTCAGCGGCGCCAATGCCCGTGACATAGAGGAAGCAGCCAAAATTTTACTGCAAGCAAAATCACCGGTCATCATCGCCGGCCAGGGCGTGCTCTACGCAGAAGCGACCGATGAGCTCACCAAGCTGGCCGAGTTACTCCAAGCGCCGGTGACGACACCGCTCGAAGGAAAGAGCGCTTTCCCCGAAGAACATCCGCTTTCTCTCGGCACCGGCGCCGGCGTCATGCCGCGGCCGGTTCATACGTTCTTGCAGAAAGCCGATGTCATCTTCGCCGTCGGGTCGAGTCTAACGAAGCATAGCATCGTCGCCGCGCCGATTCCTTCTGGTAAGACGATCATTCACGCGACCAACGACGAGCGGGATCTTAATAAGCACTACCTTGCCGATTATCCGATCCTCGGCGACGCCAAACCGGTGCTCAGCCAGTTCATCCAAGCCGTGAAAGATTTGCTGGGTGGAAAATCGAAGAACGATGGCACGGTGGCCGCGGAAATTAAAAAGGGCAAAGCGGAATGGATGGCCGAATGGATGCCGAAGCTGACTTCGAATGAGAAACCGCTCAATCCTTATCGCATCATGTGGGAGTTCATGAACCTGTTCGACCGCAAAGAATGCATTGTCACCCATGACGCGGGCAGCCCGCGTAACCAGCTCGTCCCGTTCTATCAAGCGCCGACTCCACGCAGTTATATCGGCTGGGGAAAATCTCATGCATTGGGCACAGGGCTGGGTCTCATCATGGGCGCCAAACTCGCGGCGCCGGAAAAATTCTGCGTCAATTTTATGGGCGATGCCGCCTTCGGCATGACCGGCTTGGATTTCGAAACCGCGGTTCGAAACAACATCCCGACATTGACCATCGTGCTCAACAACAACTTCATGGCCGCCGAAACTCACATGATGCACGCCTCGCACGAACGCTACGGCACCATGAACATCCTCGGCAACTATGCGGACCTTGGGCGCTCCCTCGGCGGTTGGTCCGAGCGCGTCGAAGAACCGGGACAAATCGTGCCTGCCCTGCAGCGCGCGCGAAAAGTCACCGATGATGGTAAAGCTGCGCTGCTCGAATTCATCACGAGTAGAGAGATTTCCTACTCGCGGATGAGGGAGTAGATCGTATGGCGCAGTTTTAGGCCGTCGCCAACTCAATGTTCGTGGGCAACTTTGGCACGAAGCCGTTCAATGGATAAGATATCGAAGGATTTTTAGCGTTCTTCCCGCCGTTACGGCGCGATGTGCGTCTCACCAAACCGCGTATTCTCCGCTGTCTGGCAATCGGCTCCTTTGCACTTCTTAAGTTGGCTAAGCCAAAGGGAGTAACGCTTGATCAATTGTGGGTCGACTTCGGCGGCAATATTGTGGAGCTGATCAGGATCGCTAACGAGATCGTAAAATTCGCGTTCACCGGATTGGTACTGAACAAACAGACGATCGCTCGATCGCACCGCTTGGTAAGCTGTCAGAGGCGATTTTTGCGTTGTTTGGAACAAGCGCTCTTCAAACCACGACATGAACGGCTCGGGCCCGGGTTGATGCTCAATTAGAATCCCCTCACGCCATTTCCCCGGCGGCGGTAAAGATTTCTCCAGCAACGGCTCGAGGGAACGACCATCCACGAATCCTGGCGGAGTGATCGACGCCCATTCTGCGAAAGTTGGGGCAAGGTCGGTCTCAACGGCCAGCTGCGGCACAGAGCGGTGCGCGGGGACTTCCGGTCCTCGGATAAGCAAGGGGACATGGATATCTTCCTCATAGGCGGTTTGCTTTCCCTGCATTAAGCGATGTTGCCCGAAATGGTAACCGTTGTCGGACGCGAACAAGATATACGTCCGACGAAGCTCGCCGGTTTGTTTCAGCGTGTCAACGACGCTCTCCACCAAATCATCGACGGCCTGCAGCGACTGCAGCCGCTTGCGATAGAGTTGATCCATCTTTTCAATCTGTTTTTCCTGCAAAAGCGGTAATGCCCGGATATAGGCCGGTTTTGAAGCAACATCCTTTTCGTTGAAAGAAGCCGTTCGCGGCGCTTTTGCGTCCGGGAAGAGCGCGCGGTGCCGCGGCGCAGGGATCGCGGGTTCATGCGGCGCGAATGGCGCGAGATGCACGAAAAAGGGCTTCTTTTTTTCAACGGCTTGATGAATAAACGCCCCCGTTTTACGCGCGATAACATCGGTCAAGTAATCGGCGTCCGCATGCCCGTATTTAACGAGCTTGCCGTTCTCGTTCAGAATGTAGCCGAACTCTCTATAGCCGCCGCCGCCGATCGCTCCGAACCATTCGTCCCAACCCGGCGGCACGTGAGTCTTATTGTGAGGATCCGGATATCCGTTGAGATACTTGCCCATATATCCGGTCATATAACCCGCGGCTCTGAGCCAAGTTGAGATCGTCGAACTCTCGTTACCTAATCGATAGAAAGTCTTGAACCCGGCGTGGTTGGAACCGACACCGTGATTGTGCACGTATTGGCCGCGCAATATCGACGACCGTGACGGACAACACTGCGAATTGGTCACGAAGTAATTCGAAAAATTGGTTCCCTCTTCGATCAGAAGCTTCTTCACTTTTGGCATGAACTGGAGATCATGGAACGTCATATCGTCTGTGAGTATGAAGACGATGTTGGGACGTCTCGCTTCTCCGCGCGGTTGTGGCGCGGAGTGTTGGGACGGCAATGGCTCCGAAGGATCCACAGCGGTGGTTGCACGATCGGCGAAACCCCAGCTCGCTACTACAAACAATCCGATCCAAAATAATTGCCAGCGTTTCATGGGCCTGACTCCTCTTGCTATCAGTTTAGTCTAACAGAAGCGTCTCCCGCCACAAGGGAATGCGCCTCCGACAAAGAACGCCTCGAGTTAGACGTCTAAACGCAGTGAAAGTTTCGCTCCGGCGCAGGCGGCCGCTTGCCGAGGAGATGGCCGTGACGATTTTCTCCTGCGACTTGCCATCAGCCGGACCACAGCGCCGAGGGTACCGAGCTGTTACCGACGATATTCACATATGGCGCAAAATAAGGGGAGCGACGGCTCGAAACGAACCAGAAACTACAGCGAGTCCAGCTTCTTCCTTTCCCGCTTCGCTCGCTCGCCGATTTCGAAGTGCCTTCCCTGGAGAGCGAGCTCCGCTTCTTCGCGGTTACGGTCGGACCAGTAGCCGAGCTCGTAGCCGTACCACGGCGCTTTGATCTTGAGCGGCGGGAGTTCTAACTGTTTCCAGATTTCTATGGCGTGCTCCATGAAGTCGCGCCTCGGAAGCGACGTCGGCTTATAGGCCCAAGGACGGGTCGCGTCGATGCAGAGAACGCTGCATTTCCCGGTTTTTTGCAACGCCGAACGCGCGCCGCCGAAATCTTCCGACGGCACGATGGACGGGTCGAGACCCATCATGCCCGCCTCAAGGATGCGCGCGTCCCGATGCGGCTGCATGTTAAAGGTCAGCGCCCAATTCACCGAATCGGCGTCGCGTGCATCGATGTCTTCATCGACGACGACGAGAATCTTGCCGGCATCCGCGCCCAGCCGCAGCGCGCCGATTATTTTGTCGAAGTCTTCGTCGGATTTCTTCTTGATCTTGACGACCAAATAACCCCAACTGCCGCTGCTCTCGTGGATCGCCACATCGAGAATATTGTCCATACCGGCATCTTGAAGCCGGCGACGCACGACGCCTTCAGTGCCGACGCCGCGAATTTTACTGCTCTCGCTCGGTGGAAATTGGCTTAGGAATGCGACGTAGATCGGATTTTTGCGCATGGTGATGCAGTTGACGTTGACGAAGAAGCCGACGCCTTCATGAGCCATGTAGCCGGGGAATTCGCCGAACGGCCCTTCCCATTCGCCCTCGTCGGTAGGAATCGTACCTTCAATAGCGATCTCCGCTTGCGCTGGCACCAGTAGCTCGACAGTTTTGCATTTGACCAACTCGACCGGCTCACCGGAGATCCCACCCGCAACGCCATATTCGTCTAGCCCCGGCGCGATCCGCGCCACCGCCGCGTAAGAGAGATTGGGCGCCACACCGATAACGCAGGCGACTTCCAAGGGCTTCTTGAGCTCGCGGCACTTTTTCCAATGCGCGCGCAGCCCTGAAAAATTTCCCGCGAAACAACCCAAGCGATCTGGCGCTTTGATCTGGCCGCGATAGTTGCCCATGTTGTATTGACCGGTCTCAGGATCGCGGGTCACAAAGTGAGACGAAGTTGTGTAGGGACCGTTATCGAAGCCTGGAGTCGAAATCGGCACGGGCAACATGTCGAGCCCTTTCCGTTTCAACTCGTCACCGTCGACGATGTGCTCTTGGCAGGGCGCGGAGCCCACTATCACGGGCTTGACTGGATGCGCCTGCGCGTGGGTCCATTTGGGGTAGATTTCTTCTTTCTTACATTGCATGCCCAGCGCGTAAATATCGAGGCTGCCCGCATAACAAGCGATGGCAATCGCCATGTCGTAGCTTCGCCCTTTGATGTCGACGACTTTTTCGAACAGAAAAGCCCTGCGCTCTTCTTCGGGCAACCCGCGGTATTGCAAGCGTACCAACGGATGCAACTCGGTATCTTTATTGATCGCGCGGGTGACGCGAACCAACTTGCCGTGTTCTTCCAGCGCCCTTAGATATTCACGAACGTCTTTGTAGTAGGCCATAAAACCTCTTTCCAATAACCGTTCAAATTGTTCAAAACGTTCAAATAGTTAATACTCGGAGGTGTCTCAGCCTCGACCCGTTCGGATTTTGACGTTTTGAACGTTTTGAACGACTGGAACGGCTTGAACTCCTATTAGGGAGCAACTCCGTTCGTCTTCAATGCTGTTTGATAGCGCCGTGGGATCTGGGGGTCTTCGTTTTCGTAGGGAATCATCCAACCGCCTTCTTCGACGCTGCGAAATACGTCGTCGTCGGTTTTCTGATGCGAGACCTTGAAACCCAATGGATGAATGCGGCTGCCGTAACGCACGGCCAAGTGCCGCGCGGGTTCATTGCCGGCATTGAAGTGCTGATGAAACCAATCGCCAGGCGGACAATAAATACTCGCCTCGCCCCATTTGATCTCAATCACTTTGTCTTCATGGCCATCGCTATAAGGGTGGATGCCCCATTGTTTGTGCCACAATAGAACGTAACCCACCGACTGCGTACCGACGATAATCGCGCCGGGACCATGATAGTGCGCTTTGTGATACTTCCCCACCGGCCACTCGCCGAGATGACCCACCAAAGCGTTCCCGGACATTTCAAACTGCGCCAAGCGCAAGCCGGCTCCTTTGACTTCGAGACTTTCCAGCGTCGCCGACTTGATGTCCGATATGAAATTGGTCTCCCAAATATTGATCAAGCCGCTGACGTAACGCTTCTTGCCGACCTCGAAGTAATCGTCCTCGCCGAAGAAGCGATCCGAGAAGCTGTACGGACAGTTGAAGACGAAATTTTCATCACGGTAGATGTCGAAGGCGAGGGGCGCGTTGGTCACAGCTAAAAATCGCACCGACTCGCGCGATCCGTTGACCAGCCGGTGGGTCGTGTTCATCGGCGGCGCAAACAGGCTCCATTTGTTCCACTCGAACATTTTCTTGTGGCCGTGATCGTCCCAAATCTCGGTGGCGCCCTGACCGTTTAAAATACAGATCACTTCTTCATACAGATGACGCTCCGGGTTAAGCGCGCCGCCCGGCGGAATCTCGGCAATGTAACCGCCGGTGATCCCCTGCATACCGTGAAGATGAATAAACGCCGCTTTACCGCCGATTCGCGCCCAGGGTGCTACTTTAAGCGTGCGCAGATCCGCCATCCCATGGCCGACGTGTATCGGTAGTCCCTGGTTTTTCATCCAGCGTACGTAGCCGGTTTTTTCGTTGATGGGCGCTATATCCATCGCTTTCTCCTTCGATAAACGGACACCCGAGTCGTTCGGAGTTAATTGATGAGATGCTCAGCAAAGAACGTCCCGTGTCATCCTCCTGGCTGATACCAGAATTCTGGATTGCTCTTGAAAATCTTCTTAGGAATCTTCGCATAGACGAGATTGACGATGTCGACGGCTTCGCCAATACCGAGGTCGACCGCAAGACTTGATAGCGCATACGCATCGGCCGCTGTCATCCCCTTTTCCGTCTGGAGAAAATCAACCGCTTCCTGCAAAGCGATGCGCATCGCTACGTTCAGGTCAACGTCAAGACCGGTGGTCAAATAATCGGTCGCGGTCTCCACGCGCGGCAACTTGATGGCCTTGTCCTTGTGCAAAATAAATTGCAGCGTCGGCTTGAGCGAAATCTCAATCGCGCCGCCGTCCACTTCGCCGTCACCTTGCACTGCGTGGCCGTCGCCGGTAAAAAACTGGCCGCCCGTGTTGAATACCGGCAAAAACAGCGAACAGCCGATGCCGCAAAACTTGAGATCGATATTGCCGCCCCAGGCGCCCGGCGGTGTCGACGACACCATGCCCAAACTGGTCGGCGGCGAGACCGCCATGATACCCATGAAGGGATTTAACGGAATCTGAATATCATCGGAGAACAGCGCGACGCGTCGTTCCAAATCGAGGCGAATCATCTTGGCTGAAGGTTCCTTCAATAATCCGGGCAATACGCCCTTGCCCGGCCCCGTGTTGTTGACGCCGTATGGCACGCGGAACTTGATATCGAGGACGCGCACTTCCAGCGTATCTCCGGGCTCTGCTTCTTCGACGTAAATCGGCCCGGTGAGAATATGGACGCTGGCGCCCCGGGGCCGTTTCACTTCGGCAAAAACAGTCTTAGCGTCGGCTAGCACTTCGTTGGACGGTATTCCATACGCGCCAAAAAACTTTTCCGGATCCTTATTCGTCGTCAGACCCTGATGCGACAACGCCTCGATCTCAACGACCTGCCCCGACTTGACGGTCAAC
>Ga0066710_100003395_pt1 | contig 13550 bp, 14 predicted proteins | sample GraSoiAngelo_159_FD_79666 | JGI IMG/M metagenome (GOLD analysis project Ga0066710, IMG submission 79666) | Grasslands soil microbial communities from the Angelo Coastal Reserve, California, USA - 14_1009_16_40cm | ecosystem: Environmental > Terrestrial > Soil > Grasslands | place: USA...
CACCACCACCACCACCGCCACCGCCACCGCCACCGCCGCCACCGCCGCCACCGCCGCCACCGCCACCGCCACCGCCTCCGCCGCCACCGCCACCGCTACCTCCTCCTCCTCCACCACCACCACCACCTCTCCGCCAGGGGCGCCGGACCGCGCTCTACTCCCCACCCGCTGGGGCGTCGATCAGCTCGCCGCCGCTCCTCGCCTGGCGCGCGATGCCGAAGGCGCGCTTCTACAACGTCCAGGTTTACCGCCGAGGCCGCAAGATCCTCAGCCTCTGGCCGTACCGGCCCCGACTGAAGCTGCACGCGCGCTGGACGTACAACGGGCGGATCGAACGTCTCGGCCAGGGTGTGTACGCATGGGTCGTCTGGCCGGCGTTCGGGACACGGGCAGATCCGCGCTTCGGGCGGATGCTCGGCCCGAGTTCCTTCCGGATCGTCCGGCGCTAGACGGGTTTGGGCCAGCGTCGTCCAGGGACGCTGGGCGGCGAGGAGGGCCGCTACGGTCGCGCCGACGCAGGCCGCGTCTGCAAAAGAAGGCCCGCCCCCGAAGGGGCGGGCCTGATGGTGCGGTTGGCCTGGGGAGTATCAGCTAGCTCCTCCAGGCCGGAGGTTCACCGGACCCGGAAGCTCAGCGTGAAGCTTCCGACAGCGGAGCCGTTGCCGTCGAGCGCGACGTGGTAGGTCGTCCCGGCGACCGCGGTGAAGCTGATCCTGCTGCGCGTCCCGCAGGCGTTGTCGTTCGCGGCGACCTGATTCAGTGAGCCTAAGGTGCCGGTGTACGCGGCGAGGGTCGTGTCGAAGCTCGTCCCGCCGCAGGTATCGAGCTTGACCGTGCCCGTGCTCGCGGCTGTGAAGGCGTACCAGACCGAGTTCAGCGGAACCGAGACTCCCGCGTGGTCGGGCTCGCCCGTCTCGCCGGTCGCGCTCGAGTTCGAGCCCGTCCGCGAGCCGGTACCCGTGATCTGACAGATCGCGGACCCGTCGGCGAAGTTGTCGCAGGTCGGCGGCGGAGGAGGCGGTGGCGGCGGCGGCGGGGGGGGAGGAGGTGGAGGAGGCGGCGGTGGCGGTGGCGGCCCGGCCTCTGGCACCTTGTCGTAGAACTCGTCCTGCTGCGGGTTACCGCTGATCAGGACACGCCCGTCCGTCCAGGACACATGGAAGGAGCCGGCGACGCCGTGGCTTCGCTCGTAGTCGCCCGCGTAGCATGCCTGCACGTTGGGATCAGGCTGGAGCGGCAGCGGGCTCGCGACGTCGCTGATCGCCGCGTCGGGCTGCCAGGTGGCTCCGTTGTCCGAGGACAGTCGGCCCCAGCGCTCGTAGCCGTTCCCAGTCGTGTTGCGAGCGTCGTACCAGCTGGCGAAGACCTGGCCGGCGGGGGTGACCGCCAGCGAGGGCATCCACTGCGAGCGGGCGCTCGCGTCCGTGTCGAGGCGGATGGGGGCGCTCCAGCTCGAGCCGTTGTTGGTCGAGCGGGTGTAGTAGATGTCGCCGTAGTCGGCGCCCGCGCCGTGCTGGGCGTAGACGTAGTGGATGACGCCGCTCGGCCCTGCGCCGATGTCGCCCCAGCCCATGTGCCGCCAGTAGGAGGGGAACATCGCGGCGAAGTAGCCGCAGGTCGACTGGCCGGGGCCCGGGAACGAGCCGCCCATTGTCACGGTCGACCAGCTGGCACCGCCGTTGGTCGAACGGAAGAGCATGTTGATGCGACTGCCGAGCCCGCCGGCGCCCTCGTTCATGCCGGCGATGAAGACCGTCCCGTCGGGACCGGTCGTCGCCTGGACATTGCGGATGAAGCCGCCGCTTTGCACCTGAACCGGCGAGCTCCAGGTCGTGCCGCCGTCGTTGGAGAAGATCGAGTAGATGTTCTGGCCGGCGGCGAAGTCGTTCCAGGTGATGTAGATGCGGCCGTAGAAGGGGCTGGACGCGTTGTTGTCGACCCAGCCCGACTCGCGGTCGTCCTGGGTGCCGCTGTGGGCGCAGGAGCCGGTCGACCAGGTTGCGCCGTCGACAGAGGTCCAGACTCCCATGCCCTGGCTGCCGCAGCCGGAGGCGAGGAAGACCGCGACCCACCTCGAGTGGCGCTGGTCGTAGACGACGACCGGATCTCCGAAGCCCGTGCCGTGGCCGCTGCAGAACGGGCGGGCGTTGAGGTTCGTCCAGCTCGTGCCGCCGTTGAGCGAGTACGACCCGCCCGAGTAGCAGCTCGGGGCCGTCCGCGAGTCGTTGTAGGCCATGACGACGGTGCTGCCGTTTGCCCACGTCTGGCTCTCGGATTGGGTCACGTGCGGGTACCCGCCCTCGCCGCCGCTGACGACGTCGACGTCGGTCCCGCCGTAGTTGCTCGGGGCCGGGGCGAGGCGGCCGAGAGACGAGAAGGTTGCGTTGAGACTCGGTCCGGACGCGGAGGCGCGGCCACAAGCCGCGAGGACCTGGGCCGCGTGCGCGTTCATCTGCTTCTCGAGGCCGAGCTTATCGATAGAGGCGCAGGAATACGTCTGCGTGCGACTCGCACTTGCGCCCGAATGGGCGGCAGGTACAAACACCACCAGCGCAAGCGCTGCTGCAAGGAGGTAACGCATGAGGCTCCTTTCGAGAGGACTCCTTGGCCGAGAGAATGCGAGCGGCGACGGTTGCTCGCATCGGTAGAGCAGCAACGGAGCCGCTGCAGAACTGCTCAGAGCCGAAGATGAGCTCCTCGTGCTTCTGGGGCGTGAGGGCCACGATTTAGCTCGCCTCCCTCGACTGACGGCAGCGGGATCTTAAACGATCATGCGTAAGCCCATGAGCCCTTGAATCCGGTGCCGGGCTTCGGGCCGGCACCTCCTGAGCCAACCCTTCTAGGCGACGAGCTCGGCGTTCAAGTCCGCCTGAACCGCTGTGAACGCGTTCACGACCTCGGCGTCGAACTGCGTGTCGGCACAACGGAGGAGCTCGCGCAGCGCTTCCGCGTGCGAGAGCGCCGGTGCATACGGGCGGTGTGAGGTCATGGCGTCGAATGCGTCACAGACGGAGATGATCCGCGCGCCGAGCGGAATCGCCTCGCCGGCGAGGGCGTCTGGATAGCCCGATCCGTCCCAGCGCTCGTGGGTGGCGCGCACGATCTTGGCTGCGCTGCCGAGGGCGGGCGCAGCCGCCAGGATCCGCTCGCCGATGAGCGTATGCCGTCTCACGAACTCCCACTCGGCCTCGGTCAGCGATCCCGGCTTGCTGAGAATCTCCTCGGGGATCGCAAGCTTGCCGACATCGTGCAGCTCGGCCGCCTGCCTGATCGTCTGGAGCTGCTCCGGGGGCACGCGCAGCCTTCGGCCGACGGCCTCCGCGAGGTCGGCGACGCCGGCGAGGTGATGGGCGAGCTCTGAGTCGCGCTCGCTGAGGACGGTGACGAGGACGTCCACGCTCTGGCGACCCGCGCTCGGGCGGTGCCGCTGCTTGTGGAGGTACATACGGTTGTCGGCGACTCGAAGCGCCTCGGTCAGCTCGTCGGCCTCCGATGGCATCAGCACGGCCCCGAACGAGCAGCTGACGACGAAGCCCTCGCCCTCCTCGGTCAGAGCGGCCGCGGCTGCCTCGATCAGGCCGCCGGCACCGGCGTGCGTTGCCGAGACGAGGACGCAGAACTCGTCACCCCCCAGCCGGTAGGCGCGCCCGGAGCCGTCGATGGCGGTGGCGAGCCTGCCCGCCATGCGTCCGAGCAGGGCGTCGCCCGCGGAGTGTCCGAAGGAGTCGTTGTATGCCTTGAATCCGTCCAGGTCGAAGATGACAAGAGCCAGGAGCTTGCCGTCGGAGCGTGCGAGCTCATCGCCCAGGTCGGCCATGAACTTCCTCCGGTTGCCGAGCCCTGTCAGTGCGTCGGACAATGCTTCCTCGCGGCTGGCCGCAAGCAGCCCGACCCGCTCGCGGAAAGTGAGGACGGCGCGCACGATCACCGTTGCGATCGCGGCCGAGGCCAGTACGACCGAAAGCGTGTTCGTCGGCTCGAAGTGGTCGAAGACGAGCAGCGAGAGCCCGATCAGCGCGAAAAAGGTGGGCAGCGTCAGCGCCTGCCAGCTCTCGGCGCGAACGCCCTCGAGCTTCGTCACCGGCTGCCAGGCGGCGCAGGCGATCAGCACGAGCCCCGCAGGCCAGCCTGCGTCGAGCACGCCGCCCTCGACGTAGCGGTCGACCGCGGTCTGGTACAGGTAAATGCTGTCCGCCACCGCGAAGACCGCGTACCCGGCCGCGACGAACGCCCACGTGCCGTCGAAGCGCCAGCCGGTCAGCGCGAACATCGCCACGATCAGCGACAGGAGCAGCAGGTCGGCCAGCGGGTAGGCGAGATTCGTCGCCACGACGAGCGAGGGGCCGCCGGTGGTGCTCAAGACCTTGTCGTAGATCACGGCCGTGCCGAGGGCGGCGACGGCGAGAGCGGCGATGAAGCCGTCGAGCCACAGGTTCTCCTGGAACTTGCGCATCCGGGCACGGAGGAGGAGCGCAAGCGCCACGTAGCTGACCGGATAGAACGCGAGGTAGAAGGGATCGGCGACCGAGGGGACGGGCACGTTCTCGGAGCCCGAGAGGAAGAAGTAGTAGTAGAGGTCGCCGGTTGTCCAGAGCAGCAGCCCGCAGCTCATGAGCAGCCACGGCAGGCGCTCGGCGCGAACGAGGACTGCGCGCGCGAGGCAACACGCGCAGGCGGCCAGCAGAAGGCCGTTGTAGACCCAGTTGTCGAAGAAGCGGTCGACGCTTCCGTGAATTCCGCTCACAGTCTCGACCGCATAGGCGCCGGCGAGCGCGAGCAGCGCTGCGCAGAACAGCCGGCCTACGCGAAGGTCCCCGACGGGCCGGGGCGATCGCAGTTCTCCGTTTTGCCGCAAGAGCTCTCCTCCGACGATCCGGACGCCAGACCGCAGTATCGGGGGTACAGGAGGTTCCGACCTCCCTCGTAGTGGGGATTCGATCCCTCGTTCGGACTGCCCCTTTTGGAGATGATCTGGGCGGCTCCGACGACGTATCCGGATGCCGAGGCAGAGGCGCTCGTGTCCAAAGTTTTCCCCGTCATCCTGGCTCTCGCCGTCGCCGCCACGCTCGTCTTCGCGAGCACCTCGACGGCCGCTGGGAGCCCCGAGGTCGCGGCGCTTCAGGTGGGGCTACGCGCTCGCGGTGTCTACGGCGGCACCATCGACGGCGTGCTCGGTCTCGGGACGGAACGCGCGTTGCGCCGGTTCCAGCGACGGCACTCGGCCTGGCTGCCGACGGCGTGCCCGGTCAGCGCACGCGCGAGGCTCTTGGACGCTACGGCCGCCGCGCCCCGCTCGGCAGCCGGCCGCTCGCCCTGGGCGCTCGGGGCTGGGATGTCGCAGCACTCCAGTTCGCGCTCGCCTTGCACGGCTTCCCCTCCGGAGCGTTCGACGGCTACCTCGGCGCCCACACCGACGCGGCCCGGCGCAGGTTTCAGGCGTGGGCGGGAATCACGCCGGACGGCACGGCCGGGCCTCGGACGGTCGCCGCCCTCCGGGGCCCGCCGCCCCGTTCACGGATCACCTTCAGCCGGCCCCTCCCGGGGCCGACGGGCGATCTCTTCGGCCCGCGCGGCCCCCGGTTCCATGCGGGCGTCGACTTTCCCGCTGCGTTCGGAACGCCGGTCGCGGCGGCGGGGGCGGGGCGCGTCGTGTTCGCCGGCCCGGGCGGTGGCGGCTGGGGCACGATGGTCGTCATCGCTCACGGGCACGGCGTCCGCACGCGGTACGCGCACCTGTCCCGTATCGTCGTGCGGCTGGGCGAGCGCCTCGCGGCCGGGGCGAGTGTCGGTCTCGTCGGCGCGAGCGGAGAGGTGAAAGGCCCCCACCTCCATTTCGAGGTCCTCGTTCGCGGCGCGAACGTCGACCCGATGACTGCCTTCGCCCGAGTGGCAAGCCCGGGGCGGCAGTCGAACCGCCGCCCCGGGGGGTTCCACTAGCGGCCGTCCTAGTACGGAGGCCCGGGTGCCGGGCCTTCTTCCACGTACGCGCGGCGACGGCCGCCCCAACCGCCCCACGACGACCAGAAGATCATCGAGAGGACGAGGCCGACGATTCCGACGACCATCAGGATCCAGCCGATCGCGTCCAGGTTGACACCGGCGAGGTGACCGGTCACCCCCCAGACGAGGATTGCTCCGGCTGCGATCAGAAACAGACTTGCTCCGAGTCCCATTGAGCCTCCTTGTTTCTCCCCGTGATACCCCCTCGGCCGCCGACGCTAACTACGGCATCGTCACGGGGCGTTGAGTAGGCTCGGTGACGGTGCGCAGGGGATCAATCGTTCGGCTCGTCACGATCGGTTTGCTCGTCGGGGCCGGCGCGACCGCGGTCGCGCTCTTCATCCATTGGCTGCCGACGGACGCGTCGAAAGAGGGCGGTCGGATCGACTTCGTCGTCTGGTTCACCGTCGCGATCTGCATCGGGATCTTCTCGCTCGTCGCTGCGGTCTCGATCTACTCGGTCATCAAGTTTCGCGCGCCGCCCGATGACGACTCGGACGGCCCGCCGATTCACGGCCACACCGGGCTCGAGATCGCCTGGACCGCCGTCCCCGCGATCCTCGTGACGGCGATCGCGATCGTCAGCGCCATCGCTCTCGCCGAGAACGGGAAGTGGAAAGCCAACCGCCTCAAGGTCGACGTTACGGCCCAGCAGTTCGCCTGGCACTTCGCATATCCCCAGTACGGAGGCTTCACGTCGCACGAGCTCCGGCTCGAGGAGGGCCGCCAGGTGGAGCTGCGGCTGACAGCGCTCGACGTCATTCACTCCTTCTGGGTGCCGGAGTTCCGGCAGAAGCAGGACGCCGTGCCGGGGCTCGTGACTCACCTCGGGATCACACCGACGAAGACGGGCCGGCACACCGTCATCTGCACGGAGCTCTGCGGGCTCGGCCACGCGCTGATGCGCTCGCCGGTAATCGTGATGAAGAAGGCCGACTTCGAGCGCTGGGCCCGCTCCCAAAAGAAAGGAACCGAGAGCTGACCACGCTCGTCGAGACCACGCCCCACGCACCGCCCAGAGCGCCGCGCACGGGCTGGGGCCGCGCACTCGAGCCCGGCTGGCTGCGAGTCCCGTGGATGACCGCGCTCTTCTTCGGGATCGGCTTCGGGATCGTCACCGGCCTCCGGGCGCTCGCCGGCTGGCACCCCGTTCTCGACTGGCTGATCATCGTCACGGTCGGGGGGTTGATCATGGCGCCGATCGGATTCCTCGCAGGCATCGGCGGCTTCGATTACTGGACGCGGTACGCGCTCGGGTTCCCGACGCGAGGGGAGGACCACTCTGGTCACGGCGCCCGCAGCTGGCGCGACTACTTCCGCGTCAACACCGACCACAAGGTGATCGGGATCCAGTATCTCGTGACGACGATCATCTTCTTCCTCGCCGGCGGGCTGATGGCGATGATCTTCCGGGCCGAGCTCGCGAAGCCGGGGATGCAGTTCCTGGACAACCAGGAATACAACGGCTTCATCTCGGTCCACGCGGCGCTGATGATCTTCCTGTTCGTGATCCCGGCCTTCGCCGGGCTCGGCAACTTCGTCATCCCGCTGATGATCGGCGCGCCGGACATGGCGTTTCCGCGCCTGAACGCGCTTTCGTACTGGCTGTTGCCGATCGCCGGGATCATGATGCTCTCGAGCGTCGCCGTCCCCGGCGGCGCCTTCGGCGCGGGCTGGACGGGCTATGCGCCGTTATCGGTCGTCGGCACCAACGGCAACGTCTGGTTCAACATGGGCGTCCAGTGGGCGGGAGCGTCGTCGATCATGACCGCCCTCAACTTCCTGGTCACGATCATCACCATGCGCGCGCCGGGGATGACCTTCTGGCGCATGCCGCTGCTCGTCTGGGCGAACTTCACGACGTCACTGCTCGTCGTGCTCGCGACCCCGTTCATCGCCGGCTCGCAGTTCTTCGTCATGTTCGACCGGCTGATGCACACGAACTTCTTCAACTTCCACGCGGGCGGCTACCCGCTCGGCTACCAGCACATCTTCTGGTTCTACTCGCACCCGGCCGTCTACATCATGATGCTGCCCGGCTTCGGGATCGCCTCGGAGGTGATCTCCGTCATGTCGCGGAAGCCGATCTTCGGCTACCGCCTGATGGCCCTGTCGCTCTGCGCGATTCTCGTGCTCGGGTTCTCGGTCTGGGCGCACCACATGTTCGTCTCGGGCATGGCTTCGTGGCTGCGCGTGCCGATGATGGTGACGACGCTGATGATCGCCGTGCCGACGGGGATCAAGGTCTTCTCCTGGCTCGCCACGACCTGGGAGGGAAGGCTGAACTTATCGACGCCGATGCTGTTCGCGCTCGGCTTCGTCTCCATGTTCGTGATCGGCGGACTATCCGGGATCATGCTCGGCGCGGTCCCGGCCGACATCCACGTCTCGGACACGTACTTCGTCGTCGCGCACATCCACTACGTGCTGCTGGGCGGCTCGCTGTTCACGATCTTCGCCGGCATCTACTACTGGTTCCCGAAGATGACCGGCCGCATGTACGACGAGCGGCTCGGAAAGCTGCACTTCTGGCTCACCTTCGTCGGCTTCAACGCGACCTTCTTCCCGATGCACATCATCGGCGTGCAGGGGATGCCGCGCCGCGTCTCCGACTACGACCCGAGGTTCGCCGGCTGGAACATGTTCATCTCGATCTCCTCGTTCGCGCTCGGCGCCTCGTTCATGGTCTTCGTCTACAACATGGTCGTCAGCTGGCGGCGAGGCGAGCCGGCGCCGGCGAATCCGTGGCGCTCCATGACGCTCGAGTGGCAGGTCTCGTCGCCGCCGCCGATCTTCAACTTCGACGAGATCCCGCAGATCGTGGGAGGGCCGTACGAGTACGGAGTGCCGGGAGCGCGCCACGCGGTCTTCAACGGAGCACGCGAGCGCGAGCTGGAGGAGGCGCGCGCGCCGTGAGTCACACGCTACGCGTCCGGTTTGGCCGAAGAACGAGCGCTTCCGGTCCAACGGCGCTTCCGCCTGAGCTGCAAGGAGTCGTGGGTTGAGCCACATTCTTGTTGTAGCCAACGAGACGGTTGCCGGCCCGAGCCTGATCGAGGCGCTCAAGCGCCGGGCCAAGGGCGGGGCCGACCTGGTCACCGTTCTCGCTCCCGTCAGCCACCCCCACGAGAGCTACGTCGTCTACGAGGACACTCGACGAGCCGCCGCCGGCCGCCGACTCGACCGAACGCTTGCGGCTCTGCGTGAGGCAGGCATCGCCGCGCACGGTCTCGTCGTCGAAGCCGACCCCGCGGATGCGGTCAGGGACGCGATCTCCGTGCTCGACCCGAAGCCGACCGAGATCGTCGTCTCGACCCATCCGAAGGAGAAGTCGGGCTGGCTGCGCCGGAAGGTGATCGACCGTGTCCGCGACGCCGCAGGTGGCCTGCCGGTGGAGCACGTCGTCGTCGATCTCAAGGCCGAGGGCGGCGAGTCGAACGTGCTCGTGATCGCGAACGAAACGGTCGTCGGCGAGCCCCTGCTCGCCCGCATCCGCGAGCGCGCCGAGCGATCGCCCGCGAGCTTCCTGATCATCTGTCCGCAGAGCGACCCGAACCGCTCCGATCATCCCGAGGCCGAGCGGCGCCTGCGGCGCGCGCTCGCGATTCTCCGTGGACAGGGGATCGACGCTCACGGGCAGGTCTCCCATCCCGATCCGTACACGGCCGCGATGCAGGCGGTTCACGACGAGCGGATCGACGAGATCATCGTCTCGACGTTCGCGCCCGAGCGCTCGCCGTGGCTGCGGCGCAATCTCGTCCAGCGGCTGCACAACGATTCCGGGCTGCCGGTCGAGCACGTCGTTCTCGCCGAGGAGCCCGTCGTCTGATGACTGTCCACGCCGAAGCGCACGGCGCTCACCCGCCGACCGCCCACCAGAGCTCGCGGGTCGACGCGCCGACGCTCGGGATGCTCCTCTTCATCGCGTCGGAGATCATGCTCTTCGGCTCCTTCTTCGCGGCCTATTTCTTCATCCGCGTTGCACACGGCGTCTCGCACTGGCCGCCGCCTCCCTTCCACCTGCCGGTATTCGTGGCCGGCGTCAACACGACCATCCTCCTCACCTCGAGCTTCACCATGCACTGGGCCCTGCAGGCCATCAAGCGGGGGAACCGCGCCGGCCTCCAGGCCGGGCTCGTGCTGACCCTGTGCCTGGGCCTCACCTTCCTGCTCACCCAGATTCGCGAGTACTCTCGGGTCGGCTTCGCGCCGCACGACGGCTCCTTCGGGACGATCTTCTACGGGCTGACGGGCCTGCACGGGGCGCACGTCTTCGTCGGGCTGACGCTGCTCACGTTCGCCACCGTGCGCGCCTTCCGCGGCCACTTCACGGCCGAGGCCCACCGGGGCGTCGAGATCCCCGGGATCTACTGGCACTTCGTGGACGTGATGTGGATCGTGGTCTACACGACGGTATACATCCTCTGATGATCAATCCGTTCCGGAGCGAAGCCGAGGCGTATCGCTTCCTTCTGCTGACGGTGGCTTACTTCGCGGCGATTGTCATCGCCACGCTCGCCATCGACAAGTGGGCAGGCTTCGCGGTCTTTCTCCTGCTCACTCTCGCGGGGCTCGGCTACGTCGTGCGCGGGCGGCGCGCTGAGCCGCCGAGGCAGACCGTGCCGTCCCGGCGCGGACGCGAGAACGAGCGGCGGATCCTTGTGATCGCCAATGAGACCGTCGGCGGGGGGCCGCTCCGCGAGGAGATCCGCCGCCGCTCGGAGGGCTACGACGAGCAGGTGCTCGTGATCACCCCGGCACTGAATTCGCCGCTCCGCCACTGGGCTTCCGACGAGGACGGCGCCCGGAAGGATGCGCAGGAGCGGCTGAACGCGAGCCTCGCCCGGCTGCGAGAGGTAGGGATCGACGCGAAAGGCGAGGTCGGAGACGCGGAGCCGCTCCAGGCGATGGAGGATGCGTTACGGCTGTTCGGCGCCGACGAGATCATCATCTCGACCCATCCGGAGGGCCGCTCTCACTGGCTCGAGCGGGGCATCGTCGACGCGGCGCGCGAGCGCTTCGCGGTGCCGATCACGCATGTCGTCGTCGACCTCGAAGCCGAAGGCAAAGACGGCAGCTAGGAGAACATTGTCGGACCCGGTCTACGTGCCGTCTCGAATCGGACTCATTCCTCGACTCGCCTAGATCGCGCGGCGCTCACGTGCCGTTGAACTGAGTCCAACGCACCTAGCCAATCGTTGAAAGTCATCATGGCCGGCGAAGCCGATGCCGGACTTTCAACGAATTTGCTTGATGAACGCGACGAGCTTCTTCGCGTTCGCCATCGAGACCTGGTGCGGCTTGATCACCGCGCTCATCACGCCGGGCTGGTAGCCCTGGACGATCTGCTTGTCGGGGTCGAGGATCGACTCCAGCAGGTACGCCTCGTCCGCGGTCACGGTCTGCCCGTTCGCGAGCTTCACCTTCGACCCGAAGAGGGCCTTGAAGGTCGGCCCGGTCGCCTTCGTCCCGTCGAGCGTGTGGCAGCTCTGGCAGCCCAGCGAGGCGAAGAGATCCTTGCCGGTGCCACCGGTGCGCTTGACCGCGGTCGCCTTGCCGACGACCGAAGCGACGTACGCGGCCACATCCTGGGCGTCCTGCCCCTTGACGAGATTCCCCGGCATGCCGCTGCCTTTGGTCGGATAGCGGATCTGATCGAGGACGACGTTGCGAATCGTGCTCTCCTTGAAGTGCTGCATCCGCACCGCTTCGAAGGCGTGATCGAGGTTTGGCCCGATCGCCCCCGTCGCGCCGGCGTCTGCGAGCGTGTGGCAGCTGCCGCAGCCGACCGGCTTGTAGACCGTGCTGCTCGTGAAGAGCTGCCTCCCGTGCGACGTGCTGCCCCCGCTCGCGGGCCCGCCGGTGCCGCAGCCGGTCGCGAAGGCGAGAATCAGAGCAGCGAAGAAAGCGCCAGAGTGGGCGCGCAACTCAGTGCCCCTCCCGGCAATGCCAGGCGGCCTCTGGCCCGCAATCACGCGGCTTGGTGCTTGCGACCCAGAGACTCGGCCGCATCACCGGGAGGGGCACTACGACGGCGGGCTGGAGGCGTCCGTCTTCGCGAGCGCCTCGTCGCGGGTCGGGTAGATCGTGAAGACGCGGTCGAGTCCCGTGATCTCGAAGATCTTCGTGATGTTACGGTCACTGCAGACGAGCGAGAGGCGACCGTCCTGGGCCCGTAGCCGCTTGACGCCGCCGACGAGAACGCCGAGCGTCGTCGAATCGATGAACGTCGTGTCCGAGAAGTCGACGACGACGTCCTTGCCGCCTTCCCCGATCACGTTCAGCAGCTGCTGTTTGAACTCCGGAGCCGTGTAGAGGTCGACCTCTCCGGCCAGAGAGATGACGTATGTGCCGTCGTCGACTTTGTCGGTCTTCACATCGAAGTTCATTTGCCCTCCCGTTGGGCGGAGTCTAACGAGGCCGGACGCGCTGGGTCCGTGCTTGGGCCTGGATCAGCGCGAGCTGCTGCTTGGCATAGGCAGCCTGCGGATCGTCCGGTGCGATCTTCAGGAACCGCCTGTAGGACTTCGTCGCCAGCGAGACCAGCTGCGCCTGATAGGCGACGTCCCCGAGATGCAGCTGAAGGAGCGTGTCGTCGGGAGTCGCGGCTGCGACGCGCTGGTAGAGCCGCGCGGCGCGGGTGTACGTGCGCTGGATGCCCGCGTACTCCTCGGTCAGCTTCTTGTTCGCGAGCGAGGTCACCTCTTGGTCGATGCGCCCTGTGCCGATCGCGCGCCCGAGCTTCGTGGTCGGCGAGATGCCGTACAGGCTTCCGCCCGTGGTCGTGTTCAGCTCCTCCTGGACCGCCGCCGCCTCGTCGCGGAGCTTCGATGCTCTGCCCTCGTAGTAGCTCGCGAGCTCCTTCGCCGAGTCGTAGTCCCTGGGCTTCAGCTTCACGTAGTGCTCGAGGGCGTTGACCGCCTCGTCCTGCTTGTTGTCGTTGATGAGAGCCGTCGCCAGCTCGCGCCAGGCGGTCGCATCGTTCGGGTTCCTCTCGATCTTCTTCCGGGCGCTGGTCGCCGAGGGCCCCGATGATGCGGCCGTGCCCTTGAAGATGTCCTGAAGACCCAGGCCGCCGCCGCTGCCGACGCCGAAGACGACGAAGCCGAGCCCGAAGACGAGCACGAGGAAGACGAACATCCACTTCGCCTGGCGGCGAAGCTTCGGGAAGAACATCGCCTGCTCGGCGGCGCTGAACTCGTGGCGGGTGCTCGCGCGCGCGGTGCCTCCACGCTTCTGCGGGGTCGGCCTGGTTCGTTGCTTTCGTCTAGCGCCTGAGCGGGCCATCGAGTCCTAGACTAGCTTGGGTTTACCGGGCACGGGCCCATTCGAAGGCAGCGCCGATCTCCCGCAGTCGATCGCGAGTCGTCTCATCGCAGAGGGCTCCGTCGACCCCGGCCGCGTAGGCGGAGCGCGGATCGAGGCCGAGGGAGCGTGCCGCTTCGTAGTCCCGTCCGAGGTCGGTGTCGAACATGGCGGGGTCGTCCGTCGAGATGGAGCACCGCACCCCGGCGGCGACGAGCCGCGGCAGCGGGTGCTCTTCGAGCGAG
>Ga0066710_100003396_pt1 | contig 13550 bp, 13 predicted proteins | sample GraSoiAngelo_159_FD_79666 | JGI IMG/M metagenome (GOLD analysis project Ga0066710, IMG submission 79666) | Grasslands soil microbial communities from the Angelo Coastal Reserve, California, USA - 14_1009_16_40cm | ecosystem: Environmental > Terrestrial > Soil > Grasslands | place: USA...
ATTTCCGGAACTTGTCGCCTATGACCAAGTTCGTGTTCGTAACTGGCGGCGTCGTTTCCTCACTGGGGAAGGGCATCGCCGCCGCCTCCCTCGCCGCTATCCTCGCTTCCCGCGGCATCCGCGTCACCAATCTCAAGCTCGATCCCTACATCAATGTCGATCCTGGAACGATGAGTCCGTTCCAGCATGGCGAGGTGTTCGTCACGGAAGACGGTGCCGAAACCGACTTGGACCTCGGTCATTACGAACGCTTCGTCGATGTGAGGATGGGGAAGCGCAACAATTTCACCACCGGCCAGATCTACGAGAGCGTCATTCGCAAGGAGCGTCGTGGTGACTATCTCGGCGGTACCGTGCAGGTGATCCCCCACATCACCGACGAGATAAAGAGCTGGATCATCCACGGCGCCGACGACGCCGAAGTGGCGGTGGTCGAGGTAGGCGGCACCGTCGGCGATATCGAATCGTTGCCGTTCCTGGAGGCAATCCGGCAGATGGGCATCACACTTGGCCGTGACAACGTTTGCTACATCCACTTAACGCTGATCCCGTTCATTGCCACGGCCGGGGAGATGAAGACCAAGCCGACGCAGCACTCCGTAAAAGAGTTGCGTGAGATTGGGATTCAGCCGGATGTCGTGCTCTGCCGCGCCGACCGGCCGGTTCCGGACGGTGATCGGCACAAGATCGCGCTATTCACCAATGTGCCGGCGGAGGCGGTGGTCCCCGCGCTCGACACCGACTCGATCTACAAGATCCCGGTCGCCTTGCACGCCGAAGGTCTCGACGAAATCGTATGCCGCAAGCTGAACTTGAGCCCGCGGCCCGCAGATCTCGCGACCTGGCGCAAGCTGGTCGATGCATTGGAGCATCCCGAGCACGACGTGAACATCGCGATGGTGGGCAAATACGTCGACCTGACCGAATCGTACAAATCGCTATCGGAAGCGCTGACCCATGCGGGCATTCACACTCGCAGCAAGGTCAACATCCACTATGTCGATTCCGAAACCGTCGACCGCGATGGCGTCGAATGTCTGAGAAATATGGACGCGGTGTTAGTGCCCGGCGGCTTCGGCAAGCGCGGCGTGGAAGGAAAGATCGCAGCCATTCGCTATGCGCGCGAGAACAAAATCCCCTACCTCGGCATCTGTCTGGGCATGCAGTTGGCGGTGATCGAATTTGCGCGGCATAAGGCGGGACTTGCCCACGCCAATAGCACCGAGTTCGACGCCGAAACGCCGCATCCGGTCGTGGCTCTCATCACCGAGTGGCAAAATCGCGACGGGACGATCGAGAAGCGCACCAGCAAATCCGATCTCGGCGGTACCATGCGGCTCGGCGAACAGCCCTGCGAGGTCGTACCTGGATCGCTTGCCAGCCATATTTACGGAACGGCCAGAGTCGCGGAGCGCCACCGCCATCGCTACGAGATCACCAATCACTACGTGCCGCGGCTGGAAGCTGCCGGGCTGGTGGTCGGTGCATGGGCGAAAAGCGCCACCGCGGGTGATCTGTGCGAGATGATCGAGCTTGCCGATCACCCATGGTTTTTCGGCTGCCAATATCACCCCGAATTCACGTCCAATCCGCGTCGCGGGCATCCACTGTTCATTTCGTTCATCAACGCAGCGCTGGCCCGTCGGCGCGAAGCCCACGGAGACACGGCTCTACGGGCGCGCGCAGAGCTTGTCGCCTGACCCCACCATGGACCTGTGCGGATATGAGGTCGGATTGCAGCGACCTTTATTCCTCATCGCCGGGCCCTGCGTGGTGGAATCCGAGCCATTGCAGATCGACGTGGCGGGGCAACTGAAGGAAATCTGTGCCGGGCTCGGGATTCCATTCATCTTCAAGTCCTCCTACGACAAAGCCAATCGCAGCTCCTCGAAGTCGTTCCGAGGCTTCGGCATGACGGAGGGGTTGCGCATCTTGTCGGAAGTGAAGCGACAGGTGGGCGTTCCCGTCCTTACCGACGTGCATGCCGAGGAAGAGGTTGCGGAGGCAGCCGCCGTCGTCGATGTGCTGCAGACTCCTGCCTTTCTGTGCCGGCAGACGGATTTCATTCACGCGGTTGCCGCGGCCGGCAAGCCGGTCAATATCAAAAAGGGTCAATTCCTCGCCCCCGAAGACATGGTTAATGTGGTTGCCAAAGCACGCGAGGCCAGCGGTCGCGACAATATTCTGGTCTGCGAGCGTGGCGCATCGTTCGGCTATCACAATCTCGTGTCCGATATGCGCTCACTGGCGATCATGCGCGCGACGGGATGCCCGGTTGTTTTCGACGCGACCCATTCGGTGCAGTTGCCAGGCGGGCAGGGCACGGTAAGCGGTGGCCAGCGCGAGTTCGTGCCGGTGCTCGCCCGTGCCGCCGTTGCCGCAGGAGTGGCCGGCGTGTTCATGGAGACGCATCCGGATCCGGCCAAGGCGCTGTCCGACGGGCCGAATGCGTGGCCGTTGGCGCGCATGCGCGCACTGCTCGAGACGCTGCTGGAGCTTGACCGCATCGTCAAGCGGGTCGGTTTTGTCGAGCAAGAATTGATGAATGTGCCGACTGCCAGTGCCGTCACTGATTGAAGGACCAACGATGATCGTTCACCTCGTTCTATTCAAGTTGAAGTCCGGTGTCAGCCGCAATGATCCACGCTTGCGTGAAGCCATCACCATGCTCGAGGCCGTCAAGGGAAAGGTTCCCGGGGTTCAACGCTGGGAATGCGGATGGAATTTCAGCGATCGTCCGATTGCCTACGATTATGGCTTGAGCTCTACTTTCGCTACGCGCGTGGACTTGGCGATCTACGTACCGCATCCGGAGCATCAGGCGGCTGTGACCAAGCTGCGCGAGGTCGCCGACTGGGTGCTTTGCGACTACGAAGTCAACGAACAACGATGACAACGCTGGGAGTACGAGCATGAGTGCAATCGTCGATGTCATCGCCCGCGAAATTCTCGACTCGCGCGGCAATCCTACGATCGAGGCCGATGTCGTTTTGGAATCCGGCATCAGTGGCCGCGCCGCCGTGCCGTCTGGCGCCTCGACTGGCTCTAAGGAAGCCGTCGAGTTGCGCGATGGCGATGCTGCGCGCTACGGCGGCAAGGGCGTGACCAAGGCGGTAGAGAACGTCAACACCGAGATCTGCGAAGCGATCATGGGGCTTGACGTTTCCGAGCAGGCGTTTATCGACCGAACCATGATCGATCTCGACGGCAGCGAGAACAAGGGCCGCCTCGGCGCCAACGCGATCCTGGCCGTTTCTTGCGCGGTTGCCAAGGCGGCGGCCGAGGAATCGACGCTGCCGCTGTATCGTTATCTGGGTGGCGCCGGTGAGATGTCGCTGCCAGTGCCATTGATGAACGTCATCAACGGTGGCGCGCATGCGAACAACAGTGTCGATATGCAGGAATTCATGCTGGTGCCACTAGGCGCTCCAAGCTTCCGCGAGGCGCTGCGCTACGGCGCTGAAGTGTTCCAGGCGCTGAAGAAGCTGATCGATGGAAGGGGCATGACGACCACCGTTGGCGACGAGGGTGGATTTGCGCCCAATCTGCCATCGAACGAGTCGGCCCTGCAATTGTTGCTGGAAGCTATCGACAAGGCTGGCTATACGGCCGGGACTGACATTGCGCTAGCACTCGACTGCGCCGCGTCGGAATATTACCGGGACGGCATGTACATCCTGGAATCCGAAGACGCCAAGCTCAGCCGGTCGCAAATGGTCGACTATCTGGCGACGTGGGTCGACAAGTATCCGATCATCTCCATCGAGGATGGCATGTCCGAGCATGACTGGGACGGATGGAAGCTGCTGACCGATAGGCTTGGTAAGAAAGTGCAGCTTGTCGGCGATGATTTATTCGTCACCAATACCAAGATCCTTGGGCAAGGTATCAGCAAGGGTGTGGCCAACTCGATCCTCATCAAGATCAACCAGATCGGCACGTTGACCGAGACGTTTTCCGCGATCAGCATGGCGATGCGCGCCGGCTATACCTCGATCATCTCGCATCGCTCGGGCGAAACCGAGGACAGTCTTATCGCTGACCTGGCGGTTGGCAGCAACGCCGGCCAAATCAAGACTGGCTCGCTCTCGCGCTCGGATCGCATCGCGAAGTACAACCAGCTGTTGCGCATCGAAGAAGATTTAGGCGATGTGGCGCGTTACCCCGGCCGCGCGACTTTCTATCAGCTGAGGTGACCGGTTGCGCATTCTTGCCATTGTCTTCGGCCTGCTGATACTGGCTCTGCAGTATCCCATGTGGCTAGGCAAGGGTGGTTGGCTTAGAGTGCGAGAGCTCGATCGGCAAGTGCAAGCGCAAAAGCAAGTCAACACCGAGCTGAAAGCGCGCAATGCCGCGCTTGACGCCGAAGTGAACGATCTCAAGCACGGCGTCGAAGCGATCGAGGAACGAGCGCGCTCGGAGTTGGGAATGATCCGCAACGACGAAGTATTTTTCCAGCTGCCATCGGAGGCGCGACCGCTCGCTGCCACGGCGCAGCGTTCTGCAGCGAAATGAGCGAGTCGCGGGGACGACGCGCGATTTGTTAGCCATTTGCGCAAGGCTCAGTAAGTGCCAGGTTGTCCCACCAAGCAGGCAAAGGGATGCGTAGCTCTACGCTCTTCTTTGCGTCGCTGCGCCGCGTGGCGTCGTGAAAGTTCGTTGTCTGCATGCAACGCATTACGTCTCGCGACAATCCACGCCTCAGAGAAGCCGCCCGCCTGATCGCGTCATCGCGTGACCGGCGCAAGCTTGGTCGCTGCGTCCTCGAGGGCGAGCACATCGTCGGCGTCTATTGCGAGCGGTATGGTGCGCCGGAGACGCTCATCGTGGCCGACTCGGCAACGGACAGGCCGCAGGTCAGAGCACTGATGGACGTGGTGCCGCCGGCACGCACCCTGGTCATTACCGAGTCAGCGTGGGTTAGTTTGGGACAGCTACCGGCGGCGGTAGGCGCACTCGCTGTCGTGCCGGCGCCGAAAGCGAAGTTTCGACAGGCCGCTGATTTCTGCTTGCTGCTCGAAGACGTGCAGGATCCCGGCAATGTCGGCTCCATCCTGCGCAGCGCGGCCGCAGCCGGCGTGGCGCAGGTGTTTCTGTCGCCGCATTGCGCCTTTGCCTGGTCCCCCAAGGTGTTGCGTGCCGCTCAGGGCGCGCATTTCCATCTGGAGATTTACGAAGATATCGATGTCGCGGCGTGGGCGCGCGATTACCGATCAGGCGTGGTGGCAGCGGTCCCTGTCGGCGGCGAATCACTGTTTGTCGCCAAGCTCATGCAGCCTGTTGCGATTGCGATTGGCAACGAGGGCAGTGGCTTATCGGCCGCGTTGCTGGAGGTCACCACGCGTCGGGTGACCATTCCCATGCCTGGCGGGTTCGAGTCGCTCAATGCGGCGGCCGCCGCGGCGATCGTGTTATTCGAAAGCGTCCGCCAAAGCGCCGCGCAGTCGCGCAGGCCGTCACTGCAGCACCGCTGAGAACTGCGCGTCTTCGCGACAACCGCCGCCGACCGACGCTGCGCCGAAGCGACCTTCGATCCCCAGTGCGGTCGCCTTGATGTCCTCCACCGTGGCCGCCGTGTTGAGTCCGCTCGAGCATTGATAGGTTGCGTTCGGAATGCGGTACAGCTGACCGTATTGCACCAGCGTGCCCGATAGCGTGCAAACCGTCCCGCTGGTGTAGAGAAACTGGAACGTCGCGCTGATGCCCGCCAGATGGGTGACGTTCAGGTCATAGCGGTCGATGTACGAGCCATTGTTAGCGCTGTTGGAGCAGCCCGAGTACGCACCGGATTGCCCACCCGTGTAGCTCCCGCCCAGTCCGATGGTGGTGAGCGTCTGGCGCTCAATGGCCTTGCTCACTGTACCAAGCCCGTTCACCGTGTAGATCAACGTACCCTGATAGGCGTTGACCGAGCTCGGTTGGAACGATGCCGTGCCGGCCTGAGCAACCGACCAGTTACCCGGCTGCCAAGGCGCCGCGAACCACGTGCCGCCAGTCGCATAAAGACCGCCCGTAAACTTGCTGCCATCCCAGGTGAGCTGGGCCGTGTACCAGGTCGGGCTGCCATTTTGGCCGTAGATGAAGAATGTCGCGAAAAGAAAGTTGTCGCTCTCCACTAAGTTCACGCCCCAGCCAGGCTCTGCGGGGTTGTACCAGATGTCGGTGTAGGAGCCGGCGGTGGCGCGCATCGTCGCCGTTGCGAGGAAGAAGACGAGAAGTAGTCGCTTGAGCATGATCATCATGTGGATTGGAAACGCGCAGTCTAGCAGCGCGGAATCGTGCGCGCTGTAACAGACGGTAACAATGCCGCAATCGCATCGTGATGCGGCATGGCAGGTTGCGCACCAGATACGGTGCATGCGAGCGACCCGGCAGCGGTCGCCGTACGAAGCGCGTCTCGAAGCTGCGAGCCGCCGTCGAGCGCCGCAGCGAGCGCGCCGACAAACGCATCGCCCGCAGCAGTCGTATCGACAACGTCGACATGCGGCGGTACGCATTGGATCGTCTCGGTGCCGCAAGCGGCAACCGCACCCCGCTCACCGAGCGTTACGATGACGGTCAGCGCATTGGCCGTTGCAGCGACCGCCGCGCTGGCAAACGCGAAGCTTGCAGCAGGCCAGCCGAGCGCCGCGGCAAGCATTGCGGCTTCGTCCTCGTTGACTATCAGCACATCAAGCTGCTGCAAGAGGTCGAGCGAAAGCGGATGAGCGGGAGCGGCGTTGAACACGATGCGGGCGCCGAGGCGGCGGGCGCGCGCGATCAACGCCGCGTTGGCGATGATCGGCACTTCCTGCTGCAGCAAGAGCAGCGAGTCACGCGACAATGCGCTGTCAGGTAACGTATCCGGGCTGGCGTGTGCATTGGCGCCGGGGACGACCGCGATACAGTTTTCGCCGTTACTGGCAACTAGAATCGTCGCGCAACCGGTGGGCGCCGCGACACGTTGCACGCCGCCAAGGTCGACGCGGCCGTCGCGCAGCAAGGCAAGCGCGGCATCGGCAAAGCGGTCGTCACCGACCGCTCCAAACATCAGCACTCGCGCGCCGGCCCGCGCTGCAGCCAGCGCCTGATTCGCGCCCTTGCCTCCCGGGTAAGTGGCAAACGATCAACCCGTGATGGTTTCTCCGGGCGCCGGAAAGCGGTCGACGCGCGTGACGAGATCGAGATTGATGGAGCCGAAGACGACAATCATTGCTACGTGTCAACGAGCTTCGTGCTACGAGTGACACGCACCACGAATCTTCCCTCGCCCGGGCGACGCGAGAGGCGCAGGGAGTGAGGGCTGCGGTCGTCGAGCATCGTTATGACCTTCATTAGCTTGCCGTCGGCGGATACGCGTTGACGACGCCCTTGACCAACAGGATATTGCCGTAGGGGCGTAGATCGGTAGTTCGCACGACGGCAAACGCGGCTCGGGCGCGCGCATAGAACGCTTCACGGTCGAGGTCACCGATCTCCAGGTCGCCGAGGCCGTGCCGAGTAAACACCGTGGCAAATTCGCGTACCGGATCCGGCAGCGCGGCTCGCTCGTCGATGACCCGCATGGTGAGCGCCGCAGGAACCACGAAGGTATCGAGCGGCAGCAGCGTGAGCACTGCATCGAGGACTTCGGGAGCCGATGCGCCCGCGGTATGAATCAACCTTCGTGCCATGCTCGCCGCCGGAAAGTTGGCGTCGGCGATGACCAGCTCGTCGCCGTGCCCCATGGCGGCTAGCGTGTGCAGCAGATCGGCATGGAGCAATGGGTGGATGCCTTTGAGCATGTGCGTCTTTGCGTCGAGGCTTTTGGTCTTCCTTCGATAGGTGTGTCGCCTCAGCCACCCTTCACGCCGCCGTGCGTCAATCCAACAACGATTTCTTTCTGGATGAAGATCGTCAGCAGCAGCACGGGCAAGGTCACCACGATTGCGGCCGCAGCCAACGGTCCCCAGGCAAGTTGCTCGAAGGTGAGGACATTGTAGACGGCGGCGGGCAGCGTCCGCGTGGCCCGTCCGGCAAGCACGGCGCCAAACACAAAGTTATTCCACGAAAAGATGAACGCCAGGATGGTGCCCACGATGATGCCAGGGCGCGCGAGTGGCATGGCGACATAGCGAAATACCGTCCACACGCTGGCGCCGTCGATCTGGGCGGCTTCTTCCAACTCCTTGGGTAGCGTTTCGAAATGGCCAGCCATCACGTAGACGATGATGGGCACGGTGATCACCAAGTGCGTGATCACCAGCGCCGTCAACGTATTGTTCAGGCCAAAGAACTGAAATACGGTGAACAGTGGAATCAAGTAAGACAACGCCGGCGTCATGCGCGCAATCAGAATCAGCACAGTAAGTTTTTGCGCCTGCGCCCGTGCAATGCCGTAACCCGCGGGAATGCCGACTGCCAGCGCGATCAGGGTGGCCAGCCCCGAAACGATAATGCTATTCCAGAAGTACAGCCCCATCGCGTTTTCGGAAAACACCTGGATGAAGTTGGCCAAAGTGGGCGGGCTGGGGACGAACACGGGCGGATAGGTGAGGTTGTCGATCTCGTTCTTGAGCGATAGCGACAACATCCACAGAAACACCAGAATCGCCGGCGAGACGATCACTACCACTGACAGCGCAAAGCCGATTTTGCGCAGTTTTCTGCGGATGCGGGCGCGGCCAGCCAATGCGGACTGAGGCAGCGCGATGCTGGTCATCGGTTCATGTCCACTTGGCTCGCTCGCGGACATGGAGCAGTACCAGTGCCAGCGCGAGAATGATGGCGAAGAACAGCACGACCACGGCGGACGCCTTGCCGACGTTGTAGAAGGCGAACGCCTGCAGGTAGAGATAAAGATTGATCGTTTCCGACGCAGTACCTGGCCCGCCTTGGCTGATGACATAGATCGTATCGAACGCCTTCACCGCGTCGATGGTGCGGATAACCGCAGCGACGACGAGGAACGGCGCGACCAGCGGCAACGTGATATAGCGGAACAGTTGCCATTCGCTGGCGCCGTCGAGTCTGGCGGACTCATAGGGCTCCGTGGGCAGCGCCGCGAGTCCGCCTAACACTATCAGCATCACCAGCGGCGCCCAGTGCCAGACTTCCACCAATACCAGACTTGGAATCACCAACGTTGGCGAATACACCCACAGCGATGGCGGCAGGCCGACGAGCGAGAGCAGGTAATTGAGCACGCCCTGCTGTGGATGAAACATCATGGTCCAGACCAGGGCCACGGCGACCGGTGTTGCCATCATCGGCATGGTAAACACCGCTCTTAGCAAACCGCGCGAAGGAAACTCGCGATGAAAGATCAGCGCCGCCACGGTGCCGAGGATCAACGGCGCGACAACCGCGAGCAGGGTGAAATAAAAAGTGTGAACGATCGATTCCAGGAAGCGCTGGTTGGTGATGAGTTGTGTGTAGTTGTCGAGCCCTACGTAATGCGCCGCCGAGCCGATCGTCCAGTCGAACGCGCTCATCCAGATGGTGAACAGCCAGGGGAAAACGATGACCGCGCCGACGACGACCAACGCCGGGACCACGAAGAAATAGTAACTGCGGCGCCGGCGGGCGAGGAAGCCTGGGCGCGGTGCCAGCGACGCAGTCGTCGACGTGCTCACTGCGCCGACTCAATCATTTGCCGTTTCGCCGGCGGCGCGTCTCGCCTCCTCGACCGAGCCTCCCCCGCACGCGGGCAAGGGCAGCGGCGAGCGCGCTGAGCAGTAGGCTCATCGATTGCCACAGTGGCTAAACGCGGCGACTTACGATTTCTCGCTCTTGTCGAGTACCGGCTGGAATTCCGCGGTGGCTTTCTTGAGCTCCGTGGCAGGATCGGCGCCGTTGATCATATTGGTGAGCGCCACGCCAAAAACGTCGCGGAACTCAGTCACCGGCGCGATCACCGGCAAGCCGGGTTGCGCTATCTTTGCCGAGGCGAGCATGCATTCGACCCACTGCTTCGGTGCCTTGAAATCACTCGACGCCTGTGCCGCTGCGTAGGCCGAGGTGCGCACCGGAGCACCGGCCGCTGCCTGCAGCATTCGCGTCTGGTTCTGTTTGTTCGATGCCCATTGCAGATAGAACCATGCCGGTCCTTTTTTCCTGCTGTACGTGGAGATGCCCTCGCCGTCGCCAAAAAGCGCCGAGACCTGCTGCTTGGGCCCAGCGGGCATGACACCGTAGCCAACTTTGCCGACGATGCGTGACTTAGTCGGATCCTCCAGCGGTTGCGCAAAGCCGATGCCGTCGAGCCACATTGCCGCCTTGCCCTGCAGGAACAGGCTTTGTGCTTCGTTCCAGTTGAAGCCGGCAACGCCCGGCGGGCCATGCTTGCCGAGCAGCGTCTGATACATCTTGCCGGCCTCGATGGCCTCGTTCGAGTCGGTGAGCAGCTTGCCTTTTGCGTCGATGAAGGCGCCGCCATAGCCAAGCAGGAAACTCGTCCATACTGGAACGTTGGCGTTTTTCAGTCCACGTCCGACGAAACCGGCGATGCCTTTCCCGGGATCATTGAGTTTCGCTGCGGCATCGATCATTTCCGCGAACGTCTTCGGGAACGCGATGCCCTTGGCGTCGAAAATTTCCTTGTTGTAATAGACGACCCAAGGATCGAGATTAAAGGGCAGGCTGTTGACGCGCCCATCGGGCTCGACGGCGTAGTTCAACCCACCTTTGGCGAAATCTGCGAAGTCGAGATTGGGATCGGCGAGCGACTTATCGGCGATCATCGGCCGCAGATCGGCGAGCCAGTTGTTCTTGGCGAATTGTCGCTTCTGCACATGGTATGACAAGGCAATCACATCGAAGCTGGGGTTGCCGGAGTTGAACTCGATCACCGCTTTCTGGCGCTGTTGCTGTTCCGGGATCATCTCCGAGCCCACCGTGATGCCGGTGAGATCCTCGAACTCCTTGTGATATTTGGTCAGCAGATCACCGCGTGGACTCTTGACCAAGAAGATTTCGATCTTTTCGCCTTTGAAGCGCTTCCAGTCGAAGGCGCCTTGCGCTTGCGCCGTCAATATGCCGGCGCCTGGTAGCGCGCCCAAGGCGGTGGCTCCGACGCCAGCTTGCAGTAAACGGCGGCGCGTTGCATCGGGGCGCTCATCGGTATGGTCGGTCATGGTGTCCTCCTTGGTTATGCGTGGTCGGTCTTTACGTCGTGGGCAAAGGCCGCGCGGCCAGTTCTATCTTTCACAAGCCGAGCGCCCGGTTACAGGCGCTGCTTAGCTGCTTTTCCACCGCTGCGATTACCGCGGCCGGCCGTCGAGAGCGCAACGCTGCAATGATCGCGAGATGTTCCTCCATCGCCGAGAACAGGTGTTCCGGTGTCAGCACAATGCGATCGAGCCGAATCAGCCGAATACGCAGGCTGTTGACCCGGTAAATATCGCTGACGATGTCGTTCTTCAGCGTGTCGATCAGCGTGTCGTGCAACCCCCAGTCGATTGCCTGCGCGTCTTCGAGGAGCGACTGCGTGATGCCGCGGCGCGCGCGGGCGATTACCGTCCGATGCGTTTTTTCCAACGCGTCCAGCTGAGCATCGGAAGCTATCGCCGCGAAGTGCACCGCCGCTTCCTTTTCGAGGACGAGCCGCAGCTGGAACGCATTGCGGATCAGTCTGACGTCGACGTTGGCAATCTGCAGGCCACGTTGTGGCACGGTCGTGATCAAACCCTCGGCTTCGAGCCGCGGAATGACTTCACGGACCGCTCCCAGCGGCAGCCCCATCAACGCTGACAACTCGCGTTGTGAGATGAATTGACCTGGCCGAATGTTTGCATCCAACAACTGCCGCGTGAAACTTTCGTAGGCCTGTCGCCGCAGCGTCGGCAGTTCGTTGCGCTTGACTGCGGCTGCTCTAGCCATGGGACGCGCCACAGAGGAGGCTCATACGCAGCGTACGTCGCGCGATAAGGAGGGCGACGGCGCTGCGTCCGATACCGACAACGTCGAGCACAGGAAAGACCATCGCCACGTTTCGGACCCTCCAGAGCAAGGCGGACGGCGAGCACGCGGTCCTTGATATCAGACTTGGGCGCGCCACGCTGACGGGCAGTATAGCAGTAACATGTTACTATGCAAGCAGTACCTATTGGGGAGCGTGCGTGAGTTCGTTGGCGCCACGGCTTGCGGCGCAGTTACTTGGCTTCGGCGGTGCGCCGCTGGGCAACCTATTTGCTCCAATCGGAGACGAGGAGAGCGTCGCGCTGGTTCGCCACGCGTACGAGCGGGGCGTGAGATATTTCGACACCGCGCCACATTATGGCAATGGGCTCTCCGAGCGCCGCATTGGCGCGGCGCTACGCGGGCTGCCGCGCGAGGACTACGTCCTGTCGTCGAAAGTCGGGCGCATCCTCATTACCGACCCCGATGCGCCGCGTGAGCAGAACGGCTACGTCGACGTGCTGCCGTTTGTCCAGCGCTGGGATTACTCGCGTGACGGCACGCTCCGCTCCATCGAAGATAGCTTGCAGCGATTGGACAGCTCACGTCTTGACGTCGTCTATATCCACGACATCGACCGTGCCACCCACGGCGAGGCGCAGCCGCTGCGCTTTCGCCAGGCGATGACGGGCGCGGTGCCGGCGCTCACCGAGCTTCGCGAGCAAGGCGTCATCGACGGATTTGGACTTGGCGTGAACGACTGGCAGGTATGCGTGGAAGCACTTGACCATGCGGATATGGATTTGTTACTGCTGGCAGGCCGCTACACGCTGCTCGACCAAACGGCATTGCCACAACTGCTGCCGCTGTGTGAACGGCGGGGCGTCGGTATTGTCGTGGGAGGACCATACAACTCCGGCATCCTCGCTACCGGTGCGAGACCGCGGGATGGCAGCGTGCCGCATTTCAACTATGCGCCGGCGTCGCCGGACATGATCGCCCGCGTTGCGGCGATGGAAGCGCTCTGCGCCGAATTTGGCGTGCCGCTTCGGGCGGCAGCGCTGCAATTTCCGCGCGGGCATCCCGCAGTGGTCACGGTGATTCCTGGTGCGCGCAGCATTGCAGAGTTGGACGAGAATCTCGCGCTGGCAGATTGGCCGATTGCCGCGGAGTTTTGGCAGGTACTGCGCGAGCGCGGGCTCATTTGCGCAGCAGCGCCGCTCCCGAGCAAATCGTAGGTCGGGCACGTTTTATGTGCCCGACGCTTCACGCTGGTATTCGCGTCGGGCACTCGCGTGCCCGACCTACGGGATTGGACGCTTCAAATTAGAAAATATGCCGCCGCAACCCTGCGCGGTGCAAGATCGTCGTGGCGATTTCCTCGATTGACCGGCTCGTAGTGTCGAGCATTGGAATGCGCTCGCGCTGCATCAGCGACTCGGCCTCGCGCACCTCGTATTTGCAGTTGGCGAGCGCTGCATACTTGCTCGCGGGACGGCGGGCTTCGCGGATTTGCTGGAGGCGTTCGGGATCGATGGTCAGTCCGAACAAACGCGCACGATAAGGCAAGACCGACCCCGGCAACTTGTGGTCGACGAAGTCGTCTGGCGTCAGCGGAAAGTTGGCGTTAAGAACGCCAAACTGCAGCGCCAGATAGAGCGAGGTTGGCGTCTTCCCGCAGCGCGACACACCGA
>Ga0066710_100003397_pt1 | contig 13549 bp, 14 predicted proteins | sample GraSoiAngelo_159_FD_79666 | JGI IMG/M metagenome (GOLD analysis project Ga0066710, IMG submission 79666) | Grasslands soil microbial communities from the Angelo Coastal Reserve, California, USA - 14_1009_16_40cm | ecosystem: Environmental > Terrestrial > Soil > Grasslands | place: USA...
AGGAATGGAATGAGCACGGTCCGTGAGCTCAACGGTCACGCCGTCAACGACTGGTGGAGCGATATCGACACCGAAGTGTTGGCGTTGCTCGAAGACGGCCGTCCAGTCAGTCCGGCTGAGCTCGGTCATCGCCTCGGCCTGTCAGAAGCCGCGGCATCGTCGCTGCTCTGGGGTCTGGCGGTCGAGGGCAAGATCCGAATCCGGCTCGTGGAGCGCGCCTGCTCCTGATTTGAGCAGCGGTGTCGTGCTGCGCGTTTGACGGGCAGCGCCCCGAGTTCCGGCGTACGTGCAAGTCAGCGAGAAACCAACCGACGGCCACTGGCCCGGGGCCGGCACACCCCTTGCTCCTCTCGCCAGCGTCCGCGACATCGTCGTCGCGACACCAGGGACAATGGCGCCCCTCGAGCGGGCGCCATTTTTGTTTTGAGGAGGGTCGCATGGCGGATGGGCTGGACGTTGTGGTCGTCCGCGCCATCGAGCGCGCGGTGTTCGGCGGCGAGCTTGGCCGTCGCGAATTCATCCAGGCGGTCGGTGCGACGACCGCGGCGGCGGTGCTGGCGTCCGTCGTCCCGATGCAGGCCGCGCGCGCGCTCGCGCAAGACAGGACGGGCCCGATCGAAAAGAAGGACCTGAAGATCGGCTTCATTCCGATCACGTGTGCGACGCCGATCATCATGGCCGAGCCGATGGGCTTCTACCGAAAGCAGGGCCTCAACGTCAACGTGGTGAAGGCATCGTCGTGGGCAATGATTCGCGACCTCTCCATCAACGGCGAAACCGACGCCACCCACATGCTCTCGCCGATGCCGCTGGCCATCACGATGGGTGTCGGCTCCCAGTCGGTCCCCTACGTCATGCCGGCCGTCGAGAACATCAACGGCCAGGCCATCACGCTCCACAGCAAGCACAAGGGCGTGAAGTCGGCCGCCGAGATGAAGGGCTTCAAGTTCGGCGTGCCCTTCGATTACTCGATGCACAACTTCCTCCTGCGCTACGTGCTCGCCGAGGGCGGGGTCGATCCCGACAAGGACGTTCAGATCCGTGCGGTGCCGCCGCCCGAGATGGTGGCCAACCTGCGCGCGGGAAACCTCGACGGCTATCTCGGGCCCGACCCGTTCAATCAGCGGGCGGTCTTCGAGGAGGTCGGGTTCATCTGGATGCTGTCCAAGGACATCTGGCCCGGCCATCCCTGCTGCGCGTTCGCGGCCAGGCGGGAGTTCGCCGAGAAGATGCCCAACACGTTCAAGGCGCTCCTCAACGCCATCGTGGACGCCACCCGGTACGCCCACGACACGACACACCGCAAGGAAATCGCTGCGGCGATCGCGCCGCGCAATTTCCTGAACCAGCCGGTGGAGGTCGTGGAGCAGGTGTTGACGGGCGTCTATCCCGACGGCCTTGGCAACACGAAGAGCGTGCCGGACCGGATCGATTTCGATCCGTTCCCGTACCAGTCGATGGCGGTCTGGATCCTCACCCAGATGAAGCGCTGGGGCTACGTGAAGACCGACGTCACGTACAAGAAAATCGCCGAAGAGGTCTTCCTGGCCACCGCCTGTCGAGATGCGTTGCGGGCCGCCGGCGCCCGCGCACCAGAGGTGAACTCGGTCAGGCATACGTTCGTGCTCGGCGGCAAGCTGAAGGTCTTCGATCCCGACAAGCCGGAGGACTACATCAAGTCCTTCGCGATCAAGCGCGCCTGAGATGGGTGGCGATCGCCTGCGCGTCGTCTGCTATTCGCTCCTGATCGGCGCCGCGCTGCTTGGAATCTGGCAGGCGAGCGTCGCCGGCCATCCGGCCGGCAAGGGTTTGCCGGGACCGGTGGCGGTGGCGCGGACGGCGGCTGAGATGCTCGCCCACCCGTTCTACGACAACGGCCCCAACGACAAGGGGATCGGCCTCCAGCTCCTGGCCAGCCTCGCGCGGTTGGCCGTCGGCTACGTCGTCGCCTCGCTCGTCGCGATCGCGCTCGGCGTCGTGCTCGGGCTGAGTCCCGCGCTCTACCGCGCGGTCAATCCGTACATCCAGATCCTGAAGCCGATCTCGCCGCTGGCCTGGATGCCGCTCTTCCTCTACACCATTCGCGACTCCGGCTGGGCGGCCGTGCTCGTCATCTTCATGTCGTCGCTGTGGCCGACGCTGGCCAACACCGCGTTCGGCGTCGTCAACATCAGGCGCGACTACCTTCACGTGGCGGCGATCCTCCAGCTCTCGTGGTGGCGACGCCTGGTGCAGGTCATCCTGCCGGCGGCGGCGCCGGCGATCGTGGCTGGTCTGCGCATCTCGATCGGCAGCGCGTGGGTGGCCATCGTGGCCGCCGAGATGCTGATCGGCGGGACCGGCATCGGCTACTTCGTGTGGAACGAGTGGAACAACCTCGCGCTCACCAGCGTGATCTTCGCCATCATCGCCATCGGCCTGATCGGCGTCCTGCTCGACGCCGGCCTCGGCCGGCTGAGCCGCCGGCTGGCCTGGAGCGAATGAGCGTGGCGTTCCTCGAGATCGACCACGTGAGCAAGGACTTCGGTGGCGTGAGCGTCTTCGACGACGTCGCCTTCGGGATCGCCGAGGGCGAGTTCGTCACCATGATCGGCCACTCGGGTTGCGGCAAGAGCACGCTGCTCAACATCATGGCCGGTCTCGAGCGGCCGAGCGCGGGTGGCGTCGTGCTGTCGGGCCGTGAGATCACCGGCCCCGGCATGGATCGGATGGTCGTGTTCCAGAACTTCTCGCTCATGCCGTGGATGACCGTGTTCGACAACATCCGCCTGGCCGTTCGCGCGGCATACCCTGACTGGGGCCGCCGTCGCGTCGGGGAATGGGTGCAGCGTTACGTCGACATGGTGGGACTCACCGGCGCCGAGGCCAAACGCCCGGCCGCGCTGTCGGGCGGCATGCGCCAGCGCGTCGGCCTGGCCCGGGCCTTTTCCACCGAGCCCAAGGTGCTGCTGCTCGACGAGCCGTTCGCCCAGATCGACGCCCTCACGCGCGGCGTGATCCAGGACGAGCTGGTGAGGATGTGGTCGGCCAGCCGCAACACCGTGTTCATGGTCACCCACGACGTGGACGAGGCGATCCTGCTGTCCGACCGCATCGCCCTGATGACGAAGGGGCCGGGCGCGCGCCTGACCGAGATCATTCCCGTGAAGATCCCGCGGCCGCGCACGCGCGCCGAGCTGATCGACGATCCGGAGTACCTGCGTTTGCGGAATCACATCCTTCACTTCCTCGTCGAGGCCGCCCAGCGGCCGGGCGCGACCGAGGTGGAGATCGCGGCGAGCATGGGTCGCTTGCCGTCGCAGACGAGCAAATAGACCCGACACTCGAGGGGAGGCGCCATGGACCGCACCACCGCGCTCGAAACGATCAGAGCCGCGCGCAGCACGCGCGGCATCAGCTACGATGATCTCGCCAAAAAGATTGGAACGAAGGACGCGACCTATCTGGCCGCGGCGCTCCACGGCCAGCATCGGCTGAACGCTGACGAAGCCAAGAAACTGGCCGAGGTTCTCGGTGTCAGCGTCGAGCTGGCCACCGTCACCACGGCCATGCCGTTGCGCACGGACTTCCCGCTCACCACCGATCCGTTCAAGTACCGGTTGATGGAGCTGGTCGGCGTCTACGGCGACGCGCTCCGCGAGCGGTGCCAGGAGATGTTCGGCGACGGCATCCTGTCCGCGATCGACTGCGTGGTGAAGCTCGAGAAGAGAGGCGAGCGTGGACTCATCACGATCGACGCGAAGTTCCTGCACTACAAGGAGTTCTGAGAGCACCGCCGTGAGCGACGCGACGAGCGTGATCACCGAGGCCGTTCCGGCGTTGGCCGAGCACCTGCTGGCGGCGCGACCTGGGCGCGTGTACCGGGAGGCGGTGGCCGTGATCGAGCGCCCGCTGCTCGCTCACGCCCTGGCCCTCACGGGCGGCAATCAGCTCCGAGCCGCGCGCCTGCTCGGAATGAACCGTAATACGCTGCACAAGCGCTGCCGGGAGTTGGGGTTGATCGAATCCCGGCCGCGACGCGTCTCGACCGCCAGCTCCTGACTTCGACCGGCGCGGCCGGCGGGGCGCTACAATGCGCTCCCGTGACCGCGCCGGGTCCGTCATTCGCCCGAGCGCGACTCCCACCTCCGGATTGATCCCGGCGTGCGCTGAGGTCGGCCGCCGCTGCCCTGCGCGCGCCGACGAACGCCGGCGAGCGAGGAGAAACAGGGAGGACGAGAATGCCGGGACGTCTCGAAGGCAAGGTGGCGATCGTCGCCGGGGCCGGTTCGTCAGGCCCGGGCTGGGGCAATGGCAAGGCGACCGCGGTGCTCTTCGCTCGCGAGGGAGCACGGGTGCTGGCGGTCGACGTGAATCGCGAGGCCGTCGAAGAAACCCACGGGATCATCCGCGACGAAGGCGGCGCCAGCGCGCCATTCGTGGCCGACGTGACGGATCCACGTCAGGTGGAAGCTCTCGTCCGTCATTGCGTCTCGACGTTCGAGCGGATCGACATCCTCCACAACAACGTCGGCATCGTCGAGGTGGGCGGCTGCGTGGAGGCGAGCGAGGCGTCCTGGGATCGCGTCATGGACGTGAACGTCAAGAGCATGTTCCTCACTTGCAAGGCCGTGCTCCCCCACATGGAGCGTCAGGGACGCGGGGCGATCGTGAACATCTCCTCGGTCGCGGCCATTCGGTGGCTCGGCGTGCCCTACATCTCGTACGCGACGACCAAGGCGGCCATCCTCGGCTTCACTCAGTCCATTGCGCTCGAATACGCGCGCAAGGGGGTCCGGGCCAACTGCATCCTGCCCGGGCTGATGAACACGCCGATGATCGTCAAGCCTCTGGCCGGGGTGTACGCGCACGGCGACGTCGACGCGATGGTCGCCACGCGCGCGGCCCAGTGCCCGACGGGCGCCATGGGGGACGCCTGGGACGTCGCGTACGCCGCGCTGTTCCTGGCTTCCGACGAGGCCAGGTACGTCACGGGCACCCAGCTCGTCGTCGACGGCGGGCTGAGCTGCAAGGTTGTGTAGTCACGTCCGGGCCACCCGCTCGATTGCCTTTCGAAGATCGACGAGGCGATAGGGCTTGGGCAGCACGCCGCGGAAGCCGTACTTCGCGAAGTCGGTGACGACCTCGTCGTTCGAGTAACCCGACGAGAGCAGCGCTTTCACCTCGGGATCGAGCGCCCGGAGTTTTCGGATCGTCTCCTGCCCGCCGACACCGCCGGTCACGGTGAGGTCGAGGATGACGGCATCGAAGGGCATGCCGGCGGCGAGTGCCGTCTCGTAGAGCGCGACGGCTTCGCCGCCGTCACGGGCGACCGTGACGGTGTGGCCGAGGCGGGAGAGCAAATCGCCGGCCGACTGACGCATTTCATCGTCGTCGTCCATGAGCAGGATGGTCAGCGGGCGCGTCGGCGTATCGGCCAAGCTGGTCGCGTCGACGGCGGCCGGGGGAAAGTCGCTCGCCGACAGGTAGAGATGGAACGTCGTTCCCACGCCCACGTCGGACTCGACGTCGATGTACCCCTCGTGCTTCTTCATGATCGAATAGACGCTCGGCAGTCCGAGCCCGCCGCGATTCGGCTTCGTCGTGAAGTACGGATCGAACACCTTGCTCAGGTGTTCGGCGGGAATGCCGGCGCCTCGATCGCGGAACGACAGCCGGACGTAGCGCCCCGGTGTTGGTGGAAACGCGGTCTCGGCGGTGGCGGTGACGTTCTCGGCGCTGATCTGCACCACGGCGCCGGGCGTCATGGCCTCGGCCGCGTTCATCACGATGGCGCCGACGGCATGAGCGATCTGCCCGATGTCGCAGTCGGCCGCCCACAGGTCGTCGGGGAGCGACAGCTCGCTGCGCGCGCCCGAGCCGGCCAGCGCAAAGCCGACCGCCTGCTCGAGCATCTGGCGAACGTCGACCGGGCGCTTCGCGGGCTCGCCGCCGCGCGCAAACGTCAGGAGCTGACGAGTCAAGCCCTGCGCCCGGAGCGTGATGCGCTCGAGATCGGCCAGCCGCGGAAAGACGGGATCGCTGCGCGTGCTCGCCATCTTGGCGAGGGTGATGTTGTTGAGCAGGGCGGCCAGAACGTTGTTGAAGTCGTGAGCGATGCCGCCCGCGAGCAGACCAACCGAGTCGAGCTTCTCGGGGTCGAGCAGGTGAGCGTCGAGGACGCCCGGGCCGCCGGCGGCACTCACGACGAGGAGCTCTCCCTGGGGACGCCCGCTCTCGTCCGTGAGAGGGACCGTGAGCTGACGAATACGCTTCCGGGCACCATCGCGGGCGATGATCGACCGTTCGACGGCGCGATGAGATTCAGCGGGCAGGGGCGAGCGTGGGTCGGGCCGTGCGCGCTCGACGCCTCGCAACACCGTGGTGACCGGCTGGCCCGTGGCATCGGTCGCCGACCAGCCGGTCAGCGCCTCGGCGGCGCGGTTGAACGCGATGACCCGACCGCTGGTGTCGATGACGATGACACCGTCCTCGACGGCGCCGAGGACGGCCTGGAGCGTGGCCCGGTAATCCACGTGCTCTTTCTAGCTGACGTCGGAAACGCGGGTCAAGCGACTCATCGAGCCTCGTCGCGGAGTTTGACGTCCTTGAAGGTCGCGTACAGCAGCAGGTCGTAGACGATTTTGACGCCGCCGCCCAGGACGAACGGTGCCGAGAGCGCGACGGCCTGCATGACCCATCCGGTGACCGCCGGCGAGATGGCCTGGGCCAGCGTCCGAGCCAGGTTCGTCATGCTCGCCGCCGCTTCGCGCTCGCGGTCTTCGACGACCGCCATCACGTACGCCTGGCGCGTCGGCACGTCCATCTGCGAAAGGAGGTAACGCGCCCACAGCAGCGCGATGGCCACCGCCGGGGTCGGTGCGGCCGCCATCGCGATGACGGCCACGTTGGAGACGAGGTGGGAGACCACCATCGTGGGCAGGAGGCCGAAGCGGTGGGCCAGCGGCACCGCCAGGAGGAGCGAGATCGCAGTGAGAACCTGCGCGACCGCGAACGCGATTCCGAGCGTGGCCGCATCGACGGCGAAGCGCGTGTGCAGGAAATACGCGACCAGAGACTGGAGAACGAATCCGCCGCCGAACGAGTCCAGCGCGAACAACGCGGCCAGCTTTCGGATGATCGGAGCCGACACCAGCGGCGTGCCTGCTCCCCCTCGCGACGGCGCGGTCACGGCCGCAGGAAGCGCGCGGTAGGCAAGCGCCTGGAGGACCGAGCCAGCGAGGAACATCACGAAGAGCGGGCGCCACGTGGTGACTGATCCGATCAGCGTCGCCCCCAGCGCGGCGGAAGCGTAGCCGACCAGGTTGTAGAAGCTCAGCATCCGTGTGCGCTGCCCGGCGGCGACGGCGCGGGCCACGACCACCTGCTCCACGGTGAGGAACGGCCCGGTCTCGCCGGTGCCGACGGCGACGTTGCCGAGCATCGCCGCCAATATCACCAGCCACGGTTCGCGAGCGATGAGCAGGAGCAGCGCGGCCAGCGTCGAAAGCCCGGCTAAGCCGACCAGCGCTGCCCGCGCCCCATAGCGCTCGGCCGGCCGCCGGATGGCCCAGGTGAGCGCCGCACTTCCGACGAGCATCAGCGTGACGGCTGCGCCGACGCCGACCGCGCCCAGGCCCAGGTCGCTCAGGTGCAGCGGCAGGACGATGCCGAGGAAGCCGTAACTGAATGTCCGAACCGTCTTCGCGACGAAGACGGCAGCGATGTCACGACGCAATGGACGCATAGAGCCCTTCGAAGAGCGTGAGGCCGGCGGCGAGCACGGCCTGGTCGTCGGGGAGCGCGGCCAGCAGGCTGCGTATCGCCAGATCGAGGCCGCGTGCTTCATCGCGTGAGAACTTGCCGTCGTGGAGATCGGCCTCGTGGACGATTTCGGCCATCGCCTGCAGCCGGCGATCGCGGCGGCCGCTGGCGGCGAGCAACGTTTCGAACGTACAGCGGTCGCCATGATGGCCGAGCTCGACGCCCGCCATGTCGAAGGCGATCGCACCGGGCGGCCGCGCATCGGGCGCGGCGGCGAAGACGAAGCGAGCCTCGGAATCGACGAAGCGACGGATGAACCACGCCGAGGCCAGCCGGTCGACATGCGGGCGGGGGCGCGTGACCCACGTGCGGCCCGGCTCGCTTCCGAGCGTCGGCAAAGGCCCGACCGGACGCGCCGGCGCCAGCCGCGCTTCGAGCTGTTCTTTCACGCGCACCGTCTCGCGGCCGGCCGGCGCTTCGAAGTAATCGATCTCGCCGAGGCGGGCGAGCTCGCGACCGAGGCGCGCCGTCTCGTCGGCAGCGCGTGAGCCCCGCGCCGAGCGCTCCGCCGTGCGCAGCAGCCTTCGATAGCGCTCGGTGAGGGCGCGGTAGTCGGCGTCACGAGCTTCGCGGAACCGTCGCACGATCTCGTCCTCGGGCATGTTCTCGATGCGCTCGACCCGGAGCAGCGTGGCGTCGCCGCCGTCACGCTGCACCTCCTGGCTGAGCCACTGGAACTGCTCGACAGCTTCGTTGGTGGCGGGCAGCAGGTAGACGCCGTTCTTCAAGGCGAGCGCGCCGAGGGCCTTGAGCCTTCGCCACGCTCGGACTCGAAGACTCGATGGCTCGCGCGGCAAGCTCACGATGAGCACCTGCCAGGTCGTCGCCGTGCTGTGCATCATCGGTTGCAAGCCTACATGAGTTGTTGCGTCGAGGCGAGGCCGTGCTTGACATTAACTCGTCACATGACGAGTATATGACTTCCTGGAGGTGAAGCATGAACGCGGTAGAGCGAGTGTTGGACGATGAGGTCAGTCTCCTGCTGGACCGAGTGGCGGGCTCCGTACCCGGTGGTTGCCTGGAGGCGATCGGCAGCCACAACCCGACGCTGAGACGGCGCCTCGATGAGGTCGAGCATCAGATGGCGGGGATTCGCGCGTCGTTGCTCGAGGGTTACGGGCGCTGGCGCCGCGCGCTGGAGGACGTCGAGAACCTGTGGGCCCTGGCGGCGTGGCGTGGCGTGGCGTCGGACGGAGCGGCGGACGCGTCAGCCGCGAAAGAAGCGGGCGAGGAAGCCGCGTCGCTCGCCGCCTGAGGCGCCACGCTCTTCGGTATGTCGCGTGCGTGTCGCTTCGAATCGTTGCCAGTAATCCGGCAATTGCTTCGCCAACGTCACCTGCATCGCGACGAGGCGTGTGACACGGTCGCGGCCGGCGCGTGAGGCCGTCTCCTCGAGCTTCTGCCGTTGCTCTGCGTCGAGACCTTCGATGAGGTCGGCCGCCAGTCGCTCGAGAAAGGCGACGACTCCGGCGTCGAACTCGCGGCGGTCCTCGGCGTTGTCGGCGACCGGAAGCGGCAGGCCGCGTGTCCGGCGGGTTTGCACGATGACGTCGAGGCTCACGAAGTCCACCGCCTCCTCGATTCGCTCGCGCACTTCGGCGTCGACGAGCGACAGCAGGTCTCGTGTTTGATCGGGGCGCGTGCGAAAGGGCACGGCGGCGTCAGGCGAGAATGCGGCCGACACCGGCGGCGAGCGGCGGCGGCGTCACTCCGAACGTCGAGACGAGCGGCTGCGGGTCGCCGGTGTTGTCCTCCTCGAGCATCAGAAGTTGATCGGGCGTCACCGGAAATCCCGGCAGTCGATGGAGGAGTCGGGCGAGCGTGCGCATCACGCTGAGTGGCACGTGGACCTTGCCGACGCGCCGTCGCCCCACCGCGTCCCCGACGATGTCGAGCAGATCGAGCATGGTGACGGCGTCGCGGCCGACGACGTCGAACGTCTGCTTCTCGGTCACCGGCATGCGGACGGAGCGAGCGAACACCTCCGCGACGAGCTCGACGGGCACCGGCTGGAGACGTCCCTTGCCGGAACCGATCACCGGCACGGCCGGGAGCCGCCGCAGCATCCGGGCGAGCATCGTGATGAAGCCATCGCCGTGGCCGTAGATGACCGAGGGGCGCATGATCGTCCAGGCGAGCCCACTGGAGCGGACCGCCTCCTCGGCGGCCCATTTCGTCTGGTGGTATCGTGATCGCGCGCCCGGCCGCGTCCCCAGCGCGCTCATGTGCACGTAACGGCGCACGCCGGCGGCCACGCTGGCGTCGAGGACGTTCGTCGTGCCCTGCACGTGAACACGCTCGAACGTGACGCCCAGCGCGGGCTGCTCACGGATGATCCCAACGAGGTGAATCACGGCGTCGCAACCGGTGACGTCGGCCTCGAGACCGCCAGGCGCCAGCACGTCGCCCTCGATGCGCTCGATGGCGCCAAGCCCGTGAAGATCGCGCTCCGAGCCTCGGCGAACGAGACAACGTACGGTATGACCTTCGGCGCGGAGGGCCTGGATCACTGCCCGACCGACGAACCCGGTCCCTCCGGTGACGAACACCCGAGCCATGATGCGCCCATACCGTAACACAGCGGCGAGAGGGCGGCTCCGGTGTAAGATTTCCGTTGTGACCCGTCTCGCCCTCCTCTCATGTTTATTTGTCACGCTCATCCTTGCCCTTCCGGTCACTGCCGTCGCGCTCGACTTCACCAGCGTCGACGAAGCCGCGGCAGAAGCCGTCACCTCAGGCGAGATCCCCGGGGTCGTGATCCTGATCGGGCGCAATGGCGACACGCTCTACCACCGTGCGTTCGGATGGCGCGAGGTCGTTCCCGAGCCGCGTCCGATGATGACCGACACCCTGTTCGACATCGCGTCGCTGACCAAGCCGTTCGGGACCACCCTCGCGGTGATGGCGCTCATCGAGCGGGGCGCCATCGATCTGGACGCGCCGCTCGGCCGCTACCTCAAGGAGTTCAAAGGAAGCGCGTTCGAGCAAGTGACGATCCGCCGGGTCCTCACGCACAGTGCCGGATTCCCGGCGATCCCCGCCACCGACGCGCTGGCCGGTGGCTTTCCGCGCGCCGCAAAGACGCTGGCCGCCAAGCCGCTCGACTACCCGCCCGGCACCGGCTTCCAGTACAGCGATACCGGCTTCATCCTGCTCGGCGAAGTCGTCCGCCGGGTGAGCGGCGACTCGCTCGACGACTATCTCACCCGCGTCGTGTTCCGGCCACTCGCGCTCCGGGACACCACCTTCCATCCTGATGAGCGCCAGCGCCGGCGTACGGCGGCGACCGAGTTTCACAATGGCGTGATGCTGCGGGGCCAGGTCCACGATCCACGGGCGCGCCAGCTCGGCGGTGTCGCCGGCCATGCCGGAATGTTCTCGACGGCGGCGGACCTGGCGCGCATGTGCCGGATGCTCCTCAACGAGGGCCAGCTCGACGGCCAGCGCATCCTGAAGACGGCGACCGTGCAGATGATGTGGCAGCGCGCGCCCGATCCCGACGGCGTTCGCGCGCTTGGATGGGATGTGTCGTCGTCGTTCGCGCGGTTGATGTCGCCCTTCTTTCCCATCAACTCCGTCGGCCACACCGGGTTCACGGGGACCACGGTCTGGATCGATCCCCCGACACGCACGTACATGATCGTGCTGACCAACCGTATCCACCCCAACGGTGGCGGCGCCAACAAGATCCGCGATCTGCGCACCCGCGTGGCGGCGGCCGTCGGCGCCGAGCTCTTCCAGCCGCCGCTCGTGACGGGGCCGACGGCAACCGCGCCCGCGGCGGATGGCGGCGAAGCCACCACGCCGAGCCCGCCCCGCCTGCTCGGCACCGTACGCACCGGTCTCGACACGCTGGTCGACCAGAACTTCTCCCCGTTTCAGGGCCACGCGGTCGGGCTCATTACCAACCAGACCGGCATCGACGCCCGTGGCCGTCGCGCCATCGATCTGTTCGCCGCCGCGCCCGGTGTGCGCCTGGTCTCGATCTTCTCGCCCGAGCACGGCATCGCCGGTGATGTCGACACGGACGTGCCGAACAGCCGCGACGCCGCCACCGGCCGGCCGATCTGGAGTCTCTACGGCCCGACACGGCGCCCGACCGCCGACATGCTCTACGGCATCAGCGTGCTCGTGTTCGACATCCAGGACATCGGCGTCCGCTACTACACGTATCTGTCGACGCTGCTCTACGTGCTCGAGGAGGCGGGGCGGCGCAACATTCCGGTCGTCGTCCTCGATCGCCCCAATCCCATCACCGGTCGTGTCGTCGAAGGCCCGATCATGGATCCCGACCTGAAGTCGTTCACTGCGCCCCATCTGCTTCCCGTGCGGACGGGCCTCACCATCGGCGAGTACGCGCGCATGGTGGTGGCCGAGCGCCGCCTGCCCGTTTCGCTCACGGTCTTTCCGCTCGTCGGCTGGGACCGCGGGCGCTGGTTCGACGAGACCGGGCTCCCGTGGTCCAATCCGTCGCCGAACATCCGCTCGCTGACCCAGGCGTTGCTCTACTCTGGTGTCGGGCTGCTGGAGGCGACGAATCTGTCGGTGGGGAGAGGGACGGAGGCGCCGTTCGAAGTGGTCGGAGCGCCGTGGATCGAGCCCCACGCGTTGGCCGAAGCGCTCAACCGCCAGAAGCTGTCCGGCGTCCGCTTCGAAGCGGTCCAGTTCACGCCGACGACCGATGTGTACGCACGCACGCCGTGCTCCGGCGTCCGTTTCACCGTGACCGATCGCGAGACGATTCGGCCGGTGACGGTGGCGTTCGCGGTGGCGAGCGCGCTACGCGCGCTTCACCGGGAGCAGTTCAGGCCGGAAGGCATCCAGAATCTTCTCGTCCATCGGCCAACGATGTGGGCCTTCCTGCGCGGTGAGCCATTGGATCGGCTCGTGGCCTGGACTGAGATGGATCGCAGCAGCTTCATGAATCGGAGAGCGTCGTACCTCATCTACCCTTGATCCCCACGACGACGATCAGCGTCGTCCCGCGTCGTTCTCGCTCCTCGCCGGTCCTCACGTACCAGACGCGTACGCTGCGGCCGGCTCGTCGCTCGGGCCTCGCGGGACTCGCTTCTCGCCGTCGCTTTCGGCGGGTGGTGCGGTGGGTGATGCCGAGGATGTCGTTCGCTGCGGAAGCGAGGTGGGCGCTTAGCGCTGGACGACGCGGAGCGAGCCGGGCAGGGGGGAACGCAGGCGCTCACGCTTGGTCCCCGGCACGGTCACCGAGGCGGGATCGCCATCACTGACGAAGCGCTCGTCGGGGTGCTTCTCGAAGTAGCTGAGCCAGTAACCTAGATCGTGCTCGACGGCCTGGATGCGCGGGAGGCGGAGAGGGTCGAAGCCGCGCGAGAAGGGCGAAGGCGCAGCGCCGCCGGCGACCATCAGGATCGCGTCGTGCTGATAGCTGGCGCCCTTGGCGGTGCCGCGAACGGCCCAGCCCACGTCCTTGGGATACTCGCCGTGCGGGAGCGCGATCGTGCGCGGGCGGTAATCGGGCACGTGGCGCTGGATCCACACCTGAGCCTCGGCGATCTGCCCGCGCACGATGTTTTCGTCATACTTCCCGAGGTTGGCGTGCCAGAGCGTGTGGTTGCCGATCTCGTATCCATTGGCCACGAGGTATTGCAGCTTCTTTCCCGCGTACTCGTCCTGGTTGAAGAGCTTGTTCGGGCGGCTGGCGCCCGGCAGCACGTAGAACGTCGCGGCCCGGCCGAAGTCGGGATGCTCGCGGATGAACGTCTCGAGGACG
>Ga0066710_100003398_pt1 | contig 13549 bp, 12 predicted proteins | sample GraSoiAngelo_159_FD_79666 | JGI IMG/M metagenome (GOLD analysis project Ga0066710, IMG submission 79666) | Grasslands soil microbial communities from the Angelo Coastal Reserve, California, USA - 14_1009_16_40cm | ecosystem: Environmental > Terrestrial > Soil > Grasslands | place: USA...
AGTGGCGGCGCCGGGCGGGCGGCAAGGGCGGGAGGGGCGCCGGGCGCCCGACCGCCCCGTCACCGGGGCGCCCGATTCGCAGCGCTTCGCGCTGCGGGCGGGACGAAGGGGGCCCCCTTCGCAGGTCGGGAGCCCGGCGCCCCTCCCGCCCTTGCCGCCCGCCCGGCGACCCGTTGGTAAGGCATAGTGAGAAACGATGACTTCGACTTCTCCGCTTGTCGCCCATGGTCAGCCGACGGAGTACTTCACTTTTGTCTCGCTCAGCTCGCTGGGGGTGCCGCATGCGACGACAACGAAGCATTGTCCGGGGGTCAGCTCGTTTGCGGAGCCGATCGTGCCGGAGGCGCCGAAGCCGCCGTTTCGGAGTGAGGCGACCGCCGTACTGGGCGCGACTGGGCTCGAGATGTCGCGGGTGAGCTATGCCCGGCAGGTGCACGGCGCGGACGTGGCGCGGGTGCCGGCAGGTGGGGGATTCGCGGGCCTGGTGGACGTTCTCGTGACCGTGGAGCGCGGCGTGCCGCTCGCGATCTTCACCGCGGACTGCCTCGCGATCGTCCTCTACGATCCCTCGGCGCGAGCGCTCTGTGTCGCGCACGTCGGCTGGCGCGGCACGGTGCGGGGGGCGACCCAGACGGCCGTGCGCGCGATCCGCGACGTCGGTGCGCGACCCGGCTCGCTTCGCGCCGCGATCGCGCCGTCGATCGGCCCGTGCTGCTACGAGGTCGACGAGCCGGTCACGGCCGAGCTCGCGCGCGCCTTCGGCGACCGCTGGCGCACGTGGGTCGCGCCGTCGCGCGGCGGCCACGTGATGCTCGATCTCTGGTCCGCCAACGAGGCGCTGCTCGTGGAGGCCGGGGTGGCGCCCGCGTCGATCGAGAATCCGCGACTTTGCACCGCGTGTCACCCGGATCTCCTGTACTCGTACCGGCGGGGCAATCGGGGCCGCCTGGTCACCGTGGCTGCGGTGCCCTGAGACCCTAACTCTCCCCCCGCACACGGCCCCCTGCTAGAATCACCCCGAGATGACCGACATTCGCGCCAATCTCGAGCGGGTCCGTGAACGGGTCGCGAAAGCCGCGGAGCGCGCCGGCCGCCGCCCGGCGGACGTGCTCCTCATCGGCGTCTCGAAGACGGTCGAGGTAGCCCGGATCCGTCAGGCGATCGAGGCCGGGGTGGAGGCGCTCGGCGAGAACCGGGTGCAGGAGGCGCGGGACAAGGTGGTCGAGATCGGCCGCCCGGTCCCCTGGCACCTCATCGGCCACCTGCAGACGAACAAGGTGCGCGACGCGCTCGAGCTCTTCGACGTCGTCCACTCGCTCGACCGGCTGGATCTGGCGAAAGAGCTCGACAAGCGCGCGCGCGCGCGCGGGCGCACCGTGGCCGCGCTGGTAGAGGTGAACCTTGCCGGCGAGGCGTCCAAGGGCGGTGTGAGCCCCGACGGGCTCGGCGCGCTGCTCGACGCGGTGGCCGCCATGTCGGCCGTGAGCGTGCGAGGCCTCATGGCGATCCCGCCGGAGGCGAAGGAGCCCGACGACTCGCGCGTGTGGTTTCGCGCGCTGCGAAAGCTCGGGGAGCGCTACGGCTTCAGCGAGCTCTCGATGGGAATGAGCGGCGATTTCGAGGTGGCGATCGAGGAGGGCGCGACGATGGTCCGGGTCGGCACGGCGATCTTCGGACCGCGCCCGCCGCGGCGAGAGCCCGGACCGGGCGAACGATGACGATCAAGGGCCTCACGGTCGGCTTCGTCGGCGGCGGCAACATGGGCGAGGCGCTCATCAAGGGGCTCCTCGGGGCGAACCTGGTGCCGGCGAGCGCGATCCACGCGACCGACGTGCGCCCCGAGCGGCTCAAGGAGCTCGACCGTCAGTACGGGATCCAGGTCTCGTCCGACAACGTCGACATGGTCCGGCACTCCGACATCGTGATCCTGGCGGTGAAGCCGCAGATCATGGATGCGGTCCTGAAGGAGATCGCGCCGGCCGTCACGCGCAAGAAGCTCCTGATCTCGATCGCCGCCGGCGTCTCCACCGCGAAGATCCGCGCCGCGCTGCACAAGGACGCGCGCCTCATCCGCGTGATGCCGAACACCCCGGCGCTCGTTCTCGAAGGCGTGACGGCCATCGCCAAGGCGGACGGACTCGAGCCCGACGACCTCGACACGGCCGGCGAGATCTTCAGCGCGGTCGGGCGGGTGGTCGTCCTCGACGAGGTCCTGATGGACGCGGTGACGGGCCTGTCGGGCTCCGGGCCCGCCTACGTGGCCGTCGTGATCGAGTCGCTCGCCGACGGCGGGGTGCGCATGGGGCTCGACCGCATCACCGCGATGACCCTCGCCACCCAGACCGTGCTCGGCGCCGCGAAGCTCTTGCTCGAGACCGGCCTGCACCCGGGCGCGCTCAAGGACATGGTCAGCTCGCCGGGCGGCACCTCGATCGCCGGCATCGCCGCGCTCGAGGAAGGCGGGATCCGCACGACGTTCATCAAGGCGGTGGAGCGGGCGACCGAGCGCTCGCGCGAGCTCGGCCAGGGGCCGAAGTGATGTTCGTCATCAACTACTTCTTCATCGCGCTCGCGAACCTCGTCAACCTCGTCATCGTCGCCTACATCTGGATCATCATCGCCCGCGCGATCATCTCGTGGGTGAGCCCGGATCCTTACAACCCGATCGTGCGGTTCCTGTACCGTGTGACCGAGCCGGTGCTGCGGCCGGTGCGCGAGCGCCTGCCGACCTCCCAGATGGGGCTCGACTTTTCACCGATGATCGTCATTCTCGTGCTCTATTTTTTGAAGGAATTCCTGGTCCCGGTGCTGTATCGAATCTCCACCGAGATCGGCTAGGACGTCGGAGGTCCCATGCGCATTAGCCCCCTCGATATTCGCCAACAGCAGTTCACCGTCAAGTGGCTCCGTGGATTCGACGTCCACGAGGTCGACGCCTTCCTCGACGACGTGGCCGAGGACTACGAGACGGTGCTCAAGGAAAACGCTCAGCTGAAGGAGCAGGTCTCCACCTTCGAGGACCGGGCGCGCGGCCTCGCCGAGCGCGAGCGGGCGCTGCAGGACACTCTGGTCACGACCCACCGGCTCGGCGACGAGATGAAGGCGACCGCGCGCCGCGAGGCGGAGCTGCAGATGCGCGAGGCCGAGCTCAGGAGCGAGAAGATCATCGAGGAGGGCCGGGCCGAGGAGGCGCGGATCCGGGGCGAGATCCAGACCTTGCGGCGCGTCCGCCGCCAGCTCATCGAGGACTTTCGCGCGACGCTCGAGAGCTACTACCGGATGATGTCGGCCGAGTTCGGCGAGGACAAGGACGACGGCAAGAGCTGAGGCCACGCGGCTGTCGCTCCGCGTCCAGCCGCGGGCGTCGCGCGATGAGATCGTCGGCTGGCAGGACACGACGCTCCGGCTTCGCGTCACCGCGGCGCCGGTCGGGGGCGCCGCCAACACCGCCGTCGCGCGGCTCCTGGCGCGCGCGCTCGGCGTCCCGCCCTCGTCGATCAGCGTGGTGCGCGGCCTTCAGGGGAGAACCAAGATCGTCGAGGTGATCGGCCTGGGCGTGGCCGAGATTCAGCGCCGCCTGGCGATGATTGGTCCGGGGGTGTCATGACCTCCATCGCGCCCGTCCGCTGGGACACCGACCGGCTGATCCTCCTCGACCAGACCGTGCTCCCGGAGCGCGAGATCGAGCGCGGCTACCAGAGCTGGCAGGAGGTGGGCGCGGCGATCCGGGCGCTCGTGGTCCGCGGCGCGCCGGCGATCGGCGTCGCCGCCGCCTTCGGCGTGGTGCTGGCCGCGCGCGAGAGCCGAGCGGCGACGTTCGATGGTCTGATGGCCGACCTCGAGACGGCGATCAAGGGGCTTGCCGCGACCCGACCGACCGCCGTCAATCTGTTCTGGGCGCTCGACCGCATCCGGCGCATCGCCGTCGCGTCGAGCGCGCTCCCGCTCGACCAGGTGCCGGCGCGGCTGCTCGCCGAGGCGCAGGCGATCCGCGACGAGGACATCGCCGCGAATCGCGCCATGGGCACCCACGGCGCCTCGCTGGTGCCGCCGAACGCACGGATCCTGACCCACTGCAACGCGGGCGCGCTCGCGACGGCCGGGTACGGCACCGCGCTCGGCGTCGTCCGCGCCGCGCACGCGCAGGGCAAGGTGGCGCTCGTGTGGGTCGACGAGACCCGTCCGGTGATGCAGGGCTCGCGCTTGACCGCGTGGGAGTGCGTGCGCGACGGCATCCCGCACCGGCTGATCGCGGACGTCGTCGCGGCGTCGGTGATGGCGCGCGGCGAGGTCGATCTGATCGTGACCGGCGCCGACCGCATCGCCGCGAACGGCGACACCGCCAACAAGATCGGCACCTACTCGCTGGCCGTGCTGGCCGCCCACCACCACGTGCCGTTCTACGTCGCGGCGCCGTTCTCGACGATCGATCCCGCGCTCGCCTCGGGCGCCGAGATCCCCATCGAGGAGCGCGACGCATCGGAGGTCCGCCGGATCGGCGCGCAGCAGACCGCCCCGAGCGCCTCACCGGTGTTCAATCCCGCCTTCGACGTCACGCCGGCCCAACTGATCACGGCGATCGTCACCGAGCGCGGCGTCGTCCGTCCGCCGTATCGCTTTTGACCGCTCGCGAATACCACGACCGGACTACTCACTCGCCCGCGTCGATCCGCACCAGCGGTCATACGCTCGAGTGGGACATCAAGCCGTTCCCGTTCAAGGTCTACACGGACCTACCGGCGATTCCGCTTCCGCGCGAGCTCGACCCGCTGGGGATCGATACGCTCGCCGCGCTCGCCGAGCCGGCGCCGGCGGCCGCGTCGCTCAGCCTGAGCCAGCTGGCGGCGGTGCTCTACTACGCCGCCGGCGTGACGAAGAAGAAGACCTACCCGGGCGGCGGCGAGGTGCTCTTCCGCGCCGCGGCCTCGACGGGCGCGCTCTACCAGACCGAGGTGTACGTCGCGGTCGGCGCGGTCGCGGGCCTCGAGGCGGGCCTCTATCACTTCTGCCCCGGCGACTTCGCGCTTCGCCGCCTGCGCGGCGGCGACGTCCGCGCCGCGCTCGCGGCTTCCGCCGCCGATGACTCGATCGCGCGCCGGTCGGCGACGATCGTGCTGAGCGCGATCTACTGGCGGAACACCTGGAAATACCAGGCGCGCGCGTACCGGCATCTCTTCTGGGACTCCGGCACGATGCTGGCCAACGTGCTGGCGGTAGGCGGCGCTCTCGGACTCGCGCCGAACGTGCTGACGGGCTTCGCCGATCTCGAGATCAACCGCTTGCTCGGACTCGACCCGGCCCGCGAGGTCGCCCTCGAGCTGGTCGTGCTCGCACCCGAGACCGCCGCCGCGCCGACCGGGGTGTCACTCGAGCCGATCGATCACGCGACCTTGCCGCTGTCTTCGTCCGAGGTCGACTATCCGCTGATCCACGAGATGCACGCCGCCTCCGCGCTCGCCGCGGCCTCCGCGGTCAGCGTCTGGCGCGAGCGCGCGTGGTCGGGCACGACGGTGGTGCCTGCCGCGAGCGGCAAGCTGGTCGCGCTGCCGCCTCCTCGTGAGCGTGCGGGCCGCGACCTCGGCGAGACGATTCAGCGCCGCGGCTCGACTCGAGAATTCGGGCTCGCGCCGCTGACGGCGGAGGAGCTCGCGACCACGCTCTGGGCGGCGGCGCGGCCCCTGCAGGCCGATGTGCCGGGTGGGCTCGTCGATCTCTACCTGATCGTCAATGCCGTCGAGGGAGTGGCGTCGGGCGCGTACTTCTACCGGCCGGACGCGCACGCGCTCGAGACGCTGGCGACCGGCGAGTTTCGAAATCGGTCGGCGTATCTCTGTCTGGAGCAGCCGCTCGGCGGAGACGCGGCGGCGGTCATCTACTGGCTCGCCCGGCTCGATGCGCTCACGCGTCGGTTCGGCGATCGCGGCTATCGTCTGGCGAATCTCGAGGCGGGGCTGGCTGGCGGCCGCGCCTACCTCGCCGCTTACGCCCAGGGATTCGGCGCCTCCGGGCTCACGTTCTACGACGGCCACGTGGTGGAGTTCTTCTCGCCGCACGCCGCCGGCAAGGACGCGATCTTCGTGACCGCGCTGGGCCGGTCGGGCGCGGAAGGCCGTGTTAACATCAAATCGAATCTGATCGCGCGAAGGAGGCCGTCTGCATGAAGAAGTATCAGTTGATGGCGCCGGGGCCGACGCCCGTCCCGAGCGAAGTCCTGCTCGCGATGGCGCAGCCGATCATCCACCACCGGACCCCTCAATACGAGGCGCTCTTCATCGAGGTGCGCGCCGCGCTGAAGAAGCTCTTCCAGACGAGCGCCGAGGTGGTGCCGCTCGCGTGCTCGGGCACGGGCGCGATGGAAGCGGCGGTCGTCAACACCTTGTCGGCGGGCGATCGCGTCGTGGTGGTCCGCGCCGGGAAGTTCGGTGACCGCTGGCTCGAGCTCGCCAAGGCGTACGGGCTCGAGGTGATCGACCTGAGCGCGCCGTTCGGGCAGACCGTCGATGCCGGGCGCCTCGCCGAGGCGCTGAAAAGCCATCCCGAAGCGAAGGCCGTGCTCGTCCAGCACAGCGAGACTTCGACCGGCGTGCTGCACGACGTCCGGGCGTACGCCGCCGCCACCCGGCAGCACGACGCGATCCTGGTCGTCGACGCGGTGTCGAGCCTCGGCATCGCCGATCTGCCGATGGACGCCTGGGGTATCGACCTCGTGATATCGGGCTCGCAGAAGGGTCTGATGCTGCCTCCCGGCCTCGGGTTCTGCGCCCTCAACGAGAAGGCCTGGCGCAAGACCAAGACCTCGACCTTGCCGAAGTTCTACTTCAGCCTCGCCGACGAGCTGAAGTACGTGGCGAAGAACGAGGTGCGCTTCACGCCGGCGGTGTCGATCATGGTCGGGCTGCGCGAGGCGCTGCGGCTGATCGAGACCGAGGGGCTGGCCGACGTGTTCAAGCGCCACGACCGCCTCGCGCGCGCCACGCGCGCGGGCGCCGAGGCGCTCGGGCTCGAGCTGTTCGCCAGGGCCACGCCGAGCCCGGCGGTGACCGCCGTCGTCTCCCCGAAAGGCGTCGATAGCGAGAAGATCGTCGCGGCGTACTCGCAGAGCCACAACATCACCATCGCCGGCGGGCAGGGGGAGATGAAGGGTAAGCTCTTCCGCCTGGGCCACATGGGCTACGCCGCCGAGTTCGACGTCATCAACGCGCTGGCGGCGCTCGAGCAAGTGCTCGCCGACATCGGACAGCCGGTAGACTTCGGGTCGAGCGTCCGCGCCGCCCAGAAGATCTTCACCGAGAAGTCGTGAAGCGGGTTCTGGTCGCCGACGGGCTCCAGGCCGTCGGCGTCGATGCGCTTCGCAAGCACGGCCTCGACGTCGAGGTGTCCGGCTCGCTCGGCGAGCCCGAGCTCGTCGAGCGCATCGGCGAGTATGAGGGGCTCATCGTCCGCAGCGCCACCAAGGTGACGCGCCCCGTCATCGAGGCGGGCCGGCGTCTTGAGGTCATCGGTCGGGCCGGCGCCGGCGTCGACACGATCGACGTAGACTCGGCGACCAAGCGCGGCGTGGTCGTGATGAACACCCCCGGCGGGAACACCACCGCGGTCGCCGAGCACACGCTGGGGCTCCTGCTGGCGCTGGCCCGTCGGCTCCCCGCCGCCGACGTCACCCTCAAGGCCGGGCGCTGGGAGAAGAACCGCCTGCAGGGCGTAGAGCTTCTCGGCAAGATCCTGGGCATCGTCGGTCTCGGTCGGATCGGCTCCGAGGTGGCGCGCCGCGCGCTCGGGTTCCGCATGCACGTCATCGCCTACGATCCGTATCTGACGCGCGAGGCCGCCGAGCGGCTGGGCGTGGAAAGCGTCGAGTTCGACGAGCTGCTCGCGCGCGCCGACTTCGTCACGATCCACACGCCCCTCACCGGAGACACGCGGCACCTGCTCGGCGCAGCGGAGCTCGAGCGGCTCAAGCCGGGGGTGCGCATCATCAACTGCGCGCGCGGCGGCTTGATCGACGAGCAGGCGCTTGCGCGCGCGATCCAGTCGGGCAAGGTTGCCGGCGCCGCGCTCGACGTCTTCGAGCAAGAGCCGCCGCCCGCCGATCACCCGCTCCTCAAGCTCGAGCAGGTGATCGTGACGCCGCACCTCGGTGCGGCGACCGACGAGGCCCAGACGGCGGTCGCGCTCGCCATCGCCGACCAGGTGGCCGACGCGCTCCTGCGCGGCGTCGTCGTGAACGCGGTCAACCTGCCGTCGATCGACGCCGAGACGCATCGCGAGCAGGCGCCCTACGTCGGCCTGGCCGAGAAGATGGGGCGCTTCCTCGCGCAGATGGGCGAAGGCCGCATGCAGGAGGCGCGGCTCACGTACGCCGGCGAGATCGTCGGGCGGCCGACGGCGACCCTGACCCTGGCGTTCGTGCGCGGCCTCCTGGGCACGATCCTCTCCGAGCACGTGACCGACGTGAACGCGATGCTGATCGCCAAGGCACGGGGGCTCCGCGTCGCCGAGACCTCGACGAGCGAGAGCTCCGATTACGCGAGCCTCGTCACCGCCGAGGTCCGCACCGATCGGGGCGCCACGTCGGTGGCCGGCGCGGTCTTCTTCAAGCGCGAGCCCCGCTTCGTCCAGGTCGACGGCTTCTCGCTCGAAGCCGTGCCCCAGGGCTGGATGCTCGTGTTCGCGAACCTCGACGTGCCGGGCGTCATCGGCCGCATCGGCACCTTGTGCGGCCGCCACGGGATCAACATCGCCGGGATGCAGCTCGGTCGCGAGCGCCGCGGGGGACGCGCCGTGTCGGTGCTGAACCTCGACGATCCGATGCCGCCGGCCGCTCTCGACGAGATCCGGGCGATGCCGGATATCGTCCTCGCCAAAGTCGTCAAGCTCTAGCTTTTCCCGGTTGGCGGCGGGGCCGGTCAGCGCGGTCGGCCGGCGCACGGGTCCTGTCGCCGGGGGCGCGCCCCCGCGAGCGGCTCCGTCACCCGCTCGCCCGATTCGCAGCGCTTGCGCGCTGCGGGCGGGACGAGGGGGTCCCACTCCGCCGCTCGCAGAGGCGCGCCCCCGGCGCCACCCGTGCACCGGCCGACCGCGCTGACCGGCCGTTTCCCCTTGCGACTGCTCAAAGATCTTTCGCCCACTCGGGCCAGGGCCGGATTCGCTTGTTTCTGCCGAGGGCGTCCGTCGCTCGGTCGCCGACTGCGTGCGCGCTGGGTTTGGGCCCCGGGGCGGCTAGACGGTGGGGGGAATCGGGATAGAATGGCGGGGTTGTGGGGAGGCTGAGGCTCTTCGTCGTACGGCATGGGGAGACGGAGTGGGTCCGGGAGCGACGGTTCGCCGGCTCGCGGGACATTCCGCTCACCGAGGCGGGGCGCGATCAGTGCGCGGCCGTGGCGCGCGCGCTGTCCGGCACCGCCGTCGCCGCCGTCTATGCGAGTCCGCTCGAGCGGGCTCGCGCCTCGGCCGAGGTGATCGCGAAGCCGCACGGTCTGCCCGTGCGCATCGTGCCGGCCTTCAGCGAAATGTCCTTCGGGTCCTGGGAGGGACTCACCCGTGACGAGGTGCAGGCGCGCTATCCCGAAGCCTGGACTCAGTGGCGATCGGCGCCGCACTTGCGCGCGCCGGCGGGCGGCGAGACCGTTCCCCAGGTGGGCGCGCGCGTGACCGCCGGCATCGCGGCCCTGCAAGAGGCCCATCGCGACCAGACGATCGTGCTCGTGAGCCACGGCGTCGTCGCGCGCGTCATCGTGCTGGGCGCGCTCGGTCTCGGGCTCGACCGGCTCTGGACGCTCGACGCCGCGCCGGCCGGGATCACGGAGATCGAATACGAGCCCGGCTGGGCGACCGTGCATCGGATGAACACGGTCGCCCATCTGGAAGCGGTGGCGCCGTGAAGCCGCGTCAGACTCAGCTTCCGAAGGGTGCCAGGATCTACCTGCCGGACGAGGCCGAGCGCAAGCGGCACGTCGAGGCCTCGCTGCTCGGGGTGTTCCGCCGCTGGGGCTACCGCGAGATCGTCACGCCCACGTTCGAGTACTCGGACGTGCTCGCGACCGGCACCGACGTCGACGTGCAGGGCAACATGTTCACGCTCGTCGACCGCGAAACCGGCCGGACCCTGGCGCTCCGTCCGGACATCACGCCGCAGATCGCCCGCGTGGTCGCGACGCGCCTGCGCGACGAGCCCAAGCCGATCCGGCTCGCCTACGTGACCAACGTGTTCCGCTACGACGAGCCGCGCGTCTCGCACTACCGCGAGTTCTACCAGGCCGGCGTCGAGCTGGTCGGGCTGGGCCAGCCCGAGGCCGAGGTCGAGGTGATCGCGATGGCCATCGAGGGGCTGCGCGCGCTCGGGCTCGAGCGGTTCCAGATCGATCTCGGTCATCCCGATTTCTTCCGTGGGCTGCTCGACGAAGCCAAGACCGACGCCGCCCAGGGACGCGAGCTACGGGCGGCGCTGGCGCGCAAGGACGGATCGACCCTCGAGCGCCTGGCGGCCGATCTGGCGCCGCCGGCGCACGTGCGCGACGCGCTCCTGGCCCTGCCGACCCTCTTCGGCCGTGAAACGGTGCTGGAGCGCGCGGCGGCCTTCGCGCGCAACGAACGGTCGGCGCGGGCGCTGGCCAACCTGGCCGAGGTGTACCGGCTCCTGAAGATCTACGGGCTCGCCGAGAGCGTGCTACTCGACCTGGGCGAGATCCGCGGCTTCGACTACTACTCGGGGACGTACTTCGAGGCGTACGTCGCGGGCTTCGGGGCCTCGGTCGCGGGCGGCGGGCGCTACGACGACATGCTCGGACGCTTCGGGTACGACTGTGCGGCGGTCGGGTTCGCGTTCGACGTGGGGCGCGCGCTCTCGGTCATGGAGACGCAGGGCGTGCCGGTGGCGCTGCCGGGCCCGGACTTCTTCATCATCGACTTCACCCGTGATAAGACTGCGGCGCTCTCGCTGGCGCGGCGGCTCCGCGACCTGGGCGCCTCGGTCGCTCGTGACATCATCAGCCGCGGGCTCGAGGAGTCGGTCGCCTACGCCCGGGCCCAGAGGGTGCGGCAGGTCCTCGTCATCGGCCACCCGCGCGCCGGGGCGGGCGAGGTCGTGGCGATGAATTTGGCGGACGGATCGGAGCGCGCGCTGGCGGTCTGCGAGATCCTCGAACATCCAGAGCAGGTACTCAGAGGTGGAAGCCATGCCTAACATCGTGGTCGTCGGGACGCAGTGGGGGGACGAGGGCAAGGGCAAGGTCGTCGACATGCTGGCGCCGCACGTGAACGTCGTCGCGCGCTTCGCAGGCGGTAACAACGCCGGCCACACGGTCGTCGTGGGGCGGGAGAAGTACGTCCTGCACACGATCCCCTCCGGCATCCTGCATCCGGGGTGTCGCTGCGTGATCGGCTGCGGCGTGGTGGTCGACCCCGGCTCGCTGATCGAGGAGATGGAAGCGCTCGTGCGACGCGGGGTGACGCTCGACGGCAACCTCTTCATCTCCAAGAACGCGCACCTGATCATGCCCTACCATCCGGCTCTCGACCTCGCCTCGGAGGCCAAGCTGGGCAAACGCCGCATCGGGACGACCGGGCGCGGGGTCGGGCCCGCGTACGTGGACAAGGCGGCGCGCGTCGGCATCCGGATGGCCGATCTCCTGAACGAGCGGCTCTTCCGCGAGAAGCTCGAGCTGAACGTCGCCCAGAAGAACCGGCTGCTCCGCGAGATCTACGACGCCGAGACCTTCACGGTCGAGGAGATCCTGGACAAATATCTGCGCTATGCGGGCTGGCTGGCTCCCTATATCACCGACACGGCGCTCCTGCTCTCGCGCTGGATGGAAGCCGGCTACAGCGTGATGTTCGAGGGCGCGCAGGCGACGATGCTGGACATCGACCACGGAACCTATCCGTACATCACGTCGTCCTCGACGACCGCCGGCGGCGCGGCCACGGGCACGGGTGTGCCGCCCACGAAGATCCACGGCGTCGTCGGCGTGAGCAAGGCCTACACGACGCGCGTCGGCGCCGGGCCGTTCCCCACCGAGATGACGGGCGCGATCGCCGAGACGATCCGGGCGCGCGGCCACGAATACGGCGCGACCACCGGCCGGCCGCGGCGCTGCGGCTGGTTCGACGCGGTGGTCGGACGCTACGCCACCCGCATCAACGGTCTCGACACCGTGGCGCTGACCAAGCTCGACGTGCTCGATCAGTGCGAGACCCTGAAGGTCTGCGTCGCGTACCGGCACCGCGGCGAAACCTTGACCGAGTTCCCGGAGGACGAGACCGTGGTGGCGGCGGCGGAGCCCGTCTACGAGGAGATCGAGGGCTGGCGCGCGCCGACGGCCGGGGCCAAGAACGAGGCCGATCTGCCCCCGAAGGCGCGGCGCTACCTGGAGCGTCTGGAAGAGCTCATCGGCGCGCCTTTCTGTCTCATCTCGACTGGGGCCCAGCGGGACGAAACGATTCTCTGCGAGGAGTCGCCCCTGATGCGGTGGTTCCCCTCGGTCAGGTCGAGCCTGATGTAGGCATGGCCGAGACGATCCGGCGGCTCTTGTTCATCGTCGGGAGCAAGCGGCCGGAATTCTACGGCTCGCTGCGCTGGACCTTCCGCGGCGACGACACGGTGCAGATCGTTCTCGACCGACGACGCAGCGAGCGGCGCGGGCCGCGCCGCCCCGGTCGCCGACCGGTGACGCGCGACCAGCGCGGAGCCGACCGGCGCGACCAGCTCGAGATCCAGCGCCAGCTGCGCTCGCGCGGTTATGCGGTCGTGGGGGTTCCGTCCTCGGACGGTGGCGCCCTACGCCCGAGCTCTCGGACGTAGGGCGCGCGCTGGCCCACCTGGATTTTCGGCGCGACCCTTCGGCCGCGACTTCTACAGGTACTGGCCGGTCGTAACGACCTGCTCGACGCTCCGCTTCTGGCTCGGCGGCTCCGCCGTCAGCTGCTTCACCGAGACGATCCGCTCGCCCTTCTTGCCGGCGATCTTGGCCCAGTCGTCGGGGTGCGTCGTATTGGGAAGATCCTCGTTCTCCTTGAACTCCTCCCGGATGGCCGTGAGGAGATCGTCGGCCATGATGCCTTTCTCGCCCCCGCCGATGTAGCGCTTGAGCGCGAGCTTCTTGGCGCGGCGCACGACCGATTCGATCATCGCGCCCGAGGCGAAGTCCTTGAAGTAGAGGACCTCCTTGTCGCCGTTGGAGTAGGTCACCTCCAGGAAGCGATTCTCCTCGCTGAGCGCGTACATGGCCTCCACAGTCGAGGCGATCATGGCGGTGATGGTGCCGGCCACGTCGCCGCCCGGCGTCTCGGACGCGGCGATCGGAATATCCACTGTCAGGTACTTGGCGAAGATGTCGGCGGCGCCGCCGCGATCGGGGCGCTCGACCTTGACCTTCACGTCGAGGCGGCCGGGGCGGAGGATGGCCGGATCGATGAGGTCCTGGCGGTTGGAGGCGCCGATGACGATGACGTTCTTCAACCCCTCGACACCGTCGATCTCGGCCAGGAGCTGCGGGACGATGGTGGTCTCGACGTCGGAGGAGATGCCGGTGCCGCGGGTGCGGAACAACGC
>Ga0066710_100003399_pt1 | contig 13547 bp, 13 predicted proteins | sample GraSoiAngelo_159_FD_79666 | JGI IMG/M metagenome (GOLD analysis project Ga0066710, IMG submission 79666) | Grasslands soil microbial communities from the Angelo Coastal Reserve, California, USA - 14_1009_16_40cm | ecosystem: Environmental > Terrestrial > Soil > Grasslands | place: USA...
GGGTCTCCGTTGCTTTTCAGCGGAAGTCCTCGGGCGCAACGAAGCGCCGGCGCATGTCCGGAGCCCTCAAAACGGAAGATGCAGCGCCCGCAGCCCGTGGAGCACGGGGGCTCGGGGAGACATCTGAAGGCGGCAGAGGGCGGCGAGACGTAGTTCAGCCGGCTGAACTAAGTGTCTAATCCCGAACGGTCCGAACCGGGCGCATGGGTGACATGGGGAGCGTGCCTGCAGGAGCGCGTGCACTGGAAATCGACTGACCGAGTGTCGGAGCGTCTGGCCGAGATGAGAGGGGCCAAACGCAGCGACTCTCGTTCGCGCTCGTCGCAGCAACCGCTGCCGCAGCCTGAGCACGACGTGAGATCCTCGCCGCCGTTGCGCTCGATTCTCCCCTGAAAAGCAAGGGAGACCCCAGCGTGATTTGTCCGCGGGGCGCGGAGAGTGCACGCTCTCGTGCTCCGGGAACCCGGCGGGAAACATGAGCGAAGTGACCGATGATGAGCCCCCGGACCGGCTTTCCAGAGCGCGGCCGTTGTGGGATGCGTTGCAGGCGTGCCGATGCTGGGCATCCTGGGCGCGCTCGCGGCCGTCCTGATCGCGGGCCTCATCGCCTTCGTCCTGGTGCGCGCGCGGCGGATCCGCGCGCGCCATCGCGCCGCGTTCGGCGCGCCCCTGCCGGCGCTCGACCCCGGCCGCGAGCGGCTGGTCGAGTCGCCGCAGGCGCTCTATCACGGGACCCGATTCGCCGACGGCACCGCGGTACTCGCCCCCCGCTGGCGGGAGCCGTGCGTGGGCGACCTGTGGTGCACCGATGAGGGAATCTTCCTCCAGCGCGAAGCAGGCGGGGGTCGCCTCGCGTGGCCGCTGTCCTGGATCGAGGACGCCGCGCTGCTGCGCGCGCACGCGGACCTCGCCGGCAAGGAGCTGCCCATCGTGCGGATCCGTTTCCGGCGCGGAGGCGAGGCGCTGGTCAGCGACTTCTCGCTGCGGGGCGGGATGGCGAACCTGGAGAAGCTCAGGCGGGAGGTCCATCTGCGGCAGGGGACGCACAACGCGCTCGCCGTCCTCGGCGGCCTGCTCGCCAAGGAGCCGGTGCCCGGGTCGGGGCCGCCGCCATGAGGCGCGTCATCGCGCTGGGCAGCGCGGACGCGTTCTCCTCCGCCGGACGGGGCAACACCGCCTGGCTCGTCGAGGACGGCGGTGCCTTGTGCGCCGTGGATCTAGGCCCGACCGCGCTGCTTGCGCTGCGGAAACTCGGTCGCGACCCGCAGGAGCTGCGGGCGGTGCATTTCACCCACCTGCACGGCGACCACATCGCGGGCTGGCCGTTCCTCCTCGTGGACGCGGTGTATCGCGCGCGGCGCCAGGATCCGCTTGCCGTGACCGGGCCGCCCGGCACGAGCGATCGGCTGCGCGCGCTCTGGGCGGCGTGTTACGCCGATACCACCGCAAAGGACCTGCCGTTCCCGCTCGAGGTCCGGGAGCTTGCGCCAGGCGACGGCGCGGAGGTGTGCGGCCGCCGAATCGAGGCGCTGCGCGCACAGCACCAGCGTCCGCCCCATGTCGCTCTGTCGCTCCGGCTCCATGGGCCCGCCGGCGTGCTGGCGTTCACCGGCGATACCGGTCCGCATCCCGGCCTCGCCGACCTCGCGCGCGGAGCCACGCTGCTCTGCGCCGAATGCACTGACCTGCGCACGCCGCCGCTCGCGTCCTCGGGAGCATCGCCGGACTACCCCCCTGACGCGGGGCGCCGGCATCTGTCCTGGGACGATCTGCGCGCGCTGCTGCCCGCGCTCGGCGTCCGCCGGATCGCGCTGGGCCACCTCGGGCCGGAAGCCCGGGGGGCCGCGGCGCGCATCGAGGCGGAAGCGCGCGAGCTCGGCGTCGACCTGCGGGTGTGCGACGACCTGGCGCAGATCGACCTGTGATCGCGGCCTTGCGCGGGGCAGGCGCGTCGAGTAGGAGCAGCGGGGCCATGGATCGGGTCGGGCAGCTGAGGAAGTTCATCGAGGCGTCTCCGCGGGAGCCGTTCCCGCGCTACGCGCTGGCGCTGGAGCTGAAGGGGCGCGGCGACCAGCAGGGCGCGGCCGCGGAGCTCGAGGCGCTGCTTTCGCAAGTGCCGGACTATCTCGCCGCCTACCTGCAGCTGGGCATGCTGCTGCAGGCGCTGGGGCGTCTCGGCGAGGCGCGCGGCGCGTTGCAGCGCGGGCAGGAAGTCGCGCGCCGCCAGGGCAACGGGCATGCCCTCTCCGAGCTGACCTCGGCGCTCGATGCGCTGGGCTCCAGCGCATGAAGCGCGTCCGATGGCTGCTCGCCGCCGCGTTGCCGCTCGCCTGCGGCGGTGCCTCCAAGGAGCGCCGGCCGACGGTCCTCCACGAGATGCCGGCGCCCGACATCGCCCGCTGCCTTCCCGGCGCGCCGCCGCCGCGCGGCTCGCTCGAGCTGGACCAACTCGTGACCGACCAGGGGGACGTGCCGGCCTCCTGGGTGCGATCGCAGAAGGTGCAGGACGGCGGGCAGCTGTTCCGCTGCGCGACGCGCCTGGCGACGGACGCGAAGTACGCCGCGCAGAAGACCGACTCGGTGCGCACCAGCCGCATCTCCTGCGACGGGACCTCCTGCCAGCGCGCCGACCTCGCTGAGTCCCGCTCGCCGCTCGACGAGAAGCTCGCGCAGACGACGCTGCACCTGGCGGGATGGGCCACCGCCGCGGAGCGCGGCTGGGCGCAGCTCGTGGTGCGCGACTATCCGGGCGCGCTCAAGCAGTTCGGCCAGGCCCTCAAGGAGAGGCCGGGCGACGCGCGCGCCCTGCGTGGCCTGGCGACGGGGCTGGTCGAATCGGGCGGGGACCTCGCGCGCGCGCGCGACGCCGCCCAGAAAGCAGTCCAGCTCAAGCCGGAGTCCGCGGCCGCGCATGAGACGGTGGCGCGCGTGTGCCTTGCGCAGAAGGACGATCGCTGCGCGGTCGCCGAGCTCGAGGCGGCCCGCAAGGCGCCCGACGCGGAAACGCGCGCTGCAGACCTCGACCAGCTCGACGAGCCGGTGAAAGCCGCCGCGGACCGGATCGCCGCGGCGGACAAGGAAGAGCAGGAGCGGCACGCCGCCGACGCCGAGGCCGCCCTGCAGAAGATCGATCCCGCCGGGTGCCGCAAGCTGGAAACGAACAGCGACGCGCAGCTCCTCTGCCTGGTGAAGCGCTGCTTCGAGGCCTCGGCGCAGCAGTACGCGAAGCAGCTGCGGACCAAGGACGGTCATGAGTACGCGGCGGGCGAGTGGAAGGTGGCAAGCCGCAAAGGCGACGCGGCCGAGGTCACGGTTCCCATCCGGCCATCGCCTCCCGCGAAGAAGCGGCGCGGCCGCAAGAGCGCCGAGCAGGCGGAGGGTCACGATGCGACCTGGCGGGCGACGGTGGGCGAGAACATCACGCTCGTCCCGCAAAATGCCGACGCCGCAAAGGTCGCGCGCGCCTCCGAAGTGTGCGGCAAGTAGCGCGTGCGGCGGTGTACGAAGCTGTGCGGGAATGAGGGCGAGAACGCTCGAAAACCCCGCAGTTCCGCGAAAGTGGAATCCTTGACGGCACCTGGACCAGAGGACAGGATGGCAAGCGCGTCATGCCCCCGCGCAAAGTCCTCATCGTCGACGATTCCAAGCTGCTTCATCGGATGTTCGAGATGATGCTGCGGCAGTATCCGCTCGTGCACGCCTACGACGGGAAGGAGGCGCTGGAGCGCCTCGCCGAAAACGGCGACGTCGACCTGGTGCTGCTCGACATGAACATGCCGCGCATGAACGGCCTCGAGCTGCTCGAGGCGATGAAGGGCGACGCGCGGTTCAAGAAGATCCCGGTGGTCCTGGTCACCACCGAGGGGAGCGAGGAGCAGACCCAGCGGGGGCTGGACGCGGGCGCGGCCGCGTACGTGAAGAAGCCGTTCCGCAACGAGGAGCTGATCGCGGTCATCCAGCGCCTGACGGGCTCGGCGGCGTGACCGTCCGGGTACCCAAGGAGACCGAGGAGCAGCCCCAGCGCCGTGCCGACGCGCTGGCCGAGCTGCAGTCGACCCTTGCGCGCGCCGGCGAGCTGCTCCTGTCTCTCGAGCAGTCCGCCCGGAGGTCCGGGCCGACCCCGGTCAACGAGCTGCAGGATCGGCTCAATGACGTCGTCCAGGACCGCGACGAGCTGTCGCGCCGGCTGGCCGAGTACGAGCAGCAGACGGGCCGCCTGATGAACCTGTACGTCGCGACGTACCAGCTGCATGCCACCCTCGATCCGGGCGAGGTGCAGTCGACGATCGCGGAGATCGCCACCAACCTGCTCGGGGCCGAGAGATTCGCGCTGCTCTTCTGGAACGCGGACGGCACCCAGTGCGAGATCGCGCTGGGACAGGGGCTGTCGCAGGATGCGAGCGGCTTCTACTCGGCCGGCAAGTACGGGGGCGGCGATCCGGCGGTCGACGCGACGCTGACTGACGGCGTGTTGCGGATGGGCCCCATCGACGGCTCGGAGGCCGTCGCCGTGGTGCCGCTCACCGTGCAGGGAGCGGTGGTGGGCGCGCTGGTGATCCTGAAGCTCTTCGAGCACAAGGCGAAGCTGCGCCCCGAGGACCGCGAGCTGCTCGACCTCCTCGCCGCCCACGCCGCCTCGGCCCTGTTCGCCGCGCGCGTCTACCACCAGACCGATCGCAAGCTGAAGACGCTGGAGAGCCTGATCCAGCTCGTCAAGCGCGGCTGACGCGCGGGGGGGCTTGGGCCATGAGCCTCTCCGGGAACCTCGAGGACGTCTCGGTCGCGGACGCCCTGCAGTTCATCCATCTGGGCGGGCGCACCGGCACGCTCACCTTGTCGCGCGGCGAGGTGACGGCGGAGATCGGCTTCCACCAGGGCCGCATCGTGAACGCCTGGGGACCGGGGTCCAAGCGGCTCGGCGACCTGCTGGTGGACAACGGGAGCATCTCGCAGGACACGCTGGATCAGGCCCTGCGCGACCAGGAGCGCGAGACGCCGCGGCGCTCGCTCGGACAGATCCTGGTCACCATGGGCGCGCTCTCGGCCGAGGCGATGTACACGGCGGTGCAGCAGCAGATCGAGCGCACCGTGTACGACCTGGTCACCTGGACGAGCGGCACCTTCCATTTCGCGCTCGACGACCTGAAGCCGATCGACGACATCTCGGTCTTCCCCGGAGACATCGTCGGCCACCTGAGGCTCGACACGCAGGCGGTGCTGCTCGATGCGCTGCGGATCTTCGACGAGAAGAACCGCGGCGGCGAGCCCGAGGGTCCGGCCCTCGTCTCCGAGGCGACCCCCGCCGTAGGACTGGAGCCGGCCACGCCCACGCAGGCGATCGTGCCGTCCGCGGGCCGCGCCGTTCCAGTCGCCGAGCTGGAGCCCAAGCCACGGTTGCAGGTGGTCTCCGCGGACAAGCAGTTCGCGGAGAAGCTCGGAGAGGCGATCCCCGCCGACGAGGCGACGGTCGCCCGGGTCACGCTGCGCGACGCCGGCGGACCGCCGCCTGGCGAGGCGCCGCCGTTCGTGCTGGTGGACCTGCGCGAGGGCGGCGTGGCCCTCGACGCGGTGGAGCAGCTGCGGCGCGCGCGGCCCCGCGCGATGATCATCGCCGTGGTGGACGGGGGCGTCTCCGTCTCGGCCACGTACGCGGCTGGAGTGGTGGCGGCGATCCCCGGCGAGGTGGCCACCATCGCCTCCTGCTTCCGCAGCCTGGTGCAGGCGCGCAAGGACATCCTGACGGGCGGCGCTTCCCGCGCCGATCGCGTCCAGTCGAACCTCGCCAAGCTGCGGCGGATCGTCGGCGACCTACGCAGCGGGCTCATCTCGACCACCATCTCGCTCAGCCTGATGAACATCATCAGCGAGTCAGTCGAGCGCGCGGTGCTGTTCCTGGTGCGCCGCGAGGCGCTCACCGCGCTGGGCGCCTTCGGCAACAGCCCCAGCGGACAGCCGCTGGCGCAGCTGACGCGCGGTCTGCGGCTGCCGCTCTCGGGCAAGAACGCGCTCACCCGCGCGCTCGACGACGGCGCGGTCCGTTCGCTCACCTTCGACGAGACCGGGCTGCCGGACGGGTTCACGCGCGTGGTGGGCAAGCCGCGCTCCGGCCAGTGCGCCGTCTTTCCCGTGATGGGCGGGCAGCGCGTGATCGCGGTGGTGTATGCGGACAACGGGCCTTCCAACCGCGCCATCGAGGAGTTGGACATCCTCGAGCTCGCCGCGGCCCAGGCCGGGCTCGCGCTCGAGAACGAGCTGCTCCGCCGGCAATCGACCCAGCATTGACCCAAAGAGCTCGCTTGAGTTGACGGCTCTGCCGTGTCGGGACGCTGTTCGATCCGGCGCCTTCGGCGCCTCCACAAGGGGGAGCTCGCTCCCCCTCGACCCTCCAAAAGATCACGGTCAACCCAATCGAGCGCGGGTTGAAGGTGCTCGGATGGTGTGATTGCACGCCGCCCAGACGATGGCGACCGTTCCAAGATGCGCGTCTTCCTCGTCGTAGCAGGCATCTCGTTCGCGCTCGCTTCCCCGGCCGCCCTCGCGCGCGTGACGCGTGAGCAGGGCCGCGCGCCTCGTCCCCCGCCCCGGCTGCAGGTGCCGCGTCTCTGGACCGAGCAGTCGGGCGCTTTCTCGATCGAGAGGCCCGACGGCGACCGGTGGAGCTTCAGGGGCGACGCGCGTGGCCCGGACGGCGAGCGCCTGCCGCTGCTCGCGCGGGCGCCCGAGGCCGGCGCGCAGCTCATCGTCCAGAACGCAGACGGCGTGAGCTCGTTGCGCCAGCTGGCGCGGCTGCTCGCCGATCATCTGCAGACGGAGCAAGGAGTGCACGTCGAGGACGTGAACCGACTACCGGCGCGCGGCGGCGAGGCGTACGGATTCACCTTCAGCGTCTCCGACGAGGCGCGCGGCCGCGTCGCGGTCGTGCGGGCGGGCGAGCACGTGGCGCTGGTGATCGCGAGCTGGCCGATGGGCGCTCCTCCCGCGGTGGCGGAGGACGTGGAGGCGATGATCGGAAGTTTGGGGCCTCCGCCGAACGCGCTGCCGCCGGGCGTGTTCTGAGCAGCGCCTCGATCTCGGGCGAAGGCCGCAGCTCGAGCATCGCGCGAGTGAGCTCGTCGTAGAGCGGCAGGCTCGCCGCGTCGAGCGCGGTCCGATGCGCGCGGACCGTCTCGACGTCGCCGCGCGCGACCGGGCCGGTGAGGGCGTCGGCCGCCGTGCGCTGCTCGAGCGCATCGAGGGCCCCGCGGGCGAGCGGCAGGAGCGCCGCGCGCGCGATGGGCTCAGGCGCGCCGGTCGCGTCCTGGAACAATTGCATGGCGCGGGAGAAGAGCGCGACCTCGCCGCCGGCGCTCAGCACCGCGGCGGCATGATAGAGGGCGCGCGCGGCGGCATCCACGGGGATGGGCGACATGCCCAGGGCGCGCGCGACGTGCTGCAGCGTCTCGAGCGCGGCCGCATCCGACCCGACGACTCCCGCGGCGGCGTCGCGCAGGACGCCTGCCGGGCTGCCTCCCGGGATGGCGCGCAATGGATGGAGCGACCCGATGCGCGCGCCGGCGTGGAGCGCGGAACCCAGCGCATCGAGGCCCAGCGCGCCCGCGCAGTGCGCGACGAGCTGCCCGCGCCGGAGCAGCCCGGCGATGCGGCGGCAAAGCGGCTCGACGGCCGCGTCGCTCACAGCAAGGAAGACGAGCTCCGCCTCCTGCAGCTGCTCCAGGTCGGACTGCCAGCCCCGCTGCTCCGATCGATTCCAGGCGAGGACGACGCGGATCCCTGCCTTGGTCAGCGCGGGGATCAGCACCTGGCCGACGGCGCCGCCGCCCAGCACCGCCGCCGTCTGCGGCAGGGCCTTCATCCCTCGCGCCGGAACTCGACGCCCGCCGGGCCGGCGCAGGCGAGCAGGCGCTCTCCGGCGCGGACGCGGCCGGCCAGGATTTCGTCGGCGAGCGGAGATTCGACCAGGCGCTGGATCGTCTGCCGCATCGGGCGCGCGCCCTGCGAGACCTGCCAGCCTCCCTGGGCGATGAGGTGGTCCACGAGCCCCGGGCCGACGCGAAACGCGATCTGCCGCTCTTCCCAGAGTCTGCGCGAGGAGTCGGCGAGGAGCAGGTCCGCGATGCGGGCCACCTCGCCCCGCCCGAGCGGAGCGAAGACGAGGCGCTCGTCCAGCCTGCCCCAGAGCTCGGGCGGAAACGCCGCGCGTGCCTGCTCCAGCGCGCGCGCAGTGCCCGCGTCGGCGTCGAGCGCATCGGCGGAGGGCCGTTCCGCGACGCCGAACCCGACCGCGCGCGCTCCCGCCTCGAACGCGCCTGCGCCGACGTTGCTGGTCAGCACCACCACCGCGCCGCTGAAGTCGATGCGGCGTCCGCGGCCGTCGGTGAGCTGCCCTTCGTCCAGGACCTGGAGGAGGAGCTGCAGGACGGTGGGATGCGCCTTCTCGACTTCGTCGAGCAGCGCCACGCAGGCAGGGCGCCGGCGGACCGCCTCCGTCAGCTGACCGCCCTCGCCATAGCCCACGTATCCCGGGGGAGCGCCCACCAGCCGCGCGACGCTGTGCGGCTCGGAATATTCGGACAGGTCGATGCGCACCAGCGCGCCCGGCTGCGCGCCGCCCTCGCTGGCGGGGTACAGCTCTTCGGCCAGCACGCGCGCGGTCTCGGTCTTCCCCACTCCGCTGGGGCCGACGAAGAGGAACGAGGCGAGAGGCCGCTGGGCGGAGAAGCCCGCGTAGTTGCGCCGCACCGCCCGCGCGATCGCCGCCAGCTGCGCGCCGTGGCCGACGATCCGTTCTTGCAGCCTGCGCTCGAGGGAGAGGAACCGCTCGCCGTCGGGCTGCAGCAGACGTTCCTCCGGCAGGCCGGCCATGCGCGCCACCGCGCGGGCGACGTCCTCGCGCACCACCTCGCTCCGGCCTTCGCGGCGGGCGCGCGAGCCGGCCAGGTCGATGGCGGCGAACGCCTTGTCCGGCAGGCATCGATCGCGCACGTAGCGGGCGGTAAGGAGCGCGGCGGCCTCGAGCGCGTCGGCCCGGAAGCGGACGCCGTGGTGCTCCTCGTAGCGCGCGGCGGCGCCGCGCAAGATGGGCACGGTCGCCCGGGCGGTCGGCTCGCGCACCAGCACCGGCACGAAGCGGCGCTCCAGCGCCGGGTCGCCTTGCACGTGCCGCCTGAACTCGTCGTGCGTGGTCGCGCCCACGCAGGGGAACTCGCCTCGAGCCAGCGCCGCCTTCAGCTCGTTCGCCGCGTCCTGCGGTCCTTCGCCGCTCGACCCGGCGCCGATCAGCATGTGCAGCTCGTCGATGAACACGGCCACGCGTCCGTCGGCGCGGCGGACCTCCTCCTTGATGCCGAGGAGACGCTCGCTGAAGGACCCGCGCAGCTGGGTCCCGGCGACCAGACCGGCCACGTCCAGCTCCACCACGATGCGGTCCGCCCGCAGCTCGAAGAGGCGCTGCGCGAGCCCCTCCACGATGGCGGTCTTCCCCACGCCGGGTTCGCCCACCAGTACGGGGTTGTTCGCCCGCCGCTTGCCGAGGATGTCGAGCAACTCTTCTACTTCCGCCTCGCGGCCCAGGGCGGGGTCGAGCTGGCCGAGCGCCGCGAGCGCGGAGAGATTGCGGCCGTGGGTGCAGAGGTAGGGGAACTGGCGCGGGTCGAGGGACCACTGCGAGGTGGTCTCCGGCGCCGGACCGGAGATCGAGACGGAGATCGGCGGAAGGGCGGGGGTCGGGGTGGAGGTCGGCGTCGATTTCGAGGTCGAGGTCGGAGTCGAGTTCGAGGTCACGGTCGAGGGCGAAGTGGGGGTCGAGGCCGGGCGCGAGGCGGGCGGGATCGACGGGGCGCGCGGTACCACGGGCGCCGGCCGCGCATAGGCCCGCAGCTCGGTGGTCCCGACGCGGACCTCCTGGGCGACGCGCCGGCGAGGGACGGAGCCTGTCAGGTATCCCAGCGCGGTCGTGCGCAGGGAGGACAGGCTGACCAGCTGCTCCAGCAGCGTGGCCGCGGCGGAGCGGGAGAGCCGGGCCAGCGCGACCAACAGGTGCAGGCCCTCCGCGGACGGGCTGGCGCAGTCGTCGGCGAGCTGCCGCGCGCGCTCGAGCGCCTGCGCGAACAGCTCGGGGGTCTCGGACGGTCGCGTGCGGGAGAGCTCGTCGAGCACGCGATCTTCGTCGCACCCGCGCTCGCGCAGGAGCACGTCGGCGGCGCCGGGCACGGTGAACGTCGCGAGCAGCAGGTGGGTGGTGGTGGGCGGCTGGCCGGCGCTCTTCGCCATGTCCAGCGCCTCGGCGGCGATGCGGGCGAGCTCGGGGGAGTCGGTGGCCATCGATGCCACATCCTCGCCCACGGAGATCGGCGCGCGCAAGCCTTGCCACTCGCCGCCGGTGGCGTGCCGCTGCGCTTTTCATCGCGCCGGCATTGTGGGATCCCTCCATGCACCTTGCGCGCCTTGACCATCGGCATCGCCGGCGGGACCGCCAGCGGCAAGACGACGGTGGCGAGGCGGCTCGTGGAGCGCCTGGCCGGGCATCCCATCGCGCTGCTCGACCAGGACGCGTACTACCGCGACCTCTCCGACATGCCGCTGGAGGAGCGCCGCGGGTTCAACTTCGATCACCCGGACGCGTTCGACGCCGACCTTCTGGTGAAGCACCTGCAGGAGCTGAAGGCCGGCCGCCCGGTGGAGAAGCCGGTGTACTCGTTCGCGCTGCACTCGCGCACCGGCGAGACGCAGCGGGTGAATCCGGGCGACGTGGTCCTCCTGGAGGGCATCCTGGTGCTGGCGCTCGAGCCGGTGCGCGCTCTGCTCGACGTGAAGGTGTTCGTCGATTCGGATGCCGACGTCCGCGTGCTGCGCCGCCTTTCCCGCGACATCAAGGAACGCGGCCGCGATTTCGACGGCGTGGTCGACCAGTACTTCCGCACCGTCCGCCCGATGCACTACGGTTTCGTCGAACCGTCCAAGCGATATGCCGACATCATCATCCCCCACGGCGGCCTCAACGAGGTCGCCATCGAGATGGTCGCGGGAGCGGTCCGCCAGCGCCTCACCCGGCCTTAACCCTTGCGCACCACGCGGGCCTTGGAATCGAGCTTGTACGACGGGGGCAGGGCGGCCTCCATCTTCGGGGTGTAGCCCTTCACGTCGAACTGCGTATCCGCCAGCAGCCCGGCCAGCGCCTCGCGGACGCGCGCGTTGCTGCCCTCGTGGGCACGCAGGAACTGCTGGATGAGCGGTTCCCTGGCGCGCTCGTCCTTTTGTACGGCCATGGCTTGCGCGGCGGCGATCTGCACCTCGTCGTCCATGTCCTCCAGGAACGGGAGCGCGGTGGGGACCGCCTCGCCGCTCCGGTGCTGCGCCAGCGCGTGGAGCAGCAGGACCTTCTTCTCGGGGACGCGGCTGTACTCTCCGGCCGCCTTGCGGAGCGCCTCGATGAGGAAGGCGACCACTTCGGTTTCCGGGAGCAGGTCCGAGAGGGCCTTGAGCGGCCAGGAGATCTCGTCCCGCCCGAGGATGAACTTCTTCAGGACCGGTACAGCAATGCTGGAGCCCGCTTGCTGCACCAGCGCGAGCACGCGTTGCTTCTCCTCGTCGTCGGTGATGCCGGGCTCGACGCGCACCGTGTAGCGCATGAGGAGCGCCTCGATGGCGCGCGGCGTGCGCAGCTCGCCCAGCTCCTCGATGGCGCCTTGGCGGTTCTCCTTCGGACCGTATTTCTCGGTGGCTTTCTTCTGCAGCTTCGCCACCGAGCGCGCCTGGCGCTCCTCCTTGCTGCCGCCGATCCCCAACAGGTCGAGCAATCCCATCTAGAGCCTCACGTCCTGGCGCACGTCGGGCGGGTACAGCTTCTGCATCTCGGACGCGGCGGTACGCGCCGCGGCCGAATCAGGCGGGAGGACGATCTGCAGCACCACGTAGAGGTCGCCTCGGGGCGCTCCGGTCGCGCCGGCCCGCAGCGCGGGCAGCCCTCGTCCCCGGAGGCGCAGCCGGCGCCCGCTCTGCGACCCTGGCGGGATCTTCAGCTTGATCGGGCCCTCGAAGGTGGGCGCGGTCACCTCCGCACCCTGCAAGGCCTCGGCCACGGTGATGGGCAGGTCGAGCGAGAGGTCGCGCCCATCGACCCGCACGGTGGCATGCGGGCGCACCGCGATGCGCAGGTACAGGTCGCCGGTCTCGCCGCCGTGCTCGCCCGGCGAGCCCTGCCCGGCGAGCCGCACCCGCGAGCCGGTCTCCACGCCCGGCGGGATCTTGACGCGTAGCCGGGCCGACTCGAGCACGGTGCCTTCCCCTCCGCACCGGGGGCAAGGGTCCTTGATCTCTCCGGAACCCTCGCAGCGGGGACAGGTGGCGCGCATCAATCCCCCGGCCACTTTCACCTCGCCACTGCCGTTGCACTGCGGGCAGCGGTGCGGCTTGCTCCCCGGCTTCGCGCCGCTTCCCTTGCACTCGGGGCACCGCGCTGGCCGCTGGATCGAGATCTCCCGCTCGGCGCCGAGCACCGCGTCGCGCAGGTCCACCTCGATGGATGCCTCGACGTCGTCCCCTCCCAGCGGCTCCCTGGCGCGTCGGCGCGCCGCCCCCTGGCGGCGTTGGCTGAACAGGTCGCCGAACATCGAGCCGAGGTCGCCCAGATCCGAGGGATCGAAGCCGCCGCCGGAGAATCCCTCGAACCCCCCGAATCCGCCCCCCCGCCCTCCGCCCGCCGCGGCTCGCTGGTATTCGCGGAACTTCTGCGCCTTCTCCTCGTCGAACCCGGGGCGCAGCGCGATCTCTCCGAATTCGTCATAGAGGGCGCGCTTCTTGGGATCGCCGACCACCTCGAAGGCGGCCGAGACGTCCTTGAAGCGCTCCTCGGCCTTCTTGTCTCCGGGATTCACGTCCGGGTGCAGCTTCTTCGCCAGCTTCCGGTACGCTTTCTTGATCTCCTCGGCGCTCGCGTTCCGGGCGACACCGAGCGTGGCGTAGGGGTCTTTCACGGCCGGGCGTACCGTAACCACACCCCTCCGGGTGGTCAACGAACGCACCCTTCCATTGACCGGACTGCGAGCGGGTCGTTACGATCGGCGGATGCGCGTCCTGTTGCTCCTCGCCTTGGCCGCCGGCGCCGGCAGCGCGCAGGAGCGGCAGCTGGTGGACGAGGTGGTGGCGGTGGTCGACGCGCACTCGGTGACGCTCTCGGAGCTCGCGGCCGAGACCCGCATCCACCTGGTCGAGCAGCAGGGCCCGCAGACGGCCTCCGCGCAACTGGACCGCCCGCTCCTGGGCGCCTCGCTGCGCAGGCTGATCCAGGAACGCGTGGTCCTCTCCGAGGTGGAACGGCTGAAGCTGTTCGACCTGGATCACGCCGAGGTGGAATCGGCGCTGGCACGGCTCCGCGCGCGCTTCCCCACTGCGTCGGCCTGGGAGTCGTTCACGCGCCAGGTGGAGCTGACCGACGACGAGATCGGCGCCATCCTCGCCCGCGAGCTGCGCGTGGCGCGCTATCTCGACAACCGCCTCAAGCTCGCCGCCCAGCTGCGCGACAGCGAGCTGGAGGAGGCATGGAAGGGGCA